>Ga0076930_100019_pt1 | contig 346309 bp, 346 predicted proteins | sample HotLakConsoUCCRE_FD_71149 | JGI IMG/M metagenome (GOLD analysis project Ga0076930, IMG submission 71149) | Hypersaline microbial mat communities from Hot Lake, Washington, USA - Hot Lake Consortium UCC-RE (version 3) (version 3) ... | reverse complement strand
TTGGGACCGCCCCATCACCGGCACGCGACTGCTGCGCGAGTGGCAGGGCGTCGAGCAGGTCGTCACGGTCACCGCCGACGGCTTCGAATGGCAGGGACGACCTTACAAGTCGCTGTCCGCCATCGCCCGCGCCATCACAGGCACGCGCTGGAACGGATGGGTCTTCTTCGGCCTCAAGAACCACAGGGGGCGGACATGACGAAGCCGCCCGACAAATCGAAGGTCGTCCGCAAGCTGCGGTGCGCCGTCTACACCCGGAAATCCTCCGAGGAAGGGTTGGAGCAGGAGTTCAACAGCCTCCACGCCCAGCGTGAGGCCTGCGAGGCGTACATCGCCAGCCAGCGATCCGAAGGCTGGGTGCTGGTCCGCGATCAGTATGACGACGGCGGCATCTCCGGCGGAACGCTGGAACGCCCCGGCCTGAAGCGGCTGATGGAGGACATCGAGGACGGGCTGGTCGATGTCGTGGTGGTCTACAAGATCGACCGTCTCAGCCGCTCGCTCGCCGACTTCGCCAAGCTGGTCGAGGTGTTCGACCGCAATGGGGTGACCTTCGTCTCGGTGACGCAGTCGTTCAACACGACCACGTCGATGGGGCGGCTGACGCTGAACATCTTGCTCTCGTTCGCGCAGTTCGAGCGGGAGGTGACGGCCGAGCGCATCCGCGACAAGGTCGCCGCCAGCCGGAAGAAGGGCATGTGGATGGGCGGGGTGCCGCCCTACGGCTACCGCGTCGAGAACCGGAAGCTGGTTGTCGACGAAGAAGCCGCCACGCATGTGCGCTGGATCTTCGCCCGCTTCCTCGAGTTCGGGTCCTGCACAGAACTGGCGCGAGAGGTCGGCACGCGCGGGATCCGGACTCCGCGCGGGAACAGGATCGACAAGAAATACATCTACCGCATGCTCGGCAACCGCGCCTATATCGGCGAGGCGGTGCACAAGGGCGACAGCTATCCCGGCGAGCAAGACGCCATCATCGATTTCGAGATTTGGGACAAGGTTCACGTAATCCTGCAGGAAAGCCCCCGGAAACGCGCCTCGCGCACCCGCGCAGACACGCCCTCGCTGCTGAAGGGGCTGCTGTTCGGGCCGGACGGCGCGGCCTTCTCGCCGACGCATACCCGGAAGGGCGACAGGCTCTACCGCTACTACGTCAGCCAGACAGTGCTGAAGCACGGTGCCGGGTCATGCCCCGTGGGTCGCGTGCCGGCAGGGGAGATCGAGGCCGCGGTCATCGACCAACTCTGTGCCGTATTCCGCCAGCCGGAGATTGTCGCAGGGACATGGAAGGCGGCACGCGTCCACGCCGACGGCATCACCGAATCCGACGCCCGCGCGGCCCTGCAGCAGCTCGATCCGCTGTGGGACGAACTGTTCCCCGCCGAGCAAGCACGCATCGTGACATTGCTGGTTGAGCGCGTCGACATGCGCACAGACGGGTTGAACGTCCGGCTGCGCGTCGATGGGCTGAGCGGCCTTGCGCGCGAGATGCTGTCCGGCGGGATCGGAGAAGTCGCATGACACACGGCATGCCGATCCCCGAGACTGTCACGCTCCACATCCCGTTCCGCGTCGTAAAACGCGGCGGGCGGAAGGAGATGCAATTGCCCAAAGGCGCCGAGCAGCCGGGCAAAACCGATAACACGATGGTCAAGGCGCTGGCCCGCGCATTCCGCTGGAAGCGCATGCTGGAGTCGGGCGAGTTCGTCACCCTCTCGGAGCTGGCTGAACGAGAGGGCATCGCGCCCTCATACATGACCCGCGTCCTGCGCCTGACCTTGCTCGCGCCCGAGATCGTCGAGGCGATCCTGGACGGGACGCAGGGGCCGGAGGTCACGCTGTCGCGGGTCTTGGAGCATTTTCCGTTAGCTTGGGAACAGCAAGGGATGCGACATCCACCAGGTGGAGCTGGTAACCGTCTGGGCCAGGCTCGATCACTGCAAAAAGTCGATGCTCTGCCTTGATCTTGATTGAATAATCCTGTTTTCTGCAGGGACTTGTGTCCGGGTTGCTGCTGGCCGTGGCGCAGCAGGGAGTCGGCGTTACCAATGAAAGTTTTCGATCTATTCTGCGGTGGAGGCGGCTTTTCGCGCGGCGTATCGGACGCCGGCGGAAAAGTTGTGCTGGCCGTAGATATCGATCCAATTCTATCTTCTGCTCATGAAAGGAACTTTCCCGCATCAGCTCACCTACTTGCCGACGTACGGGAACTTTCGGGAAAAGCTCTGACCAGAAAGTACGGAGTCCCGGATGGAGTGGTGGGCGGACCACCATGCCAAGGCTTTAGTTCGATCGGCAGGCGAGCGCACGACGACCCTCGTCGTGAATTGTTGAGTGAGTTCTTTCGCCTTGTCTCAGAGATATCACCAGCATTCTTCGTAATGGAGAATGTGGCCGGTCTGATTGATCGATCAAACGCCCACGTGATCCCTGCAGCCCTGTCGTCCCTGGCTGGACGGTATGAGATCCTACCGCCCACCGTGATCGATGCGGCGGACTACGGGTGCGCAACGCGGCGGCGAAGGGTCTTCGTCATCGGTTATGATCCAGAGCGTATGACGCGTCCGAATCCGTTTGGCCCGACAAGCCAAGCCGCCGCTACGGTTCGCGACGCCATTTGGGATTTATGCGACGCAAGGCACACGGGAGTAACCGAGGAAGGGTTCGACGTCTGGACGGCCGACGCGCGTAGAAAGGTTTCACTTTACGCAGAGCGGCTGCGGGGAACCTCTTGCGAGTTTACCGGTCATCGGAAGACAGAGCATAGCGACGCGGTGCGCAGACGGTTCGCGGAGCTCGCGCCCGGCAAGGTCGATCGCATCGGGCGTCACCCGAAACTTGCATGGGATGGGCAGTGCCCGACGCTTCGCGCCGGCACAGGCAGTGATTTGGGATCGTATCAGTCCGTTCGTCCCATCCACCCAGATCAGCCTCGTGTGATAACAGTAAGGGAGGCCGCTCGTCTGCAGGGGTTTCCTGATTGCCATGTGTTCCATCCGACAATCTGGCACAGTTTCAGGATGATAGGTAATAGCGTGCCGCCTATTTTGGCCGCGGCGATCATGACCGAGATCTGTGGCTCTCTAGACGCGCGCACGCATTCTGTGGCCGCGGAGTAGGTCGTGGTAGATCGACTTTCCCCCGAACGACGGTCGCGACTGATGTCCCGAGTAAAGTCAAAGGACACCAGCCCGGAGATGATCGTACGTCGAACTGCACACTCTATGGGGCTGCGGTTCCGCATCCATCGGCGTGATTTACCCGGAACGCCTGATCTCATTATGCCGCGACGGAGGCTTGCGGTGTTCGTCGACGGATGCTTCTGGCATAGGCATCCGGAGTGCCGGAACGCCTCCATGCCAAAGTCAAATGTGGCTTTCTGGGAGGAGAAGTTTCGCCGGAACGTTGAGCGTGATGCCCAAAACAATTTAGCGCTCGAGTCGCGAGGTTGGAAGGTGAGCCGGATTTGGGAGTGCGAGGCCAGAGATGAACAGCTGGTGCGCGAAATCTTGACAGCAGCCATTTCTGATGCCCGGGAGACTTAGAATGACGGATGATATGGCGATACGAGAAGCTCAGACGACCCCCTCGAAGGCGTTTTTCGTCTCGATGCTAACTCGCGATATCGACCTCCAGGACGCAATTCTCGACCTTCTCGATAATTGCATTGATGGCGCCGTTAGGTCCGGACCTAAACCCGAAGCACCGGCAGGAAAGGAGTACTTCGGCTATTCCGCAGATCTCTCCTTCTCGAAGGAAGAATTCTCATTGGTCGACAACTGCGGCGGTATCCCGATCGGTGCAGCGCGCGAACGAGCTTTCAGATTAGGGCGGCCGCCTTCTGCGCATGCATCTCCGGGCGACGGCAAAACAGTTGGCGTTTATGGTATCGGGATGAAGCGAGCGATTTTCAAGCTCGGGAGGAACGCGTCGGTTACTTCGAACGGGGACGACCCCTTTCGTGTCGATATTGGACCAGGATGGTTGGATTCGGATGATTGGCGTCCACTCACGCTCGAAGAACACACTCCTGGACCTGACGAACCCAGCGGAACCAAGATCGTCGTCGCCGACCTTATTAATTCAATAGCGGAAGACATCTCGTCCGTGGATTGGGTCGAGAGGTTTCGTCGATACTTGGCTGATCATTACGCACTCATCATCGACAAAGGCTTTACGGTTCGGATACGAGCAGCAGGAGTGTCGTCTGACCCTGTAAGGCCTGCGGCTTTTGCTCTCGCCGCAACGGGCGACCTCGGTTCCGGAGGTGTTCAACCCTTCATCTATCGCGGTGATATCGAAGGGGTGAGAGTTGAAGTTTACGCTGGATTGCTTCGTAAGCCGCTCACTCAAGAAGAAATCGCCGAGGTTGAAGGGCAGCATTCTGAGAAGTCGGCAGCCGGGTGGACAATCGCTTGCAATGATCGCGTCGTGGTGTCTCGCGACCGAACGCATATCACAGGTTGGGGAACTGCGAGCGTCCCATCTTATCACGGGCAATACTCGGTCATTGCCGGCATGGCACTTATGTACTCAGACGATGTGAAAAGCCTTCCGCTCACCACCACCAAGCGGGGCCTCGATGGTTCATCGTCTGTATACGCAAAGATCCTTGACATCATGCGCCAGGCGACCAAGCGCCTAACGTCTTTTACAAATGACTACAAAACGGAAGAGGCTCGCCGTGAGTTGCTGTCGGAAGCTCCGCCAAGATCTTTGGCTGAGCTGAGATCGTACGACGACCTACGCCTGGTGGAAAGCGGTCGGCTGAAGGGCATGCAGGTCCTGACACCCGAGCTTCCCAAACCGACCGCGACCAAGCGAGCTCCGCGAATATCTTTCAGCGCAGAGCAATCGGAAATCGATGCTATCCGTGCTTTCTTCGAGGACGACTCGCTAAGCAACAATGACCTCGGCAGGGCGGCTTTCGACCACGCGCTCGAGGCTGCCGGATTTGGCAAGAAATGAGCGGCGGCGCGTCAATACCATACCACCTACGATCCTCGAAGATGGCCGACCGCAGCCTTTTCGTCGAACTCCTGCGAAGACTTGAACGTTGGAGGCGGCTGGACAACCATGTCTATGCCTCAATGGGCGGATATCCAATGGCGGATCATCACCGGGTCCATCGGGTTCTCGGACTGAGGCGCCTACTCTGCTTCGATAAAGACGAGGTGACCGTCCGCCGGCAGCTCTTTAACCGGCCGACGAAAGAGTGCGCCTGTGTGTCGATGACATCACGAGATTTCGTCGACGATCCAGCTGCAGCCTATCGGCGCTCAGGAATAAGGGACTGGGCCGGTCAGATTGTATGGCTCGATTACACGTCTCCTTCGGAAATTGGGTCACAAATTGACGAGTTCGTTGCTTTGTTATCAAATTCGCAGCACGGCGACGTCATTCGCATCACGCTGAATGCTAACGAGAAAGCTCTGAAGGGTGGTAAGGAAGGCCTTTCGATCACGCAGAAAACTGCAGCTCGCTTCCAATGGTTTTCTGAGCAAGTAGCGCAGTATCTGCCCGCGGATGCCAGTCAGTCCGACTTGACCCCACCTGGTTATGCTAGACTACTTGCTCGGGTGCTGCGAGCCGCAGCCGCAGATGCGTTAGGGGACGGGATTGTCGTTCCGCTCTCCATCGTCCGCTACAACGACTCCGCCCATCAGATGTTAGCCGCGACCCTCCTTGTTCATGCACCCACGGACGGGGAATTGCCCTTTGAGCGTTCTATGCTGGCAGATTGGTCTTTGCTTTCCCGCTCATGGACGGAAATTCATCCGTTGCGCGTCACTGCCCTCACATCGAGGGAGCGCAGCCTACTTGATCGCCTCCTTCCCGCAGTGGGTGCCGAGAAGCTAGTGAATGATCTGCCCTTCAGTCCACTTGGTGAGGATATTTCAAGGTCCGATACGGTCGAACATCTTAACAGATATCGTGACCTTCTTAGATTTTATCCCGATTTGTTGGTTCTCGAATAGATCCGATATCCCTATTATTGGGTCTTCACCGCCATCTGAGCCCGCATGTCCCTGCCGTCAGCGTTCTTCTCGACCACGACGAATAAGCCCTTGCCACCGCTCTTCCTCTCCCACAACTGGCCGATAGTCCGCTTTTCGGCGGTGTCGGGGCCATCGGCGATGTGGGCGCCCTTGTACTCTACGACGAGCAGCCGGCCGTCCTCCAACTGAGCCACGAAATCCGGATAGAACTTGTCCGTGGCCGTCGGCAACCAGAACGAGTTGGGGTGGCGTGCGACGTTGCGGATCCAGAACTTCAGGCCTGGCAAGCTGTCGATGGCTTGCGCGCACTGGAATTCTTCACCGTTCTCGGCCCCATCGAAGGCAGGCACATGGTCCGGCCCAAGGAAGTGCTTGCGAGGTTTCCAGCGCCCACGATACCGGCGCTGATCCCAATACATTCCGTCCTTGAACGCGAAAGCCTCGTCGAAGGACACCTCGACCTTGGCTTCCGGAGCGAAGAGATACCGCTGGTAGACGCCATCGCGTTCCTGCTGACGGATGGCGGCGAGCTTCTCGCGAACCTTGCGGGCGAGGATGAACTTGCACCGCATCAGCGCCGCAATGTGCATTCCGCGTGTGGTGATCAGGTGGCCGACCAGGTCGCGCAGCCAGCGGAGCAGTTCGCTCTGATTAATGTCCGGTTGGCGCACCTGCCGGTCGAGCCAGAGCACCAGCGCCTCCGGTGTCCACCCTTCGACATCGACGTCGAGCGCCAGTTGTTCTTCTTCGTCCGCGAACTGGTAGGTGATGCGGTTGCCGTCGAGGTCGATCTCGAAGCTGCGCGCCGTCTCGCGGATCGCGAACTCGCCTTCACCCATTTTCGACGAGTGGTCGAGCAGCGACCAGTCGTGGAACTCCATGAACACGTCGGTGTCAGCGAACTCGAACTCGCCCTGGATCTCGGAGACCAGGCGAGGAACCTCGAACGCCTCGCCCTGTTCTGCAGGCGATAGCTGGTCCTTCACTTCGACGCGATACTTGGTGACGGCCGCCGAGAACCCCGTTCGTTCGGTCTCGGGGAGGGCCTCGACGATTGCCCTTTCGAGGCCGCCGTCAAAACGCCCCGTCACGGCAATCTCGACCTTCCCATCGTCGGTTTCGCGAACGCTCACCCCTTCGCGCCTCTTCAGTTCGGCAACCACCTCGGGTGTCGCCGTCACCGTGTGCTTGAAGGTCGGCTTCGGCTTGTCGCGCGGGCCAAACAGGCCGGTATCGGCATCGAGCGAGGTCTGCGCCGGTTCGATGTTGTCGAGTGCCTCATCCTCTTCGAAACCCATGGCCACCAGCTTGTCGGCCAGCGACCGTGCCGCCTCTCCGAACGACGGCTCCGACAGGAACGCATAGGCTCGGTTCAGATCCTCGGCCTTGCGGCGTTTGGCATACGGCATCCGCAGGACGCGCCCCAACAACTGCTCGACGTCCACCGCGCTCTGGATCCGAGACACCGAGCAGAACGCATAGGCAAAGGAACAATCCCAGCCTTCCTTCAGCGCCTCGACGGTGATGACGTATTCGATCGGGCATTTCGGATCGAACAGGTTGATGCCATCCAGTTCGCGCTGATCGCCGGTGGCCACGGCGATCTTGTGCTCGGGGATCTGCTCGACCTCCATCAGGTGCTTCTTCAGCACCTCGACCGTCACCTCCTGGTTCTTCGGCTGCGCCTGGAACAGGACGATGGGTCGGATGTACGCCGTATCCTTCTCGGCTTCCTCGGCCAGCGACGCCCGCGACGCGATCGCCCCGTTCACCGCGTTCTGCCAGGTGTCGTGCTCGGACAGCATGATCGGCAGCTTGATCATCTCCTCGAGCTTCAGCTCCTGCGCCGTCACGCTGTGCAGAATGTTCGAGTTGAGCCGCGGCGTTGCCGTGAACTCGATGATCGCGGATGGATTGACCCGCGCCTGCATTTCGCGCGTCAGTCCGGTGACTGCATTGTGCGCCTCGTCGACGATCATCAGCGGCCGGTGAACATGCATCAGATTGGCGAAGGAGAACTTCACGCCGCCGCCTTCCAGCGTTTCCAGCCCCGGCAGGGTCTTGGGCAGCGCCGTGAAGTGCGGCTCCATGTTTTCGTTGTGGGAATAGACCTTGCGGCCCTCGGTGTTCGACACCCGCAGTGTCTGGATCGTGCCCACGACGATGCAGCAATGGTCGCGGATGTCGTGCGGGCGGATGTGGGTGAAATCGGCGATATCGAACACGCGAACCCGGCCGTCGAAGGCCTCGTCCAGCGCCTGCCGATAAGGGTGCCGGGCGTTCTTCAGCGCCTCAGCCGTCTGCAGACGGATGGTGTTTGACGGCACCAGCCAGAGGACCAACGGATAATCCTTCTCCACCCAGGCGTCGCGCCCGATGCCGATGGAATGCGCGGCGAGGATCGTCTTGCCGCCCCCGGTGGGCAGGCGCAGGCAGACATACGGAACGGTCGGCAACTCGGCGAGCGGCGCGTAGGTGCCGCCGTAACGGCCGAGCCGCTTGGCCTGGTCCGGTTCCCTGGTGATCGCCTCGTACGCCCCCTTCGGGCCCGCCACGCGCGCCTCCTCGAAGAACCGGCGGAGAACAGAGAGAGTATCGGTCTGGTATTGCTTCAGTTTCATCAAATGCCCCCTCAGGCCCGCGCTTTGACGTCGTAGGGCGTCTGCTTGAAGGTGATGCGCTCGCGGTCGAGCGTCGCGGGCGTCAGCCGGGATTGTTCGCCATAGACGGTCAGCGGGCCTTCGAAGTCTGGAGCCAGCTTGGAAATATCCTCTCGGATCAGGGCGAGGGTCGCGCGGGTCAGCACGTTGCCGCCGCCCGGCCGCTTGTCGCCAAGAATGCCGTTGTACAGCAGCGCGTGGGCGCGGCCGTCCTGGATGCCGAGCAGTGGGCTGTCGCCACTGCCGTCCCACGGTCGGTCGGTCTCCGAAAACCAGACATGCGCTGCCAGCACAGGGAAGCGGATGTCCTGCCGGATGTGGCCTTCCTCGTCAAAGACGGGCGGGCCGAGCCGGTAGAAGCGGAAACCGCCGCCGCCCGGCCAGCCAAGGTTATCTGAAATACCGCCTTGCTCGCCATCCACCACCTTTTGTAGGCGTGGCGCGCAGTGGGTGACGGCATGTTCTCCGAGTTCTATCGCGATATAGCGTCGCCCCATCTTGTGGGCGACAGCGGCCGTGGTTCCCGACCCCAGAAAAGAATCGAGGACAAGATCGCCCGAATTCGTAGCAACCTGCAGCACTCTTTGCATGAGCCGCTCTGGCTTTGGCGTTAGAAAAACGTCCTCGTCGAACAGCTTAAGTATTTCCTTTTTGGCTTCCTGAGTATGGCCGACCTCCTCATATGACCAGATTGTCTGGGGAGTCACACCCTGCTTGACCTCTGAGAGGAAGCGTTTGATCTGCGGGATCGCGTCACCACTCTTCCCCCACCAAATTCGATTGTCTGCGTCCAGTTGCCAGAAGTTCGCCTCGGAGACGCGCCAGTAATTGCCGCCGGGCGGCCCCTTGATCTCGCGTCCGCTGGGAGATGTGATCGCGTACTTGCCGAGGCTGTAGAAGTTCCGCGCTGAGAGATCGCTTGTTTTCCAAGGGCCACGCGGGTCGTTATCAGGGTTCTTGTAGGCCTTGTCCTGCTTCTCCGTCCGCGGCATCAGGTTCGGTTTGAAGGCTCCGGCATTTCTTGCATAGACAAGGATGTAGTCATGATCTGACGAAAAATGGCGCGCGCTTGACTTTGGGGAATAGTTCTTTCGCCAGATGACAGTATCGATGAAATTTGTGCGCCCGAATACCTCGTCCATGATGACCTTGAGGTAGTGCCCCTCGTTGTCGTCAATGGAAACCCAGATCGAGCCATCCTCGGCCAAGAGATCGCGGAGCAGTTCGAGCCGCGGCCACATCATGGCCAGCCACTGAGTATGCTCGAGGTTGTCGTCGTAGTGCTCGAAGGCGGAGCGCGTGTTGTAGGGCGGGTCGATATAGATGCATTTCACCCGCCCGGCATAAAAGGGCAGCAGCGCCTTCAGTGCTTCCAGGTTGTCGCCCTGGATCAGCATGTTGCCCGCGCCACCGTCGCCCGCCGACAAGTCCGGGACTTCCTCCAGCAGGCGATACGGCACGCTTTGCGCCGTGCGGATGTCCTCGTCCCGTGTCAGCCAGTTCAGTATCGGCATGCGCTACCGCTCGTCCTCTCGTTTCTTGCCGGAGGGTTCCACGGTCGTGCCGGTCAGCCGCTGGTACTCTTCGACCGCAAGGACGACGACCACCGGCCGCCCATGCTTCTCGACCACCACGGGCTCGGCCCGCGCCAAGTCGATCAGCTGGCCGAAGTGATGCTTGGCCTCACGGGCAGACACGGCCTTCATGGGCCCCTCCCTGATTTGTGGTCAGAATGGTCACAACGCGCCGATGAGGTCAACGACCCGCGGTGCTGTGGCTATTGGAGCAGGGAGTTCGACGCCGGGGACATTTCGACCGGATGGAACCGGGATCGGAGTCCGCGCAGACACGGGGAAAAATGGGCTATAGAACAGATACTTGAATGCTTTTCACCAAAACTGCGCAGTCAACAGGTCCGGAGAATATCGGCCCGGAGAGACTACTTCGGGGCCTCCCGGCAGCAGGGCCGGTTAACAGCCCCTCCCGCATAACCCTCGAAAACAACGAGAAAATCCGGCCGCGGCCGGATCGGGAGAACGCTTTCGCTGGGGCAAGTGGCGGAGAGGAAGGGATTCGAACCCTCGAGACCCTTCCGGGTCTACTCCCTTAGCAGGGGAGCGCCTTCGACCACTCGGCCACCTCTCCGACGCCGCCCCTGATAGCCATACATCCCATGCCGCTCAAGGCTTTTCTCTCGAAATCGGCGCGGATAGCGCGGCAATTGCCTTTTTGGAGCCGTTTCCGGCTTCCGTGCGGCGTGGCTTGACGCTTCGGCGGCCGGGCCATACCCAATCGCCACGCCCGTATCGCCCGCCACATCGTCCAGCGAAACCCTTGCCCATGACCAGCCCAACCGAGCGCGCCGCCATCACGCTGGAAAACTGGCGCAGCCATCCCGCGTCGCGCTGGAGTTTTCAGAATGCCTGCGAACTCGTGCCCTCGGCAACGATCGCGCACGGCGCGGCCAGCGCGGTCGCGCCGCCGCCCGGCCCGCTCGCGGAAATCCGGATCGCCGACCGTGCGGGTCGCGAGTCGGTCGCCACCGAGGCGCTGGCGCGGCGGCACACCGATTCGCTGCTCGTGCTGCGCGACGGCAAGCCGCTGGCGTCGTGGAGCGCGCCGCATTCCAATTTTCACGCCCCGCATCTGATCTTCTCGATCTCCAAATCGATTACCGGCCTCGCGGTCGGCATCGCGCAGGGCGACGGACGGCTCGATCCGGAGGGGGCAATTGCCGATCTGGTGCCCGCCATGGCCCCCTCCACCTATGGCTCGGCACGATTGCGCCATCTTCTGGACATGACGGTCGATCTCGCCTTCGACGAGGATTATGTCGATCATGGCGGCGCCTTCGACCGCTACCGGCGCGCGATGCTTTGGAACCCGGAACGCCCCGACACGCGGCCGCAAACCATGGAGGCCTTTCTCGCCACGCTGCCGGCCGAGGGCCATGGCCACGGGGTGCGCTTCCATTATGCCTCGCCCAACAGCGACCTGCTTGGCCTCGCGCTCGAACGCGCGGTCGATCAGCGCCTGCCCGACTATCTCGGCGAAAGACTGTGGCGCACGCTCGGCCTGTCGGGGCCGGCCTATGTGACGGTGGACCGGGTGGGCACGGCGCGGGCGGCGGGCGGCATCTGCCTCACCGTCACCGACCTGGCGCAGATCGGCCAGCTGCTGCTGGATGAGGGCCGAAGCCCCGATGGCCGCCAGATCGTGCCGGCGAAGTGGATCGCCGACATGCGCGAGAATGGCGACCGGCGCGCCTGGGTGGACGGCGATTTCGCCGACATGTTCACGCAAGGGCGCTATCGCTCGTGCTGGTACGATGTCGGCGACGGCCGCGGCACCCTGGCCGCCATCGGCATCCACGGCCAGTATCTGTGGGTCGACTTCTCAAATCGCGTGGTGATCGCGCGCACCGCCTCGCGTCCGCAGGCCAGCGACGATGGCGAGACCCAGGACGATATTGCCATGATGACGGTTCTCGCCCGCAGCCTCTGATTGCACAGAATGTAGGCGCCCCAATGCGCTGCGTCGCGCCTCACGGCCCGTTTGCCGTTTGGGCCTCCAGCGTCGGTGGCCCCAACGTCAATCCCGGCGACACCGCTGAGATCAACGTCTATGGCGGCATCCGGCCGAGCTTCGGCGACCTCTCGCTAGATATCGGCTACGCGCGCTACTACTACAACCGCACCGGCGATATCGGCGGCGAGATCTACGGCAAGGCCTATTATACGTTCACCGACATCGGCCTGACGCCGGGTATCGAGCTGTACTGGGATCCCGCAGCGAGCACCAATTACGGCGTGGTCAGTGCGGCTTATGCGCTTCCCTACGATTTCGAATTGTCGGGCGGCGTGGGCACCAATTTCAGCGGCAACGTCAACTGGAACGCCGGCGTCTCCTACACATTCGTCGAGACGGTTACCCTCGACCTGCGCTACCACGGCACGAACCGCAACGATCCGAACATGTTCCGCGACAAGTTCGTGGCTTCGATCTCGCTCAACTCCTCGATCTCCGCACTGCGCGCCACGATGCGCTGAGCGACCGCTCTTTCCTGAGCCTGACTCAAGCCCGGCCCCGGCCGGGCTCTTTTCTTTTGGGCGTCGAGAGAGCCCGCAGTTGCACGCCCCCAGGGCGGGGCGTAGGGTTCGCCCCACTCGCCACCACACCTGCTGTATCCCATGCCCCATCGACTCCCCCTCACCCCGCTGGCGCGGCTGCTTCCCGACACGGTTCCCTTCGTGGGACCGGAGGCACAGGAACGCTCGCGCGGTCGCCCGTTCCGGGCCCGGCTCGGCGCCAATGAGAACGGTTTCGGCCCCTCCCCGCGGGTCGTCGCGGCGATGGCCGAGGCGGCCGCCGAGATGTGGAAATATTGCGACCCCGACAATCACGACCTCAGGCGCGCGATCGCGGCGCATCTGGGGCTCAAAGCCGGCAATGTCGTCGTCGGCGAAGGCATTGACGGGCTGCTGGGCCTGACGGTGCGGCTGTTCGTGCGCGAGGGCGACGCGGTGGTCACCTCGCTCGGCGCCTATCCGACGTTCAACTACCATGTCGCCGGTTTTGGCGGCAGACTCCTCACCGTTGCCTATCGCGATGACCACGAGGATCTGGAAGCGCTCCTCGATACGGTGAAGCGCGAAAACGCGCCGCTCGTCTATCTGTCCAATCCCGACAACCCGATGGGCACCTGGTGGAAGGCCGCCGACATCGTGTCCTTCATGGAGGCCCTGCCGGAGACCACCATCTTCATCCTCGACGAGGCCTATGGCGAGACCGCACCGGCGGATGCCCTGCCCGGATTCGATGTGTCGCGGCCGAATGTCGTGCGCATGCGCACCTTCTCCAAGGCCTATGGGCTGGCGGGACTGCGCTGCGGCTATGCGGTCGGGCATGAAGACACGATCCGCTTCTTCGACAAGGTGCGGAACCATTACGGCATGAACCGCATGGCGCAGGCCGCCGGGCTCGCGGCAATCGACGACCAGGCCTATCTGGCCGATACCGTCGCCCGCACGGCGGCAGGCCGCGCCCGCATCGCTGAAATCGCCGCCGGGCACGGCCTGCAACCGCTGCCCTCGGCCACCAATTTCGTCGCCATCGATTGCGGTCGTGATGCGGCCTTCGCGCTCAAGGTGATGCAGGAACTTCTGGCGCGCGACGTCTTCGTGCGCAAGCCGATGGTGCCCGTGCTCGACCGCACGGTGCGCATCAGCGTCGGGCCGGAGCCCGAGATCGACCTGTTCCAGGCCGCCTTTGGCGACGCCCTGGAGGCGGCACGAACCGGATCATGAGCACGAAACCGGCGACAGGGGCAAACCCGCCGGAGCCGAGCTTCGGCGAGCTCTTCACGCCAAAACTCGTCACGGTCCTGCGCGAAGGCTACCGCCTCTCGCACCTGCGTGCCGACGCCATTGCCGGCCTGACGGTAGCCATCGTCGCCCTGCCGCTTTCCATGGCGATCGCCATTGCCTCCGGCGCCACGCCAGCGCAGGGGCTCTATACGGCCATCGTCGGGGGCTTCATCGTATCGGCGCTGGGCGGCAGCCGCTTCCAGGTCGGCGGGCCAGCCGGTGCCTTCATCGTGCTGGTGGCGGCGACCGTCATGGCCCACGGCATGGACGGGCTGATCCTGGCCACCATCCTGTCGGGCTTCATGCTGGCCGCGGCCGGTTTCCTGCGGCTCGGCACCTACATCAAGTTCATCCCCTATCCGGTCACGGTGGGCTTTACCGCCGGCATCGCGGTGATCATCTTCGCCAGCCAGATCCGCGACATGCTGGGCCTGACGCTTGCCGGGCCGGAACCCGGGCCGCTGCTCGAGAAGCTGCCGGTGCTCTGGCAGGCACTGCCTGGATTCGATCCGGCGACCGTCGCCCTGGCGCTGGCCACCATTGTCCTCATCGTCGGGCTGAAGCGGTGGCGCGCCAGCCTGCCGGAAATGCTTATCGCCGTCACCGCCGCCTCCCTGGTCGCGTGGGCCTTCGACCTGCCGGTGGCGACCATCGGCTCGCAGTTCGGCGGCATCCCCTCGACGCTGCCCTTGCCATCGCTGCCCGAGATCAGCCTGGAGCGTGTTCTCGCGGTGCTGCCCAGCGCCTTCGCCTTCACGCTGCTCGGCTCGATCGAATCCCTGCTGTCGGCCGTCGTCGCCGACGGCATGACCGGCCGTAGGCACCGGTCTAATTGCGAGCTGGTGGCGCAAGGTCTGGCCAATATCGCATCGGGCCTGTTTTCGGGCATCTGCGTCACCGGCACCATCGCGCGCACCGCCACGAATGTGCGTGCCGGCGCGCACGGGCCGGTGGCCGGCATGCTGCATGCCGTGTTCCTGCTCCTGTTCATGCTGGTGGCAGCACCGCTCGCCAGCTACATCCCGCTGGCCAGCCTCGCCGGCGTGCTCGCGGTCGTCGCCTGGAACATGATCGAGAAACATGCCATCGCGATGCTGCTGCGCGCTTCCTGGGGCGATGCCGCGGTGCTGTCGGTGACGTTCCTGCTCACGATCTTCCGCGACCTGACCGAAGCCATCATCGTCGGCTTCGCGCTCGGCTCGGTGCTCTTCATCCACCGCATGTCGACAGTGACCGCGGTCGCCACCCACATCCCCTTCGTCAGCGAGGACGAGGCGGACGATGGCGACCGTCCTTCCTATGACGAGACGGCCGCCAATGATCCGAGTGTCGTCATCTACCGGATTTCAGGCGTCTTCTTTTTCGGCGCGGCCGCCTCGATCGGGTCGGTCCTGGACCGGATATCGGACGCTCACCGCGTTCTGGTGATCGATTTCTCCGCCGTCCCCTTGGTCGATGCGACGGCGGCCAACACCATCGAGGTCCTGGCGCACAAGGCCGCGCGGCGCGACATCAGGGTCGTGCTGACGGGCACGTCGAAGGCGATCCGCCACGAGCTGTTCCTGCACGGCATCAAGCCGCCGCTGGTCCGCTACGAGCGCAGCATCGACAGCGCCCTGTCGAAGCTGAGGCGCGAGTTGGCCTGAGCTCCGTTAGGGTCAGACAGGCGGTATGCCGATCGCCCTGACCTCGACCGCGCCGTGATGGGCGCCGGGGCATTTTCCCGCCCATTCCACCGCCTCGTCCATGCCGGGCACGTCGACGATGAAATAGCCGAGCAGTGCTCCTTGGTCTCGGCGAAGGGCCCATCGGTCACGACCTTGCGGCCCTCGCGCACCTGGACCGTCCGCGCCGACACGCTGGGCGCCAGATGGTTTGCCGAAACGACCACGCCGGCGCGGCGCATGTCCGCGTCGAAACCCCGGTAGCGTTCCAGCCACTCTTCCTGCTCGGCCGGCGGCATCTCGCCCCAGCCGGCCTCCTCCGACATCATCAGAAACATGTATTGCATCACGTCATCTCCCTGTCGCCGCCGGCCTGAGTGCCGGCATTGCAGAGGACGGTGCCGATTGCGGCTCCCCGACATTCGGCAAAGGGCGGGCGCTACGCCGCCTCGTCGGCCGCATCGGCACCCGGAATGTAGTTGAGGATCGGCGAGAGCCAGCGTTCGACGTCCTCGACCGACATTTTCTTGCGCCGGGCATAATCCTCGATCTGGTCGCGCTCCACCTTGGCGACGCCGAAATAATAGCTGTCGGGATGGCCGATATAGAGGCCCGAGACGGAGGAGCCGGGCCACATCGCAAAGCTCTCCGTCAGCCTGACACCGATCGCCTTCTCCGCGTCGAGCAGCGAGAACAGCGTGTCCTTCTCGGTGTGGTCGGGTTGGGCGGGGTAGCCGGGCGCGGGGCGGATGCCGGCATAGGACTCGCCGACCAGTTCCTCGGTGGCAAAGCTCTCCTCGGGCGCGTAGCCCCAGAATTCCGTGCGCACGCGCTCATGCATGCGTTCGGCGAAAGCCTCGGCGAAACGGTCGGCCAGCGCCTTGACCAGGATCGAGGAATAATCGTCATTGGCGCGCTCGAAGCGCTCGGCGATCGCTACCTCCTCGATGCCGGCCGTGACCACGAAGCCGCCGATAAAATCGCCCTTGCCGCTGTCCTGCGGCGCGACGAAATCCGACAGCGCGACGTTGGGCCGTCCCTCGCGCTTGGCAAGCTGCTGGCGCAGCGTGTGCAGCGTCTTCAGTTCCTTAGCGCGTGACTCGTCCTCGAAGAGGCGGATGTCGTCGCCCACGGCATTGGCGGGCCAGAAGCCGATCACCGCCTGTGGCCTGAACCACTTCTCGTCGATGATCTTGGCGAGCATTTCCTTGGCGTCGGCGAAAAGCGACCGCGCCGCCTCGCCCTGTTCCTCGTCCTCGAGTATCTGCGGATAGCGGCCCTTGAGTTCCCAGGTCTGGAAGAAGGGCGTCCAGTCGATGTAGCGGGCGAGCTCGGCCAGATCCCATTCATGGAAGACACGTGTGCCCAGGAAGGAGGGCCGCGTCGGCTCATAGGCGTTCCAGTCGACCTTGAAGCGGTTGGCGCGGGCCGCCGGCAGCGGCAGGCGGGACTTCGCCGCTTCCTTGCGCGAATGGGCGTCGGCGACCTTGCGGTATTCGGCGCGCACCGTCTCGATGTAATTGTCTTTCGTCTGCTTGGACAGGAGGCTGGAGACCACGCCGACGGCGCGGCTGGCGTCCGTCACGTAGATCGCCTGGCTCTTCTTGTATTTCGGATGGATCTTGACCGCCGTGTGGATGCGGCTGGTCGTCGCCCCGCCGATCAGCAGCGGCAGGTCGAAACCCTCGCGCTCCATTTCGGCGGCCACATGCACCATCTCGTCGAGCGAGGGCGTGATCAGCCCCGACAGCCCGATGATGTCGACATTCTCCCGGCGTGCGGTCTCCAGGATCTTCTGCGCCGGCACCATGACGCCGAGATCGATGATCTCGTAATTGTTGCAGGCCAGAACCACGCCGACGATGTTCTTGCCGATGTCGTGCACATCGCCCTTCACCGTCGCCATCAGCACCTTGCCGGCATTCTCGCGCTTGCCGCCGGCTTCCTTTTCGGCCTCCATGTAAGGCAACAGCACGGCGACGGCCTGCTTCATGACGCGGGCGGACTTCACCACCTGCGGCAGGAACATCTTGCCCGCGCCGAACAGGTCGCCGACCACGTTCATGCCGTCCATCAGCGGGCCTTCGATGACGTGCAGCGGACGCTCGGCCCTTTGCCTCGCCTCCTCCGTGTCGGCATCGATGAAGTCGGTGATGCCGTTGACCAGCGCGTGCTCCAGCCGCTTCTCGACCGGCCATTCGCGCCACGACATGTCCTTCTCGCGCCCGCCGCCACCGGCAACGCCCCGGTAGCCCTCGGCGAGTTCCAGCAGCCGCTCGGTGGCGGTGCCCTCGCCCTTGGGCTTGCGGTTCATCACCACATCCTCGCAGGCCTCGCGCAGTTCGGGGTCGATGGATTCGTAGACGGCGAGTTGGCCCGCATTGACGATGCCCATGTCCATGCCGGCCTGGATGGCGTGGTAGAGGAACACCGAGTGCATCGCCTCGCGCACCGGCTCGTTGCCGCGGAAGGAGAAGGAGAGGTTCGACAGCCCGCCCGAAATGTGGACGCCCGGCAGGTCGCTGGTGATCTCGCGCGCCGCCTCGATGAAGGCTATGCCGTAGGGATCGTGCTCCTCGATGCCGGTAGCGACCGCGAAGATGTTGGGATCGAAGATGATGTCCTGCGGCGGGAAACCGGCCTGCTCGGTCAGGATCTTGTAGGCGCGCTTGCAGATCGCGACCTTGCGCTCCTTCGAATCCGCCTGGCCGTCCTCGTCGAAAGCCATCACGACCACCGCTGCGCCATAGGCCCGGCACAGCCGCGCCTGTTCGAGGAAGGCTGCCTCGCCCTCCTTCATGGAGATCGAGTTGACGACCGCCTTGCCCTGTACGCATTTCAGGCCGGCCTCGATGATCTCCCATTTGGAGGAATCGATCATCACCGGAACCCGCGCGATGTCGGGTTCGGCGGCCATCAGGTTGAGGAAGTCGATCATCGCCTGCTTCGAATCGAGCAGGCCCTCATCCATGTTGATGTCGATGATCTGGGCGCCGTTCTCGACCTGGTCGCGGGCGACCTCGAGCGCGGTGTTGTAGTCGCCGGCGGTGATCAGCTTCCTGAACTTCGCCGAGCCCGTGACGTTGGTCCGCTCGCCCACATTGACGAAGGGAATGTCCTTGGTCAGCGTGAAGGGCTCCAGGCCCGACAGCCGCATCAGCGGCTTGATCTTCGGTACAAGGCGCGGGGCATGCCGCGAGGCCATCTCGGCCAGAGCCGCGATGTGTTCGGGCGTCGAGCCGCAGCAGCCGCCAATGATGTTGACGAGACCTTCGGCGGCGAACGCCTCGAGCTGCGCCGCCATCTCTTCCTCGTCCTGGTCGTATTCGCCGAATGCGTTCGGCAGGCCGGCATTCGGATAGGCGCAGGTCAGCGTGTCCGCCACGCCGGAAATCTCCGCCATATGCGGGCGCATGGCCTCGGCGCCCAGCGCGCAGTTCAGCCCGACCGAGATCGGGTTGGCATGGGCAACCGAATACCAGAAGGCGGTCGGCGTCTGGCCCGACAGCGTGCGGCCCGACAGATCGGTGATCGTGCCGGAGATCATCACGGGCAGATGGATGCCCTTTTCGCGGAAAATCTCGTCACAGGCGAAAATCGCCGCCTTGGCGTTGAGCGTGTCGAAGATGGTCTCGATCAGGATCAGATCGGCGCCGCCATCGATCAGCCCGCGCAGCTGCTCGCCATAGGCTTCGCGCAGGCCGTCGAAGGTGACGGCGCGGTAGCCCGGATTGTTGACGTCGGGCGACATCGAGGCGGTGCGGTTGGTCGGTCCGAGCGCGCCGGCCACGAAGCGACGGCGGCCGTCCTCCTGCATGGCACGGATGCCGGCGCGGCGCGCCAGGCGGGCGCCGTCGCGGTTCAGATCATAGACCGCCTCCTCCATGCCGTAATCGGCCTGGGCGATGCGCGTCGACGAGAAGGTGTTGGTCTCGATGATGTCGGCGCCGGCAATGGCATAGCGATAATGGATTTCCTCGATCGCCTTCGGCTGCGAGAGGTTCAACAGATCGTTGTTGCCCTGCTGGTGACAGGCGCAGCCCTCGAATCGCGCACCGCGAAAGGCTTCTTCGTCGAGCCCGAGACCCTGGATCTGCGTTCCCATCGCCCCGTCGAGCACCAGGATACGCTCCCGCGCCGCCTCAAGCAGTGCCTCGCGGATCTCGTTGCCAGTGCGGGGGGCTTCCTCGGGCCCGAAAAGGTCGTCGAGGCTCTTGTTGCTCACGCCATTCACCATCTTTTGCTGCAGCAGAAACGAATGCTCACATAAGGATATCTTTATGTCAACATGAATGACTTGCGGGACAGCTGGCGGGCATGACAGGGTCGGTGCGTGGATCGGCGGACAGACGGTTGGAAGGCACCGGCATGACGATCAGGCAGCTGACCCCCAATGACGCGGAAGCCGCAGCCCGCGTGCACCGCGCGAGTTTCGACGAGCGGCTGCCCTGGCTGTCGGGTCTTCACACGCCCGAGGAGGATCGGGCGTTCTACACGCATGTCGTCTTCGACCAGTGCGAAGTGTGGGGGTCCTTCGAGGACGACGCCCTCATCGCCGTCATCGCTCTCCGGGAGAACTGGATCGAACAGTTCTATGTCCTGCCGCAACATCAGGGACGCGGCATCGGAAGTGCCGTGCTCGCCCTGGCGCAGGCACGTTTCCCAAGCCTCCAGCTGTGGACGTTCCAGAAGAACACGGCTGCGCGGCGTTTCTACGAAGGCCGGGGTTTCGTGGCCGCCGAAGAAACCGACGGCTCGCGCAACGAAGAGCGGGAACCCGACATTCGATATGTCTGGCAGCGGGAATGAGGGTTTCCGGGCCTTTGCGCAAACCCGATCAGGCGAAGCGGCGCGCCGCGTCGATGGCGAGACCCAGACCGACCGAACCGAATTGATCGGACTGGGCGATGCGGGCGTTGGGCAGACGTGAGGTGGCGACCTGTCGCACCAGCGGCACCTGGGCGCCGCCACCCGTCAGGATCACGGTCTCGATGGCCTCCGCGCCGACGCCCGCACCCCGAAGCGCCTCGTCGATCGCCACGCTGATCTTGTCCACCAGCCCGCCGGTCGCGGCCTCGAAAGCCTGGCGGGTCACCGGGATCTCGGGCGCTAGACCGGGTTCCTTCAGCCGGATCACGGCGTCTTCGGCATCGGTCAGCTCGATCTTGGCCTTCTCGACCTGTGCCGCCAGACGGTGGCCCGAGCGATGCTCCAGGAGGTGCATGTAGCGCTCCAGCTTCTCGGGCTCGGCCGCCTCGCGCAGCAGGGACTGCGTGTCGCGCAGCGTCTTGGCCGTGTAGAGCTGGTTGATCTTGTGCCAGGTCGCCATGTCGTTGAAGTACCAGACCGGCAGGCGCCGCTTGCCGTCCTTCGTGCTGCTGCCGAGCCCCATGAACGGCATCACCTGCGCGATGCTCAGCTGGCGGTCGAAATCCGTGCCGCCGACATGCACGCCCGACGTCGAGAGAATATCGCCGGACCGGTCGAAGGATCGGCTCCGCTCGGGCGACAGCCGCAGCACCGAAAAATCCGACGTGCCGCCGCCGATGTCAACGACGAGCGCGAGCACCTCGCTGTTCAGGCTCCGCTCGAAATGCAGGGCCGCCGCCACCGGCTCGAACTGGAACTCGACATGGCAAAAACCTTCCGCCCGTGCGGCAGCGGCGAGCTGGTCCTGCGCCGTCCGGTCGGCCTCCGGGTCATGGTCGACGAAGAAGACCGGACGCCCCAGCACCACGTGCTCCGGCACGCCGCCATTCTCTGCCTCCAGCTGGCTCCGCAAGTGACGCAGGAACCGCCCGATGAGCCCGTCAAACGTCATGCGGTCGCGGCCGACCTGCGTCTTCTCCTTCATCAGGCTGGTGCCCAGGATGGATTTGAGCGCGCGCATGAAGCGGCCTTCGGCACCGTCCATATATTCATGCACCGCGGAGCGGCCGAAATGGACGCTGCCATCCTCGAGGCTGAAGAAGAGCGCCGAGGGTATCGTCACCTCGGCGCCGTCGACGGGGATCAGATACGGATCGCTGCCCGCTTCGCACAGACCAACGGTGGAATTGGTGGTGCCGAAATCGACACCACAATGAAGACGGGACATGGGGAAGGGCTCGCGCGGTGCCGTCCGATGTCGAACGGCGGATTGTCTAAACGGGCCGCTCCCCTAGCAATTCGCCGCGCCGATGGGAAGCCCGTCCCTCACCGGCAATGGCTGTACGCCAGGTCGCAGCTTCCCCCGGCATAGGAGGAGCCGCACCGCCCCAACGCTTCGAATTCGGTTGCTTCCCCGCGCTCTCCGGCGGCAATGCCGTAATAATAGGCCTCGCCCTCGATGCGGTGCGCGAGCGCGTGGCATTGCGCCTGGGTGGTGTCGACGATCTCGCAATCGGGATTGTCGCAGAACTGCTCGGCAAACAGGGAGGCCTGCACCTCGGTGGAAGCGGCGCCATGGCCGAGCCCGCCGCGCCCGTCAATGGCAAACGCCATCCACCAGGGCTCTCCCGGCGGGCCGGCGTCGACAGAGGCAAAGGTCTCGCACTGGGAATAGAGGCCGCTCACATGCTCGCCCTCCGAACACAATATGCCGCCCCACAAATAGCCGCGCTGACCACCTGCCGTTACCTCGAACCATTCATAGCCGTCGAAGGCCACGCCGGCATAACCGTCGATCATCACGGACGTGCCCTCGGCAAGCACTGTCAGCCTCTCATGGTCCGTCCCGGGGCCGGCCCGCAGATTGCCCCCGAGAGCCTGTCCGAAAATTCCGATCGCCCCGGCTTCCTGCGTAACCGCTGGCATGGTCGGCGACGAAGTCACACAGGCGATGCGCTGGCCTTCGATGTCGAGAAAGGCCTCATGGCCCCGCCCCCAGAATTCAGCGAAATCGCGGGCGAAGCGGAAGCCGGACCCCGAAGGCTCGGCGCGCAGTGCGAATTCCATTTGCTCGTCGGCACGCGCGCCGGAGAATTCCGCACTGACGAAGACCCAGTCCCGATCTCCATCCTCATAGCCGACATGGTAGGTGACCCCGTCGCCGCGGCACTCGTAAGGCGTATCGATTGCGCCTTGCGCCTGGACCTGACCGCAGACCAGTGTGGCCATTCCGATGGCGCATAGATATCGCCGCATCCACCCTCTCCCCATTTTTGCGGTTCAGCCAGAAGTAACCGCTGCCCTTGCGTCACTCAAGTCTCGATTGCAGGCGGGCAAGCTGGCTAGCGCCACCCGCGTCGATTTGCATTGTGCAATCGCCACGATCTGGCTGAAGATGGCGGGCAATTTGGCGTGGATTCGAGGGAGGAGATGCCGATGTTCGACAAGGCGATGAATTTCGGGCTGGGCGAAGATGTCGATGCGCTGCGCGAGATGGTGCGCCGCTTCGCCGCCGGCGAACTGGCGCCGATCGCCGCCGAAATCGACAGTTCCAACGAATTCCCGGCGCCTGTGTGGAAGAAGATGGGCGATCTCGGCCTGCTCGGGGTCACCGCCGATCCCGATTTCGGCGGCACGGGCATGAGCTATGTCGCCCATGTCGTCGCCATGGAGGAAATAAGCCGGGCTTCCGCCTCGGTGGGCCTGTCCTACGGCGCCCATTCCAATCTCTGCGTCAACCAGATCAACCGCTGGGGCACGGCCGAGCAGAAGCAGAAATACCTGCCTTCTCTCTGCGCCGGCGATCATGTCGGCGCGCTCGCCATGTCGGAATCGGGTTCCGGCTCCGATGTCGTCTCGATGCGGCTCAGGGCGGAAAAGAAGAACGACCGCTTCGTGCTCAACGGCACCAAGATGTGGATCACCAACGGCCCCGATGCCGACACGCTGGTGGTCTACGCCAAGACCGACCCCGACCGCGGCTCGCGCGGCATCACCGCCTTCCTGATCGAAAAGGCGATGGCGGGTTTTTCCGTCGCCCAGAAGCTCGACAAGCTCGGCATGCGCGGCTCGAACACCGGCGAACTCGTCTTCGAGGATGTGGAAGTCCCCTTCGACAATGTGCTGGGCGAGGAGGGCAAGGGCGTCGAGGTGCTGATGTCCGGCCTCGACTATGAGCGCGTCGTGCTTTCGGGTGGCCCGCTCGGCATCATGGCCGCCTGCCTCGACGCGGTTATCCCTTACGTCCAGGAGCGCAAGCAGTTCGGCCAGGCGATCGGCGAATTCCAGCTGGTGCAGGGCAAGCTCGCCGACCTCTACGTCACGCTCAATGCCTGCCGCGCCTATGTCTATGCGGTCGCCGCCGCCTGCGACCGGGGCGAGACCACCCGCAAGGATTCGGCCGGTTGCATCCTCTACGCCGCCGAAAAGGCCACCCAGGCCGCCCTCGACGCGATCCAGCTTCTCGGCGGCAATGGCTACATCAACGACTACCCGACCGGCCGCTTGTTGCGCGACGCTAAGCTCTACGAGATCGGCGCGGGCACCAGCGAAATCCGGCGCTGGCTGATCGGAAGGGAGATCATGGCGGGTGGCGCGTGAACTGGCATTCTGTTGCTGATTTGCCAAGCTTGGTCAAGAATGGCATGATCCGGCTCTGTTGACAGGAGCTTACCATGGCTGCTTCCAAGGGATTTGCAGAGGATCAGGAGCCGTTCGTCCGAGGAACGGACGAAGCGCGCTCTGTCCCCCATGCCCGCCTGAAGGTCGACAAGGCCGGCCGCATCGTCATTCCGGCTGAAACGCGTGCCGCGATGGGCGTATCGGTCGGGGATCGGCTTGTTGCGCGCCTGGTCGATGGCGAACTCCGGCTGCTGTCCAGGGAAGCGGGCCTGCGCCGGGCGCAGCAGCTCGTCAGACAATATGTTCCCGAGGGCACGTGCCTGGTCGATGAGCTCCTTGCCGAACGACGCGCGGAAGCCGGAAGCGAGGATGCAGCGTGAAGACGGTGCTGGATACTTCGGCGGTGCTCGCATTTCTCAACCGCGAAATGGGCGGAGACATCGCCGGCGCGCGGCTCTCCGACGCCGCCATCAGCGTCGCCAACGTCATCGAGATCGGCAGCAAGCTGATCGATGGCGGGATGACACACGAAGCAGCGTGGGAAGCGATCGAACTGCTCGATGCGGAGATGGTCGAGATCGATCTGGACCTTGCCAGTCTGGCCACCGCGCTACGCCAGGACACACGTCACAAGGGGCTTTCACTCGCCGACAGGCTCTGCCTGGCCACCGCCATCCGCAAAGGCGCCACCGCCGTGACCGCCGACCGGGCCTGGGCTTCGCTCGACCTGCCCTGCCCCATTGAGGTGATCCGCTAAGATGGATTTCAGCACCTTCGACCGCCCCTTCTCCCTGCCCTTCCCCTATCTGGAAGGCGCGCTGCACTATGTCACCGGCGCCATCGACGTCCTTGCCGTGCTCATCCTCATCATTGGCATGGTGCGCTTCACCTACTGGCTGGTCCGCTCGGAAGCCTTTACCCGCGACGGAGACACGCGGCTCGAGCGCCAGAACCTCGCCCGTCTCGAGCTCGGCCGCTACATCCTGGCCGCGCTCGAGGTTCTGATCGTGGCCGATGTCATCCGGACCGCGCTCACCATGCAATTGCAGGGCCTGATCTTCCTGGGCGGGCTTGTGATCATCCGCTCGGCCATCTCCTGGTTCCTTGACCGCGAGATCGAGGCGCTCGAAAAGGATCGCAAGCACGACGCGCCGCAATGAAGGTCTGACCCATGCCACCGCTCTCGACCTCGATCTCCGCCGCTTCGGAAACCTTCAGGGCAAATGCCGAGCGGATGCGCGCGCTCGTCGCCGATATCGCCGACAAGGCCAAGGTCGTGGAGCAAGGCGGGCCAGCCGAAGCGCGCCAGCGCCATGTCGAGCGCGGCAAGCTCCTGCCCCGGCAGAGGCTCGCGCAATTGCTCGATACCGGCGCGCCCTTCCTGGAGATCGGCCAGTTCGCGGCCTGGGGCATGTATTCCAGGGACATCGCATCGGCCGGCCTGATCGCGGGCATCGGCCGGGTCGAGGGCCGCGAGGTGATGGCCGTCGTCAACGACGCCACGGTGAAGGGCGGGACCTACTACCCGCTCACCGTGAAGAAGCATCTGCGCGCGCAGGAGATCGCGATGCAGAACAATCTGCCCTGCATCTATCTGGTCGATTCCGGCGGTGCGAACCTGCCCAACCAGGACGAGGTCTTTCCCGACCGCGACCATTTCGGCCGCATCTTCTTCAACCAGGCCAACATGTCGGCGAAGGGCATCCCGCAGATCGCCTGCGTGATGGGCTCGTGCACGGCGGGCGGTGCCTATGTGCCCGCCATGGCCGACGAATCCATCATGGTCGCCAACCAGGCCACCATCTTCCTGGGCGGCCCGCCGCTGGTGAAGGCGGCCACCGGCGAGATCGTCACGGCGGAGGAACTCGGCGGCGCAGACGTCCACACGCGGCAATCGGGCGTAGCCGACCACTACGCGCAGGACGATGCCCATGCGCTGGCCATCACGCGCCGGATCGTCAGAAACCTGAATCGGAAGAAGGAGATAGGCCTCGATCTTCGTCTGTCCGTTCCGCCGCTTCACGATCCGGATGAGATCCACGGGCTGATTCCGGCCGACACCCGCACGCCCTATGATGTGCGCGAGGTGATCGCCCGCGTTGTCGACGGCTCCGAGTTCGACGAGTTCAAGGCCAATTACGGCACCACGCTGGTCACCGGCTTTGCCCATATCCACGGCATGCCGGTCGGCATAATCGCCAACAACGGCGTGCTGTTTTCCGAAAGCGCGCTCAAGGGCGCGCATTTCATCGAGCTGTGCTGCCAGCGCAAGATCCCGCTGGTCTTCCTGCAGAACATCACCGGCTTCATGGTGGGCAAGAAATACGAGGCCCGCGGCATCGCGCGCGACGGCGCCAAGCTGGTCACCGCGGTCGCCACCGCCGCCGTGCCAAAAGTCACCATCATCATCGGCGGCTCGTTCGGGGCCGGCAATTACGGCATGTGCGGCCGCGCCTATTCCCCCCGCTTTTTGTGGATGTGGCCCAATGCGCGCATCTCGGTCATGGGCGGCGAGCAGGCCGCGACCGTGCTGTCGATCGTCAAGCGCGACGGCATCGAACGCCGCGGCGGCGAATGGTCCGCGGAAGACGAAGCCGCCTTCAAGAAGCCGATCCTGGAAAAATTCGAGCACGAAGGCCAGCCGCTCTATTCCTCGGCCCGCCTCTGGGACGACGGCATCATCGACCCGGCGAAGACCCGCGAAGTGCTGGCGCTCTCACTCTCGGCAGCGCTCAACGCGGAGATCGCGGAGACGAAGTTCGGCGTGTTCAGGATGTGAGGGCGCAGGGCATAGGGGCGCTTCACGATGGCGCTCGACGGTGCCCCTCTGGCTTCGGCGAGGCTGTTCTCCTTAGCCACGGTGGAGATTGGCGGAAAGGGCTGCGGCAGCTAATCTCCCCCCATGTGGGGGAGATGGCCGGCAGGCCAGAGGGGGGCGAAGGAACACGGCCTCGAAAGGAATGGCGGGTCTGGAGAACGCATGCCCAAGCACCGAATCTACACGACCAGTTTCGCCAGCGTTTACCCGCACCACGTCGCCAAGGCGGAGCGAAAGGGGCGCACGAAGGCGGAGGTCGACGAGATCGTCTTCTGGCTGACCGGCTACGGTCCCGACGACCTGGAGCGCATCCTCGAGGACGAGACCGATTTCGAGACCTTCTTCGACGCGGCCCCTGCCCCCAATCCCGCGCGCACGCTCATCAAGGGCGTTGTCTGCGGCGTCCGCGTCGAGGAGGTGGAGGAGCCGACCATGCGCCAGATCCGTTATCTCGACAAGCTGGTCGACGAACTGGCCAAGGGCAAGTCGATGGACAATATCTTCCGCAATGCGTGAGTGTAGCGGAGCGGCCTGCTGGCCAAGCGTTCGGCCGGATGGCGCGGAGGCTGTCCGATGATCCCCTGGGAGACGCTCGACACCGCGACCATTCTGGGCGGCGCCGAGACGTTGCGCCTGAAACGCCGCGGCACGGAATTCTCGATCATGCTGGGGGCGAACGAGTTGATGAACAGTCGCCTCAGCGGCTCGGAGGAGGCGCTGGCCCGACTGACGATCGAGCGGCTGCAGGTCCCGGCCCCGCGCGTGCTCATCGGCGGCCTCGGCCTCGGCTTCACGCTGCGCGCCGCCCTGCCCCTCCTGCCGCCCGCAGCAAAAGTCACGGTGGTCGAACTCGTGCCGGCGGTCGTCGCCTGGGCGCGCGGGCCGCTCGCAGCCCTGCATGGCGAAAGCCTCGACGACAAGCGCGTCACGATCCTGGAGGAGGATGTCGGCCAGACAATCCGGGCGGCGAAGTCCGACTGGGATGCCATCCTGCTCGACGTCGACAACGGCCCCGAGGGCCTCAGCCGCGACGGCAACGACGCGCTCTACAGCACCGCCGGCCTCGCCGCCGCCCGCGCGGCCCTTGCGCCCGGCGGCGTCCTCTCCGTCTGGTCGGCCGGCCCCGACGCCCAATTCACCCGCCGGCTGAAGGCTTCGGGTCTGGGCGTCGAAGAAATCGCGGTGCGCGCCGGCACCACGAAGCGCGGGGCACGGCATGTGGTGTGGGTGGGGCGGAAGGGTTAGGCACCCGGCTGTGTCGACCGCCGACTACTCCCCCATTCGCAGTCACCGCCCCTGCCGTCACCCGCATGGCAGCGTTATTTTGCCACCGACTTATCCACGCTTCTGATGCCCGCGGTAAGATGCGTCTTGTGGCGTGGGAGAAGGAAATGGCGCGGTATTCCGGAAGGGACAAAAACGCGCTGCGGCGTATTGCGGCGCTGCTGCTGGCGTTGGCGGATCTCGCCGACCGAGCCGGCTCGATGTCTCTGCCCGTGCGCGCCGTCGTGTTTTCGATCCTGCGCTACGCCGAGACGATCGCCTGGACATTGGTCCTGGAAACCGAGTCCACCGCAGCTGCGCGACCACGATGTCGGCAACCCGGGCAACTGAATCCCGCTGGTACGCATATTGATCGCCATCCCGGCCCCGCCGATCTGGCGCGCCTCGCGCTCAGCCTGCGGGCCCTTGCCCTGATCCTCTCATATTGGCTCGTGCGGAGCGAGACATCGGATGCCGGCGCGCCAGTCTGGACGCGCATCAGCAGAATTCAGGCCTGGCTCGTTCCGCAGGCGCTTCCGGCTCCCGACACATCCTGAAGAAATTCCGCATGTTTCCAGACCGCATCAACGACCTCATCAACCCGACCGGCCGCGCGCTGGCGCCCGAGCGCGCAGCCCTGCGCCCCCACCCGCATTTCCTCGCCTGGCACCGGGAGAATTGCTTCAAGCATTAGAACCGCGCGCGGCCCTCTTGAACGTATCTCATCCGTAATACATATTGCTGGCATGAACGCACGCACCTCCATGATCCACGTCCGCATCGAGGACGACACGAAGAAGGACGCTACCGCCGCGCTCGACGCGATGGGGCTGTCGGTTTCGGATGCCGTGCGGCTCTTCCTCAAGCGCGTGGTGGCCGACCAGGCTTTCCCGCTGGAGCTCAAGGTGCCCAACGCCGCGACGCGCGAGGCCATGCAGGAGGCCGACGGAATTGCCGCCAACCGCGCCGCGCGCTTCGCCGATGGCGACGCGCTGATTGCCGACCTTGAAGAAGCCGCCGGCAAGTAAGCGCGCCACGCCCCCGCGCGCGGCAGATCACACACGGGCCTTCCTGAAGGATTGGGAGCGCCTGTCGCGCTCCGACCGTTTCGACATGCACCGCCTCAAGGAGGTGATGCTGCTCCTCATTTCAAATGAGGGACCGCTCGGGCCCGAGTGGCGGGATCACTCGCTCAAGGGAGATTGGCTGGGCCACCGCGAATGCCATGTCGGCGGTGACTTCCTGCTGGCCTACAAGATCGATGACGGCGGCAAGGCGGGGCAGATCATCTTCGTGCGCGCCGGCACACATGCCGATCTCTTTTCGGAATAGCCGCTCCGAAACCCCAGCCCCTCACCCGTTCACCAGCGCCAGCACCAGCTGGTGGACGGTGCCGCCTTCGCTCAGTTCGACGCGGTCGAATTCACGGTTCCTCTCATGCCGCTCCTCGGAGATCGCCACCAGTTGACGCTGCAGTTCGGCGCGCACCTTCTGGCAGCCGGGGTCGCTGTCGGCGCGAAGGCCCACCGACACCGCCTCGATCTGGCGCGTCATGTCGAGCAGGATCTCGCCATGCACGCGCTCGTGTTTCTCGACGCCGGCAATGAAGACGTCCCACAGCCGCTGCGTGTGGGCCGGCAGGGAAGCGGGCGCACGCGGCAGGTGGTAGGTGATGGTGAGCGAGGGGACTGCCGAGGCGAGCACGCAGGAGCCGTCGGATTGCGGACGATAGTCGCGCGACCAGAGCAGGTCGAAATCGGTATAGGCGATGGCCCGGCCGATGCCGACCGATGGTCCGTTCTCGCCGATCGAACGGTAGAGCTCGATGCCGGTCGAACCGGTGACGGCATAGTGCTCGACGCGCTCGACAGGGCGCCAGTCGGCGATTGCCGCGCCGGGGAGAACCAGGAGCGCGAGGAAAAACGCGAGGAAAATCTTCATGAAAATTGCGGGCCGGTTGGTTGCGGCCCGCAAGATAGCTTCAACGGCGCTCGCCTTCAATCGGCGATCAGTTGGTCAGGCGAAGGCGCGACATCTGCCGGCCGATATTGGCAAAGGCCGTTTCCAGCGCCGCCGTGTTGGCGGTCATGTAGAAATTTTCAGGCCGCGAGGCACAGCTGCGGAACAGGTTCTGAACGGAGCTGGCGGTCGAGTTGTAGACCACGGTGAATATCTCGATGCCTTGCTGCTTCATCTGCGTGCACATGTCCTGCGTCCAGCCATTGAGGACAGTTTCCGCCCCGCCCTGATTGGTGGCGCCACCGGTACGCCCATGTGCGAGGAAGTTGTAGGACCCATAGTCCGAGCGATTCATCGTGCCGCTGGAGCCGAACGAGACGTTGGTGCCGTCGGTCATCAGGACCAGGTACTTCTGGCGCTCCGTGGGTTCGAAGGGGCCTGCCTGGGTATAGGGCGCTTCCGGCGAAAGCACCCGCCATCCCCACGCCAGGCCCTCGGCGATGTTGGTGCCTGATCCGTTCCAGTAGTTCATCGCGTTGATCCCGCTGCGGATCTTCGAGAAATCGGTCGTCAGTGGTATGATCGGCGTCGGACAAGCGCGGTTCGGGCCGATGGTCAGCGGTCCATTGTCGTTGACGCTGCTGGACGCCGGGGAGATGTATTTCAATGTCGAACGCTGGCGATCGGCCTCGCTGCCGGTGACGCGGTCTTCCAGCCAGGAATTGTTGTAGGAGCCGGAATTGTTGCCGCCCTGGTTCATTCGGCTGCCCGGCTCGTCGGGTGCGAAATAGGGCACGAAAAGTGTATCGGGCCGGCTCGGGTCGGGCACGTCGAGCGAGAAGTTGTAGGGATAGGGCCGCGCCTCCACGCATCCCTTCCACTCCGTATTCGACTGCTCGAAGAGGTAGAGATGGTGCGGGTAGTTGTCAGCCAGGCAGCGCTCGCGCTTCTCGATGGCCGCGGCACCCCGCCCCCGATTGTTGCAGGCCTGCCCGCCGCCATAGCCGTTGCCGGTATTGTTGCTGCCGAAACCTTCGGGAAGCCGTCCCAGTCGTTCACCGTTCTGGCGCCGATTGCGCAAATTCGTGTCGAGAAAATTCCAGCCATTGTAGAGCGACTGGCCGCTCGTATCGACCCAGTCGGCATCGAAGCCTTCACCCCTGATGTTGACGGCGGTGACGAAGGGCACAAGGCTGATGCGCACGTCCTGGTTCGGGGCACGGCCTGTCTCCACCGCATCGACCAGCGCATTGGAAGCTCGCTTCAGCGCGTTGATGCCGCCCGAGCCCATCGAACCGGTGTTGTCGAGTACGACCGCGATTTCCATGCTCTTGGTCGAGCGGTAGGTCGAGGCAACGACTGAAACCTGCTGCATGCCCAGATGGTGCAGGAAGAACAGCCGGACATTGGCGGTCACGCGGCCATCGACCCGCAACTGGTTGATGCCTGCATCGACAACGATGTCGGACGAAGCAATCGTCACGCCGTCACCGCCGACATTGGCATTCAGATATTGGGTGAAGAGGTTTCGACGCTGGCTTTCGGTCGCCCCCTCGCGCGAGGCCACCAGAACGCCGACATCCGCCGCATTCTGGAGCTGCGTCTTGACGTTGAGCAGATTGGCGGTGTCGACAGCCATGCCGATCGCGCCGAGCATCACAGGCAGGACGCCCGCAAACATCATCGCGAAATTGCCACTCGTCGAGCGAAGAAAAGATCTGATCATCATGGACATTCCCCAGCGTGATGCAGGATTTATCTCACATGCGCGTTGTGGACCCGTTAAACGGCATCGCGAAAAATTAAGAGACACGCCAAGATTTCGTTAGCCATCCGCTTTCGGCATGGCGACACGCTCCCTCCGTGATGCCCGGCGTGGGGCTGGAAAGCGCTGCCCAGATGGCTATAGCTGGAGGAAAGCGGGAGGCCGTCCATGTTCGCAAAGATTCTGATTGCCAATCGCGGCGAGATCGCCTGCCGCGTCATCCGCACCGCAAGGCGGCTCGGCGTGGCGACCGTGGCGGTCTATTCCGATGCCGACCGGCGCGCGCTGCATGTCGAGATGGCCGACGAGGCCGTCCATATCGGGCCCTTGCCCGCGGCCGAAAGCTATCTGTCGGGCGAACGCATCATCGCGGCGGCGAAAGCCACTGGCGCCGAAGCCATCCATCCAGGCTATGGCTTCCTCTCGGAGAACCCGGATTTCGTGGAGGCCGTGGAGGCCGCCGGCCTCGTCTTCATCGGCCCCTCGGCCAAGGCCATCCGTGCCATGGGGCTCAAGGATGCCGCCAAGCGGCTGATGGAAAAGGCGGGCGTGCCCGTGGTGCCCGGCTATCACGGCGAAGCGCAGGAACTCGTCGTTCTCGCCGGCAAGGCCAACGAGATCGGCTTTCCCGTGCTGATCAAGGCGCGGGCGGGCGGCGGCGGCAAGGGCATGCGCCGCGTCGACCATGCCGACCAGTTGGCCGATGCGCTGGCGGCAGCGCGGCGCGAGGCCAAGGCCGCCTTCGGCGACGACCAGGTGCTGGTCGAGAAGCTGATCGACAAGCCGCGCCACATCGAGGTTCAGGTATTTGGCGACAATCACGGCAATGTCGTCCACCTCTTCGAACGCGACTGCTCGGCCCAGCGCCGGCACCAGAAGGTGATCGAGGAGGCGCCCGCCCCCGGCATGACAGAGGAGATGCGCACGGCCATGTGCGAGGCTGCCGTCAAGGCCGCCCAGGCGATCTCCTATTCGGGTGCTGGCACGATCGAATTCATCGTCGACGCGACCGAGGGACTTCGCCCCGACCGGTTCTGGTTCATGGAGATGAACACGCGGCTGCAGGTGGAGCATCCCGTCACCGAGATGGTGACCGGCACCGATCTTGTCGAATGGCAGCTGCGAGTCGCCTCGGGCGAGACGCTGCCGCTCGCGCAGGAAGAGATCGCGCTGTCCGGCCACGCCTTCGAGGCACGCATCTATGCCGAGGATCCGGCGCGCGATTTCCTGCCCGCCACCGGCACGCTGCACCACCTATCTTTCCCCGAGAGCCTGCCCGAGGCGACGCTGCGGGTAGAGACCGGCGTCCGGCAGGGCGATGCCATCTCGCCCTTCTACGACCCGATGATCGCCAAGCTCGTGGTCCATGCCGAAAGCCGCCCCGCCGCGCTTCAGGCACTCGGCGCGGCGCTGGCCGAGACGCAGGTGGCCGGATCCACCGTCAACACGCCGTTCCTGGCCGCGCTGGCCGCCGACGCGGATTTTGCCGCCGGCGACGTCGACACGGGCCTCATCGCCCGCAACCAGGCCGAACTGACAACGCTTCCGGCGCCGGAGCTGCGGCACGTGGCCACCGCCGCGCTGGCCGCCGCCGATGTCCGCACCAGCCCCGGTTCCTCCGACCCGTGGGACGCCCTGGCGGGCTATGCGCATTTTCATGCCCCGGAGAAGCTAGTCGAACTGGCCCAGGGCGGCGAGGCGTTTTCAGCACGCATCTCGTTTACGGCCAACGGAAACGCGCGCGTGCAACTCGGCGACCAAAGCGTCACCCTGCCGCCATCCGCCGCTCATAATGTCGCCCGCTGGCCGGGTCATGTCAGCGTTTTTGCGGGCGTGCATGCCCACCATTTCTCCGTCGCCGACCCGTTCGCGCAAGCCGAGGCCGCCCTGGCAGGCGGCGACGCCATCCGTGCGCCCATGCCGGGTCTGGTCAAGATCGTCCGCGTGGCTGGAGGCGACAAGGTCGCGAAAGGCCAGCCGCTGCTGGTGCTGGAAGCCATGAAGATGGAGCACGCCCTGACGGCGTCGCGCGACGGCATCGTCGCGGAAATCGTCCCGGAAGGCGCTCAGGTCACGGAAGGCGCCGTGCTTGTCCGCTTCGAGGAGGAGTGACGGAAAACGAAAGGCCGCGCCCCCCAAGCCGGCGCGGCCTCCGTTTAGGCTCCGTCCACGTGACCAGCGTCCCCACGCCGGACGTCGCCTGTTCCCCCGCCCGTCCCCGCTGAGCGGGTTGACCTCAGTGAACCGCCATCCACTGGCGCGCTTCGCGCAGCGCCTTGGCGATGTCGTGCTTGGCCATCGAGGAGGCCAGTTCCTGCCGCAGCTCTGCGGCGCGGTCCGAGCCCTTGATGGCGGCGATGTTGAACCATTTGTGCGCGGCGACCAGATCGATTTCGCAATCGCGACCGGTCGCATACATCATGCCGAGCTGGAAAAGAATGTCGGCCTGTGCGGTGTTGCCGATACCGGCATCGAGCATTTCGTAACGAGCCATTTTTTGAACTCCCTGTCCAAACCCCGAGAGCCGAATTTTTTCGTGTCTCTCTTGTCCGTGTGATGTTTCGTAGGATGCCGGGAGGCCTTGAATCCGCCGTTAAATGGCGTGCTTAATTTGCCGCAAACAAAGTTCGAATTTTCCGTAAATTGCGGAAATCATTAAGGATAGGAAGCCCGCTCTCACGCGGGATTGCGGAATTCGGGTCGCTCGAATGCCCGTTTCGACGGTCACCCTTTGCTAACCTAGAATTGCGGTTGAAGATGCTCCCATACCCGCTATCGCAGTTCGAACAGCTGGAATAATGTCGCCGTCATCGGCCGGACGGGGATCACCCGACGGCCCATTCGGGAGGAAAAGCATGATTTCGAGACTTTGCCTGGCACTGGCCGGGCTCATCGCCCTGTCGGGCGCAGCAGCCGCAGAACCGATCCTCGGCGACTGGCGAACGGAAGCCGGGACGATCGCCCGTATCGCGCCGTGCGGTGGCGAGATCTGCATCACGCTGACCAGCGGCGATCACGCCGGCAGGCAGATCGGACAGATGGCGCCGCAGGGCGAAGGCCGCTATCGCGGCACGATCACCGACCCGGCCGACGACCGCACCTATAGCGGCAACGGCACGGTCACTGGCAACACGCTGGCGATGCAGGGCTGCGTAGCGGCTATCTTCTGCCGCACCCAGACCTGGACCCGGCAGTAGCAAGTGCGTTGCGGGCCGGACCCTCTCCGGCCCGCATTCAGTCGCGCTCTGCGCGCGAGCGCGCGTTAAGCTATTTGAACGCCACATGAATGTGGCCATCAGCATGGGTTCAGCCGCGTGGCGGCATTCTCCCCTCACGGATTGAAGGAGGGGTCGATGCTTGCAAGACGTTTTACGATCGTGTGCCTGATCACGGCGCTCTTCGGCATCGGCATGGCCATGCTGGTCGCGCAATCGAGCCCGCAGGCCCGTGGGCTGAGCCATCAGGCATCATCCGGCTGCGCTTCGGCGATCGGCATGAACTGCGCCCCGCCGCGCTCGTGGCACGAAACACCCTTTCGCTGAGCCAGCCTGCCGATTTGGCCTCGAAAGCCGAGGCGGGACGCTTTATCATGAGTCATGGAAAAGCGAATCTTCCCCCAGATCCACACCGCCGTCAGCAGCCCGCCGCCAGTGGAACGCCGCAGTTTCAATGATGCCAGGGAAGCCGTCACGGCTCTCCAGGAACTCTATGACCGCAACACCGCCTATCTGAGAGAGGCTTTTGCGGGCCTGGAAGCTGCCAGCACGCCGGACCACCGCTTCCGCGCCTACTATCCGGAAGTAGCCATCACCACGACGTCGTTCAGTCATGCCGATTCCAGGTTGGCCTACGGCCACATGCCCTCGCCCGGCCACTATTCCACGACAGTGACACGGCCCGATCTTTTCGAGGACTACCTTCTGGACCAGATCGGACTGATCCTGCGCAATCACAGCGTCCCGGTGACGGTGGGCGAGTCCGAAACGCCGATACCGATCCACTTCGCTTTCCTGGAAGGCACGCATCTTCCGAGCGCCGCGAGCAAGATCGTGGATCAGCCGTTGCGCGACCTGTTCGACGTGCCGGACCTCAATGCCACCGACGATCACATCGTCAACGGCACCTTCGAGCCGCTGCCCGGCGAGCCCACGCCGCTGGCCCCGTTCACGGCGCAGCGGGTCGATTATTCGCTGCACCGGTTGGCGCACTACACGGCGACCAGCCCCACCCATTTTCAGAACTTCGTCCTGTTCACCAACTACCAGTTCTACATCGACGAGTTCTGCCTCTTCGCCCGCAAGCTGATGGCCGAAGGCGGCGGCGGCTATACGAGCTTCGTGGAGCCCGGAAACCTCGTGACGAAGGCAGGCGACCAGGCGGCGTCCGATGCCCCGTCGGTCCGCCTGCCGCAGATGCCGGCCTATCACCTGACCAAGCCCGGCCATGCCGGCATCACCATGGTCAATATCGGCGTCGGCCCCTCCAATGCGAAGACGATTACCGACCACATCGCCGTGCTGCGCCCGCATGCCTGGCTGATGCTTGGCCACTGCGCGGGCCTGCGCAACACCCAGGCGCTGGGCGATTACGTTCTGGCGCACGCCTATGTGCGCGAGGATCATGTCCTCGACGACGACCTGCCGGTCTGGGTGCCCATTCCCGCACTGGCCGAGATCCAGGTCGCGCTGCAGGAAGCGGTCGGCGAGGTCACGGGCCTGTCCGGCTACGAACTGAAGCGCATCATGCGCACCGGCACGGTCGCCACCATCGACAACCGCAACTGGGAACTGCGCGAGCATCGCGGGCCGGTGCAGCGCCTCTCCCAGAGCCGCGCCATCGCGCTCGACATGGAATCGGCGACCATAGCGGCCAACGGCTTTCGCTTCCGGGTGCCCTACGGCACGCTGCTCTGCGTCTCCGACAAGCCGTTGCATGGCGAGCTGAAGCTTCCCGGCATGGCCACCGAGTTCTACAAGCGCCAAGTGTCCCAGCATCTGTCGATCGGTATCCGCGCGCTCGAAAAACTGGCTGAAATGCCGCGCGAACGACTCCATTCGCGCAAGCTCAGAAGCTTTTCGGAGACGGCGTTCCAGTGATTGCGGGAGCGACGCCCCCGGGCGCGAAGTCTTGAGGCGTGGCCCGCTGGACTGAAGGTCGAGCAGCGCGCGTCCTCGGCGGCCTGATCGCTCTCGGCATCGCCGGGACGCTTCTTGCAGGTTTCCTGGGCCACCTGCACCCGGCGCTCGATTCCCTTTCCCATTTCCGCATGCATCTGGCGGTGGCGGCTGCCGTCGCCGCAACTCTCCTGCTCGCGCTGCGCCATCTGTCGTTCGGCATCGCCCTGCTCGTGGTTGCCGGAACGGTCGTCGTGCTGTCCTGGCGAGGTGTGGCGTTCGAGGCCCCCGACCAAAGGCTGGCGACCCTGCCGCCGCCGGGCGACCGCGCGATCTACCGGATCCTCCACCTCAATCTGCGCCACAACCACCCCGAGCCCGAAAAGGTACTCTCGCTGATCGGGCGTACGCGGCCCGACATTCTGGCCCTGACCGAGGTGTCGGACCTGTGGCGCGAGCGGCTGGAGGCCATCGCACATGCCTACCCCTACAGCATCATCTGTCCACCGCCCTCGCGCATCGGCGGGGTGGCCATCCTGTCGCGGCGACCTTTCGAGGCAGGAAGCGAGCCGGACTGCCACGACCGCGGAGCGCTGGCCATCGCGCGCGTCGACCTCTCGGGTGAACCGGTGAACGTCGCTGCCCTGCATCTCGGCTGGCCTTGGCCGTTCAACCACCCGCGGGCGCAGGCGCGCGTCTCGCGGCAACTGGCGGGTCTGCGCGGGTCGGGCATCGTGGCGGGCGATTTCAATGCCGTGCCCTGGAGCTGGACCGTGCGTCAACTGGCCAGCGAGAGCGGGTTTCGGGTTATCGAGGGGGTGGGCCCCACCTGGCTCTTCATGCGCCTGCCGGACTGGCTGCGGCGCCGCGCCGGCCTGCCGATCGACCACATCCTGGCCAAGGACGGCATCGTTCCTCACCTCATCGAGCGGCGCGACGATGTCGGCTCGGACCATCTGCCCGTCGTGATGGAGTTTTCGGTGACGCGCCAGACCCCGCGCCAGCAGGTGCAACGCGCCGCCCTGTTTCCCTGAGGGACGGCCCGAGACGGGCCGGGCTCGCCTCACATGTTCGGATAGACCGGCCCTTCGCCGGCATTCCAGTTCGGCGGCCCGAGACGGGCCGGCGCCTCACATGTTCGGGTAGACCGGCCCTTCGCCGACATTCCAGATCGGCGGCCCGAGACGGGCCGGGCTCGCCTCACATGTTCGGATAGACCGGCCCTTCGCCGCCTTGCGGCGGCACCCAGTTGATGTTCTGGTTCGGGTCCTTGATGTCGCAGGTCTTGCAGTGGACGCAGTTCTGCGCGTTGATCACGAAGCGCGCGTCGCTGGCGCCCACACTATTCTCCCCGCCCTTGTCGCGCGCGCCCGGCCCGCCGGCGAGCGAATCGCCATCCTTGTCGACCCATTCATAGACACCGGCCGGGCAGTAGCGCGTCGAGGGACCCGAAAAGACCGCGAATTCCGAATTCTTCTGCAAATCCATATCGGCCACCTTAAGGTGGACCGGCTGGTCCTCCTCGTGGTTGGTGTTGGACAGGAACACCGACGACAGGCGGTCGAAGGTGAGAACGCCATCAGGCTTCGGATAGGCGATCGGCTGATGCCTGGACGCGGGTTCGGTGGCCGCATAATCCGGCTTGCCGTGCTTCATCGTGCCGAAGAGCGAAAGACCGGTCAGCTGGTTCAGCCACATGTCCAGCCCGCCCAGGCCGATGCCCAGCCAGGTGCCGAAGCGCGACCAGAGTGGCTTGACGTTGCGCACGCGCTTCAGGTCCAGGCCGATCTCGCTGTCGCGCCATTCGGCCTCGTAGCCGGCGAGTTCGTCATGCGCCCGGCCCTCGCCCAGCGCCTTCGCGGCATGCTCGGCGGCCATCATTCCCGACAGGATCGCGTTATGCGAGCCCTTGATGCGCGGCACGTTGACGAAGCCGGCCGAGCAGCCGATCAGCGCGCCGCCGGGGAAGGTCAGTTTGGGCACCGACTGCCAGCCCCCCTCGGTGATGGCGCGCGCGCCATAAGAGAGCCGCTTGCCGCCCTGAAAAGTCTCGGCGATGGCCGGGTGCGTCTTGAAGCGCTGGAATTCCTCGAAGGGCGAAATGTAGGGGTTCTTGTAGTTGAGGTGCAGGACGAAGCCGACCGCCACCTGATTGTCTTCCAGGTGATACAGGAACGAGCCACCGCCGGTGTTGGACTTCAGCGGCCATCCGAAGGAGTGCTGGACCAGGCCCGGCCTGTGCTTGTCGGGCGCAACCTGCCAGAGCTCCTTCAGCCCGATGCCGAACTTCTGCGGCTCGCGACCGTCCGAAAGGTTGAACTTGGCGATCAGCTGCTTGGCGAGCGACCCGCGCACGCCTTCGCCGATCAGCACATACTTACCCATCAGCGCCATGCCGGGCTGGAAGTTCGGGCCCTTCGAGCCGTCGCGTTCCACGCCCATGTCGCCGGTGACGACGCCGATGACCGCCCCCTCGTCATTGTAGAGCACCTCGGCGGCCGCAAAACCCGGATAGACTTCGACGCCGAGCGCCTCGGCGCGACCCGCCAGCCAGCGGCAGACATTGCCAAGCGAGACGATGTAGTTGCCGTGATTGTTCATCAGCGGCGGCATGAAGATGTTCGGCACGCGCACCGAACCTGCCGGGCCAAGCACGAGGAAATGGTCGTCGGTCACGGGCGTCTTGAAGGGATGGTCGGCATCGTCGCGCCAATCGGGCAGGAGCTTGTCGACACCGACGGGATCGACCACCGCGCCCGACAGGATGTGGGCGCCGACTTCGCCGCCCTTTTCCAGGACGACGACGGAAAGATCGGGCTGGAGCTGCTTGAGCCGGATGGCGGCGGCAAGCCCGGCAGGACCGGCACCCACGACCACAACGTCGAATTCCATGCTCTCGCGTTCCATCTCGTCCATACCTGCCTCCTGGGTCGGTCCCTGATCGCTTTGGTCGCTGATAGCCGATCTGCCGCGCGCGGGAAACCTCGCCCGTTGCAACCGCTACCGTTAAGCCCAACCTATATTCCGTTGACGTAAACGTAAACATCAATCCGATGTGGCGTCACATTGCGCCCGGTCCTATAGTGAGTTCATGATCCCCCGCCGCGAACTCGAAGACATACTTCGGTTTTATGCCGATGCAGGCGCCGACGAGGCATTGCTGGAGGTACCCGCCGACCGTTTTGAGCAGGGCCGCAGCGCGGTGGCAGAGGCAAGGCGTCCGGTGTTGGAAAAGGCAGCCGCGGCGATCGAACGCGCGGCCCCTGCGCGCCCGGAACCGGCTGTCGCGATCCCCGACGAAACCCAGGCGGCACGCGCGCGCGAACTGGCGGCCAAGGCATCGACCCTCGAAGAACTGCGCTCCATCCTTGCCGAATTCGACGGCTGCAATCTGAGGCTCACGGCCAAGAACCTCGTTTTTGCGGACGGCAACCCGCAGGCAGATCTCATGCTGGTGGGCGAAGCGCCGGGGCGGGACGAGGATCTGGAGGGGCTGCCCTTCGTCGGGCGGTCCGGGCGGCTTCTCGACCGCATCCTGGCGGCCATCGGGCGCGACCGGCTGTCGGCCTACATCACCAACGTGATCCCCTGGCGGCCGCCGGGCAACCGCGATCCCTCGCCCATCGAGACCGAAATCTGCCGCCCATTCATCGAGCGGCAGATCGAACTGGTGGCGCCAAAGGTGCTGGTGACGCTCGGCAATCCGTCCACCAAGCTGCTGCTGTCAGCCCAGCAGGGCATCATGCGCACGCGCGGCAAGTGGCAGGTCTACAAGACCGCTTCGGGTGGCGAGATCAACGCCATGCCCACCCTGCACCCGGCCTATCTCTTGAGAAACCCCGCCCACAAGCAGTTTGCGTGGCGGGATTTCCTGGAAGTCAGGGCACGTCTGGCGTCAGGCGGCTAGCCCGTCGACCTGCCGGCGTAGGCCCGCCAGCTGCAATACCGCGAACCCCGCGACCGCAATCGCCTGCACGACGATGAAGGCAGCGCCCAGGAGATTCGGCGACACGAGGCCGGCGACGAGTATGCCAAGACTTGCAGCCACCCAGAGCGCATTGACCGCGACGACGTCGTAGAGCACGAGCCGCGGCAGTGCGTCCTTCCGCGACAGGATGATCAGCATGATCGTCCAGGGGACAAGCAGGACGCCCGCCCAGAACAGCAGCGCCTGAGGCAAAGAGAGAAGCGGGGCGAGAAGGGTCGCGCCCACAATCAACAGCGAAGCCATGACGCCGCTCGCGGCCGCGTCGAGCAGCAGGACCATGCGCAGGAAGGGGGAAATGGTGACACGCATCGAAGTTTCCTTTCCTTGGGACAGGTCCGGACCATCGGACCGTGCTTCCAGAATGATCCCGGATGGGACGCTGCGCGATTACCTCGCAGGTAATGGGAATGGTGCTTGGATTCGGCTAGCTTGGCCCAATGAGCTCCGTGTCATCGCCCTCTGCCGGGATGCTTCTGCGTGAATGGCGCCAGCGTCGGCGCTTGAGCCAGCTCGGCCTCGCGCTCGAAGCCGAGATTTCCCAGCGCCATCTGAGTTTCGTGGAGAGTGGACGGGCAGCCCCGTCGCGCGAGATGGTGATGCGGCTGTCCGATACGCTTGCCGTGCCGCTGCGCCAGCGCAACCACATCCTCGCGGCAGCCGGTTTTGCACCCGTCTTTGCGGCGCGTGCGATGGATCATCCCCGCCTGCGCCCTGCCCTCGATGCGATCCAACTGGTGCTCAAGGGCCATGAGCCCTATCCGGCCATCGCCGTCGACCGGCACTGGAACATGGTCGCTTCCAACGCGTCGATTGCGCCCCTGCTGGAAGGCGTGGCGGAACCGTCGCTCCTGGTGGCGCCGGTCAACGTCCTGCGGCTCGCACTCAATCCGCAGGGGCTTGCGCCGCGCATCGTCAACCTCGCCGAGTGGCGGGCACACCTGATCGGGCGGCTGCGCCAGCAGATCGAGGCCACCGCCGACGCGACGCTCGCCGAGCTGGAGCGTGAATTGTCAGCCTATCCGGGCGCGCGGGACTCGGCCCGCATCCATCACGACCCGGCAACCGACATCGCCGTCCCGCTGCGCCTGCGCCTCGACGATGCCGTCCTGTCCTTCATCAGCACGATCACCATCTTCGGCACGCCGCTCGACGTCACACTGTCGGAACTGGCAATCGAATCCTTCTTCCCCGCCGACGAAGAAACAGCAGAGCGCCTGCGCGAGCTGGCGGCAAAGGGTTAGGCTATTGCGGCGGAGACACCTTGCGGGCCTTGCCCCGCTCCAGCCCCAGCCGGCTCTCGCGCCAGATGATGAAGATGCCGGCGCCCACGACGATGGCGCCGCCGACCAGCATGTGCACGGTCGGCAGGTCGCCGAAGATGAAGTAGCCGACGGCGATGGCCAGCAGCATCGAGGTGTATTCGAAGGGAGCGATGGTCGACATCTGCGCGTGGCGGTAGCTTTCGGTCATCATGATCTGGCCGAGCCCGCCGCACACGCCGGCGCCCACGAGAAAGACGATCTGCCACGCCGACAGCGCGATCCAGCCGAAGGGGATGGTCGCAAGCGCGAAGAGGGAAGCCGTCATCGAAAACCACAGGACGATTGTCGCCGTGCGCTCGACGGCCACCAGCCGGCGCACCAGGAGCATGGCGACGGCCGAGACCGCCGCCGAGCCGAGCGCGGCCATCACGCCGAGCGACTGGTCGTTGGTCATTCCCGCGCCGCTCGTGAACAGCGTCAGGTTCGGCCAGGAGATGATGATGACGCCGATCAGGCCGACCGCCACCGCGCTCCAGCGGAAGATGCGGATGGTCTCGCCCATGAAGATGGCCGAAAAGACGACGACCAGCAGCGGCTGGGCATAGTTGAGCGTGATGGCTTCCGGCAGCGGCAGGCGCGTCAGCGCGAAGAAGCCGAGCGACATCGCCGTGACGCCCACCAGGCCGCGCACGACATGGTTGCCGGGCCGGCTGGTCGCAAAGGCACCGGTCAGTTCATGGCGGAAGGAGAGGACCACAAGGATCGGGAAGATCGCAAAGAACGAGCGGAAGAAGACGATCTGCCCCGCCGGCACCTGCCCCGCCGCCTTGATCATCGAGGCCATCGCCACGAAGACGGCGACCGACATCACCTTCAGCAATATGCCCCTCAGGGGGTTGCGGCCGGTCAGGTCCGGTCCCGTGGCGGTCGCCATGTCAGTGTCGCAGGCCGGACATCATCTGCTTCTTCTGCTCACCCCCTGGAACCCGCGGCCTGGATGGCCTGCCAGATCCGCGGCGGGGTGGCGGGCATGTCGATGTGCTGGATGCCATAGGCACGATAGAGCGCATCGGTCACGGCGTTGATCACCGCGGGTGCGGCACCGATGGTGCCGGCCTCGCCGGCCCCCTTGATGCCCATCGCATTCGTCGTCGAAGGCACGTTGCGCGTCTCGAAGCCGAAAAACGGCATGTCGTCGGCGCGCGGCATGCCGTAATCCATGAAGGTTGCGCTCACCAGCTGGCCGTCTTCGGAATAGGTCGTGTTTTCGATCAGCGCCTGGCCGATGCCCTGCGCCACGCCGCCATGCACCTGGCCGGCCAACAGCATCGGGTTCACCGTGGCGCCGAAATCGTCGACGATGGTGTAGCCGACGATGTCGGTCCGGCCGGTCTCGGGGTCGATCTCGACCTCGCAGATATGGGTCCCGTTGGGATAGGTCGCCTCATCCTGCACGAACTCGCCAAACCCCTTTATGTCGTCTTCGGAGCCGGCGGCAGCGGCCAGGGCCGAAAAATCCATGCTGCGGTCGGTGCCGACGATGCGCGCGCTGCCGTTGACGAGTTCGATGTCGGCGGGGGCCGCTTCCAGTTCGTCGGCGGCGAGCTTCTTCAGCTTCTCCGCCAGATCGTCGCCGGCGCGTGCCGCGGACACGCCACCCAGCGGGATCGAGCGCGAGCCGCCGGTGCCGCCGCCCTTTTCGAGCTCATCCGAATCGCCCTGGCGGACATTGATCTGGTCGATGCCGAGGCCGAGCTTTTCGGCCACGAACTGCGCATAGGCCGTGGCATGCCCCTGCCCGTTGGACTGGGTGCCAATGTAGAGGGTGACGGTGCCGTCGGCCTGCAGCTTGAGATGCGCGGCCTCCGAGCCTGCGAATGCGCAGGCCTCCACATAGGTCGCCATGCCGATGCCGCGGATCCTGCCCGCCGCCTTCGCATCGACCAGCCGCTGCTCGAAGCCGGCCCAGCCGGCGCGCTCCATCGCCAGTTCCATGTGGCCTTCGAACTCGCCGACATCGTAGTTGCGCCCGGTGGGCGTCAGATAGGGGAACGCCTCCGGCTTGATGAAATTGCGCCGACGGATCTCGTCGGGCGTGAGCCCCAGATCGCGGGCGCACTGGTCGGCCAGCTTCTCGACAAGGAAGGCCGCCTCGGGCCGGCCCGCGCCACGATAGGCATCGACCGGCACCGTATTGGTGTAGACGCCGTCGATGGCCACATCCAGCGCCGGGATATCGTAGACGCCCGTCGACATGGTGGCGCCGACATGCGGGATGAAGGGGCCGAACTGGTGCGTGTAGGCGCCCAGATTGGCGATGGTACGCACCCGCAGCGCCAGAAAACGGCCGCTCTCGTCCATGGCCATCTCGGCCGTCTGGACATTGTCGCGGCCATGCGCGTCGGCCATGAAATGCTCGGTGCGGTCGCTCGTCCACTTGACCGGCCGGCCGAGGCGCTTGGCGGCTTCCAGCACCAGCGGGTATTCGCGGTAGACGAAGATCTTGGTGCCGAAGCCGCCGCCGACGTCCGGCGTGATGACATGCAGCCTGTCCTCGCCGATCCCGAAGACCCCGGCCACGACCTTGCGGATGCCGAAGACCCCTTGCGAACCGGTCACCAGTTCGAACCGGTCCTCGTCCTGCTTCCACTCGCCGATCGCCGATCGCACTTCCATGTAGTTGCTGACCAGGCGGTTGTTGACGAACTCGATCTTGGACACGTGGGCAGCCCTGGCGAAGGCCTCTTGCGCCTTGGCCGGGTCGCCCAGCTGATAGGTGAAGGCCTTGTTGGAACCGGCCTCTGGCCAGACGAGCGGCGCGTCCGCGTCGAGCGCTCTCCCGGTTTCGGCAATCGCGTCCTCGGACTGGAAATTGACATCGATCAGCTCGGCGGCGTCCTGGGCCAGCGCGCGGGTGTCGGCCACGACGAACGCCACCGCGTCACCGACATGGCGCACCCGGTCGCGGCACAGGATGGGCAGGTCGCGCGTGGTCGCCCGCGAGCCGTCGGGCTGCTTCTGCATGGCGCCGGACTTCAGATCGTTGAGATGCCCGAGGTCGGCGCCCGTCAGGATGAGATGGACGCCCGGAGCTTTCCTGGCCTCCTCGATCGAAGCAATCGCGAAGCTCCCGTTGGCAATCGGCGAACGCAGCACGTAGCCGTGCAGCAGCCCCGCCCTCTGAACGTCATCGGTGTAACGGCCCGCTCCCTGGATGAAGGCATTGTCCTCCTTGCGCAGGACGGACGCACCCATCCCGAATTTCGGCGTCATCACATTCATGTTCATCCTCGGAAGCTTTGGGCAGTGCGGCGGCTGGCATCAGTGTTTTCGTAAGCCGCATCGTGTACATAGCGGCTCTTCGACTCAAGACGATATCTCAATGGGCGAAAGGCTCAAGATGGCGGCCGATACGGCAAGGGTTTACAGGATCGAGGATTACCGGCCAAGCGACTACCTGATCCCTGAAACACATTTGACCTTCTCCCTGGCGCCGCACGCGACACGCGTCGTTGCGGAAATGGAGATCGAACGTCGGGAAGGCGCGCCGATCGACGCGCCGTTGGTGCTCGAAGGCGACGGCCTGAAGCTGCTGCGGTTCGAAGTCGATGGCAAGGCGCCGCCGGCGGGCCGTTTCTCCGCCGACGGCAACAGCCTCGTCCTCAGCCAGACGCCACTCACCACGCGCTTTCGCGTGATCATCGAGACCGAGATCGCTCCGACGGCCAACACCGCGCTGATGGGCCTTTATCGCAGCGGCGGCGTCTACTGCACCCAGTGCGAGGCCGAAGGCTTCCGCCGCATCACCTATTTTCTGGATCGGCCGGACGTGCTGTCGGTCTACACGGTGCGCATCGAGGCCGACCGGGCGGAGGCGCCGATCCTGTTGTCGAACGGCAATCCGCGCGAGAGCGGCACGCTCGACAATGGCCGGCATTTTGCCGTCTGGCATGACCCGCATCCCAAGCCCTCTTATCTCTTCGCGCTTGTAGCAGGCGATCTCGGTCGCCTGGATGACAGCTTCGTCACCGCGTCGGGCCGCCAGGTCGACCTCGCCGTCTTCGTCGAGCACGGCAAGGAGGACCGCGCCGCCTATGCGATGGATGCCTTGAAGCGGTCGATGCGATGGGACGAGGAGGTGTTCGGGCTGGAGTATGACCTCGACGTCTTCAACATCGTCGCGGTGCCGGATTTCAACATGGGGGCGATGGAAAACAAGGGCCTCAACATCTTCAATGACAAGTACATCCTGGCCGATGCGGACACCGCCACGGACGCCGATTACGCCAATATCGAAGCTATCGTGGCGCATGAATACTTCCACAATTGGACTGGCAACAGAATCACTTGCCGCGATTGGTTCCAGCTTTGCCTCAAGGAAGGGCTGACCGTTTACCGCGATCACGAATTCTCCGCCGACCAGCGCTCGCGCCCGGTGGAGCGCATCGGCGACGTGCGCACCCTGCGCGCGCACCAGTTCCCCGAGGACCAGGGACCGCTTGCCCATCCGGTGCGCCCGCGCCGCTACCGCGAGATCAACAATTTCTACACGGCGACCGTCTACGAGAAGGGCGCGGAGGTCGTGCGGATGATCCGCACCGTGCTCGGCGTCGAGGATTTCCGCGCCGGAATGCAGCTCTATTTCGAGCGCCATGACGGCCAGGCCGTCACCATCGAGGATTTCCTGAAGGCGTTCGAGGATGCGTCTGGCCGCGACCTCGCCCAGTTCGCGCTGTGGTATCATCAGGCCGGGACGCCGAGCCTGACCATCTCAGACCGCCATGATCCGGAAGCCGGCGAATACGTGCTCGACATCGAGCAGACCGTTCCGCCCACGCCGTCGGAAAGCCGCAAGCGGCTGATGCACATCCCGCTCGCCTTCGGCCTGCTGGCGGAGGATGGCACCCCGATCGCCGACGCGTCGGTCGACGGCGCGCCTGTCGAGGATGGCATCATCCATCTGCGCAAGCGCCGCCACACTGTCCGGTTCAAGGACGTCGCGCGGCGCCCCGTCGCCTCCGTCAATCGCGGGTTCTCAGCGCCCGTCAACATCGCCTTCCAGCGCTCCCGCGCCGACCGGCTGCTGCTGGCACGCCGCGACCCGGATGCGTTTGCGCGCTGGGAGGCCATCAACGGCCTCATGCTGGAGGAACTGATCCAGGCGAGCCGCGCCCATCGCGGCGGCAAGGAGATGCGTTTCGACAGCGCGCTGCTGGAGCTGCATGGCGAGATCTCACGCGACGACACGCTCGAGCCCGCCTACCGCGCGCTGGCCATCGCCGTCCCCGGCGAAACCGACATCGCCCGAGAACTCGGCGACAACATCGATCCCGATGCGATCCTGGCGGCGAGGCTCGCCTTGATGGCTTCCATCGGCAGCCAGAACGCGTCGACCTTCGAAGCCGTGCATGCCACGCTGCACCAGGACGGCCCGTTCCGCCCGGATGCCGAGGGCGCCGGCATTCGCGCCTTGCGCAACACGCTGCTCGATCATCTGTCGGCCGCCAGCGCCGATCCAACGCTTGCCGCCCGGCAATGCGCCGAAGCCGACAACATGAGCGACCGGCATGCCGCGCTCGTCGTGCTCGTCCATCGCTTTCCGGGCTCCCAGGCGGCGGAAGACGCCCTCGCCTGCTTCGAGAAGCGGCACGGCGAGGATCTGCTCGTCATGGACAAATGGTTCCATGTCCAGGCCACCCTCCCCGGCCCGGAAGCCCTCGACAGGGTACGCCAACTAACACGCCATTCAGCCTATTCGGTCTCCAACCCGAACCGGGTCCGCGCCTTGATCGGCGCCTTTGCCAATGCCAACCAGACCGGCTTCCACCGCAAGGATGGTGCCGGCTACGCGTTCTTCGTCGAGACGGCGCTGGCGCTCGACCGCAAGAACCCGCAACTGGCGGCCCGCATGGCGACCGCGTTGCGCTCCTGGCGCTCGCTGGAGCCCGAAAGACAGGGCGCCGCACGCGCTGCCTTGCTGGCTCTGTCGCAGCCTCCAGAGCTCTCCACCGACCTGCGCGACATCGTGGAACGCACGCTCGTCTGAGGCGTCGGCAACACTTTGTTCATTTTTCGCTGGACAGCACGAATCAGCCCTGATTCCTTATGGACGATTCGGAGGCGGCTTTTTCCGGATTTATGACGGGGATATCTGACACAGGAGCCATTATATGGCCAAGGCGGACGCGTGGCGCGCGCCCGGAGGGTGGAGTTTTGCCGGGTTGCGGGGCCCCGGCACCGGCAACGCGCCGCCCGGCAACGCGCGCTTCATTGCGGCGCCCGCCTACCGACGGCTGCTGGCGGCAGAGCCCCTGCTGCGCCGGTCCATCCCGGCGCTGATCATCATCTTCCTGCTGGTGATAGCGGCGGCCCGCATCATGTCGCTGATCGCCATGAAGGAGGACAACGAACATTCCTCCAAGGCCATGCTCTCACTCGCCGCCTCCCAACTCGCCTCGTCACTGGCGGATATCCCGGCTGACACCTCCCTGGACACGGCAGCCGAGACGCTGCTTTCGGATCTTTCGCGCAAGGCCGGTTTCGGCAACCACCACAGCATCATCCTGACGGATCCGGCCTTCGTCATCGTGGCGGCCACGGGCGCCATGCAGCTGCATGTCGGCGAGCCGCTGGACTCCTTGCTGAATGGCGGGCAGCCGCTCTTCCTGTTCGGCCCGCGGGCCGGCGTCATGGATGTCTCCTTCGGCGATCAGACCTGGCATGCCGCGCTTGAATTCGTCGGCGATCGCGAGGGCACCTCCGTTGTCATGCTCTCCAATGAGGGGCTGCTTGCCGACTGGCGACGGTCGGTATCGCTGAACGTCACGCTCTTCGTGCTCACCGCCAGCGTCCTCATCATCATCCTCTACGCCTATTTCGGCCAGGTCTCGCGTGCCCACACCGCAGACCGCATCTATCTCGAAGCCCATCAGCGCGTCGATCTCGCGCTCACCCGTGGCCGGTGTGGCCTGTGGGACTGGGATCTGGAGCGTGGGCGCATGTACTGGTCCAGGTCCATGTACGAGATGCTGGGCTACGAGCCGTGCGACGCCATGCTTTCCTTCGGCGCTGTCTCGGAGATCACCCATCCCGACGACCTTGACATGTTCGACCTCGCCAACCGGATCCTGTCCGGCGAGGTCCAGCAGGTCGATCGTGTCTTCCGCATGCGCAATGCGGCCGGTCAGTGGATCTGGATCCGCGCCAAGGCGCAGGTCAACGACCCCACGGCGCCCGACGTGCACCTGATCGGCATCGCGGTCGACATCACCGAGCAGCGGCATCTGGCCCAGCGTTCCGAAGTGGCGGATCTGCGGCTGCGCACCGCCATCGAGAGCATCTCGGAATCCTTCGTGCTGTGGGATGCCGATGGCTGCCTCGTCATGTGCAACACCAAGTTCCAGCACGACAACGGCCTCTCAGACCGCGATGTGGGCCCAGGCCGGCGGCGCGACGAGATCGAGCAGCGCATGGCGCCCTTCGCGCATGAGCGCCGTCTTGCCAACGCCAACGGCCCGAACGGAGCGGCCACCTATGAGCGCCAGCTCGCCGACGGACGCTGGCTCCAGGTCAACGAACTGGCCACCCGAGATGGCGGCATCGTCTCGGTCGGCGCCGACATCACGCAGCTCAAGCTGCACCAGGAGAAGCTGGTCGACAGCGAGCGCCGGCTGATGGCGACCATCCACGATCTGAGCCTGGCGCGGCGCGCCGAAGGCGAGCGCTCGGCGGAACTGATGGAACTCAACCGGAAATACATGAAGGAGACCGAGCGCGCCGAAGCGGCCAACCAGGCCAAGTCGGAGTTCCTCGCCAACATGTCGCACGAGCTGCGCACGCCACTCAACGCCATCATCGGCTTCTCCGAACTCATGCAGCAGCAGCTCTTCGGGGCTCTCGGCCCGAAATACGCGGAATACACGCGCGACATTCACGGCAGCGGCCAGTATCTCCTGGGCGTCATCAACGACATTCTCGACATGTCGAAGATCGAGGCCGGCCAGTTCTCGATCGACCGGGAGAGCATCGATCTCTGCCCGCTGATCCGCGAGACGGTGCGTGTCGTGGCCCTGCAGGCGGCGGAAAAGTCGATCACCTTGGAGACCAGGATCCCTGACTCGATGCGGCTTTACGCCGACCGCCGGGCGATCAAGCAGATCGTCATCAACCTCCTGTCCAACGCGGTGAAATTCACCGGCGAAGGCGGACGGGTCTCCCTGCGCGCGCGCAAGGTCTCGGGCGCCATCGTCCTGTCCATCGAAGACAACGGATGCGGCATCCCCAAGGAGGCGCTGAAGAAGCTGGGGCGGCCCTTCGAGCAGGTGCAGAACCAGTTCTCCAAGAACCACACCGGCTCGGGCCTCGGCCTCGCCATCTCGCGCTCGCTGGCGCAACTGCATGGCGGCGCGCTGAAGATCCGCTCGACAGAAAATGTCGGCACCATCGTCTCGGTGCGGGTGCCCGTCAGGCGCAAGGCGGAGAGGCCGGTCCGAGAGGCTGCGTGATCGGCAAACCTGTCACTTTCGTCGAATATACCCCGCCCAGCACAGAACCGCTCCCACGGTGAAAATCACACCAAGCATCAGGTAGGTGGCAACATGATCGCCTGCTTGAGGCGCGGCAGGCGCGATCATGCGATAAAGCCCCAGGCAAAGGGCGGACCAGGCCACGATCGTCAGCAACACGCGCCAGTCGAGAACCCAGCGGTTGTGCGCGCGAACCAGCGCAAGGCCGCCTATGAACAGAAGCGTTCCATTCATATAGACGACGGGACCGGTCTGTTCGACATACACGCCCATATTCATCACCTCGGTGACGCTGAGCGCGATCAGGACGGGCCCGACCAATCCTGCCAGATTTCTTGAGTTGCTATCCATCTTGCGTGCTTTCATTCGCTGCTCAGGAAAGATCAAACGCTGAAGCGAAACTCAAATCTGGCCGATGTTCAACGTCTCAAATCGCGCCTGAGCAATCTGTCGAAGTGCTCCCTGCCCCGCGCCGACATCTCGATCACATGGGCGCGCAGGACGGCCATTTCGGGCAGATCCGTCGCGCGCAGCAAAAGGTCCGACAGCCCTTCCGGCACGTCGTCGGGCTCGAACGGCCCGGTCAGGCAGACCCGCAGCAGCTGGATGAGCCCGAAAAAGAGATTGTGCGCCTCGACCAGCTCGTCCCGCGTCTGTGCGTCGCAGAAATTCGGTGACAGGCGCGCCAGCGCCGCCACCGTCGAGGTCGACCGCTCCTCGCCCTCGAGCGCGCCGATCAGCGTGGCGACCTGGGCGATGAATTCGAGATCGATCAGACCGCCTGGGACCAGCTTCACGTCCCATTCGTCGCGCGGCGGCTTCTCCGTTGCGATGAGGTCGCGCATCTCGCACGCATCTTCGGCGATCTTGCGCGGGTCGCAGGGCAGCGCGAGGATTTCCGCGATGTCGGCTTCCACTTCGGCCAGCAGGGACTGCGCGCCGGCCACGGGCCGCGCGCGGGTCAGCGCCATGTGCTCCCAGGTCCAGGCCTGTTCACGCTGGTATTTGCGGAACGCCTCGAGATGAGTCGCCACCGGTCCCTTGTTGCCGGACGGCCGCAGCCTCAGATCGAGTTCGTAGAGTGTGCCTTCGGCGGTTGGTGCCGAGACGGCGGCGATCAGGCGCTGCGTCAGGCGGGCGAAATAGAGCGGGGTGTCGAGCGCCTTCTCGCCGTCGGAATGCTCGACATCGGGATCATGGTCGTAGAGCAAGATCAGGTCGACATCGGAGCCGGCCGTCAATTCGCGGCTGCCGAGCTTGCCCATGCCGACGATGCACACCCTTCCACCGCCGATATGCCCGTGCCGGCGCGAGAACTCCTTCATCACCGCATCGAGTGCCGCGGCAATCGTCAGGTCGGCCAGATCCGAATAGGCCTTGCCTGCCCGCGTGGCGTCGATCGCCCCGGTCAGCAGCCGGATGCCGATCAGGAATTTCTGCTCGTCGGCGAAGATGCGAAGACGATCCAGAACCTCCTCATAAAGCGTGGCGGCCCCGAGGAATGCCTCAAGCCGGTCGGACAGATAGGCCTTGTTGGGCAGTTCGCTCATCAGCCCGGGATCGAGCAGACCGTCGAAGACGTGCGCGCGGCGGGTGATCGTGGCCGCCAGCCGCGGCGCCGAGCCCATGATGTTGGCGATCAGCCGCAGGAGCTCGGGATTGGTCTGGAGCAGGGAGAAAAGCTGGATGCCGGCCGGCAGGCCCTTCAGGAACTCGTCGAAACGCAGCAGCGCCTCGTCCGCGCGCTTGGTCTGGCCGAAGGCCAGCAGCAGCGCCGGCGTCAGTTCCGTCAGCCGCTCGCGCGCCTCGGCGGATTGCGTGGCGCGGTAGCGCCCGAAATGCCAGGTGCGGATGATGCGCGCGATGTCGCTCGGTCGCTCGAAACCCAGTTCCTCGAGCGTGCGCATGGTGTCGGGATCGTCGACATCGCCGGTGAAGACCAGATTGCCCACGCCGCTCGACAGCTCCGGCGCGGTCTCGAACAGCGCCGCATAGTGGCTCTCGACAAGATGCAGCGACTTGCGGAAGGCCGTAGCAAACTCGTCCGCCGAGGCAAACCGCAGCATGCAGGCGATGCGCTCCAGGCCCTCGTCGTCTTCGGGCAGCACGTGGGTCTGCTCGTCGGCGACCATCTGCAGCGCGTGTTCGACGTCGCGCAGGAACCAGTACTGCGTCCCGAGTGCCTCGCGCGCCGCCTCCGTGATCCAGCCCTTCGGGGCGAGTTCGGCCAGCATGGCCACCGTCTCGCGGCCCCGCAGCGCCTCGAAGCGCCCGCCGGCGATCAGTTGCTGGGTCTGGACGAAGAACTCGATCTCGCGGATACCGCCGCGCCCCAGCTTGACGTTGTGGCCGCGCACGGCGACGTCGCCATGGCCCCTGTGCGCATGGATCTGGCGCTTGATCGAATGGACGTCCGCGATGGCCGCGAAGTCCATGTATTTGCGCCAGACATAGGGGCGCAGTTCCTTCAGGAAGTCGGCCCCGGCCGCGATGTCGCCGGCCAGCGGGCGCGCCTTGATCATCGCCGCGCGTTCCCAGTTCTGGCCCCGGCTTTCGTAATAGTGCAGCGCCGCTTCGACGGGGATGGCGAGCGGCGTGGAGCCGGGATCGGGCCTCAGCCGCAGATCGGTGCGGAAGACGTAACCATGCGCCGTGCGCTCGTTGAGGATGCGCACCAGCCGGCGCGTCAGCCGCACGAACAGGTCGCCCGCCGCGAACGGGTCCTTGATGGCCGGCGCCTCGGGCTCGAAGAAGACGATGAGATCGATGTCGGAGGAGAAGTTCAGCTCGTTCGCGCCGAGCTTGCCCATGCCGATGACGATCAGGCCCGAACCCTCGGACGGTCGCGCCGGATCGGGAAGGGCCAGCTTGCCGGCCACATGCGCCTCGCCAAGCAGATAGTCGACCGCGGCGCGAATACAGGCTTCGGCCAGCGCACTCAACAGGCGCACCGTCTGCTGCGCATCATGGATGGCGGCGAGCGAGCCCAACGCGATCAGCGCATGCGCCTCGCCCTTGGCCTCGCGCAGCGCCTGCATCAGGTCGCCCTCGCTGCCGGCCTGTCTGGCCAGCAATGCGATCTCGTCGAGCAACCCCGCCAGCCTGTCGTCAAGTGCCGTGTCGAACAGCCGCTCGAGAATCGCCGGCCGCCGCCGGAAGCTGTCGCGCAGAAAAGGCGACAGGTCGCCGGCCGCGGCCACGAATCGCGCGAGCGGCGCCTCCGTCGCCATCAGCGCAGCCAGCCGCGGGGCCTCAGCCTCTTCCGCCGCTTCAGCCAGATCGGCGCGCACGCTCTTTGCCGCCTCAGGATCGAGGGGCCGCAATTCGGAAAAGGGCTTTCCGAACCAGCTCGTGCCGTCTTCCCGTGTTGCGCCACCCTGCTGCTTCATCACTCTGCCTTGCGATCGGGAAAAATCATCGAGACGCATAATCCCGGATCGCGGCCCGACAATTCAAGCCTGCCGCCATGAAATCCCATGATCGCCTTTGCCAGGCTGAGCCCCAGTCCGGAGCCGGGCTGGCTGCGGCTGTGCTCCAGCCTGACAAAACGCTCGGTCACCCGCGCCATGTCGCCCTCGGGGATGCCCGGACCGCTGTCGGCCACGTCGATGCGCCAGGCTTCCCCCTCGCGGCCGAGTGCGACCACCACCTTCGGGTGCTCGCCATGGCCCTGGCAATATTTGATGGCGTTGTCGACGACGTTGGAGAGCGCCTGGCCGACCAGTTCGCGGTTGCCGACGATGGCCGCGTTCTGGATCGAATCGGAAACCAGTTCGACGCCGATCTCCTCGGCCAGCGGCTCGTAGAGCTCGACCACGTCGGCGATGATCGCCGTCAGGTCGATCCGGCCCGTCTGCTCGACCGAATAGCCCGCCTCCAGCCGCGAGATCATCAGGATGGCGTTGAAGGTCCGGATCAGCTGGTCGGCCTCGGCGATCGTCGCCTCCAGCGCCTTGCGGTGGTCGCCCGACCGGTCGCCCCCGGCCAGCGCCGCTTCGGCCCGGTTGCGCATGCGCGTCAGCGGCGTCTTCAGATCATGGGCGATGTTGTCGGAGACCTGTTTCAGCCCCTCGTTCAGGCTGGCGATGCGCTCCAGCATCGCATTCAGGTTTTCGGACAGCCGGTCGAACTCGTCCCCGGCACCGCTGATCGGCAGGCGCCCCGAGAGATCGCCCGCCATGATGCGCCGTCCGGCATCCGAAACGCTGTCGATGCGTTTCAGGGCCCGGCGCCCGACCACGTACCAGATAATGAGCGCGCCCACGCCCATGAAGCCCAGCGCCAGCATCAGCGCGCGCCGCATCACGAAGCGGAACCGCTCCGCCTCGCCCAGATCCCTGCCGACGAGCAGGATCATCTGGTTCGGCAGGCGCGTCACGAAGGCCACCGCGCGATGCGCATCGTCGCCGGCGTCTGCTTCGGCGGCGCTGAACCGGCTGTAGAGGAACGGCATGTCAGTCCAGCCCTCGATGTCGATAACGCCGGGCTGCAGCGCTTCGACGTTCCCTGCGAGAATGCGGCCCTGCGGGTCGGCGAGAAGATAGAGATTGGCGCCCGGCTGGCGCGATCGCTGTTCGACGAATCGCACGAGCAGCGGCAGGCCGCCGCGCTGGTAGGCGCGGCCCAGCACCGGCATCTCGCCCGAGATCGTCTCCTGCAACTGCGCGGTCAGCATGCGAACCGACAGCGACGTGGTGTAGAAGACAAGGATTGCGGCACAGAGCGCGAAAAGCAGCAGATAGAGCGCAGACAGCCGTGTCGCCGTGGTCTTGAAAATGGCAGGCAGCCGGGCCGCCATCAGCTGGCCTTCAGCATGTACCCGGCGCCTCGCACCGTATGCAGGACAGGTGTCTCGAAGCCCTTTTCGATCTTCGAGCGCAGGCGCGAGATGTGCACGTCGATGACGTTGGTCTGCGGGTCGAAATGGTAGTCCCAGACATTTTCGAGCAGCATGGTGCGCGTCACCACCTGGCCTGAATGCCGCATCAGATATTCGAGCAGGCGGAACTCGCGCGGCTGCAGGGTGATTTCCTGGCCGGCCCGGCGCACCGAATGCGACAACCGGTCCAGCTCGAGGTCGCCGATCCGGTAGACCGTCTCGACGTCCCCCTTGCCCTTGCGGCGCGCCAGCACCTCGACGCGGGCGAGCAGCTCGGAAAACGCATAGGGCTTGGTCAGATAGTCGTCGCTGCCGGCCCGCAGGCCAGTGACGCGATCATCGACTTCGCCGAGTGCGGAGAGAATCAATACGGGTGTCTCGATGCCCTTTGCCCGCAGCGCGGCGATGACCGACAGCCCGTCGCGCTTGGGCAGCATGCGGTCGACGACCAGCACGTCATAGCTGCCCTCGCTCGCCAGCATGTAGCCCGTCTCGCCGTCGCGGGCGAGATGGGCGGTGTGGCCGGCCTCCGCGAAAGCCTTTTCCAGATAGTCGGACGCTTCGCGGTCGTCCTCGATGATCAAGAGCTTCATGTGCATCTTATAGGCGAAAGGGGAACAGTTGGGCAGTCACTGCCTGAAACGATCGGGGCGACGACCCTTGCCGGATCGCCGCCCCGAAATCGTCAATCGAGGCCCTCCGGCCTGGCTCAGCCGCGCGAGACGGGAAGTGCCACGAACATGTTGGCTTCGTCGCGCGAGATCTGCACCAGAACCGCGTTGCGGCCGGCTGCGGTGGCCTCCTCGATCGCACGCGTCACGTCCTTTGTGGAGGTGACCTCGATCGAATTGACCGCCAGGATCAAATCGCCGGGCCGGATGTCGCGCTCTGCTGCGGCACTGCCTGACTCGACATCGGTGACGACGAGTCCATTGCCATCATCAGCCCTGGCGACAGTAAGGCCAAATTCGCCCATCGCGTCGTCGTTACCTTCCTCGGGCTCCATCTGAGGCTTGGCGCTTGCCTGCTGCTCCATGCCCGGAAGCTCTCCGAGATCGACACTGATCACCTCTTCGGCACCATTGCGCCACAGCGTGACGTCGACCGCCGTACCGGGTGCGATGCTGCCGATGACGCGGGCCAGTGCGCGTGGAGAATCCACGGTCTGGTCATTGATCTCGGTAATGATGTCGCCTGCCCGGACGCCTGCCGCGCGGGCCGGACCCTCGGCCTGCGCCTCGGTCACCAGCGCACCCTCGGCGGCGGCAAGCCCCACCGAATCGGCGATGTCGTCGGTCACCTGCTGGATCTGGACGCCCAGCCAGCCGCGCATGACCTGCCCGCGCTCGATCAAATTCGTCACCACGTCGCCGGCAAGCGAGGCGGGGATCGCGAAGGCGATGCCGACATTGCCGCCGGACGGCGAGAAGATGGCCGTATTGACGCCCACGACCTCGCCATTGAGGTTGAAGGCCGGTCCGCCCGAATTGCCGCGGTTCACGGCGGCGTCGATCTGGATGAAGTCGTCATACAGCCCGGCGCCGATGTCGCGGCCGCGTGCCGAGACGATGCCTGCCGTCACCGTGCCGCCGAGACCGAACGGGTTGCCGACGGCCACCACCCAGTCGCCGACACGCACCCCATTGTCGTCGGCAAAGCCGACATAGGTGAACTCGCGATCGGCGTCCTCCACCTTGAGGACGGCGAGGTCCGTGCGCTCGTCGGTGCCGACAAGCCGTGCCTCGAATTCGGTTCCGTCATCGAGCCCGATCATGAAGGTCTGGCCACCGGCCACGACATGATTGTTGGTCACCAGATAGCCGTCTGCCGAGACGAAGAAGCCGGAGCCCTGCGAACTCGGACGCGAGCGGAACCCGCGTTCACCACGCTCTCCGCGTGGGCGCTCGGCGCGGGGGCCACCCCGGCCGCCGTCACCCTCCATGCCGCGATCACCCCAGAATTCGCGGAAGAAGCGCTGCATCGGGTGGTCCGGCGGGAGATCTTCAAGGCCCGGGAAATCGAAGGAGTCGCCGGGGACCTGCGATGCAGGCTCGACCCGGCTCTCGACACGTACGCTGACGACCGCTGGCGTGACTTTCTCGACCACGTCGGCGAAGCCCAGGGTCTGGTTGGTCTCGACGCGGACCGGATCGGCCAGAACTGGCAGCGTGCCGGATGCGACCGCTCCAAAACCGACCGCGCCGGCCACGACGGCGCTTGCCGCGGCGGTCAGCAGTCTCTTGCGGAGAGGGGACGTGACGGTGGACTTGTTCTGCATGGTGGAGAATATCCTGATGTGGCTGGAATGAAATTGTGTTCCGCCACTACCTAGGCACTTCCACATTACGGCGCTGTTTCCGGCGCATGAAATTTCGGTAATGTTTGGCTGCTTGCGCTCAACCGCGCTCGAGCAATTCCTTGAGCTTGCGGTCCTCTTCCTCGCTCAGTTTCGCGACCTCCTGCCGACGGCGGTTGCGCGTGGCGAAGAAGATGAAACCGCCCCCGCCGAGGATCAGAAGGACAGGCGAAACCCAGAGCGCGGCGTTGCGCATGCTGAAGGGCGGCCGCAGAAGCACGAACTCGCCATAGCGGGACACCACATAGTCGATCACTTCCGCGTCGCTGTCGCCGGCCAGGATGCGCTCGCGCACCAGCACGCGCAAATCGCGCGCCAGTTCGGCATTGGAATCGTCGATCGATTGGTTCTGGCAGACCATGCAGCGAAGCTCCGCCGACAGTCCGCGCGCGCGGTTTTCCAGGACAGGGTCGTCCAGCACTTCGCTGGGATCGAGCGCCGCACCGGCGGGCACCGCCAGCAGCGTCAGCGCCAAGAGCGCCGGGCCAAGTTTGCGGGACAACCAGATCTTCATGCCGGTGCCTCCGCCCCTTCCGCCGGCCGCGCCTTGCGGGCCGATGGTGCCCCGACGCGCAGACGGCGGTCGGCCAGCGAGAAGCCCGCGCCGATCATCATCACCACGCTGCCGAGCCAGATCAGCAGGACCAGTGGTTTCCACCAGGCGCGCACGACGATGGAACCGTCGGGCAGGCGGTCGCCGAGCGCCACATAGAGCTGGCTCAGCCCATGGGTGCGCAGCCCTGCTTCCGTCGTCGGGAACTGGCGGGCGGTGTAGAGCCGCTTCGAAGACACCACCGTGCCGATCTCGCGGCCGGCCGGGTTGAAATAGGTGAACACACCCTGCTCTTCGGTGAAGTTCGGCCCCTGATGCGGGCTGATCCCCTCGAAGCGTAGCGTGTAGCCCGAGACTTCCATCGTATCGCCCGGCTGCATGCCCGCCATGCGCTCGACCTCCAGCGTCGTCACCGCGACGATGCCGAGCACGGTCAGGCCGACACCGATATGGGCGAGCGTCGTCCCGTAGACGGAGCGCGGCAGCCCGGCAAAACGGCGCAGGACCACACCCGGCGAAACGTTGCCGACGCCCGACTTGAGCGCCAGATCGGTGAGCGGACCGAAGATCAGCCAGAAGGCAAGACCAATGCCAAGCGCGGCCGCGACCGACGATCCGTCGACGAAGAACCACACCACGACCATCACGGCGAGTGAGGCTGCGAAGGCCGCGAACAGGCGCTGGCAGGCGGCATAGAGGTCGCCCCGCTTCCAGGCCAGCAGCGGGCCGAACGGAACCGCGATGAGCAGCGGAATGATCAACGGGATGAAGGTCAGGTTGAAGAAGGGCGGTCCAACCGAGATCTTCTCGCCGGTCACCGCCTCCACCAGCAGTGGATACAGCGTGCCGATCAGCACCGTCGCCGTGGCCGTCGACAGGAACAGATTGTTCAACACCAGCGCGCCTTCGCGCGAGATCGGGTGGAACAGGCCACCCGAGGTCAGACGGTTGGCGCGCAGCGCGAAGAGCGTGAGCGAACCGCCGATGAAGAACACCAGGATGCCGAGGATGAACACGCCGCGCGTGGGATCGGTGGCGAAGGCATGCACCGAGGTCAGCACGCCCGAACGCACGAGGAAGGTGCCCAGAAGCGACAGCGAGAAGGTCAGGAGGGCCAGCAACACCGTCCAGATCTTCAGCGCGGAGCGCTTCTCCATGACGATGGCCGAATGCAGCATGGCGGTTCCGGCGAGCCAGGGCAGGAAGGACGCGTTCTCGACCGGATCCCAGAACCAGAAGCCGCCCCAGCCGAGCTCGTAATAGGCCCAGTAGGAGCCCATCGCGATGCCGCCGGTCAGAAACAGCCACGCAGTCAGCGTCCACGGGCGCACCCAGCGCGCCCAGGCCGCATCGATCCTGCCCTCGATCAGCGCCGCGACCGCGAAGGAGAAGCAGATCGAGAAACCGACATAGCCGAGATAGAGGAGCGGCGGGTGGACGGCGAGGCCGATGTCCTGCAGCAGCGGGTTGAGATCGCGACCCTCCATCGGCGCCGGGTTCAGCCGCGTGAAGGGGTTGGAGGTCGCCAGGATGAACATCATGAAGGAGGTGGCGATCAATCCCTGGATCGCCAGCACGTTGGCACGCAAAGTGGCTGGCAGATTACGCCCGAACCAGGCGACGAGCGCTCCAAACCCCACCAGGATGACGATCCACAGGAGCATCGAGCCTTCATGGTTCCCCCAGACGCCGGTGACCTTGTAGAGCATCGGTTTCTGGGAGTGCGAGTTCTCCCACACATTCACGACCGAGAAGTCGGAGACGACATAGGCGTAGGTCAGGGCCGCGAACGACAGCAGGGTCAGCGCGAAGCCGGCCAGGGCCGTCGGGCCGCCGACCGCCATCATGCGTTCGTCGCCGATGCGCGCGCCGACCAGCGGCACCACGAACTGCACCATCGTCAGCACGAAGGCGAGGACGAGGGCGAAATGTCCGATCTCGACTGTCATGGCCTCAATAACCCGTTCCGGTTGCCGAACCGCTGGCTGCTTCGCCGTCCTGCTCCTCGGCATGCTGCCACATGCCCAGTTCCTTCAGGCTCTCGGCGACTTCGCGCGGCATGTAGTTCTCGTCATGGCGCGCCAGCACCGTGTCCGCCATGAAAGTCCCGTCGGCGCCGAATACGCCTTCGGTGACCACGCCCTGCTGCTCGCGGAAAAGATCGGGCAGGATGCCGTTATAGACTACCTGGACCGTCTCGACCTCGTCCGTGACAGCAAAGACCACCTCCATGCCTTGCCGGCGCTCAATGGAGCCTACGCCCACGAGCCCGCCCAGGCGAATGCGCTCGCCCTCGGCGACACCCTTTTGCACCACATCCGTCGGCAGGTAGAAGAAGGACGCCTTGCTGCCGAGCGCATAAAGCGTCAGCCCGCTCGCGACGCCCAGGAAGAGCAGCGCGCCACCGATCACGGAAAGTCTCTTCTGCTTGCGGGTCATCGTTCCAGCTCCGTCGGGGCAATTCCGAGTGCGCGTGCGAAGGAGGCGAGCTCGTCGCTCTGGGTGGATTCGCGACCCAAGGCGTCAAGACCGCGGTCGAGCGCATCGCGTGCGTCGTCCTGCCGGCCCAGCACCACATAGGAGCGCACCAGCCGCTGCCAGCCCTGCGGGTCGTCCGGCTCGCTGCGCAGGCGGGTATCGAGACCCGCGACCATGTCCTCGATCATGGCAATCCGGTCCTCGTCCTCCAGACCGGCGGCGGCCTGCATCTCTTCGCCGGAAGGACCCGGTCCCGCCTCCGCTTCGACACCTGCGTCGCGCAGCGCCTCGCGGACGGCGCCCCGCCAGGGGGAATCGCCGGGCAACTCGGCCGCCAGCGACTGCCAGATCGACACCGCGTCCTGGCTGCGCCCGTCCTGCATGTAGCCGCTCGCCAGGAAGAAGCGGGCGCGCACATTGCCGGGATCCAGCACCAGCGCCTGCTCAAAGGCCTGCTGGGCCTCGAACGTCACCGTGCCGCCGGCCGTCGCCACCAGCGCCTCGCCGAGGCCGGTCTGGCGCATCGCCGTTTCGCCATCCAGCCGCATGGCGTTGCGGAAGGCGACCACGGCGTCCCCACCACGTCCCATCTGCAGATAGACCGGCGCCAGCACTTCCCAGCCGCGTACATCCTCGGGGTTTTCCGCCAGAAAGGCCTCGGCTTGAGCCACGAGCTGGGCCATCGTGGCTTCGCCCGAATTCTGCGCCATCCGCGCCTCCAGCGGCTGTCCCGGCATGCCGGGCGAGCCGATTCCCGCATAGATGCCCCAGCTCAGGAGCGGCACGGCGAGCACGGCGGCCAGGCTGGCGTAGCGGGTGAAACTTGATCCCTCGCCCCGCGCCGGACGTTCCTTGCGCTCGGCGTCGACCTTCAGGATACGGCGTCCGATCTCGGCGCGCGCCTGCTCGGCTTCGGCGGTGGCGATCAGGCCGCGCGCGGCATCACGCTCGAGTTCGCCCAGCTGGTCCCGATAGACCTCAAGATCGTGGTCCTCGTCACGCGCCACCTCGGCGCGCCGCCGGGAGAACGGCGCCAGCACCGCCATGCAGGCGCCGAGAGTCAGTGCAGCAGCTATGATCCAGAAAAGCATGGCATCTCAATAACCGTTGCCCGGGGGACGGCCAATGGTCCGCCATGCGGCTTTTTGGCCGTTACGATGTTCTTCGCGCAATTTTGATCGGAAGTCAGATCAACAGCGACCAGCGACCGTCCGGTTCGCGGCAGGCCGCACCCCTCGCCGTCCGGGTGGTTCCTCCGCTGCGCACCGTATGGACATACTGCCTGCAGTTCTGCGAACCCACACGATAAGGCGCCGCGGCCGTCACCTCGCCGACCAGCCGCTCGCTCGATCCCTGCCAGGTCACCGCCTCGCCCACCTGCGCGTATTCCAGCGCCTGGTATTCGGCGGCCAAGGCCGCGCGACGCTCCTCGCGCCGCAGTTCCGACCCGATCTCCCGGCCTATAAGCCCGTCGCCCAGTGCCTCCAGCAGCGCCGCGGCACTGGCCGGGCTGGTCGTCGCCGGGTCGCCGGTAAAGGCGCCCACCGCCGCCTGGCTGGAACCGCCGGACTGCATTGACATGCAGCCCGAAAGCGCTACCGCTGCCACAAGGAGGCCGAACCCCGCGAAACCGCGCCGTACTGCGTGCATATCGAGCCTGCCGTTATTTTGCATGTTCGCTCAACTATGGAAGCTGTGGGGCGGAATTTTGTCCGAAACCCGCTGTGACTACAATCCTTTCCCGCTCAATCCTGCGCCTGCTTCAGCCTTACCCGCACGCGCAGGCCGCCGATTTGCGCTGGATCAAGAAGCAGCTCGCCGCCATATTCGGCCACCAGCTCGGACACGATCGCCAGCCCCAGACCGGTGCCGGGCTTGGTCTCGTCCAGCCGATGGCCGCGCTGCAGCGCAAGCTTTGCCTGGTCTTCGGGGATGCCCGGCCCGTCATCTTCGATGGTCAGTTCCAGCATGCCGGTCCCGCCTTCCCTGCGCGGTAAGAGCGCAAGCGAAACGCGCACCTCGCTGCGTGCCCATTTGTAGGCGTTTTCGAGGAGATTGCCGCACAGTTCCTCGAAATCCTCCTTTTCACCCGCGAAGACGAGTTCCTGCTCGGGAAGATTCTGCGCGAGATCGATTGCCGGGTTGAGCTTGGCCATCACACGCAGCATGCGCGCCAGCGTCTCTTTGGCCGGCGTGCGGTAGACCACCACGTCGCGCTGGGCCGCCGATCGGGCGCGCTGCAGATAGTGGTCGATCTGCTGTTGCATCAGCGCCGCCTGCTCGGCGATCAGCCGGCCCTTCGGACCGTCCATCGCCCTGCCCTCGTTCATCATCACGGCCAGCGGGGTCTTCAGCGAATGGGCGAGGTTGCCGACCTGCGTGCGGGCGCGTTCGACGATACGGCGGTTGCTCTCGATCAGCGCATTGGCCTCGCCGGCCAGCGGCGCGATCTCGGCGGGGAAATTGCCGTCGAGCCGTTGTGCCGACCCGGCCCGGATGTCGGCGAGTGCCTTGCGGACCCGTGCGAGCGGCCTCAGCCCGATCAGGATCGCCAGCGCGTTGATGACGATCATGCCGAGGCCGAACACCGCCAGATAGAGGTAGAGCTGCCGCGAGAAGGCGTCGATTTCCTGCTCCAGCTCGCTGTAATTGCCCATCACGCGGAAACGCGCGATGCCGCCCTGGCTGTCGAGCAGGAACTCGCTCTCGATCACGTCGATGATTTCCCCGGCCAGCCCGTCGGTCAGGTAGCGGCGCTGGAAATCGCTGTCGAAAGGGACTTCGGTGGTGGAGGGAGAGGGTATCGGCTCGGACATCGAGGAGGAATTGAGCATGCCCCGGATGTCGCCACCCTGGGGTTCGACCGACCAGTACCAGCCCGTATCGGGCTCGGAGAAGCGGAAATCACCGAGATTCGGCCGGCCCTGGAGGCGCCCGTCATCGCCGACGGCGACCGACCCGATGAGATTGAACAGATGCGCGGACAGCACGCTTTCGAAGCCGCGCTCGCTGGCCTGCCGGTAGAAGGCGGATATGGCCGTTGCCACGATGACCAGCGTCAGCACGGCCCAGATCGTCGAGGACGCCACGACCCGGAAGGTGAGCGAATCAAGACGCAGGCCGATCGGAAGCTGGCGTTTCATCCCGCAGGCATCTCCGGGATGTTCGCACGCGCGGCCATGGTCAGCCCTGCGGTCGGCGCATGCGGTAGCCCATGCCGCGGACCGTCTCGATCAGATCGATGCCCATCTTCTTGCGCAGGCGCCCCACGAACACTTCGATCGTGTTGGAATCGCGGTCGAAATCCTGATCGTAGAGATGCTCGACCAGTTCCGTGCGCGAGATCACCTCGTCGGTGTGGTGCATCAGATAGGACAGGAGCCGGAATTCATGCGAGGTCAGCTTGAGCGGCACGCCGTCGAGATCGACCTTGGAGCTCTTGGTGTCGAGCCTGAGCGGCCCGCAGGTCAGTTCGCTAGAGGCATGGCCGGCGGCGCGGCGGATCAGCGCGCGCACGCGGGCCAGCACTTCCTCGATGTGGAACGGCTTGGTCACGTAGTCGTCGGCCCCGGCATCGATGCCGGCCACCTTGTCGCTCCAGCGGTCGCGCGCGGTCAGCATGAGGACCGGCATCTTGCGCTCGTCCCGGCGCCAGCGCTCCAGGACGGAGATCCCGTCCATCTGCGGCAGGCCGATGTCGAGCACCACGGCGTCATAGGGTTCCGTATCGCCGAGAAAATGGCCCTCTTCGCCGTCAAAAGCCTTGTCGACGACATAGCCGCCGTCGGTCAGGGCGTCGCAGATCTGTCGGTTGAGGTCCTTGTCGTCCTCCACCACGAGTACCCGCATGTCATCATCTCCCGAAGCAGGACCGATAGGTGACTTCTTTTGGCAGGATCGGCCGGCCCGCACAAGCAGCCTCCGGCAGCGTGGACTATTGCGGAACCGTGCGCCTGACGAGCTGGGGATGTTCGCCCGAGGACGCCGGCGGAACGATCACCACGATCACGCACACCGCCTGCCCGTTCTGTGTCTCCGCTGAAGCGCTGTGCAACGTGCCGCCCAGCTCCGAAGCAAGCTGCTGTCCCGCAGAGCGGCAGTCGCCCGACACGCTGACGAAAGGCGCCGGCACATCGGTCCCCTCCACGCGCGGCACGTTGGCCAGCGACGGCAGGACCGAGCCGACCAGCAGGAGCGGCGCCATGAGAGCGGAAAGGAGACGGTTCGTGTTCATGGTCGGACTTCTATCCCAAAACGGCTGAACAGCACATGAACGAGTTGAGGCTTCGCCCTTCCAAATCCGCTGTACCCCCAGCCTACAATCGCTTCGTCGAGCCGGCATCCTTCACGCGACCACGGGCTCGGCCGGCCGCTGCCAGAGAATGGTCGGTATCTGGTCCTCATAGGGCTTCTCGCCCAGCTCCGCCGCGGTCAGATGATTGGCCACGATCAGTTCCGGCCCGACCTCCTTCAGGATGTCTTCGAACTCGTCGAGTGTCGCGGTCTCGATGTGAAGGCCGATGAGGTCGCTTTCGGAGACGAAGGCACCTGCCTCCTCTTCCCATGCGGCTCTGACAAAAAAGGTTCGCTTGGCCATGACGGTTCCTGCCCGGCCCGGATCATACATCGAACCCGGGCCGGCAAACAATATGGGCGGGCACGTCCGCCCGCGCCAACCCTACCCGATCCGGCTTTTCGCCACCAGGCGGCCGACCAGCGCGGCGAGGCCGCCCAGCGCCGCAATGGACTGCAGGATCGTTTCGGTGAGCATCGCCTGATCGTCCTCGGCGAGCGGGACGCCGGCAAGAGCGGCCAGGGCTGCAGCGACCGTCACCAGCGATGCCCAGATGGTGCGCGAGCTGTACCAGGGTTTTGACTGTTCCATGTCGTTTCTCCTTCTTGGGCTGTCTCAGAACAGATGCGAAAGCATGAACCGGCTGACGGCCGGCAGCCCCGGCCCGACGGCTTGGCTGATCTGGCGCACGCGCAGTTCAATCTCGTCTGGAACGGCGCCGAAGTCGGTCGCGATCGCCGCCACCGGATAGGCCAGGCGGGGCTCGCTCACTTGCCATTCGCGAACAGGGGCAGACCCGGGCAGGCCGACCGAGACCAGATAGGCCTCCTGCGCTTCGCCGAGCGGAATGTCGGTGCCGGCCCAATTGTCGGCATCGAGGCGCCCGCGCCGGATCCAGGAAAAGACCGCATCGTCGCCCGCGCGGCGCAGTCGCGCATGCACCGGGCCGAGCGGGGTCAGCGCGCGCACGCCGCCGACCTCCGTGGATTGCAAGGCACCTGTGCCGTCCAGATCACCGCCCGAAGGAACCACGCGCCAGTTGAGCTCCAGCCCCATCTCGGATGATTGCAGTCCGGCCGGGCCAACCGCCTCGCCGAGCAGCACGAAGTCCGCACCCTCGGCCGCGCCCGCCTCCATCGCATCGCCGGTGCCCAGCTGCCCGCGCAGCAGACCGTTCAGCTGCCACAGCGACGGCGCGATTTCTTCGGCCGTCTGGAACTGGATCACCTCCCAGGCGCCGGTCACGGAGCGGATCGCCGCGGCATTGGCGCCGTTCAGCATCTGGACGCGCGAGACGCTGGTCAGTTCGCCATCGAACAGTTGCACCTCGACGACCCCAAATCGATCCGGCCGTCCCTCGAAGCCGCTCGAAAGTGCTGCTGCCAGCCTGCCCAGAATGGCCGGCGCCGTCACCGTGGCGCGCGGGGCAAAGCCCGTGGTCTCGGGCGAGGCGAGCACGATCTGGCTGCGCCAGGGTTTGGCGCGGACCGCCACCCGGAACTGGTTCTCGGGGCTCGTTTCCTGCGGGCCCATGGGCAGGTCGAGAAAGACCGCATGCGGCACCGCCGCCAGCATCGCGGTTCCGGTGCCCGGCGGCGGGGTCGCCGGTCGCCAGGGCGAAGGCGCAATGCGGCGCACGCGCCGAGCACTCACCTGCCGCGACAGCCCGTCATCGATGCGGGTCACCATGTATTCGCGGTCGTCGTCGGCAATGGTGATGAGCCCGCCCGGGGCGATTTCGCGCCGGCCGGGCGCCAGCGCGAGGCTGGTGGTCTCCCTGCCGGCCCATTTGCGCGACAGCCAGTCGTCGAGCAGCGCCCGCGCCTGGCCCCCGTCCAGGATGGCCGGCAGGGCGAGTGCTGCCCGTCCGGCCCCTGCCCCGTTCAGTCTTTCGGCCCGCGCCACCGCGCTCTGATGGTCGAGAAAGAGGTCACGATAGCCGAGTTCCACCTCGCCGGGCAGTTCGTGATCCGCCGTCCTCGTGCGCTCCCTGGTCGGGCTGCCGTCGGCCACCACCAGTTCGACCAGTTCCACCCGATCGGTCGCCCTCGCCTCGGAAAAGAAGACGAGTTTCCCGCCCTCTTCATGCGCGCCAAGGCCGAAAAGTTCGGCTAGCGGCTCCAGCGCGGCGCGCGCCGTGGTCGGGTCTTCGCTGACATAGCCGGTCAGCGTGCCGGCGACCGCACCGGTGTCGGCCGCCGGCAGGCCGTGATCGGCCAGGATCGCGTCGATCAGGTCGGAGACCGCGATGCCCGACAGGCGGCCGTTCAGCCAGTGGCCGAGCTGCCAGTTCTCGCCATCCGCCCACACATCGCCGCGCGCGGGAAAGGCCGGAAAGGGCCGTGCATCCCACGCCCAGAGCGTGATGCGGGCAGGATCGACCATCCGTCCCCCATAGACCGGCGAGACCGGATTGCCGCTCTGGACAAAATCCGCGTGGTCCGGGTCCCAATGCGCCTGGTGCGCTTCGATGAAACGCCGCTGCGCGAGGTCCGAGCGCCCCTTGCTGGAGAAATGCGGGGCGGCGTTCTCCGAGGATTTCGGATCGGGAAAGACGTTCGGCTGGTTCGGCCCCTTGTCGACCGCAGGGCATCCCAGTTCGGTGAACCAGATCGGTTTCGAGCGCGGCATCCAGGCCGTCGGTGTCTCTGCCTCGACCCCGCCCGGCCGGTCGAAATGTTCGGTCGCCCACCAGGCGACCAGATCCTTGTATCGGAACACCCAGGGCTTGCCGTGACCGCCATCGGCGATCGGGCTGCGCTGCCGCTCCAGGCGATCGGCCGCGCTGGCGTAATACCAGTCGAAACCTTCGCCACCCGCGATCTGGTTCTTCAGCCCGGCCCGGTCATAGGACTCGGCAAACCCGTCCGGATTGCCGCCGCGATAATCCTCGTCGCGCCAGTCCGACAGCGGCATGTAATTGTGGATCGCGACAGCCGCGACCTCCTCATGCGCCCAGAACGTATCGAGGTGGAAAAAGACGTCGCCGCTGCCGTCGGCCGGCTGATGGCCGAAATATTCCGACCAGTCGGCGCCATAGGTGATGCGTGTTGCCGGCCCTAGTACTGCATGCACCGCGCCGGCCAGCGCGCACAGTTCCTCGACGAAAGGAAAGGCATCCTCCCCGTCGCGCAGCCGCGAGACCCCGCGCATCTCCGAGCCGATCAGGAAGGCATCGACCCCGCCGGCCGCCGCCGCCAGATGCGCGTGATGCAGGATGAAGCGCCGGAACCCCCAATCCTCGGCATCGCCCAGGAAATGCACCGTATCGGCCCCGGCCGTGAAATCCCCGACCGCCGCGTCGCCCACGAACGCCTCGACCTGGCTGCGGGCGACAGCAGTCTTGTCGGCGGTCTCTGGGTCCTCCGGCCCTGGGTGACACGTCACAAGCCCGCGCCAGGGATAGGCCGCCTGTTCCGCCCCGCCATAAGGGTCGGGCAGGCCGTTGTCTTCCGGTACGTCCATCATGATGAAGGGATGCAGCGTTACGCTCAGGCCGCGCGCCTTGATCTCGGCGATCGCCTGAATGACCGAGAAGTCGGCCGGCGTCCCGCCATAGCTTGCGGTCCCGTCGACCTGCGACACGGCTGGGGCCTCCGCCCGCGCGACGCCGCTGACCCGCCAGTCCCGCGCGACTTCGCCGATCTCGTTTTCGGTCACCTTCGGCCGGATGCGGCAATGGCCGGCGCGCAGATCGTCGCCGAACCAGGTAACCACCAGCGCAATGTCCTCGAGATTCGGGCACAGCGCCTGCAGCTCGTCGAGTGCGGCCACGATGTCGCTCGGCCCGCTCAGCGCATGCCGGTTGAGCGCCACCGTCTCGCCGGGCGCGGGCGTCAGCGTCACCACCTCCGTCGCCAGCCCGTATTCCGTCGCGCCGGGAATCAGCGCCACCGACCGCACATGGGCGTTGAGGCTACCCACCGGGCGCATCACCTCGAAATGGAACTGCGGGATGCGGTTGCCGTACTCGTCCAGCGGCATCCTTTCGATGACCGCATAGGCGAGCCCGCGATAGGCGGGCGCGTTGCCCTCGCCCTGCTTGGCAGCGATCAGCGGATCGACCGGCTGGTCTTGCCCGCCCCGGTGAATGCGGATGGTCACCGTCTCGGGATCCAGCTCGCGCCCGTCGACCCAGATGCGGCGCACGCCGGCGATCTCGCCTTCGCAGAGCGCGAAGGCGGCATTGGCATAATAGTGGTAGGTCGTCGTACGCGGCCCGCCCTTGAAGCCGCGCCGCGTGGACCGCGCCTCCTCCTCGAAGCGTGTCGCCCAGATCAGGTTGCCCGCCACCCGCGCCGTGCCGTAGACGCGAGGGATCGATGCCCCCTCCTCGGCCGAAAACAGGCGCTGCCCCGGCAGCCGCGGGCCCTCGAAATGTTGCGTCGAGCCGACCAGCGCGCGGTCGACCATGTAGCCGGCAAGCGCGCCCGCCGCCTTGCCGAGCGTCCCCGACCGGGCCCAGAAAGCCGCCCAGAAACGCGCCCGCCGCCTGCAGGAGTATCGTCGCCATGTCGTGATCCCGAATTCAGTTGCGCAGTGGCGGAAAGGCGAACAGGCCCGCGATGCGGCTGCGCCATTGCGGCACCAGCGCCGAGATCAGCACCGCATGCCCCTCATAGGCGTGGATGAAGCGGTCCTGGGCCACCATGATGCCGGCGTGGCGCGCCGGCAGGCTGCGCTTCCAGCGAAACAGCACCAGATCGCCCGCCTCCGGTGCCCCGGTTTTCACCAGGCAATGAAGCTTCGCCGCCGCCAGCAGCCGGTCGCCCGGCCCGCCGCCGGCCCAGTCGGGCGCATAGGGTCCGGGCGTCTCCGGCGCCGCGCCATAAAGCTCACGCCACACGCCCAGCACCAGACCGAGGCAGTCGCAGCCGACGCTTTTTCGCGACGCCTGGTGGCGATAGGGCGTGCCGAGCCAGCCCTTGGCGGCCGCCACCACGGCCTCAGCCGTTCGTGCGTCGCTCATTGCACCAGCGGCCCGCCATCGAAATCCTGCCCGTCGCTGGCATAGCCATAGGCGGCGTCATTGCCGGGCAGATGCGGGAAGCCGCGAAAATTCTCCGCATTGGCGAATTTCTCCCGGCAGGTGGCAAAACGCTTGTCGCACCCGGCCACGATCTCGAATGTGTCACCGATCGCCACCCCCGCCGCCTCGTCCTCGAAGCCCAGTTCCTCGCCCGACAGGCCCCGCGCGTGGATCCTCACCCGGCTTTGCCGGCCGGCCAGCACGCCTGAAGTCCAGGTCATCACACCCTGCGCGAACCAGCCTTCCGCGAACCCGTCGAGCCCGGTCGCCACCAGGCGACCGTCCGGGCGCAACGCCGCCACTTCGCCAGCGCCCTTGAACGCCGCCTTTCCGAGATCCACCCCGCAGCGTGCGTCGCCCAGTTCCGCGTCGCAGTGGCGGCGCAGATAGCGCCCGTTCGGCCGGTCGAGATGGCGCATCGGGCTTTCGAGCTCGGCCACGAAACGCCCGTCCTTCAGCGCCACCGTGCCGATCATCGCCTCGCGCAGCAGCATGCGCTCGTCGGTCGCCCGCCAGTTGACGAGAAAGGTCTCGACCCTCGCCCCGTCATAGGCGCCGGCCTCGATCTCGGCTTCCACCAGGTGTTCCGACACCAGCGCGCCCTCGATGTCGACGCGGTCGGCGGCCAGCCCCAGCGCCTGCTCCGCCTCGCTCTGCGCAAAACCCGCCTGCGGCTCGAATGCCGTCCCGGCGAAGGCGAGCGGCCGGTCATGATCGGTGAAGCCGAGCTGGCTCCCATCGGCTCTTGTCACCCGCCAGCAATGGCAGAGCGTGGTGACGCGGCCATCGAGATGCGCCTTCAGCCCGTCCGGAATGGCGTTCATGCCTTCACCTCCTTGAGCGGGATGGTCGGGATCTGGCCCGCCTCGAAGGCCGCCAGGCTGACCGCGATCTGGTCGATGTCGAAGCGCACGGCCACGTCGAAGGCAAAGCCCGCCGTCACCGCCGCGCCAGCGCCGGGCACCGCGCCGGGGGCAAAAATCACCTCGCCCGTCAAATGATCGACCGAAAAGTCCGCCGGGCTCGCCATCTCCACGCCACCGACCGCCACCCGCACGGTGCCGGCCACCGGCTTGGTGATCGGCCGCTCATAGGCGTCGGCACCTTCCCCATGGCGCTTGACCAGCTGAAACACCGTCCGCTCCCCGTCGCCCGTCCCGATCGGCTGGTCGAGCGGCGACACCACCTCGCCCGGCCGGCACGATTTGAAGTCGAACGGATCGCGGAAACGAAAGGCGAAAAGCGAGCCGCGCCTGGCCTCGAAGAAGGACAACACCGCGTGCAGATCGTCCAGCGTGCGCACCCCCGTGCCGGCATCGTAGCGCCGGCGCGAGTCGGCCAGCCGCTGGTTGCGCTGCTCGAATCCGGAGGTCAGAAGCACGATCTCGTTGATCCGCTCCGGCCCCCCCGTCGCCCCGAACGAGACCCCGGTGGGAAAGCGCACATCGTGGAAGGATTGCATGGTCATGTTCCTGCAAGGATTGATGCTCTCGCGCTTCACGCCCCCCTAAAGCGACCGCGTCCCCCGCGACACGGCCCTCGCCAGCATCCCCGTCACCTGCGCCTCCGACTTGCGGAAGGATGGCGCATCCGGCGTCGTCACGTTGAAAACCACATGGACCGGCGCCGCGCCGCCCCCGCCCGCCACGCCCAGCCGCCCATCCGCGCCGCGGGCAAGCGGCAGGATCGCCTCGGCACCCGCCTCGCCCATCAGGCCTAGCCCGCCGCTGGTCCCGAAATAGGTCGGGCTCGCCACCACCCCGCCCTTCGCGAAGGGTGTCACGCCGCCTAGCAGCTGGCCAAACAATGAGGAAAACAGCCCCTGCAGCGGCCGCAGCCCCTGGCTGAGCGCCATGCCGGCGAGGTTCAGCGCCAGCCGCCGCAGCACGTCCTCCAACGACCGGCCGCTCACCACCGCGCCCTGCAGCGCGCCCGTCAATTGCCGCCCGAACCCTTGCGACAGCTGCTGCAGCTCGTCGAGGGCGGCCACGAAAGGCGCGGTATCGGCCTCGATGCGCACCGTCACGTTCTCGTCCATCTCGTTCTCCCGTCAGTCCGGAAACGCCGCCATCAGCCGTGCCAGGTCGCGCCGATCGGGGACCGTGTCCGCGCCACCCCGGCCGAGCCTGGCGGCAAGCGCGAATTCGCGCGGCGTCATGGCCCAGAATGCCGAAGGCTGCAGCCGCAGGAGCCCGAGCCCGATGGTGATCACGCGATCCCATGGGAAAGGCTCGGCCGGCGCCTCCGGCTTGTTCAAGGGTTTGGGCCGGCGGCCTCCCCGCCGCCCGCGCCGAAACTCGTCGACAGGAGATCGGAGACGATGCGGGCAAAACCCGCCGCCCCGTCCTCGCAACGCATCGCCGCCACCTCGTCCTCGCTCACCGCATTGCCGCCCGCCCGTAGGCCGGCCGCGAGGATGCGAGTCATGTCGCGCGCCGACAGCCGGCCGGTCGAGAAGCGCTGCACCAGCGCCCCCAGATCCTCGGCGGCGAAGGCGTCCTCCAGTTCCGCCAGCGCGCCGAGCGTCAGGCACAGCCGGTATTCGCGGCCGTCCAGCATGGCGGCGATCTCGCCGCGTCTCCGGTTCACCGCCATCACGCCACCTCGAAGGTGAGCTGGCCGGCCGATTCCAGCGCCAGGTCGAAGCTCACCTCGCCATTGTGGTTGCCGGTATATTCGAGCGCGGTGACCTGGAACGGCCCTTCCACCACCCCGAAATCGGGGATGGCGAGCTGCCAGTCGCGGATCTCGCCGGCAAAGAAGATCTGCCGGATCGAGCCGTCGGATGCCTGGTCCTTGAAGATGCCCGAACCGCTCACCGACGCGCGGTTGACGCCGGCGCCCGCCAGCAGTTCCCGCCATCGCCCGGCCGATTCCGAATCCGTGGCATCCACGGTCTCGGAATTGAACGCCAGCCGCTTCGTCCGCAGCCCCGCCACCGTGACGAAGCCCCCGCCGCTGCCAAGCTTCAGCAGCAGATCCTTGCCTCTCTGCGCGCTCATCGAGCGTCTCCTTGTCTGTAGATGTTTATGCCAATGGCTGGCGGGGGCTTAACAGGCGCGTCGGGAACCGGCCGTCACACCCCTCAACCCTCCTCCACCACGGCGCGGAAACTCAACCGCGCATGGTGCACGTCAATGTCGTCGACGAACCCCGCCTCCGCGCTTTCGGCCCTCAGATTCACCAGTCGATGCCCGGCAAGCGTCAGTTCCGCCTCGTGCAGCAGCGCCCTCGCCTGCGCGATCACCGCCAGTGCCTCGCTCTTGCCGCGCGCCTTCGACCAGGCGTGCAGCGTGAAGAAGATTTCCGCCCCGGCGCTCGTGTCGGTGCTCCAGTCGAACACGCTCACCCGCCCGAAGGTCAGATAGGGAAAGGTCACATTGGCCGGCGCGTGGTCGAATATCTTGGCCCCGTTCAATAGCCCGTTCAGCGCGGCACTGCTGGCTAGCGTCGCGAAGACGGCCTTTTGCAGTTCAATCGCCGCTGACATGGGCCGTCCTCCGCTCGCCATCCCTGAGGCGTCTGATCTCGGTCGTCGTTTCGCCCGGCGCATCCGGCAGATGCGTCTCGACCTCGTCGGCCAGCCGGTGCGCCCTTGCGCGTAGCGCGCGCACCAGCCCGTCCAGCGTCAGCTCCATGGTCGCCCTCATGGCTTGTCCTCCCGCGTGCGGCAGACCAGATAGCGCCCGGTCTCGTCGGGGTCGTGAACGCTGGCGATCAGGAACACCCGCCCGTTGCGGCGAAACCGCATGCCGGCGGCCACGCCCGCGCGGGCGCGCAGCGTCACGCGGTGCGTGATGCGCTCCAGCCGCTGGTCGGCGCCGAACCGGTCCTGCACGGATACCGGCTCCAGCCGCGCGAACACGGTCGCGACCTCCTGCCAGTCTTCCGCGTGCCCGCCCGCGCCATCGGGCACCGGTGTCGCCTGCTCCAGCGATAATTCGGTGCGAAAAGCCCCGGGATCGATGAACTCTGCGCGCATCACAGCCGGCCCCGCCGCCAGGGCGCGATCATCCGGTCATAGCCGTTCGGAAACGACACGGGCTGACTCTCCGGTCCGAAGGCCGCCCGGAATTCGAACCAGTGTGCCACCAGCACCAGGATCGCCCGCCTGAGCACATCCGGCACGTCGGGTCCGGCCTCGCCGAAACCGGCCACGAAATCGATCTCGATCCCGTTCATGGCGCGCCGTGCTTCCGGCCGCTGGCTGAACCACAGCCGCGCGGGCCGCGAATGCGGATCGAGCATATAGGTCGCCGGCTCGACCAGCGCGCCTTCGCCCTCGGCGCCGAAGGCCGTGACGGACAGGATCTCCCTGATCGGATGGCACGCGATGCGCACCACCTTGGTGACCGGGACCCGGTCCAGCGTCAGCCGCCAGCTCTGGTCGATCAGAGCCAGGCCGGTCGATGCCTCGACCTCCTCGCGCGCCGCGCGGATCAGCCCCTCGATCAGCCCGTCCTCGCTGTCGTGATCGAGCTTCAGATGCTGCTTGGCATCAGTCAGCGTCACCGGCTCGGCGCCAGGCGGTGTCGTTCGAAACAGCGCCATCGCGGCACTCCCGTGTTGGCATGAAAAAGGATACGGCCCCGGCTGGAGGGAACCGGGGCCGTCTCGGCGCAAGCGACGAACGCGGCAAGGGGTACCCGCCATCCGTCACGGCCTGAGCCGAATGGGAATTGTCGAAAAGTCGCCCCCAGAGCTGACACACCTCGACGTGGGGCGCCCCCTCCACCGCCTTCGGCGGTCCCCCTCCCCCGTAAACGGGGGAGGATTTAGGGCGCAGGCGGCCGCGACAGCGCAACCTCTTTACGAAGTAACCGAATTGGTGGAGGCCGGCCGCGACGGCATATCCTCCCCCGCGAAGCGGGGGAGGGGGACCACGCGAAGCGTGGTGGAGGGGGCGCCCGCCCGTGCAGCGAGGCGGAGTGGGGCTCAAAACGCCCCTGCCCTACGCCGTCCCGAACTTCAGCAGCTTGATCGCGTCGAAATCCTGTACGCCGCCGCCCACGCGCTTGGTGGTGTAGAACAGCACGTAAGGCTTGGCCGAATAGGGATCGCGCAAGACGCGCACCCCGGCCCGGTCGACCACCAGATAGCCACGGCCGAAATCGCCGAAGGCGATGGGCGTGGCGTCGGTGCCGATATTCGGCATGTCCTCGGCCTCGACCAGCGGAAAGCCCATCAGCATGGCGCGGCTGCCGGGCACGGCCGGCGGCTGCCACAGATAGTTGCCGTCCTCGTCCTTCAGCTTGCGGATCGCCGCCTGGGTACGCCTGTTCATCACCCAGTTGGCGTTCTGGCGGTAGCCGGCCTTGAGCGCATAGATCGTGTCGATCAGCACGTCGGAGGAGCCCTCCTCCGGCAACGCGCCGGCGACGCCCGTCGCGACATAGCCGAGCTTGCCCCAGGCCCAGGCGGATTCGGCCACCTGGTCGTAGTCGAGGAAGCCGGTCGGCTTGTTCGTCCCGTCGCCGGTCACGAAGGCGGTGCCCTCCTGCTCGGCAAACGCCGCCTCCACCTCGCCGACGATCCACTGATCGAGGTCGACCGCGACATCGTCGAGCAGGGTCGCGGTCGCCGCCGGCATGGCATAGAGCTCCATGGTCGGAAACTGCAGCTCTTCGAGCACCGAACTGGCGGTCTGCGGCCTGGCCGCCGTTTCGCCCACCCAGCCGACCGCCGGACCGGTCACCTGGAACGGCTTCTTCAGCACCGCCCCGGAAACCTGCCGCACAGAGGCGATCGAGCGGATCGGCGACAGGCTGGCGAGCCGCGTGCCGATGCCGGTTTCCACCTCGTCGGGCACCAGATAGCCGCCATCCTGTGGCGAACCGTAGCTCATCGCCTTGGCCTCGAAGGCGCGCAGATTGCGCTCGTCGCCCGATCGCATATAGGCCTCGAAGGCCTCCTTGTGCTCGGGCGCGGAAACCGCCTGCGCCTCGCCCGCCCGCGCCGGCCGCGCCCGCTTCAGCACCAGCTCGTCGATGGCCTTCTTCTGGGCGTCCAGCGCATCGGAGATGCGGTTGACCTTGTCCTCCGTCACCACATCGGTGCTCATGCGCCGCTCGAGGCCCGACAGCCTTTCGTCATTGGCCTCGCGGAACGCCGAAAACGCGCTCATGAACTCGCCGAAGGCCTGCGAGATGTCGCCACCCGGTGGCAATGCCTTCACTTCGGGTGCCTTGATGTCCTGCTTTACCATGGGAATCTTTCCTTTCCTCTCATCGTCTGCGCCGCCGCCCTGATCCGGCGGGCAAGCCCTGCCGGGTCGTCGGCCGCCTTCACCGTCTCCACCCTGGCACCCGCCAGCATGGGGAAGGTCACCACCGAGATCTCCCAGAGATCGGCCTCCAGGATGCGCCGCACGCCCGATCCCGCATCGCTGCGGGCCTTGACCGTGCGAAAGCCGATCGACAGTCCGTCCAGCGCGCCTTCGCGCATCAGCTCCAGCACCTCGCGCGCCTTGGCGACCCCCGGTGCCAGCCTGCCGCGCACGAACAGCCCGCGCTCGTCCTCGCGGATCGTCAGCCAGTGGCCGATCGGCTGGTTCGGGTCGTGCTGGAAGAGCATGCGGATGCCCGCCGCTCCCCGTGTGGCGATCGCCTTGGCGAACGCCCCGCGCTCCACGACGTCGCGCGCCATGTCGACGGCCCCGAACAGGCTCGCATAGCCCGCGAACACGCCCTCGGCCTCGACCTGCCCGAAATCGAGCCCGGCGAATTTTGTCTCGCGTCTCATCGCATGTCCCTGGATTTGTGCCTTATGGCCCGGATCAGCAGCCCCAGCCCCCACCACGCGAGCAGGCTTGCCGCCGCCGAGCCCATCAGCATGGTCTCGAGCGGGCCGATCGTTTCCTTGACGCCGAGTTCGGTGGCGATCTTCAGGCCGGCCGTGCCCCCGAACACCAGCCCCGAGACGACACCCACCGCAAAGCGGAGTGCTGCCTCGCGGCGGCTGCCGGGCAGCATGTAGGCCAGCGATATGCCCGATCCGGCCAGTGCGCCCGCGCCCCTGGCCGTCCACATCCAGGCATCGGGTGCGTCGGTCATCGCCCGTCCCTCCGGCCGTAGCCGACGGCCTCGCGCTTTTCGTCGTCGGAAAGGAAATCGGCCTGCCCGACACGCCGCCACAGCGCCTCGCGCTCGGCCGACAGGCCTTCGATCTGGTCGGCGTCGAGCCGCAGCTGCAGCCCGCGTCCGAAGACCGGCCCGAGCCAGGCCGAAAACTCCTCCGCCGTGCGCGCCACCAGCGGCAGCACGGTGAAGCGGTAGAAGGCGCGGTTGGCCTCCTGGTAGTTGGAATAGGTGTTGTCGCCGGGGATGCCCAAAATCATCGGCGGCACGCCGAAGGCCAGCGCGATGTCGCGGCTCGCCGCATTCTTGGCCTCGATGAAGTCCATGTCCTTCGGCGTGAGCCCCATCGCCTTCCAGTCGAGCCCGCCATCGAGCAGCAGCGGCCGCCCGGCCCGTGCCGAGCCCGTATAGCCGTCCTCGAGTTCGCCCTTCAGCCGCTCATACTGTTCTTCCGAAAGGTTGCCGCCTTCCTTGGGCGCATAGACCAGCGCACCGGACGGCCTTGCCGAATTGTCGAGCAGCGCCTTGTTCCAGCGCGAGGCCTGGTTGTGGATATCGAGCGCCATCAGCGCGGCCCTGAGCGGCGCGAAGCCGTAATGGTCGTCGAGCGGGTGAAACTGCGCCAGGTGCAGCGCCGCCTCGCCGAGTTCGACCCGCCGCCTGGCCGATCCCTCCCGGTGCTCCAGCGCCACCGGCCAGCCGGCCGTGTCGGTGGCGACCGCAACGCGGTCGGGGCGCAGCAGATGCAGTTCGCGCGTGCCGCCCGGCCCCTCGATCTTCTCGACATAGGCGTTGCCGGCCATCAGCAGATGCCCGTAGAGCGCCTCGAGAAAACTTGTGCCGGCCTGCATGCGGTTCGGCCGCGCGATCAGCGCCAGCAGCGGATGGTCGGAAAGTTCGCGCCCTTCCTCGAAGGCGAGCCACGGCACCCCACTTGCCGCCTCGGCGATCAGGCGCACCGCGCGGTGGACCACCGGGTTCTTCATGTAGCCCTCGCGGGCGAGTGCCGCGTAATCGTGACGCGTCCAGCGCGCCGCCTCCGCCAGATGCAGCGCCACGAACCCCGCCTGCTTCGTCTCGGCAGGCGCCGTCCTTCCCGGACGCGGTGTCCAGGGCCAGTTGAATGCCATGATCGTTTCCTCAAATGGGGGGCTACAGCGCCCGCACCAGCGGCTCGCTAGCGCCCTTCAGCAGCAATTCGCCCAACGCCCAGACCAGCGCATCGAGCCGGTCGGGCGAGCGTCCGTTGGAGAGCCCCTCGGGGCCGAAATCGCACATCTCGTCCTCCAGCGCGGGAAAGCGCCTGGCATGCGCCACGCGGCCCTGCTCGTAGAGGGCGGCCACCGGCTCGGCGCGCAGCCACTTGCCGCGGCTGGCCCGCACCTGGCGCACCGGCACCCCGGCATCGACCGCCTTCAGCACCGACGCCACCATCTCGCCGCCCTGGTTCACCTCCGCCACGATCGCGTCGGCGCCATGGCGGTGATAGGCGGCCACCGCCTTCAACGCCCAGTGGCGCGGGCTTGCCGCCGTCACGCTGGCATCTTCCAGCACCACCGCCCTGCCGCCGCCAAGCGACGCCGCCACGACGATGCCGCAGGCGCTCGATGCCCGGCCCGACGTCGCCGGCGGGTCGATCGCCACCAAGGTGCGCCGCCGCTCACCGCGCGGGGCAGCGTGAGCTGCCTCGATCATGGCGCGCGACCACAGCGCGTCCTCGCGGTCCTCGATCAGTTCGCCGTCCAGCTCCTGGCGCCCCAGCCGGCTGCCGCCATAGCGGCGCGTGAGCCTCTTGATGAAGCCCGGCGCCAGATTGTCGGCATTGTCGGCGGTGAGCAGCCGCGTCTTGCGCACCGCCTTGTCGGCGATCAGCCGCTTGATCAGCGGCACCGGGCGCGGCGTGGTGGTGATCAGCTGCACCGGCCCGGGCGAAAGCCTCAGCCCGAACTGCAGCATGTCGAAGGTCGCCTCCGCGTTCTTCCACTTGGCCAGCTCGTCGCACCAGGCAGCGGCAAATTGCGGGCCCCGCAGGCTTTCGGGGTCCTCGGAGGAAAACGCCTGCGCCACCGCGCCGTTTTCCCACACCACCCGCCTGCGCGAGGCCTCGTAGCGCGGCCGCCCGAATCTCGCGACCGACACGATGCCCGAAGCCCCTTCCACCATCACCTCGCGCACATCGGCCAGCGTCTCGCCGATCAGCGCGATGCGCTCGGCGCGGCCCATGGCCATGCCGCAATAGCCATTGGCAAGCGCGTTGACCCATTCGGCGCCGAGCCTCGTCTTGCCCGCCCCGCGCCCGCCGATGACCAGCCAGCTCTCACGCCTGCCCTCGGTCCGGCACCAGATCGTCTGCTGCGCCGTCCGCCCCTCCAGCGACCAGCTTCCCTCGATTTCGGCGACCCGCTCCGGGTCGATATCCCGCGGCGACCAGCCGCTCCGCCTCCTCGCGGGCGAGTTCGGCGATGCGTTCCTCGATGCGTCTGTAGATGTCGGCGAGTTCTTCATCGCTCTTCTTTTCTTCCTGCTTCGCGCGTTCCTGCGCGAGCGTTTCCCAGCGTTCGATCACCCGCGACATGGCGGCGAGCCCATCGAACTCCGCCTTGTTGAGCCGTGCGCCCTTTTCGGCGCGCTCCAGCAGCGAGGCCAGCCTGCGCGACAGGAGCGCGGTGCCGCGACGCAGGAGCTTGAGCGGATCCTCGTCGACGACAGGCCCGCCAGCCGCGTCGGCCCGCGAGACGCCGGTCTCGCCCGCGCCATCGCCTTGGCTCTCGCCCGCCTGGCCACCCCCGCCTTCCTCGCGGCTGGCCAGCTCGATGAAATCGGCATGGGCGGCGCGCGCCTCGGCACGGCGGAAGTCCAGCCGTTTCCAGCCTTCGGCGCGGGCATGTTCGTAGATGGCGGTGACGTTGCAATCCAACATGCCGGCGATCCGGTCGCGCGTCGGCGGCACGCCCTCGGCCACGGCGCGCGCATGCGCCCATTGCGCGGCCGTGATCACCCGACGCCCGCTGGTCTCTTCAGCCATGAAGGGATCCTCGCCCGGCCCTCGGCAAAGCCCCGCCCGACGAAACCGCCAGCGACCGACCTGCCTAAAAAACACATGAAAAAGGCCGAAGCCCGCGCGTCTCTGCGCAGTTCTCCGACCGTAGCCAAAAACTACCAAACCACCGTCACGGTGTCAAGGGATTTTTTCCTAACCATCTGCCTGACCCACTAAGGTGGAAATTGTCGGCAAGGTAGCGGTGTCGCACACGAACGGCGAACGACCATGAAAAATTCGCCAAATTGATACGGAATTCTACCAGCCGATTACCTTCTTGAAGTCGGCAACCGCCAGGCCCCAGCGGCGAACAATCTCGCCGAACGCTGCTTCGGTTATGCCCTCGTCCATCACCACAACGTGGTCAATCATGGGATCGTTGTCGGAATCCAGATAGGCCCTCCCGACGATCTTCCGGCGGTTCCAGTCGTTGATAGCCTCCAAATCACCGCCACCAGACATATCAAATCCCGCCTGAAGAACAACGAGATCACAGTCCTTATTGTCAATGCATCCATAGAACCAGAATGAATAATTTACTCCTTCAACAGCGCTTCGAATACGAGGATCACCGAGGCTATCTTTTTCAAGTTGCGCGCGATATCCCAGCCTTTGGAGAGCCTCAACAATGGAGTCTGGACTCTTAGATGATACGATCTGGGCAACAGCTGGACTTACCGCGACGAATATACATAAGACAGATGCAATCAAACGCAAGTATTTCATCATATCTCCTCCGCTACAACAGCATCCGCGCCAGTCTATATCCCAGAAAAATCGCTCGTCAAGAGAATATTCTCGGTTCTGTGGTGGCACTGTGCCGTTGCGAGATAGCATGATCTGAAGGTTAATCAGCTAAACTTCGCAACAGTCGATCTCGGCGACACCGAGCAGGACGACGCCGAAATGCTGCGGCGCTGGACGGTCTATGACCAGCGCATGAAGGCGCTCATTGCGGCTGGTGGGCTCCATCAGGACGCGGACGGCTGGCGGGTTCACACCGTTACCGGCGAACTGATCGGCCCCGATCCCGACCTGGAGCGGCCGCTGTCGGCGGCGGAACTCTCAATCACCCGCCCCTTCGCGGAGGCCCTGCCCGACCTCTACAAGAGCATCGAGCGCATCCGCAAATAGCCGCGGTGTCCACGCCCCCACTTTTCCCCCTTGTGGGGTGAGGAGCGGTCGGCCGCAGGCCGGCCGGGCGCCAATGATTTGGCTGCCAGAGCGACGAACGCCCGGAGCCACAGCGAAGGGCGGGGCCCGGCAAGGCAGAGTGGGCCTGCCCCCTTCGCAGAAAGGGAACAGTTGGAGCAATCTGGATCTTTCCAGTAAACCGGCACGCTAGTACCATGCGGCCGAAATAATGGGGAAGACAAATGCGCTTCATACTGGCACTTTCTGCAGCATTGGTCTGGTTGACGGGCGCAGCATGGGCATGTCCAGGCTATACAGATACCGGCGCCACCTATCACTTGACCGGTGACCAGCTCTACACCGCCCAGCGATATGAGGTCAGGGCAGGCGGAGAGTTCAGTGTGGCGGATTGCAACATTTCCCCCGGAAACGACCGGGTCCAAGGATTTGTCACCCAGCCGCCGGATTTCAGCTTCCATCTGTCCGGCATGGATGATTATCGACTTGTCCTTTCGACCGTAAGCGACTGCGACACCATCCTGCTGGTCACTTCCGGGACAATGGGTTGGTGCTATGAGACGACGACAACCCGGAAAGCCCGCTCGATGCCCTGATCAGCCTGACGCGGCCGAACAACGGGCGGCTCGACGTATGGGTCGGCACCTATGAAGACGAATATTGCGATGCGACACTGTCGCTGGAGACGTTCTACCGCTGATCTCATCGGGTCATTCATTGTGCGTCATATGACAAAGAGCTCGCCCGGCATTCCACCGGCACGTCCATTCGGTCAGCAACGCTGGTAGCCTTGCCTGCAACAACGGCCATTTGTTTCATGTTGCCTGAACGAGAAATGCGTGCATTAAATATTGGAGGGGACTTAACTGGGGGAGTACATCATGCGTTTGATAATTGCAGTTGCTGCCGCACTGGCGTGGTTCACGGGCGCGGCCTGGGCCTGTCCAGACTATTCATATACCGGCGCCACCTACCACTTGACCGGCAACCAACTCTACACGGAACAGCGATATAATGTCAGGGCCGGCGGTCAGTACAACATTCTGAATTGCCCGAACGTTCGCCCGCGAACGGACCGGGGCGGCGGATTCGTGACCCAGCGGCCGGATTTCAGTTTCCATCTCAGTGGCATGGGTCGATATCGGCTTGTCATCTCGGTCGTCAGCCAATGCGACAGCATCCTGTTGATCAATACCGGTTCGGTGAACTGGTATTATGACGACGACGACAATCGAAACAGCCCGCTCGACCCGCTGATCAGCCTGACGCGGCCGAGCAACGGACGGCTCGACGTGTGGGTCGGCACCTATGACGGCGAATATTGCGACGCGACACTGTCGCTGGAGACGTTCTACCGCTGAGACCTGAAAAGGCGCTTCCTGAAGACACCGCCAATCGCCCGGATTGGCGGTGTCTTCTGCGCAACGCTTCGCCGCGCCGTCAGGTCACAACCTTGACGCTAGATGCGCCTGGCCAAAGCAACCAAAAGCTTTTTCAGGTTGCCGGAAGAAAAAAAGCATGCAAGAAAAACCAGGGGCTTACCTTGGGGGATTACAAAATGCGTTTAATTATTGCGTTAGCTGCCGCTATGGCTTGGTTCACGGGCGCCGCATGGGCGTGCCCGGACTACAGCATGTCGGGGGCCACCTATCATCTGACCGGCGCCCAGCTGTACACCGAACAGCGATATAGCGTCCGAGCCGGCGGCTCGATCAACATCCAGAACTGCCGCAACGTGAACCCGCAGACCGATCGTGGCCGCGGCTACGTGACTCAGCCGCCGGATTTCACCTTCAATCTGAGTGGCATGGGTGCCTATAGCCTGGTGATCTCCACCGTCAGCGATTGCGACAGCATCCTGTTGATCAACACCGGTACGGCGACCTGGTATTACGACGACGACGATAATCCCAGCAGCGTGCTCGATGCCCGGATCAACCTGACAAGACCAACCAACGGATGGCTCGATGTCTGGGTCGGCACCCATGACGGCCAGTATTGCGATGCTGTCCTGTCGATGGAAACCTTCTACCGCTGACACGCGCCGCAGCGCTTCTGAAGACGCCGCCGATCGGAAGATTGGCGGCGTCTTCGTTTGGATCGGACGCCCTCGGGGGGCGGTTGAGCCATTCGGCATCCTGTCCTGAACATGCCTGTTGCTCATCCGCATCACTCAGGCGTTCGTTTCGCCGCCAGGGAACAGTCGCGGCCTTGCCCGGTTAACGATCACGCAGTGTTTCCTGGTCGTCGACTTGTGGCACCGGCGCCATTGGGAGTAGTTTTGGCCGGGTGTGGTGTTTGGCAAGCGTTTGTTGCCGGGCCCGCCGGGGGAAGCGCAAGGGACGCGCGGGCATGGGCAGAACTTGGAATGAAGGATCCGTTCGAGACGCAGCGCTCTAAGGCGCCGAAAGCATCGAAGCTCCTCGAGTTCGATGCCTGGATCGATTCCAGCCTCTACGATTCCGGTTTCCGGGCGCGGGAGTGGTGGGAAAACGTCACCATCTTCTTTCGCCGGTTCCGCGTTTCAGGCTGGCGGCGCGGTGTCGTGGAACTTGCCTCCGAAGGTTTCACCCTCGGCACGGCGGCATCCATCGTGCTTCTCGCGCTGGCCCTTCCCGCCTTCGACGAAACCCAGCGCGACTGGCTGTCCCAGGGCGACTACGCCGTCACCTTCCTCGACCGCTTCGGCAACGAGATCGGCCAGCGCGGCATCATCCAGCGCGACTCCGTACCGGTCGACGAATTGCCCGATCACGTCATCAACGCCGTGCTGGCCACCGAGGATCGGCGCTTCTTCGAACATTTCGGCATCGACTTCATCGGCCTCACCCGCGCGCTCAGCGAGAATGTGCGCGCCAACGGTGTCGTTCAGGGTGGCTCGACGCTTACCCAGCAGCTCGCCAAGAACCTGTTCCTGACCAATGAGCGCTCGATGGAGCGCAAGATCAAGGAAGCCTATCTCGCCATCTGGCTGGAGATGAACCTCACCAAGAAGGAGATCCTGCAGCTCTATCTCGACCGTGCCTATCTGGGCGGCGGCACCTTCGGCATCGCGGCGGCGGCGGATTTCTATTTCGACAAGTCGATCAAGGACGTCAGCCTCGCCGAGGCGGCGATGATCGCCGGCCTCTTCAAGGCGCCGGGCCACCTCGCGCCCCACATCAACCTGCCGGCCGCCCGCGGGCGCGCCAATGTCGTCTTGTCCAACATGGTGGAATCGGGTTTCGCCACCGAGGGTCAGGTGCTGCATGCCCGGCTCAACCCGGCCACGGCGGTGGACCGCGGCAGCCGCGACAGCCCCGACTACTTCCTCGACTGGGCTTTTGAACAGGTCAAGATGGTCGCCCCGCGCGACGGGCCGACCGCGCTTGTGGCGCGCACGACCATCGATCTCGACATCCAGCGCGCCGCCGAGGAATCGCTCGAATATCATCTGCGCCAGTATGGCAGCGACTATGGCGCGTCCGAAGGTGCCATCGTGGTGCTGGAGAACAACGGCGCGGTGCGGGCGATCGTCGGCGGGCGCGATTATGCGCGCAGCCAGTTCAACCGCGCCACGCGGGCGCTGCGCCAGACCGGCTCGTCGTTCAAGACCTATGTCTACACCGCCGCCATGGAGGCCGGTTTCACGCCTCAGTCGGTCATCGCGGATGCGCCGATCACCTGGGCCGGCTGGTCGCCGCAGAACTACTCGCGCGGCTTTTCCGGCAACATCACCCTGACCAACGCGCTGGTGCGCTCGATCAACACCGTGCCGGTTCGGCTGACCAGGGATCATCTCTCGGTCGCGGCCGTCCGGGACACGACCATCGCGATGGGCGTCGAGTCCGATCTCGGCAACCACCGCACCATGGTTCTCGGCACCTCCAGCCTAACCGTCATGGACCAGGCGACGGGCTATGGAACCCTTGCAAATGGCGGTTTTGCGGGCATGCGCCATGGTGTGACGCAGCTGATGACGCATGGCGGCGATGTCGTCTACGACCGCCAGCGCGACGCTCCCGCGCCCCATCGCGTGGTCTCGGAAGAGGCTGTCGCGGCGATGAATTCGATCCTCGTCCAGATCCCCGAACGGGGCACCGGCCGCCGGGCGGCGCTGGAGGGCATCGTTTCGGGCGGCAAGACCGGCACAACGCAAAGCTACCGCGACGGCTGGTATGTCGGGTTCACCGGCAACTACACGGCCGCGGTCTGGTTCGGCAATGACGACTATTCGCCGACCCGCCGGATGACCGGCGGGTCGCTGCCGGCCATGACGTGGCAACGTCTGATGACCTACGCCCATCAGAATGCAGAGCTCAGGCCCATTCCCGGGATAGAGATACCGGAAGAGCTGGAAGTGGCAGCGACCGCCGAAGGCGAAGCCGCCGAAGATGGCGCAGCCGACGATCGGCCGCCGGTCATGTCCCCGCGCACCACGCAGCTTCTTCAATCCCTGAACGAGATGTTCCGCGCCGCCCCTGCCCTCACCGTCCCGCGCGAACCCGAGGCCTTGTCGTCTCTGTGATCGGCGGCTACGAAGCATTGCCGCGGCCACGCCGCCGTTGCATCGCCGCGCGCAGGTCATCGACAATTCCGTTTGGTCGGCAGCAGGCAGTTGGTGGTTGAGCATGTTCAGGAGTGTCTTTCTGATCGCCTTTGCGCTGTCGCTTGCCATCGGCGGCGGCGCGGCCAGCGCGTGGATCATGATCGACAGGGGTTTTGGGTTCGGGGCGGTCGATGTCGGCCCGTGGACGGCTTTTCCCGACCTTGGCACGGCCGCCGCCGATCCCTATTCGAGGGCCCGCTTTGCGCGGCAAGGATATCTTGCCATCGGCCAGGCGGAAGGCATCGTGTTCACGGCAATGCGCGACTCGCTCGGCCTGCCGCTCTCGCCGACGTGCACCTATCAGGTCGAGGGCCCGATCCCTCCGTCGCGACTGTGGACGCTCCACACGGCGCAGCAACAGTCTGACGAGCTGGAGTCGAGTGCCTCAACGGGTGCCGCGCTTCATTCGCTAGCCATTTTGCGCCGGGAGGACGCCTCGTTCGACATTTCCGTTTCTCGCCATCCCGCGCCCGGCAACTGGTTGCGAGTCGATGGTAGCGGCCGATTCGCCCTGGTTCTGACACTCTACGACACCGCCGTCGCTACGACGTCCCGCGCGGTGGACGTGGATCTTCCCCTCATCCGGCGGTTGGCCTGTGACTAGATTTGCCTATGCACTGCTGGTCGGGGTCGTCGGTGCTGGCATCGTCCACATCGCCATCCTTTTCCTGCTGCCCTATTTGACGGAGCGCGATGCGTGGTCGCGGATGGCCGAGTTGGGTGATCTCCACGAGATGATCGTCCTGGAGGACGAGGAGGCGAGCCGGCTTCTGGCTGCTCCCGACCCGCTGCTCCTCGCTGCGGCATGCCGGTTCGAGCTCGACCGGGGCCCGGTGCGCATCAGCGCGCCGGATCGCGTGCAGTTCTGGTCGCTGTCGGTTTATGACCGCATGGGCCAGAACATCTTCAGCCTGAACGACCGCTCGGCCAGCGCAGGTGAACTCGATATCGTCATCCTGAAGCCGTTGCACATGCTGGAACTGCGCGATGATTTCCCGGAGGAGTTCGCCAGCTCCATTTTCGTCGAAGCCGAGATCGATACGGGGATGGTGGTGATCCGCAGCTTCCTGCCGGACGGCAGCTGGCGCAGCCGCGTTACCGGCTATCTGCAGAACATGTCCTGCGATCCCTATTGAGCCGCCGGAACTTTCAGGCGTCGGCCGCCTTGTCGTGTGTCCGCGTCGCGGCAGCCTCGGTTTCGCTGTCGCGTCTTTCGTAGCGAACACCCGGGAACAGGATGATCTCCGCGACAAGGCCCTCGACGGCGCCGCGACTTTCTCCCCCACGGGGCTGGAACGGAATAATGTTTGCCATCGTCATTCTGTCACTCGCTGTTTTCGAATCGAGCAGAACGCAGCACATGGGCGAGTTACAGCCGGCAACGGTTAACAGCTTGCTAACGGATCTCGTCTAACTTGATCCAGGGACGCGATTGGCAGCCTGCGACCGTCCCGCCTGTAACGAGTAGCGAGTAGCCACGGTGTCAGTGTTCGAATTCAGCCGCCTGCCGGCCTATCGGCGCAACGAAAGCCAGGAACGTCTGCTGAGGGCCGCCGTCTACGCGTTCTGCTCTCTCCCCAGGCCTTCGCGCCGGGAGATCCTTCAGCTGGACGATCTCGCCCTGCCGCTGATCGAAAAGGCATCTCTGGAGACGCGCCGCTACGTCGCCGCAGCGCTCTCGGAAGTCGCCGAAGCCCCTCCATCTCTGGTCCGCAGGTTGTGCGACGAGCCGGTTGCCGTCGCCGCTCCCTTGCTCATGCGCTCGCGCGAATTGTGCGACATCGATCTCATCGCGCTGATCGGCCGTCACGGCATGGAACATGCCCGTGCCATCGCAGCGCGCGTGAACCTCAATCCCCGCATCGCCAAGCTGATCTTCGCCCTTGAAGCGCTCGACGCCAATGCGGCGTCTCCGAAGTCGGACAAGCCGAACAAGCCGGACGCCGCCGAAGAGACGCGCAAGCAGCTGCGCGCGATGATGGTTCCCGCCGCACGCCCCGCGGCTCGTCAGGTCGCCGCGCAGCCCCTGCCCGCGCTGAGCCGCTGGCGTGCAGCGCCCGGCGCCTTCGACAAGCTTCGATCGTCCGCGCTGACCGGGCTGAAGGATCTGTTCGGCCAGACGCTGGCCCGCACGCTGGGCATCTCGCTCGCCCAGGGTGAGGCACTGGTGAGCGAACACGGCCGTCAGGATCTGCCGGTCGCGCTGCGGGCGCTGGAGCTGCGCCAGGAAGAGGCTTTTTTGCTGGGTGCCTGCGTCTTCGGCAGCCACTTCGCGCATCCGGAAGCGATCCGGCACTTTCTCGACCGTTTCACCTCGGTCTCCGTCAGCGCCGCGCGCGACACCGTTCGCGACTGGAAGATGAGTGCCATTCCGGGCTTCATTGATCACCGGGTCGATGGCGACTGTGAGGATGCCGAGATTCCGCCGGCCGCCAATGAGGACGACGAACGGGCACCGGCGAACACGCTTCTCAAGGTGTCGTGAGCGGTACGATCTCTTCGACGAGCTTGGCGTCCGCTTCGATTTCCAGCAGCCACAGATCGGGATCGAAGCGGCTTTCCTTTTCGAGCCGTGCCGCGATCGCCGCGTCATCGCCTTCCGCCACGACCGTGAAGCGGCGCTCCTGCGGCCCGGCCTCGTCATAGCTCGTCTGGGAAGCGGGGCCGAAGAGGTTGCAGGTGCCGTCGCGCGATCGCACCATCACGAAGATCGCCCCCGCCTCGGTGGCCCCGCGCCGCACCACGGCTGCATAGCCGCCGGCGTTGAAGACGCGCCGCGTAACCGCAGAGACCCAGAATTCGGATGTGACGCGCACGCAATCCTCCCGCGGGCGAACTTGCCCCGCCTGCCTCAATCGGCGAGGCCGATCTCGCGCATCTTGGCATAGACCTCTCGGTCCGGATCCCCCGTTTCCGGCAGGCCGAACAGCGACTGGAATTCGCGGATTGCGGCGCTTGTCCGGGGACCGACGACGCCGTCGATTTCGATGTCGTCATTGCCGAAAGCGCGCAGAGCGGCCTGCACCCGCATCACCAGCGCGTCGCCGATCTCGTCTCCGAGAGAGGCGGTCTGGACCGTGTCGGTGGCGGCGCGCTCGGCTTGCTCGCGATCCGGCCTGGCCGTTGGGGGTACAGGCACAGGTGTCTCGCCGGTGATGCCCAGCTTGGCGACGAGTTCCCCGTCGATCTGACCGGTCACCGGGACGCCTATCATGTTCTGATAGGCTTCGATCGCTGCCCGCGTCATCGGCCCGGGGAGGCCATCGATCTCGCCTTCGTACAGACCGAGTTCCGCAATGACCCTCTGGACGTCGGCCACCAGCGGATCGCCCGCGGCGGACGCGGGCTCCTCGGCCTCGAGACGGATCACCGTTGTCGGCTCCTCGTCCTCTTCGTCAGGCGCAGCGATTTCCCGATCCCGGACCGTCCCCGGCTCGGTGGACGGAGTGGTAGGCTGGGGCAGTTGGACTGCCCGCGTCGACAGGATCGGCGATCTGTGCGCGTGCGGCTGATACCAGATGGCGTTGGCCGCCACGAAAGCGAAGATGACGGCCAGCGCCGTGCCGCCACCGGCCAGCACACGCCGTCCGCCAAACCCGGCGCCATCACGCGATGCGGAGGATTGCCTCATGCCTTTCCTCTGCGTCCTGGGTTTCGCCTTGCTTGCCCGCGCCAATGCCTGCTTCCCTGTATTCTTCCTGTTCCAGATCTTCGACCTGCGGCAGGGTCACCGTCACGGCAGTGCCCAGACCCGGCGCGCTTTCGATGCTCATTGCCCCGCCATGCAGCTCGACCAGTCCCTGCACCAGGCAGAGACCCAGTCCGGTCCCCTCGAACTGCCGCGTATAGTCGTTGCTGACCTGCATGAACGGCTGTCCGATGCCCGCCAGTTCCTCCTCCGACATGCCGATTCCGGTGTCTGAAACCCGCATCACCAGACGGCCATGATCCATATGCGCTTCGAGCGCGACGGCGCCACCCTCGGGCGTGAACTTTATCGCATTTGAGAGAAGGTTGATGAGGATCTGCTGCACCGCCCGCTGGTCGCATCTCACCTCGCCTATATCCGAGGCGATCCGTGTCGTCAGCCTCAGGTGCTTGGCTTCCGCCTGAGGGCTCAGGAGAGAGCTGCCGAGGGTTGCGGCGGCGGCGAATTCGAAACGTTCCGGCTGGAGCCGATAGGTGCCTGCCTCGATCTTGGAGAGGTCCAGTATCGAGTTGACGACCGACAGCAGGTGCCTCCCGGCGTCCCGGATCAGCCCGATATGTTCCTTCTTCTTGTCGTCCAGCGGCCCGGAAACGGCCTCATGCAGCATCAGTTCGGAAAAGCCGATGATGGCGTTCAGCGGCGTGCGCAGCTCATGGCTGACAGTGGCGAGGAACCGGCCTTTGGCAATTTCGGTCGAGCCGGCGATCTCCTCGGCGCGTGTGAGGTCCTCCCGCAGCCGGTGAACGACGTCGGTGGGACGCAGGATTGCAATCGCGGACCCGTCCTCTTGCGGCGAACGGATGAGTTCCATTTCGAAGGGCCGGTGCGTTCCGGCAACAGCGGTCTCGTCCTTGCCGGGAACGCGCAGCATGAGGTCGACGGTCCTGCGCGCCGCGCCGGCCTGGATATCGGACAGCGCACAACGATAGGCGACACGGTCGGGAATGCGGATACGGTCGAAAAGGCCGCCTTCGACGAGGATTTCAGGAGCCAGTCCCAGCACAGCCTCGGTCCGTGCCGTCGCGCCCTGAATGTCGCCATTGGGGCCGATCGACAGGACGGCGCCGGACATACGCTCCAGGAAATTGTGGTCGAGTATCGGTGCTGCGGCCCTGCTGGCTTCGCTTGCTGCAGGCTTCAGCCGCAGGAAAAGCAGCGCCGCATAGAGCGCGGGCGCCAGCCAGTGCCATGCCGACAGTTGCGAGGCCGGGCCAGCCAGCAATCCGAGCGGCGCCTGCAGCAGGACGACGCCACCGAGCGCGACCAGTCCCCAGCCGATGGTGGAACGCCTCTGGGTGACCCGGAAGGCCTCGATGGGCAATGCGACCGCCAGCGCGGCCATTGGCGAAAGCAGACCGCCACCCGCGAAAATGATTCCGCTCAGCCCCAGCGTCGCGAGCACAAGCGTGGCTTTGCCGGTGGTCCCGGCCATGCCGGTGGCTGCAAGCAGGAGCACCAGCGAAAGGCTGCCGGCGAAGATCGTAAAGATGCCGGCAAGGAGCAGCACGGCGCCGTCGCCGGCACTCGCCGCGATCCAGGCCGCCGACAGCACGAAGGGCGCTGCGAGGATGGCCTGCAGCAGTCTGCGCTGCTGCGCGTGTTCGGTCGGATCGAGCCCGCGCGCGGGTACGAGCAGATCGCAGCCGGCGTCCACTGCCTGCCGGAATTCTTCTCGTATTTCGGTTCCCAGAATCAACTCAACGCACTCGTACTGAAAGGTCCGCTGGGCGGATCGATTTGTTGACCTGCAAGGTCGCATTCAGCGTTTAAGGAATGGATAAGGCAGGGCTGATCTGCGCCCCAGGCGGGTGATGCCCGGTGCCTCACGCCGTCTAATGGCTTGTATGGTTAATGCTTTGGGGATGGGGCCATCGGACGCCGCGGGGCGTGTTTCTTGCCGAAGCCGCCAAGCAAAAAAGCCTTTGAATCCAGCTGCTTGCCAGTGGCAAGCCGGTCGACCCGCATCCCTCGCATTTGGTTCAAATGCCACAGAACGGCATTTGACTGCAATTTGAATCAAAGCCGAGCGCTCCGGGAAGCCGAGGATTTGGGGATCGGTGTCAGTGTGATGGCGTTGTTGATGCGGACAGGGGAATCGCTTGCGTGGTCCGCGGGGAAAAGAGGGTCGGAAATGGGCTTCCTGATACGAACGGCATTCTGGTTTTCGCTCGTCCTGTTGTTCATTCCATTCGAGGTCTCGGATGGCGAGGGCCGCGTCGATACGGTCGGCCCGATCCAGGCCTTCTTCGCGGCCAAGGAAGCAGTCGACGACATTGCCGGCATGTGCGAGCGCAGACCCGATGTCTGTGATACCGGGCGCTCCGCGCTGCATACCATCGGGCTGAAGGCACGCGAGACCGCGCGCATGGCCTATGCATGGATCGAGGACGACTCACTTGACACTGCTCCGGCGCAGCACGAGATCGCGGATCGCGAGATCATGACGGGCTCCATCGAGGCGCCGACGGAACGCGCCGAGGCCCTGGAGCTCGCCGACAGCGGCAGTTGAGGCAAGGCGGGACATCGCGCGCCACCTTTAGGGGTGACGGGCGGGCCGTGCTTGCCTATATCCGTCTTCCATGACCGCAGCGATCGAAACCATCCGCGACGACTTCACCTTCCTCGACGATTGGGAGGACCGCTACCGTTATGTCATCGACCTGGGCAACGGACTTGCCCCCTACCCCGAGGAACTTCGCGACGGCGCCCACAAGGTGCCGGGATGCGTGAGCCAGGTCTGGCTGCATGCAGATCGTGGCGAAGGGTCCGATCCGGTCATCGATTTTCTCGGTGATTCCGATGCCCACATCGTGCGTGGCTTGGTGGCGATCATGATCGCCTTCTATTCGGGCCGGCGCGCAAGCGAGATTGCGACGGCCGATGCCGAGGCCTTGCTGCGCGATCTGGGCCTCGACGAACATCTGACCCCGCAGCGCGCCAATGGACTCCGCTCGATGATCGGTCGCATCCGGCAGGAAGCCGACCGGGCGCTCGCCGAACCCGCCTCCTGACGGCTCGTATCTACTGATCCGCCCTGGCCGCCCTCGGCCGGTAGTCCGTGCTGCCCCAATGCAGCAGTTTACTACGGGAGGCGGTGGCGGGTCTGTAATGCCGGTCGAGCGCGCCAAGCGCCGTCTTCAGCACAACCTTGGCCGAACGCGCCGGCCAGCCGCGCTCGGCCTCGACTCGCTCCAGCCTTTGAGAAAACAGCATACGTCGATCAGGATGCCCGCCAGTTCGGGGCCAACCGCCGTGATCGCCTTTTCGACCCGCTGGCGAGCGGCCAGCAGCGCCTCGCTCGTGTCGAGCCCCTGCGGCCGGGCAGCGCTCGCCTTGCCCTTCGAGATCGGCTGCTCCCAATCGATGCCGAGGCGCGGCACGAGACAGGCACGCTCGTAGTCCCGGCGCAGCCTCTCGCCTGCATCCACCTCGGCCTGCCCCAGGAAGCGGCGGCCGTGCCTGTCCTTGCGGGCGGCGATCTGGGTCAGCGGCGATTCGGCCAGGTTGACGGTCACGTGATCGCTGCCGTTCGGACCGGGTACCGTCGTGGCGAGCTCATCGCGTTGCGGGGTGGATAGCGCGTCGGACGTGCCGGTACTTCCCTCCGCCAGGGCTCGCCCGCGCGCCGACAGTGCAACCCTGCCGTCCGGCCTCGCCCTAATGAGCCCCGCTGCCACCGCCCGCTTGAAGGCATCCGCTTCGACTGCGACCGTCCCGCGCTCGCCGCATGTAAACAGCAGTCCGTCTTGTCTGGCGGCGCGCGAAGGACTTGCCGGTCCGCTGCGCAACAGGCGCATCAGGCGCGAGAGTTTTGGGCTTTCGGGCACGGGGTCCGAGATCATCTGGGCTCCTCGATATCTGTACGGAAGTGGTCAGCTGCGGTTCTGGACGAACACGGCTTTCGTCACCCGTTCGGCGGTGGCAACGATGCGGTCGAATTCGGGGTCGTCGCGCAGATCCTCGATGAGATGGCAGGCATGAAGCACCGTCGTCCGGTCGCGCCCGAAACCGCGCCCGACCTCCCCCATGTTCAGCTGCAGAACGACATGCGCGACATACATGGCGATCTGGCGCACCCGCGCGATGTCGGTTGTCGACCGCCCGGCGCGCCTCAGTTCCCGGCTCGGCAGATCGAACAACGCCGCAATGATGTCGATCGCGGCATCGCATCTCGCCATGACTACTTCCTCACGCCCTGGATCCCGCGCCGCCCTCGTTCTTGGGGTCGGCGTGGCACGCGCTTTTGTCTCCTTCCCGACCTCGCCCTCCACGAGAACCACCTGCGCTGCCACAACCATCTTCCACCTCCAGCCAAGGAATAATTTCTTATACCAAGATCAAGGCAGATTGTGAACAAAACACGAACATATCGGAGCGGATATTCTGATTAACCGACTGTCTGGAAAGCACCTTTTTTCGCTGCGCGCCGATGTTCGAGGCGAATCTATCCCCACCCCTCTGCCAGCAACGATGCTGAGCAGCTTGAGAAGAGGGAGAACGCAAGGATGCTTGAACTGCGCAGCGCGGCCGAGGCCCATGGCGAGCGTCGGAAGGCGCGCGAGAGACAGGCAGCCCGCATGGTTGCCTTCCGGCTGGCGACCGGCCTGGATCTCGAAACAGCGATTGCCTCGTCAGGGGCTGAGCTGAGCCGGGCGATCCTGCGCGTCGAGAGACTGCTGGAGAGGGAGAGGCAGCGCGGCTGGGCGCGGCACTGGAGTTACGATCTCAACCGTCACATCGCGCTGAGCGAGGCCTTGGGAGAGTTGCGTCTGGCTGTGGGCCGGTGCGGACCCACATCCCGCTGAAAACGAAAGCGGCGCCACAAGGCGCCGCAACGATAAATTCAGTTCGAGGAGCTGAGAAGAATCAGCCCTTCCGCTTGCGGCCGAGACCCATCTTCTTCGCCAGACGCGAACGCGCCGCCGCGTAGTTGGGAGCGACCATCGGATAGTTGCTGTCGAGGCCCCACTTCTCGCGATACTGCTCGGGGGTGAGCCCGTAGTGGGTCATGAGGTGCCGCTTCAGCGACTTGAACTTCTTGCCGTCCTCGAGACAGATGATGTAATCGTCCGTCACGGAACGCTTGGGATTGACGGCAGGCTTGGGCTTGTCGGCCGGAGCCTGCTCGGAGGTCGTACCGACCTTGCCCAGGGCGGAATGCACATCCGCGATGAGGTTCGGCAGATCGCCGGCCGGGACCGGATTGTTGCTTACATAGGCCGCCACGACATCGGCGGTCAGCTCAATGAGCATGTCCCTGTTGTGGGTGGCAGTCTCACTCATTTCCATGATGAATTCCCAACGTGACTTCGATTGTTTTTCTTGCTTCGTACAGCGGCGAGCGTCTTGTACGCGCGCCCTTCGAATCGACCTAATGGATATGGTTTAGCCACACTGCAATACAAGTCAATCGGAAATGTTTTTTTCGAATCAAATAATATAGGCAAACTAAAGAGATCGTAGCTCGCGTTCTGTTACACCCTGAAACGAGCATTCAATCCCTGCGCGAAGTGATCGCTGCAATGCAGGGGATGGTTCGCGGGAACCTCTTCTTGCCTGGCCAGCGTCTTGATGCCCTCCCGCAAGGCGCGGCCGCCGGCTTCAGGGCGCCGTCGTACCCTGCGGATCGGCGGTCTTTTTCATGTCGTCGCGCACGGATCCCGACCACATCCGGTAACCCGCCTCGTACGAAGCCTTGGCCAGGAGGTGGGCGGCAATCGGAGCGGTCAGGAGCAGGAACAGGAACCCGGCCAGCGCACGCGTCATGGTCGCGACGTCGTCCGTGTGGATCGCCAGGGCGATCAGCACCGCGCCAGAGCCAAGCGTTCCGGCCTTTGAGGCCGAATGCATGCGGGTGTAGAGATCGGGCAGCCGGTTGAGGCCGATCGACGCGATCAGCGAGAAGCCGCCGCCAAAGATCAGAAGCAGACCGACGATGATGGTGACAAGAGAATCGATCATTTCTCGTCTTCCTTGTGCTTCTTGCTCTGTTCGTGCAGCTGCGCCCAGAAGGCCCCGCGGCTGAGCACGAACCGCGCAAACGCCACTGTGGCCAGGAAGCCAACCAGCGCCAGCGCGATGGCGACGTCCACGAAAAGCGTGAACGACGTGCGGATGCCGATCACGGCGATGAAGCCGACGGCAACGATCACCAGCATGTCCAGCCCGATGATCCTGTCGGGCAGCGTCGGCCCGACGATGACGCGGTAGATCGTCAGGAAGAAGGACAGGCAGAAGAGCACCAGTGCCGCATACTCGGCAAAGGCAAGAAATTCCTGGGCTGAATTCATCTGAATGCCTCCAGGATCATCCTTTCGAACCCATGCCGGATGTCATGGATCATCGTTTCAGGATCGGAACAGTCCAGCGCGTGTACGTAGAGCAAGCGCCTGTCCTCAGACACGTCCACCGACAACGTACCGGGCGTCAGCGTCAGCAGGCTGGTCAGGAGCGTGATCTCGAAATCGCGATCGACGGTGAGCGGGTAGACGAAGATGCCGGGCTTGATGTTCATCCGCGGGCTGAGCACGATGATGGCAACCCTGAACGATGCAACGATCAGTTCCCAGACGAAGGACCAGGCCAGCCGGAGGAGTTTCCCGGTGCGGTTCAGATAGCCGATGGAGCCGACCTGCTCGCGGATCATGAACAGCGCCAGCGCGCCCAGAACGTAGCCGAAGCCGACATTCATCACCGTGAAGCTGCCGGTGACAGCCGCCCAGGCCAGCGCGAGAAGGACGTTGACGAGCAGCAGTGTCATTCCGTGCCCTCCTCGATCTCGGGCTCACCCTGCACGGCGTCCGGCGCCGCTGCCTCTTCGGGAAAGACTGCCTCGACGAAGCCGCTGGGCGCCAGCAGCCCTTCCGCCGCCATGTCGGCCAGCTGGATGATGGGCTCGGGATAGATCCCGATCCCCAGGATGGGTATCAGCAGCACGCCGAGTAGCGCATAGCCCGTCATGGGCTGGCGAACCGGTGCGTCACCCGGTCGGGTGCCTTCTGGCAGGTCGCGCCAGAAGGCGAGCGCAAAGACGCGTCCGAGCGCCAGTGTGGTCAGGAAGCCGCTGGCGAGAATGCCGAGCGCCAGCCACCACACACCCGCGTCGAGCGAGGCCTTGACCAGCAAGACCTTGGGCCACAGCCCCGATGCCGGCGGCAGGCCCGCAACAGCCAGCACCAGGATCAATGCCACTGCGGCGAGCGCGGGATGGCTTCGATAGAGGCCGCCCGACTGATGCAGGCTGTAGCTCGATCCGAGCCCCCGCATGATTCCGGCCAGCAGATAGAGCGCGGTCATCACAAGCATCGAATGGATCGCGTAGAGTACCGTGCCCGACAGACCGGTCGCGCTGCCCAATGCCAGTCCGGCCAGCATGACGCCGATGCCCGAGACCACGATCCATCCGAGAAGCCTGCGGATGTCTGACTGGGCGAGCGCGCCGATGACGCCGAACATCATGGTCGCCACCGCGACAAAGCCGATGAGGTCGGACAGCATGTCGCGCTCGGGCGGAAAGAGCATCATGAGCGTGCGAAGCAGCGCGTAGACGCCGACCTTGGTCAGGATGCCGCCGAACAGTGCCGCCACGACGATCCGGGGCGTGTGATAGGAGGCGGGCAGCCAGGAATGCAGGGGAAAGGCCGCCGCCTTCATGCCGAAGGCGATGAAGTAGATCACGCTGATCGTCGCCAGCGGCGCGGTATCGCGCAGTTCCGGGGCCTTGCGGGCAATGTCGGCCATGTTCAGCGTGCCGAAGCTGCCATAGAGCAGGCCGGTGCCGATCAGGAACAGCGTCGTCGCGATCAGATTGAGGACGGCATATTTCACCGCACCGTCCAGCTGGCGCGCTTCGGAGCCGAGCACGATCAGGCCGAAGGCCGAGATCAGGAAGACCTCGAACCAGACATAGAGGTTGAAGACATCGCCGGTCAGGAAGGCACCGCCGACACCCGCCATCATCAGCAGCAGGAAGGTGTAGAAGCCGTAGCGGCGGCCCGAGGCGTCGATATCGCGCACCCCGTAAAGCGCGCAGACCAGCGCCACCAGCGTCGCCGTCAGCGCCAGCATGACACCGAGGAAATCGGCGACCAGCGAGATGCCGAAAGGCGGAAGCCAGCGCCCCATGGTCAGCGAGAACGGGCCCTCATTGATCACCCGCAGCAGCAGCCCGATCTCGGCCGCGAAAACCAGCGACAGGCCGATCACGGCGCCGATCGCCTGGGTCTGCGGTGCCTTGCGGAAGATGAGCAGCAGCGCGCCGAAAATGATCGGCACGGCCACCGGCATCACGATGAGCCAATCGATGAGCCCGATCGGCTCGACGACCATTGCCTCGGAAATGTCCACGTAAGATTCCATGTCCGGGCGGCCTCAGTATCTCAGGGGGGGCGTGTCGTCGCCCTCCGGCTCGGCCAGCCTCATGTCGTCGGTATAGTCGGTGTCGAGTTCCTGGTAGGCGCGATAGGCAAGAACCAGCAGGAACGCGAAGATCGAGAAGGCGATCACGATCGCAGTCAGGACCAGCGCCTGGGGCAGTGGATTGGCGATCGGGCCATCCGGCGACGTCAGGCCCGGCGGGATGAATGGCGGTACTTCGCGGGTCAGCCGGCCCCCGGTGAAGATGAGCAGGTTCACCGCATTGCTCAGCACCACCGCGCCCAGCAGGATGCGAATGAGGTGCTTCGACATCAGCAGATAGGCCGCGACCGCAAAGAATATGCCGACGACGACGGCGAGGATGGCTTCCATCAGTCGTCCTCCCTTTCTTCAAGGGCAAGGGCGATCGACGTAACGGAGCCCAGCACCACCAGATAGACGCCGATGTCGAAGAGCAGGATCGAGGAGAGCACCACCTCGATTCCGAATATCTCCGGCGGTGCCCACAGGCCCGTCAGGAACGGGACGCCGAAGAACACCGACATGACACCCGAGAGCGCCGACAGCAGAAGCCCGATCGCCGACCAGGTCATGGGATGGAAATGCAGCGCCCTGCGGACGGGAGCCACACCGCATGCGATGCCGTAGATGGCGAAGGACGAAGCCCCCATCAGGCCGCCGATGAAACCGCCGCCAGGCTCGTTGTGGCCGCGCAGGAGGACGAAGATCGAGAAGATCACCATCAGTGCCGCGATATACGGCGCCGCGGTGCGGAAAATGACGGTGTTCATGTCCGCGCCTCCGTCTCATCCGGCTTTCGCCCGACGCGGATGCGTACCAGCGCCAGGATGGCCAGCCCGGCCACCATCACCACGGCGATCTCGCCGAGCGTGTCCAGGGCACGGAAATCGACCAGGATGACGTTCACGATGTTGCGGCCATGGGCGATCGGATAGGAATAGGTCGCGAAGAATTCGCTGAGCGTCATGTCCAGCGGCACTTGCGTGACGCTCAGCAGCGCCAGCGTGATGCCGACACCGCAAAGGCCCGCGATGGTGATGTCCAACGCCATCTGGCCGGCGGCGCGATGGTCGGACTGGGCCAGCTTGAGCCGGGTCATCACAAGCGCCAGGATGACGACCGAAAGCGTCTCGACCATGAACTGGGTGAAGGCCAGGTCCGGCGCGCCCATGAGAACGAAGATAAGCGCCACGGCAAAGCCCTGGATACCGATCGACACGATGGCGGTCAGCCGATCCGCCGTCAGGATGACGACGGCCAGCCCGATGACCGCGATGGCGATGATGGCCCACTCGTAGAAAGCCAGCGCCGGGATGGCCGGCCAGGACGGCAGGCCGTCGATGAAGATGAGAGGGACCAGAAAGCCGGCCGCGATCGCCACGAAGACCACTTTCACATAGGTCTCCAGGCGGCCGTTCTGCATCACGCCCGTGACGGCGACCGACAGCCGGATGATCCCCGAAATTGCCTGGTCGAAGCCCCTGTCGGGGCCCCAGCCGATGGCTGCCAGCGTTCCGGCGATCCGGTCGCGGGTCCAGTCCATGCCGCGATAGATCAGGATGCCGAGCAGGACAGTAATCACCGACAGCAGCAGCGCCATGCCGATGCCGGGGATGAGCCCGATCGTCACCGCGAGCTCTTCTCCGGCGACCGCACTCGCCATCGGCGAGGAAAACAGCGCATGTGTCTGGGTGGAAAAGAGCGCCGCCACCACGCCGGCCACCGCCAGGAAGAGCGGGCCCAGCCACAGAAGCACCGGCCCCTCATGCGCATGCTTCGGCGTCTCGATTTCGGGACCGAGGAACGGCTTGAGCGCGACGGCGAAGGCGACCGCGAACATCAGCGCGTTGCCGATGATCGCCACCAGCGTGAAGAGCGCCATCCAGCCATCTTCGAAGCCCAGCGCGTAGTAGATCTCTTCCTTGGCAAGGAAGCCGAACAGCGGCGGCAGGCCGCCCATGGAGATAGCCGCCAACAGCGCGGCCGCGAAGGTGACAGGCATCGCCCTGCGCAGCCCGCCGAGCCTGGTGACGTCGCGGGTGCCCGTCTCGTGATCGATCAGGCCGGCCACCATGAACATGGCGCCCTTGAAGAGCGAGTGGGCGATCAGATAGAGCACCGCCGCCTCGATGGCGTGCTCGAAGCCGAGCCCCGTCATCATGACCAGGAGACCGAGCGAGGCCACGGTCGTGTAGGCCAGCATCAGCTTCAGATCGGTCTGGCGGATGGCGAGCAGCGCGCCGACCAGCAGCGTCACGCCGCCGAAGATCGGCAGGATGGTCTCCCAGTAGACGGTATCGCCCATCACCGGGTTGAGGCGCATGAGCAGATACACGCCCGCCTTCACCATCGTCGCCGAATGCAGGTAGGCCGAGACGGGTGTGGGCGCCTCCATCGCGTTCGGGAGCCAGAAATGGAACGGGAACTGCGCCGACTTGGTGAAGGCACCGCCCAGCACCAGCAGCAGCGCCAGCAGATAGAGCTCGCTGCCGCGCAGCACGTCGCCGGTCGCCAGCAGTTCCGAAAGGCTCGTCGCGCCGGTGGTGTTCCAGATCACCAGAAGGCCGGCCAGCAGCGCCAGGCCGCCCAGGCCCGTGACCACCAGCGCCTGGATCGCCGCGCGGCGCGAGGCCTCGCGCGAATGGTCGAAGCCGATCAGCAGGAAGGAGGTGATCGAGGTGAGTTCCCAGAAGACGAACAGCATCAGGAACGAGTCGGCCGCCACCAGCCCCTGCATCGCGCCCATGAACATCAGGATGAACGAGAAGAAGCGGCCCTGGTGATGATGCCCTTTCAGGTACCCGCCGGCATAGAGCACGATCAATGTGCCGATGCCCGTGATCAGCAGCGCGAAGGTCAGCGACAGACCGTCCAGATACCAGGAGAAATCGACGCCGAAGCTCGGGATCCAGGGGAACCCGCCGGAGACAGCCCCTCCCGCCGACACTTCCGGAACGAAGCCGAGGAAGTGGAAAAACAGGAACAACGGCACGAGCGACAGCACCCAAGCGGCATTGTGGCCCAGCGCCCGCGTCAGGAATGGCGCGACGGCTGCTCCCAGAAACGGCAAGAAGAGAGCCAGAAATGTAAGCGCGTCCCCACTAGTGCTCATGCACCGTCCCTGTCGATCGCTTTGGATGAAATGTCGAAGGCTCTTTCAAGCGCGCTGACATAGAACGTCGCGCCGTCCTCGACAAGAAAAATGCGACACGAACTGGCCGACAATCGGCACGAGCCTGTGGGTTTTCAGGGGATGTTGGTGCAAGGCTCGAAGCGACCTACATATGTTGCGAACTCATTTCAGGAGCACTTTCATGTCAGCCGACACGAACCTCAAGATCCGCAAATCGGATGCCGAATGGCAACAGGAACTGACGCCCGAGCAGTATCAAGTCACGCGCAAGCACGGCACCGAGCGCGCCTTCTCCGGTCCCTGGCTCGATAACAAGGAACCTGGGCTATACCGCTGCGTCTGTTGCAACAACGCGCTGTTTCGCTCGGAAACCAAGTTCGAATCCGGCTCGGGTTGGCCGAGCTTCTTTGCTCCGGTCGAAGATGGTGCGATCGCCGAGCACACGGACAAGTCGTTCATGATGACCCGCACCGAGATCCGTTGCGCCGATTGCGATGCCCATCTGGGCCACGTCTTTCCGGACGGGCCGCCCCCGACGGGCCTGCGCTACTGCATGAACGGTCACGCTCTCGCCTTCGAGAGGGACTGACCCGCGCAAGCCACTGTCGGCCCCTGAGCGCGACGCGATGTCGCGGCCGCGATTGCAGCCGGTGAAGAGAATCATCGTCCCGGCGCAAGCCCTTCTTTTTGCCTCTGCGCTTCGGCGTCCTTCGTGCAGGGGTTTCCTTCCGAATCCCCATCGACTATCGCCCACTGGACGCAGGACGCCGCTTGCGAGCGCCAACTCCTCTGAACTCACGGAATTCACGCCATGCAGAAATCCCTTCTCGATCTTTCGGTCCAGCCGCCTGCCGCGGAACGGCGCCCTGTCACGGACAGCCATCACGGCATCGAGCGGACGGACGATTATGGCTGGCTGAGGGATGACAACTGGCAGGCTGTCTTCCGCGATCCGTCGGTCCTGGCACCGGACATCCGCGCCCATCTGGAGGCCGAGAACGCCTATCAGGAGCAGGCGCTGGCCGGCACGACGGAACTGCGAAAGGCGCTGTTTGCCGAGATGAAGGGCCGCATCAAGGAGGACGATTCCTCGGTGCCCATGAAGGATGGACCCTTCGCCTACGGCATGTCCTTTAGGACCGGCGGCGAGCAGCCGCGCTTCTTCCGCATCCCCCGCGAGGGCGGCGAGGAGGCCATCCTCATCGACGGCGACAGCGAAGCGGAGGGCAAGGCCTATTTCCGTATCGGCGATGTCGATCACTCGTCCGATCATCGCCGCCTGGTCTGGAGCTACGACGACAACGGCTCGGAATTCTACACGCTGCGGGTCCGCGACACCGATACCGGCGGCGATCTGGAGGACCTCGTTCCTGGAACGGGTGGTTCTGGCACCTGGGACGCGACGAATGAGGGCTTCTTCTTCACGCGGCTTGACGACAACCACCGTCCCTCGCGCATCTTCCACCACCGCATCGGCGACGATCCGGCCAACGACCGCCTGGTCTATGAGGAGCCCGATCCCGGCTTCTTCGTGAACGTTTCCGGCGCGCGCACCGACGACTGGATATTCATCTCCATCAACGATCACGAGACGACGGAATACCGCGTCCTGCCGGCGGACCGGCCAAATGCCGAACCGATGCTCGTTGCGGCCCGCGAGGCCGGTATCCAGTACGAGTTGGAAGAAGGCGGTGACGTCTTCTTCGTGCTGACGAATGCCGGCGGCGCCAAGGATTTCCGCATCATGACGGCGCCCGTCGCCGATCCGCGCCCCGAGAACTGGACCGAACTCGTGCCGCACGAGCCCGGCCGGCTGATCCTGTCGATCATCGGTTATGCCGATTTCCTCGTGCGCCTCGAGCGCAAGAACGGCCTGCCGCGCATCGTCATCCACGAGCGCGCCACCGGCGAGGAACACGCCATCGACTTCGACGAGGAGGCCTATTCGCTGGGCCTCGTCGGCTCCTACGAATATGATGGCGATGTCCTGCGCTTTTCCTATTCCTCGATGACTACCCCGAGCGAGGTCTTCGACTACGACATGCGCACGCGCGAGCGCACGCTGCTCAAGGTCCAGGAAATCCCCTCCGGCCACGAGCCGTCCGACTACGTCACCCGCCGGCTGATGGCGCGGGCGCCGGATGGCGAGGAGGTGCCGGTGTCCATCCTCTACCGCAAGGACACCCCGCTCGACGGCTCCGCGCCCTGCCTGCTCTACGGCTACGGCTCCTACGGCATGGCCATCCCCGCCTCCTTCAACACCAACTGCCTGTCGCTGGTCGATCGCGGCTTCATCTACGCGATCGCCCATATCCGCGGCGGCAAGGACAAGGGCTTTGCCTGGTACGAGGAAGGCAAGCGCGACAAGAAAGTGAATACCTTCACCGACTTCATCGCCGCCGCCGACCATCTCGCCGCCGAGGGCTTCACCAGCCATGGCCGCATCGTCGCGCAGGGCGGATCGGCGGGCGGCATGCTGATGGGCGCGGTCGCCAATATGGCGCCCGAGAAGTTCGGCGCCATCATCGCCGAGGTGCCCTTCGTCGACGTGCTCAACACCATGCTCGACGACACGCTTCCGCTGACCCCGCCGGAGTGGCCGGAATGGGGAAATCCCATCCAGTCGGAAGCCGACTTCCGCACCATCGCCGCCTACTGCCCCTATGACAACGTCTCCGCCCAAGGCTACCCGCCCATCCTGGCGGTGGCCGGCCTGACCGACCCGCGCGTCACCTACTGGGAGCCGGCCAAATGGGTCGCGCGGCTGCGCGAGCGCAAGAGCGACGACAATCCGATCTTCTTCAAGATCAACATGGATGCCGGCCATGCCGGTGCCTCGGGCCGCTTCGCGCGGCTGGAAGAGGTAACGCTCAACTACGCCTTCGCCATCGCCGTCACGGGCGCGCCGGTCGAGCCTCGATCTATCTAACTGAATTTTATAACTTTTCCACTATCGTATCTGGATACGTCCCAAATGGTGGAAAAGCATTACTTTGCCGTCCAACTCTTCACGGGTGCGCGGGTATCGCCTTGAGATAAGCCGCGATCGCCTGTCGGTCTTGTTCCGGCAGGCGCGCCAGATTGCGTATGACGGCGGCCATGCGACCGCCCGCCGAATCGAACTCAGGCGTAAAACCGCTTTCCAGATAGGCGGCGATCTCGAAAGCGCTCCAGCTGCCGATGCCCTCGGAACTCGGCGTGATGTTGGGGATGCTGCCCGGCCCTTCCAGGGAGGACGCGCCGGCCAGCCAGTTCCCCATATCTGGACCGCCCAAAAAATCGCGCGGCGTGTGGCACTCGCCGCAATGGCCCGGCCCCTCGACCAGATATTGCCCCGACAGAACCTCGTCGTCGGCGCCCGGCAGTTCCAAGGCCGGCGCGTCGTTCAGATAAAGCGCCTTCCAGACGCCGACGCCGCCCCTGATGCTGTAGGGAAAGGCGAGGTCGTGTGCCCCTGCCCTGCCCTCGATCGCCGGCAGCGCCTGCATGAATGCAAAGAGATCGGCGACGTCCGCCGTCTCCATCCGGGCGTAGGAGGCATAGGGAAAGGCCGGGTAGTAGTGCCGTCCCTCTGGCGAAACGCCGCGCAGCATCGCATTGGCGAAGTCCTCGGGGCTCCACCCGCCGATCCCGTCGGTTGGATGCATCGAGATGTTGGGGGCGACGAAGGTGCCGAAATCGGTATCCAGTTCGAGCCCGCCGGCCAGTTCCAGCATGTCGTCGCCGGTTGCGCCCTCGCGCGCATGGCATGACGCGCAGCCCGAGGCCCAGAACATGCGCTCACCGCGCGCCGCGTCGCCTTCGGAGAGCCCCGCCAGTTCGGCGGCGTCGAGCGACGATGGCTGGGTAACGAACCAGACCACCGCGCCGGCCGTTGCCGCCAGCGCGAGGAAAGCCAGGGATAGACCGGTCGCCCGGTTCACGGCATGTCGGCCTTATTCCTCGGTCCGGAAGCGCTCATGGCAGGAACCGCACTGCGCGGCGACAGGACCGAAAACGGCGCGGAACCCGTCGAGGTCTTGCGGTGCCGCATCGACCGCTGTCTGGAGATTGGCCGCGTAGGTGGCCTCGATCTGGACGAAGGTTTCGGTATCCTCCCAGATCGCCGGCGCGGCGCGCGTGTCGCCGCCGGTCTCCGTGCCTTCGGGGAAATACTCCATGATGTCCTCGCCGAGCGCGTTCTCGTTCAAACGCTCCAGTGCCGCCAGCACCGTTTCGGCGTCGAATGGCTGCTGCCCCTGCGCGATCGGCCCCAGAATGCGCATGACGCTGCCACGCTCCTTCATGTTGGCCTGACGGTCGTCGATGATGTCGGCGCCGGCGCCCGACATGGTCAAAGCGAGGATGGTGGCTGCAAAAAGTGCCAGTCGCATGAAACACTCCAATCGATCCGAGTCCGCTCTTTCGAGCCTGCCACCGCGATCATGACGGCTTGCTGACGTTACGAAAGTCAAAATGGCAGATTGCTTGATCACGGTTTCGTCAGACGCCGCGCACCGACACAAAAAAACCCCGGATCGCTCCGGGGTTTTTGTCGGGAAGACCGGGATCAGGAAGCCTGCTCGTGGAGCTCCAGGACATAGTCCCAGTTGATCAGGTGATCGACGAAGGCTTCCAGGTACTTCGGCCGCGCATTGCGGTAGTCGATGTAATAGGAATGCTCCCACACATCGACGCCGAGGATCGGGGTCGCGCCGTGAACCAGCGGGTTCTCGCCATTGGGGGTCTTCATGATCTCGAGCTTGCCGTTCTTGACGGCAACCCAGGCCCAGCCCGAGCCGAACTGGCCGACGCCGGCCTGCACGAAATCCGCCTTGAACTTGTCATAGCCGCCGAGATCGGAATCGAAGGCCTTCTGCAGAGCGCCCGGCAACTTGTTGCCGCCGCCGTCCTTCTTCATCCAGTTCCAGAAGTGGAGATGGTTGAAGTGCTGGCCGGCATTGTTGAAGAGCGGCTGGTTCTTGCCGTGCGACTGCTTGACGATCTCCTCAAGCGAGAGGTTGTCCATGCCGGCCTCTGCGGCCAGCTTGTTGCCCGTGTCGACATACGCCTTGTGGTGCTTGTCGTGGTGATACTCCAGCGTCTCCCTGGACATGTAGGGCTGAAGCGCCTCGTAATCATAGGGCAGGTCCGGCAGTTCAAAAGCCATGGTGAATACTCCCTCGCAAAATAGGTTGACGATATGGAAGGGCACATAGGTGCCCATCCCGCGTTTGACAATGAGGCGACCGACGCCTGAGGATCAGCCCGGCCGATCAGGAATGCGCCCATTCCCAATAGGCGTCCCGCGAAGTTTTGGCCACGGGACCGGGCTGCAGGTCGCGTTCTTCGATGCGGATGACGGGCACCACCTTTGAGTGGTTGCCGGTCGAGAAGATCTCGTCGGCCTCCATGAAATCCTTCACCGAGAGCGTCTTCTCGGTCACCGTGCGGCCGGACTGGCGCAACAGGTCGATGATGCGTGACCGCGTGATGCCCGACAGGAAGGTGCCGTTCGGCGCCGGCGTGAACACCTCGCCGTCGCGCACCATGAAGATGTTGGACGAACCGGTCTCGGCGACATTGCCGAGCATATCGAGCACCAGGGCGTTGTCGAAACCGCGCGATTTTGCCTCCAGGATCGCCCGACCATTATTGGGATAAAGGCAACCGGCCTTGGCATTGGTCGGCATGGTTTCCATGGTCGGCCGCCGGAACGGCGAAACGGTCACCGAGAAGCCGTTGGAACCGATCATCGGCGCCTCGTAGAGGCAGAGGCAGAAGCGCGTCGAGGCCGGGTCGGCCGGCACGCCCATATAGCCGCCATGCTCGGCCCAATACATCGGCCGGATATAGACCGCCGTATTGCCGTCGAACTTCTTGAGGCCCTCCCAGGTCAGCGCCACCATCTCGTCGGCCTCGACGGTGGGCTGGAGGCCGAGCGCCAGCGCCGAAGCGTTAACCCGGTGGCAGTGGCGATCGAGATCCGGGGCCACGCCTTCGAACCAGCGTGCGCCGTCGAACACGCTTGAGCCCAGCCACATCACGTGGCTGCGCGGGCCGACCACGCCGACATTGCCTTCGTGCCAGTCGCCGTCGACATAGGTCCAGGTCACCGATTGGGCAGGTTCCACCAAAGCCATAACACTCTTTCCGCTGGTTCATTCTGAGGGTCGCGCCATCGAAACCGCGGCGCGGGCGCGCGTCAACTGGCACGACCAGGAATTGGCCGGTCCAGCCAGATGCTTGACCGGATGGCCGTGCTCAGGTCAAGTCCCGGCAGGATTGGACCGAGCCGGCATGAAACACTCCGCATTCGTATTCGACGCCTATGGCACCCTGTTCGACATTCACGCCGCCGTGCGCCGCCATGCGGGCGACATCGGCCCCGATGGCCAGCTTCTGTCGGAGATCTGGCGCGCCAAGCAGCTGGAATATTCCTGGGTGCGCAGCCTCATGGGCAGCTATCGCGATTTCTGGGACCTGACGCAGGACGCGCTCGACCACGCCTTCAGGAAGGTGCCGAGCGCCGATCCCGCCCTGCGCCAGCGGCTTCTCGACAGCTACTGGAGCCTCGATTGCTATCCGGAGGTCCCAGCGGTTCTCAAGGCGCTCAAGGCGCAAGGGTCGCGGCTGGCCATCCTGTCCAACGGCTCGCCGGCAATGCTGGAGGCAGCGGTGCGGTCGGCGGCGCTGGATACCGTCATCGACGAGATCTTCTCGGTCGATGCCATCGCGTGCTTCAAGACGGACCAGGCCGTCTACGATCTGGTGACCACGGCGTGGCGCCTCTACCCCAGTGCCGTGTCCTTCCAGTCCTCCAATCGCTGGGATGTGGCAGGGGCCCAGAAGTTCGGATTCCGGACCGTCTGGATCAACAGGGCCGGTCAGCCCGACGAGTATCTGGACCATCCCCCGGATGTGATCCTTCCGTCACTGGACGGCCTTCTCGACAAAGCTTGACGATTTTGTCACTTGCGCCGCGAACTGGGCCAGCCTAGCAATCCTTGCCTAGGGGGCCTCGTTCAGCCGCCGCGAATCACCTAGCCTGTCCGCATATGTGGCGTGTGAGGCTTGGGGTGGTCGCGGCAGCACTGCAGGCGTATCCGCCCCTTGTCCGCTCATTCTGCAGGGGGAATATCGTGTCATCCATCGAACGGGGGTTCGCCCTCCCCAATCGCCGCCGCTTCCTGATGGGAGCCTCGGCCGGACTGGCCGCCACGGCGCTGGCCGGCTGCACCACCGGACGGCAGCAGCCCGCGCCGCCGCCGCGCATCCCGGCGCCGGCGCCGCGTCCCATGCCGTTCCAGGAGATGTATGGCGCCATGTCGGATGGCGGCTTCGAACTGCCCGCCATCCCGGTCGAACGCATCGAGCCCCACTTCATCCGCCAGATGGTCGATGATCCGACCGGTGAGGCACCGGGTACCGTCGTCGTCGATACCGCCAATCACTTCCTCTATTTCGTGCAGCCTTTTGGCCGGGCCATGCGCTACGGCGTCGGGCTGGGTCGCGCGGGCTTCGACTGGTCGGGCCGCGGCGTGATCGAATGGAAGCAGGAGTGGCCGCGCTGGTTCCCGCCGGACGAGATGATCGACCGGCAGCCGGAACTGGAAGATTACCGCGCCATCCAGGTTCCCGGCACCAATCGCTGGGAGGGCGGCATGCAGCCTGGCCTCGGCAATCCCCTCGGCGCGCGCGCTCTCTACATCTACCAGGACGGGAAGGACACGCTCTACCGCATCCACGGTTCTCCGGAATGGTGGTCGATCGGCACGTCGGTCTCGTCGGGCTGCGTGCGCATGATCAACCAGGACGTCATCGACCTCTACGATCGCGTCCCCGAGCAGTCGCCGATCGTCGTGCGCGGCGGTCCGGGCTTCGCCTGAGGCGCCTTTAGCGTCTCAGGCTCCCCAGCAGGCCGCGCACGATCGCGCGGCCGACGCCGGATCCGACCGATCTTACGACAGACTTGATGGCCGCCTCGGCCACGCTCTGCCGGTTGGAAGCACGCCCAGTGCTGCGGCCACCCGTCCCCTGCCCGAAATCCGGCAAGCCCCAGCCGCCGCCCGAGCTTGGCTTTTCGGTGGGCGCTGGCGGCTTGGCCTGGGCCGCATCGCGGCTGCGGGCTGCATCCTCGGTCTGCTTCTTCAGCATCTCGTAAGCCGATTCACGGTCGATCGTCTGCTCGAAGCGGCCGGCGACCGGGCTCTGGGCAATCACCGACGCCCGCTCGCTGTCGGAAAGCGTGCCGATGCGCGATGATGGCGGCCGCATCAGCGTGCGCTGGACCATCGATGGCGACCCATCCTCCTGCAAGGTCGAGACCAGTGCCTCGCCGGTGCCCAGATTGGTGATGGCCTCGAAACTGTCGAAATCGGGATTGGGGCGGAAGGTGTCGGCCGCCGTCTTCACCGCACGCTGCTCGCGTGGGCTGTAGGCGCGCAGCGCATGCTGGACCCGGTTGCCAAGCTGCGCCAGCACCGTCTCGGGCACGTCGAGCGGGTTCTGGGTGACGAAATAGACGCCCACCCCCTTGGAGCGGATCAGGCGCACGACCTGTTCGACACGCTCCATCAGCGCGCGCGGCGCATCGCTGAACAGCAGATGCGCCTCGTCGAAGAAGAACACCAGCCGCGGCTTGGTCGGGTCGCCGATCTCCGGCAGCTTCTCGAACAGTTCCGACAGCAGCCAGAGGAGGAAGGTGGAATAGAGGCGCGGGCTGGTCATCAGGCGGTCGGCGGCGAGGATATTGATGGCGCCGCGGCCATCGCGCGAGGTGCGCATCAGTTCGGTGACATCGAGTGCCGGCTCGCCGAAGAAGCGGTCGCCGCCCTGGTCCTCCAGCACCAGGAGCGCGCGCTGGATGGCGCCGACGGAGGCGCGGGTGACATTGCCGTAGCGCGCGCTGATCTCCTGCGCCCGCTCGGCGACATTGGCAAGCATCGACTGCAGATCCTTCATGTCCAGGAGCAGCAGCCCTTCCTCGTCGGCAATGCGGAAGGCGATGTTGAGCACACCTTCCTGCGCGTCCGTCAGGCTCATCAGCCGCGACAGGAGCAGTGGCCCCATCTCGGTCACCGTGGTGCGGACGGGATGTCCCTTCTCGCCGAACACATCCCACATGATGGTGGGAAAGGCCTCGAAGGCGTAGTCGTCGAAGCCGATGGCCGAAGCGCGCTTGGCCAGGAAATCCTTCGGCTCGCCGGCCATTGCCAGCCCCGCGACATCTCCCTTGATGTCGGCGCAGAAGACCGGCACGCCGGCCTTCGAGAAACCCTCCGCCATGATCTGCAGCGAGACCGTCTTGCCCGTGCCAGTCGCGCCGGTCACGAGCCCGTGACGGTTGGCCTTGCCGAGCAGCAGTTCCTCGCGTCCCGTGACGCTGTCGTCGGGCGCGCGGCTGGCCCCCAGGAAGATCGTGTCGTCATTCCACATCGGCCGGATTTCCCCCGCTTTCACCCACACCCTCGAAGGCGCTGCGTTGACTTATATGGCGCGGCGCGCCGTCCGACAATCGCGCCGACGGGCGTTGACGGCGAATGCCGCGCGGCAAAAAATGGCGCCCACCTGATTGCGGGCAGGAGCGAACGCCAATACACTTCGAAGCTCATTGGGGTTCGAGATGAAAGCGGCGAGAATCAGCATCAGCTTCCCCCCGGTCGACAGGTCGCAATGGCTGGATCGGGAGCCGGATACGGTCGGCACCTGGCCGTTCGGCCGCTCCGTTCTGGAGCGGGTCAGCGACGGGGAGTCCCCCCGCGTCGGCGATCCCGTCCCATCCGCCTACAAGCGCCGGACGCGGCCGTCCTGGCGGATGATCCAGCGTGTCGATGACCCGGATCCGGCTGAAGCCAATCGCCAGGCGTTGCGCGACATCGAGGACGGCGCCACGGGGCTGGCACTGGTTTTCGCGGGTGCGCCGAACGCCTTCGGCCGCGGGTTGCCTGCCGCACCCGAAGCGCTGGAGGTGGCGCTGGCGGACATCCCGCTCGGCAAGCTCCATCTCCGCATCGATGCGCATCCGATGAGCCGCGCCTCGCTCGACTGGCTGGCTGCAACTTTCGCCAACCACAAGGTCGATCCGCAGCGCGTCAGCATGTCGTTCGGGCTCGATCCCGCCGGCATCCTGGCCGGTACCGGCACCTACAGCATGTCGCTCGAAGCCCTGCAGGCCTCGCTCCCCCAGTCGCTGGCGCATTTCTTCGCCATGGGCCTGCCGGCCGTGCTCCTGGAGGCGGACGGGCGCGTCGCGCACAATGCAGGCGCCACCGAGTCGCAGGAACTCGGCATCATGCTCGCCGCCGCGGTCGCCCATCTCCGGATGTTCGAGGAAGCGCGTCAGCCCCTGATGTATGCCGCGCCGCATATTGGCTTTGCGCTGTCGGTCGATCAGGACCAGTTCCTGTCGATCATCAAGGTGCGGGCGCTGCGCAAGCTGTGGGTCCGTGCCCAGGAGACCTGCTCGATCCCGCCGTCGCGCGCCGCCGTCCATGCCGAAACATCGTACCGCATGCTGTCGGCATTCGATCCGGACGCGAACCTCTTGCGCAATGCCTATGCGGCGCTCGGGGCGATCGTCGGTGGGGTGGATTCACTGGCGCTGCTGCCGGCCGGTATCGAGCGGGGGCTGCCCACGCGAGAAGCCCGCGCTACGGCGCTGAAGAGCCAGCTGCTCGTCGCGCGCGAAAGCTACGCCGCCTTCGTGGCCGATCCCTGGCCGCGGGTCACCGGCCTCGAGGCGCAAGTCGCGGCGCTGTGCGAAGCGGCATGGGAAGAGTTCCGCAAGATCGAGGCGGAGGGCGGGCTGTTCGCCAGCCTCGCCGAGGGACGGGTTCAGGAACGGGTGCTCAAATCGCGGGCCGACAAGGCCAGCCGCCGTGCGGCAATTGCGAATGGCCCGAGCCTGCCGGCCGGATTATACCAGGCGTCAGTGCCGGAAAGCGAACGTGAGGCGGTGGTGGCGTGCGAGCCCTTGCTGCCGGCGCTGATCGAGCAGTACGAGGCGCCCTCCGTGGAGGCCGAGACGGGGGCAACCGTCGGCTAGAGGGGAACAGGCGGCCTTCAGCCCTTTTCGGGGACTTCCAGCTGCGTCAGCGTCCATTCCTTGTCATTGACAATGACCGAATCGCCGACTTTCTTGCCGTACAGCGCCTTGGAGAGCGGCGCGGCATGCGAGATCTTGCCATGGGTGGTGTCGGCCTCGTCCTCGCCGACGATCTTCCAGACGTGGCTTTCGCCGTCTTCGTCCTCGAGCGTCAGGATCATGCCGAAGCGAACCACGCTCTCACCCTGTTCCGGCTCGGAGATTTCGGCGTTCTCGCGGCGTGCGGTCCAGTAGCGAAGGTCGCGGGAGACGAGCGCGATCTTCTCGCGGTCGGCTTCCGCCTCGGCCTTGGCGAAATCTTCCCGCAAGGTGGCGAGTTCGGTATCGATCTGGGTCATCCCGCTGCGGGTAACCAGATTGCGGTAGGTGCTGACGGGCCGCTCGCCGATGTCATTCGTCGAGAAGTCGTCGTCCTGTTCACGTTTGAATGCGCTGCTCATCCGCACAAGGTAGGCCGCATACGGCCAAATAACAAGAAAATCCGGGAAAGACGCAAACAGAGCATGGCTTTCAGGCCAGATCGCCCGCGGGCCGCAGTCCACCGACGCTGATGCCGTTCCAGTTGACGAGTTCCGGCCGTGCCAGCCGCGACAGTTTTTCCGACAGGTCCGCGTCCGATTGCATCAGCCGCGCCAGCACGGCCGCGACCATCACTTCCGCCGCGCGGCTTGCGCCATCGTCGCATTTCAGCGCGATGCCGAGCCCGAGTTCCGGGATCGCCGCGCAGTAGACGCCCTCCGCACCGGTCTTCACGAAGACCCGCCCGCCGCCTTCCTTCATGATCTTGGTATCCATCCGATCCGTACCCGCGACCATGAAGGGCTCGGCCATGCAGGCCGTTACCAGCCGATGCGCGGCCTTCGCCCGCTCCGCTCCGAGCCCGACGCCGGTCGCCATGCGCGAGAAACCCAGTGCCAGCGCATCGAGCCTGATGGCATAGGTCGGGATCGAGCAGCCATCGGTGCCGCAGGCATCCTCGGCGTGCGGGGCGCCGGTGACGCTCTCCATCGCCTCGCGGACGGCCTTTTGTGCCGCATGGTCGCGCCCGACATAGCCGCGCGGGTCGACCCCGCGATGGACGCAGGTACAGACGAAGCCGGCATGCTTGCCGGAACAGTTGTTGTGCAGCGCCGAAGGCTGCCCGCCCTCGCGCGCCAGCTGGCGTGTCGCCGCCTCCCCCATCGGCCATTGCGTGCCACATTCGAGCGCGCCGCCATCGAGCCCCGCCCGCTCCAGCATGCTTCTTGCGAGGGCGGCGTGTTCCGGCTCGCCGGAATGCGAGGCGCAGGCCAGCGCCAGTTCGCGGTCGCCGAAGCCGAGCGCATCGGCCGCGCCGCTTTCCACCAGCGGCAGCGCCTGGATGACCTTGATCGCCGAACGCGGAAAGACCGGCCGCTCGATATCGCCCAGCGCCAGAACCGTGCCGCCATCGGCGTCGCGCACGCAGACCGCGCCGCGATGCCGGCTTTCGACCAGCCCGCCACGCGTCACTTCCACCAGAACCGGATTGGTCATTGCTCTTCTGCCCTTGTCTCGAGGCCGAAGCCCATAGGATTTCGCCACGCCAAAGGCAAAGAGTTTTGGCTCTGCGCCGATTTGTTGACTGATCAGTCAATCAAAACTATCTTCGCCCCCGGAGATGATCGACTGATGCCCAAGATCGGAATGGAACCGCTGCGCCGCCGCGCGCTGATCGACGCGGCCATCCTCGCCATTGGCGAGCGGGGCTCGCTCGACGTCACCATGTCCGAGATTGCCGGCCGGGCCGGTGTCTCCTCTGCCCTCGCCCACCATTATTTCGGCGGCAAGGAAGACCTCCTGGCAGCCACCATGCGTCATCTCCTGGCCGAGCTCGGGCGCGACACGATTGCCGCCCTGCGCCAGTCGGACGGGCCGCGTGCCCGGGTCAGCGCCATCGTCGCGACCAATTTCTCGCCCTCCCAGTTCCGCACGGAAACCATCGCCGCCTGGCTCGCCTTCTATGTCGAGGCGCAACGATCCGACGCCATGCGCCGGCTGCTGCGGGTCTATGCGCGCCGGCTTCATTCCAACCTGATGAGCGCGCTGGTCGACCTCATGCCGAAGGCGGAAGCGTCGCGCACCGCCGAAGGCATCGCAGCCCTGATCGACGGTCTCTACATCCGCCGCGCGCTGAAGGACGGCGAGCCGGATGCCCGCTCGGCCATCAACCTCGTCGAAGATTATCTTGCCATCACGATCGCAGGGAAAGACCAAGCCGCATGAGCGCCAAGCCGAACATACTCGTCATCATGGTCGACCAGCTGAACGGTACCCTGTTTCCCGACGGGCCGGCCGACTTCCTGCACGCGCCGCACCTCAAGGCGCTGGCCGCGCGCTCGGCCCGCTTCGTCAACAACTACACCGCCTCGCCGCTGTGCGCGCCGGCGCGCGCCTCGTTTATGAGCGGGCAGCTGCCGTCGCGCACCGGGGTCTATGATAACGCCGCGGAATTCTCATCCTCGACCCCCACTTTCGCGCATCACCTGCGGCTGGCCGGCTATCACACCTGCCTGTCCGGCAAGATGCATTTTGTCGGCCCCGACCAGCTCCATGGCTTCGAGGAGCGGATGACCACCGACGTATACCCCGCCGATTTCGGCTGGACGCCGGATTACCGCAAGCCGCACGAGCGCATCGACTGGTGGTACCACAATCTCGGATCGGTCACGGGCGCCGGCGTCGGCGAGACCACCAACCAGATGGAATTCGACGACGAGGTCGCCTTCTACGCGGTGAAGAAGCTCTACCATTTCGCGCGCGTTTCCGAGGACGAGGACTGCAAGCCCTGGAGCCTTACTGTCTCCTTCACCCACCCGCACGACCCCTATGTGGCGCGCCGGAAATATTGGGACCTCTACGAGGATTGCGACCGGGTCGAGCCGGATGTCGGTTTCATTCCCTATGAAGAGCAGGACCCGCATTCGCAGCGGCTCTACAAGGCAAGCGACTACGATTCCTTCGATATCCAGCCGGAGCAGGTGCGCCGGTCGCGCCGCGGTTACTTCGCGAACATCTCCTATCTCGACGACAAGATCGGCGAACTGATCGACACGCTCGAGCGCACCCGCATGCTCGACGACACGATCATCGTCTTCTGTTCCGACCACGGGGACATGCTGGGCGAGCGCGGGCTGTGGTTCAAGATGAGCTTCCTCGAGGGTTCCTCCCGCGTGCCGCTGATGATCGCCGGACCGGGCGTGCCGGCCGGTCGCCACGACACGCCGGTCTCCAATCTCGATATCCTGCCGACACTGGCCGAGCTTGGCGGCATCGACATGGAGGCCATCATGCCATGGACCGACGGCCAGTCGCTCGTCCCGCTGCTCCAGGGCAAGGGGCGCACCGAGCCGGTGCTCATGGAATATGCGGCCGAAGGCTCGATCGCGCCGATGGTGGCGATCCGCGAGGGCCGCTACAAGTTCGTCCATTGCGAGATCGACCCGCCGCAACTCTTTGATCTGGAATCGGATCCCGCCGAACTCGCCAACCTCGCCGGCGATCCCGCGCAGGCCGATCGCGTCGCCGAATTCATGGCGAAGGTTCGCGCCCGCTGGGACATGGACCGCTTCGACGCCGAAGTGCGCGAGAGCCAGGCGCGCCGCTGGGTCGTCTATCCCGCGCTTCGCAACGGCGCCTACTACCCGTGGGATTTCCAGCCGCTGCAGAAGGCGTCGGAACGATACATGCGTAACCACATGGACCTCAACGTGCTGGAGGATCGTCAGCGCTTTCCGAGAGACAAACAGACATGATCACACTTCTGGGCCGGGCCAATTCCGGCAATGTGCAATATGTGTCCTGGGCGCTGGCCGAACTTGGCCAGCCCTTCGAGCGCATCGATGTCGGGGGCGCATTCGGCGGCACCGATGGCGACTACGCCCGCATGAACCCCAACCGGCTGGTTCCGACCCTCAAGGACGGCGACCTGACGCTGTGGGAAAGTGCCGCAATCGTGCGCTATCTCGGCGCGCGCTACGGCTCCGAGGCCTTCTGGCCAGCCGATCCCGCACGCCGCGCACCGCTCGATCAATGGGCGGAGTGGATCAAGACCAGCTTTGCCCAGGTGCTGCTTCCCGAGCTTTTCCTGCAGCTCGTGCGCACCCGCGAGGCCGACCGCAACCAGGCGGCAATTGATTCCGCCAGCGGCCGCATGAAGAACCTGGCCTCGATGCTGGACGCGCGGCTGGCCGATACGAACCTGTTTGGCGGTGACGACATCTCGTTTGCCGACATCATGATCGGCACGCCGCTCTACCGCTACTTCACGCTCGATTTCGAGCGCGCCGATACGCCGAACCTCACCGCCTATTACGAGCGGCTGCAGCAGCGGCCGGCCTATCGGGAACACGTCATGGTCTCCTATGAGAGCCTGCGTGTCAGATGACCATGGAAGCTGATTTTGTCATCATCGGATCCGGCTCCGCCGGGTCCGCTCTCGCCTATCGCCTGTCGGAAGACGGCAAGCATTCGGTCATCGTCATCGAGTTTGGCGGCAGCGATGCCGGCCCCTTCATCCAGATGCCGGCCGCGCTGTCGTTTCCGATGAACATGTCGCTGTACGACTGGGGTCTTTCCACCGAGCCCGAGCCGCATCTGGGCGGGCGCGTGCTTGCCACCCCGCGCGGCAAGGTGCTGGGCGGCTCCTCCTCCATCAACGGCATGGTCTATGTGCGCGGCCATGCCCGCGACTTCGACCACTGGAAGGACGAAGGCGCGGCCGGCTGGGGTTTCTCCGACGTGCTCCCCTATTTCAAGCGCATGGAGAATGCCGAGGGCGGCGAGGAGGGCTGGCGCGGCACGGACGGCCCGCTCAACGTGCGTCGTGGGCCGTTGAAGAACCCGCTCTACAAGGCCTTCATGGAAGCCGGCAGCGAGGCCGGTTTCGAGATCACCGAAGACTATAATGGCTCCAAGCAGGAGGGCTTCGGCCCGATGGAGCAGACCATCCACAAGGGCCGCCGCTGGTCGGCCGCCAACGCCTATCTGCGCCCTGCCCTGAAGCGCAAGAACGTGAGTCTTGTCAAAGGCCTGGCCAGAAAGATTGTGATCGAGAATCACCGCGCTGTCGGCGTCGAGATCGAAGCTCGCGGACAGATTCAGGTCGTTAAGGCACGACGTGAAGTCGTCGTCGCCGCCTCCTCCATCAACTCGCCCAAGCTGCTCATGCTGTCGGGCATCGGGCCGGGCGCGCACCTGGCCGAACACGGCATTGATGTGATCGCCGACCGGCCGGGTGTCGGGCAGAACCTGCAGGACCATCTCGAACTCTACATCCAGCAGGTCTCGAAGCTGCCGATCACGCTCTACTCGAAGCTGAATCTCTTTTCCAAGGCGCTGATCGGGGCGGAGTGGCTGTTCTTCAAATCGGGACTGGGCACCTCCAACCATTTCGAAGCGGCAGCCTTCCTGCGCTCGCGGGCCGGCATCGACTATCCCGACATCCAGTACCACTTCCTGCCCGTCGCCATTCGTTATGACGGCAAGGCCGCCGCTACCACCCACGGCTTCCAGGCCCATGTCGGGCCGATGCGCTCGAAGTCGCGCGGATCGGTGACGCTGCGCTCGGGCGAGGCACGGGACAAGCCCGTCATCCGCTTCAACTACATGTCGCATGAGGAGGACTGGCAGCAGTTCCGGCACTGCATCCGGCTAACCCGCGAAATCTTTTCCCAGCCCGCCTTCGAGCCCTTCGTGGGCGCGGAGATCTCGCCCGGCGCGGATGTGCGCTCGGACGACGAACTCGATGCCCATATCCGCGACCATGCCGAAAGCGCCTACCATCCCTGCGGCACTTGCCGCATGGGCCGCGCCGACGACATGAGGAGCGTGGTCGATCCCGAATGCCGCGTGATCGGCGTCGATGGGCTGCGCGTGGCCGATTCCTCGATCTTCCCGCGCATCACCAACGGCAATCTGAACGCACCCTCGATCATGGTCGGCGAGAAGGCAGCCGACCACATTCTCGGCAAGCCGCCGCTGCCGCCGTCCAACCAGGAACCGTGGATCAACCCGCGCTGGCAGACGGCGGACCGATGATCGCCATTTCCCGCACCGCAGGGGGCGAATCTTCGCTATAGATCGGCTTCAACCCGCGAGAAAGAATCCCCCATGAAACAGAACCAGCTTTTCCTCCTGATCGGTGCCCTGGCCGTCATCGTCGTCGGCCTCATCGCCTATCTCGTCTACGAGCAGACCCGGCCGAGCGGCGTCGAAATCAGGCTCGATGAATCAGGCATTTCGGTCGAGGAAAACTGAGACCCGCACACTTCGAATTGCGGCAATTGAAGGAAACGAGCGAAGCATGAAAGCCCAGCCCAAGGCATCGCACTACATCAATGGCCGCTACGTCGAGGACGACCAGGGCGCGCCCATCGAAGTCATCTACCCGGCGACGGGCGAGACGATCGCCCGAATCCATGCGGCCACCCCCAACATCGTGGAACTGGCGGTCGAGGCCGCACGCGCGGCCCAGGCCGCCTGGGCCGCGCTGAAGCCTGTCGAGCGCGGGCGCATCCTGCGCAAGGCGGCCGACCTGCTTGTCGCGCGCAATGACGAGCTGTCGCGCCTCGAGACACTCGACACCGGCAAGCCGATCCAGGAGACGCTGGTGGCCGATGCGGCCTCTGCCGCCGAAGCGCTGGAATTCTTTGCCGGCGCCGTGGCCACCTTCAATGGCGAGTTCGTCGATCTCGGCGGTCCCTTCGCCTACACGCGGCGCGAGGCGCTGGGCGTCTGCGTCGGCATCGGCGCCTGGAACTATCCGATCCAGATCGCCGCCTGGAAGTCGGCGCCTGCGCTCGCCATGGGCAATGCGATGGTCTTCAAGCCATCCGAAGTCACGCCGCTTTCCGCCCTGGCGCTGGCCGAGATCTACACAGAGGCCGGCCTGCCCGATGGGCTGTTCAACGTCGTCCAGGGCATGGGCGAAGTGGGTGCGGCCCTCGTCTCCCATCCGGCCGTCGCGAAAGTCTCGCTCACCGGCTCCGTGCCGACCGGGCGCAGGATCTCGGAGGCCGCTGGCAGCCAGCTCAAGCACGCAACCATGGAACTCGGCGGCAAGTCGCCACTCATCGTCTTCGACGATGCCGATGTGGAAAACGCCGTCGGCGGCGCCATGCTCGGCAATTTCTATTCGACCGGCCAGATCTGCACCAACGGCACCCGCGTCTTCGTCCAGAAGGGCATCTATGATCGCTTCCTCGACCGCCTGACGGACCGCACGCGCCGCATCGTCGTCGGCGATCCGCTCGACCCGGCGACCCAGATGGGACCGCTGGTGAGCAAGTCCCAGCACGAGAAGGTGCTGTCCTATGTCGGCATCGGGCGCGAGCAAGGCGCCACGCTCCATCACGGCGGCGGCAAACCGCGCCTGCAGGGGCTGGAGGACGGCTTCTTCATGGAGCCCACCATCTTCACCGGCGTCACCGACGACATGCGCATCGCACGCGAGGAGATCTTCGGCCCCGTGATGAGCGTGCTGACCTTCGAGGCGGAGGACGACGTCATCGCGCGCGCCAACGACACAGAATTCGGTCTGGCAGCCGGCGTGTTCACCGGCGACCTCGCCCGCGGCCACCGCGTCATCGCCCAGTTGCAGGCGGGCACCTGCTGGATCAACGCCTACAATCTTACCCCTGCCGAGATTCCGTTCGGCGGCTACAAGCAGTCGGGGATCGGGCGCGAGAACGGGCTGGCCGCCCTTTCGCACTATTCCCAGCTCAAGTCGGTCTATGTGGAGACGGGCGACGTCGACAGCCCATATTGATACGGCAGCGGTGCCCGGCCCTGCCGCTCCGCACCGCATTGACGGATCGTTGAACTTTGTCGACGATCCGCCTTGAATTCGGGCGGGATTGTCCGTAATAGCCTCGCCAGAACGGCTTGTGCGGTTGTAGCTCAGTTGGTTAGAGCGCCGGATTGTGGATCCGGAGGTCGGTGGTTCAAGCCCACCCAACCGTACCATCTCCCACCGTCGTTCCCCTCCCCTCCGCGCCATCCCGTTCCAGCAGCGATCCCTCATTGCCGTGCAGGGTGAGCCCCGCTAGATTCGGCGGACGAAAGGTGATCATGGCACGCACGAGTTCTTCCTTCGGCTTCATGGGCAGGTTCGGGCGCTCGCACGATCTGCGCGAGCTCGACAAGGCGCTTCGCGCGGCCGATCTCCATCCCATGCTGGTGCCCGAAGGCGTCAAGCTCGCCACCGTCAATCTGATGAAGGATGCCGAAGGCGGCGAGCCGCCGGACCATGCCTACCCCTATGTGGCCGACATGCTCGCCTTCTGCGCGCTTGGCGCCAACGGCTTTGCCGGCGCCAACGGCATCGAGCGGCTGGAAGCGGTCGAGGCGCGGCTCACCGAGGCGGTCGAAACCGGCGATGGGCTCGACGCCCAACTCGTCCTGCTCGCCCTCCACGCAAAACTGCTGCACCCCGGCATCATCGAGGAATACGGCATCTCGGCCGAGGAGCAATAGCTGCCCGGCCCGCATAGCGGGCACCAACACTTTAGAGTCTTTGGAAAAACTGGTCGGAGTGGCAGGATTCGAACCTGCGACCCCATCGTCCCGAACGATGTGCGCTACCAGGCTGCGCTACACTCCGTAACCAGAGGCGGGCTTATAGCCAAGCCTCCGAATTTCCGCAAGCCGGTTTTGGCCTCCAACTGCGGGCTGCAGCTTACCGTGGATGATGCGTTTTGGCTGGGGCGCCTGGATTCGAACCAGGGAATGCCGGTACCAAAAACCGGTGCCTTACCGCTTGGCTACGCCCCAATCGCGGCGGCGCTTCGATGCACCGCGGAAACGGGCGTTGTATAGGCACTGGCGTAGCACTTCGCAATCGGATTCGCTGCAATTATGCGCGACAGGCCCGCCGCCCTTGCGCACCGGCGCAGGCTTGCATACTCCCGGAGGCAGGAAGCGCGGTCCGTCCCGCGCGATGCGTGAGACGCCCATGAGCCTCGACTTCAAGACCGCCTTCGATCCCGCCCACGGCAAGGCGGTGGAAGTCGCGCCCGACATCCTGCGCGTCACCGCGCCCAACGCGTCCGCCTTCACCTTCCACGGCACCAACAGCTATGTCGTGGGCAGGCAGACCCTGGCGGTCATCGATCCGGGTCCCGACATGCCGGCGCATCTCGACACGCTGATGGCGGCGATCGACGGGCGGCCGGTATCCCACATCTTCGTCAGCCACACCCATGTCGACCATTCGCCGCTGGCAGCTGCGCTTAAAGTCCGCACCGGGGCGCTGGTCTGTGCCGAGGGGCCGCACCGCGCCGCGCGGCCGCTGCATCTGGGCGAAATCAATCCGCTCGACGCCAGCGCCGACATGGACTTCGCGCCCGATCTGGCGCTCGCCGACGGCCAGCTCATCGAAGGTGATGGCTGGGCGTTTGAGGCCATCCACACGCCCGGCCACACCGCCAATCATTGCGTCTTTGCGCTTCAGGGCACCGGCATCGTGTTTTCGGCCGATCACGTCATGGCCTGGGCGACCTCCATCGTCGCCCCGCCCGACGGCGCCATGGCCGACTACATGGCCTCGCTCGACCGGATGCTGGAGCGCGACGACCGGCTCTACCTGCCCGGCCACGGCGCGCGGCTGGAAAAGCCAAAGCCGTTCCTGCGCGGGCTGAAGGCGCACCGCAAGATGCGTGAGCGCGCGATCACCGAGCGGGTGCGGTCCGGCGACCGCACCATCCCCGAGATGGTGAAGGCGATCTACCGCGATACCGATCCGCGGCTCCACGGGGCGGCAGCACTTTCGGTGCTGGCGCATCTGGAAGATCTGGTCGGCAAGGGGGTTGTTGCCTGCGATGGCGAACCCAGCCTGTCGGCAATCTTCCACCCGGCCTGAACCTATTCGGCCGGCATCACCGGCAGGGCTTCCATCTCCTCGTCGAGGCGCTCGAGGAAGTCCGTGATGCGCCGGGCATTGTCGCCGAAATCATGGTCGCCGTAGCGCGACGCGGAGCGCATGTCGACCTGGGTGTAGCCGATCCGGTCGCGCAGGCGGATCGCCACATCGGATGTGAACCCGAAGACCAGCGTGCGGGCTTCCATCTCGATCGTCACGCCGGAGCCCTCCATGCGCGGATCGGGCAGGCGCGTGGGCCGCCAGCCATTGTCGCGGGCGATGCTGCGCACCACCTCCTGCACCGTACCGCGCTCGTGGTCGTAGCGGCGCCCGGTCACCTCCGGGTAATTCTGCCTCTGGGCCGCGACCGCGGCCGAGCCGATGGGTGCCACCGGGTTCATCAACCCCGAACGCGTCGCGGCCGCATGGCCCAGCACCGGCGGGTTGGCGAGATCGGTGGAGATGTCGGAAAGGCCCGGGTGGCTCATCCACCACACGGCGCCCACCGCAAACGGCACCAGGGTGACAAGCGCCACCACGGCCGAGGCGAAGGCACGGCCGATGCCCCTTTCGTCGACATGCCAGAGCCTCGCCAGCGCCGCCCAGGAGACCACCAGCCCGGCAAGCGCCACCGATGCGACCAGCGCCAGGACGACGAGAAAGGCCGGCGTGTCGACCAGTTCGAAACGATGACCCAGACCCGCCACGATGAGCAGCGCCAGCGCGAAGGTCGACAGCCGCCAGGCCCAGCCTGCGCGCCCCGATTCCCGCTGGAAGGGATATGACACCATCAATGAAGCCGCCCTGCCGCCACGTTCGAGCGACGTCCTTAGACGGTCCCCGCGCGGCGGTCAAAGCGCGCTCAGCGAAACCGCGTGTCGTCGACGGCCGCCGCCATCAGCTCGCGCGTATAGGCGTGTCGCGGCGCGTCGAAGATCGTCTCTGTCGGGCCCTCCTCCACGATCCGTTTCTGCTGCGGCCGGTCGTGATATGGTTGCAGGCATGCGCGCCCGCATCGAGGCGTGGCGGGCCGAACGCGCTCTGCGCCAGCATCGCGCCGCAAAGCGTCAGCGCCGTTCCCGCATTGCCGCCTTGATCGATCTGGAAAGCATCAGGTTTCTCCTGCCATGTCGTGTGTTTCGTCATCCCCCGCTCCCCAGGGTCGATGCCGCATCATGTCCCGGCAATTTTCGAGAGCAAGCCGAAAACATCGTTGCGATGGCCGGCACCCGTTCGAACGGAGGCGCCATCTGCGGGTGCGCGGGCGCACCGTCGGAAGGGCCCTTGTTTCGGCCGCGCCGTCCCGGCGGGCGCGGTGGCGACGATGCTCGCCGCCCGGCAGGGAGGCCATTGCGGGTTCGCGCAGGCGCTGTCCGTCCGGGCTTGCCGCCGGCGATCTGACGCTCAGTCGGCCTCCGCCTCGTCCGCCGCGCCGCCGTCCTCAAGATAGCCGGGCAGCTTGGCGTCGACCTCCTCGATCGACATGCCCAGCACGTCGACGGCCAGCCGCCGCGCCTCTTCGAGCGCCAGATAGGCGATGCGCGCCTCGATGTTGCGGTAGATCTCGGCCAGTTCCTCGTCGCCCTGCTTCTCCTGCTGGCGCATCTCCGCGCGCGCCATGTCGGCGATGCGCTCCGAGAGCGCCACCAGGCTGGAGAGCGCGGTGATCTGCCGCGCATCCAGCGGCTGGCCCGCCTCGACCTTGCGCAGGATCGCCTCGGTGCGCCGGGTCAAAACCGCGCCGATACGCGCGATGCGCGCGGCGGGCGGCTCGTCCGGCCAGGGCTCGAGCTCGGCCTCCTCCGCCGCCGCGACGGCGGGGGCTGCCTCCTCATCGACATCGACCTCCTCGCCGGCCTTCAGCCGCCGCGAAAGCTCCTGCACCCAGGCCTGCGCCCGGCGCACCTTGCCGAAACGGTAGTCGACCGAAACCCACCCATCCTCCAGCGCCCGATGCGCGACGGTGGTCTGGTGCACGCCCATGACGCCCGCGATCCGCGCATGCGTGGCCGCAAGCCCCTCGCTGATCGACCGCGCGGCCGCCCATTGCTGATCGGTGATGTTGCGCGACATGAAACCCTCCTGAAGCAAAAAGGCCCGGCGGGAGTGCAGGGCTGGGAGGGATTATCGGGGAGGTGGAGAGGGGGGTGGATAGGATGGGGAGCGGATTTCTTCGTTGCCTGCCGAGTCTACTTGGGCTGCAGGAAGCCAAAGCTGGGGCCAGAAGCGGGCGGGCAACTGGGTGCGGACTGCCAATAGCCGACATTAGCAATCTCCAACAGATTGTCGCCAAGGACATGCGTTAAGGGCTCGGTGATAGGGCCCTCAATGCCGCAGTTCTTCAGCCACGCTTTGGAAGTACGCTGGAAAGGCATCAAGGACCGCATTCAGCTCGTCGCGCTGCGTGCGACAGATACGTCGGACTCCAGCGCGGTCGGTCACGCCTCCAAAGGCAGCCGCGAGAGCCTGGGTGACGACGCGATCCTTGAAGCCAGCTTCGTAGAAGGCGAGCGCGGATGCGTTACTCAAGCCATTCTTGATCTGCCGCTGGAGTAGCACCAGCTCGTCACAGAGGTCTTCATCCAAAGGCTCGACGAGATCGGCCATCGATGCCACGACCATCGCGAGGTCAAACCCGAACCCGCTCTCGCAGATGGCGACCACATGGTTCGCGGTGATGTGGCGGTTGCTGGTCCGAACATTGGCGGCACGAAGCGCCTGCGCAATGTCGTCGAATGACTTACCTTCCAGCCATGCTTTTAAGGTTGGGAGGATTTGGTTTTGATCGGTGAGCTTGGACAGTGCCTTTGAGCTCACATACCGGCGGGCCTCTGCAAAGACCGCGTCGATCAGCTCTCCTCGTTCGGCAGCGTCTACTAACGTCTGGATGTTGGCATTGGTCCAATCTCGAAGAGCGAAAACATCGGCCGGTGGCAGAGGTGATTTTCTGATCAAAGCACGCAACGCATCGTCGCCTGCCTGTTCGATGGCCCTTGCTGTCATGCGAAAGACTTCGAGGAGGTTGTCGCGCACCGCGTCATCAGCCAGGTGCCATGCCAAAGTGTTGCGGGTCAATTCGTCGATGCGCTCGCCTGCTAGGTCGCTCGTAAAGTCAACGTAGGCCGCGAGATAGGTGGCGATGCTTTGAATTGCGCGCGCGCGATCCGCCACAAAGGTCTTGAACATGTCGACATCGACCCATCCAAATCGCTGTTTAGTTGAGGCCACTGCCGCGTCGACGTCAACATCCGTAGCAAAAGCAAGGTCCAGCCAGCCTATTTCCAGCGTGAGCTTGTGTGTGGGGGTCTGTTCGTAATCATCGAACAAATCCAGTATACTGCTCCGCGATGGCTCTGCGCGTGTTGGATCCAGAAGATATTTGGTCGCGTTCCAACGCCAGCGTCCGTCCCAGTTGTCCCGCTGATCGTAAATCGATGGCGCCGAGAATATGACACTGCCTTCTGTGTGCATGCCGGCGCGACCAGCTCTGCCCATTAAATTGTGGAAGTCGCGCACTTTGATCTTTTCTTTTCCTTGCTGGGTTGCCGAGACTATAAGATAGCGAATTGGGAAATTGACACCTTGCGCTAGAGTTGACGTACAGACGACGAATTTTGCATGCCCTTCTTTCATGGCATGTTCGACAGCGAGGCGCAGTCCTTGGGGAGTGTTTCCGTGATGGGCAAGAATACCCAATGCCGACGCACGAGTTACATCCTGGTCCGCACCAAGGTTTAGTTGCGCCAAGTGCGTAAGGCGCCCGATTTCGGATACGTCGGAAACGTCAAGGGGTCGCGGTAGTGCGACCGCTCGATCGAAGATTTCAGCTGCCCGTCCACATAGCGAAATGACACCTTCCTTGGTTCCGCGAAATAGCGCGACGCTGCCGCGCTCAACCAAGTGGAGTCCGAGATACAAACCGACTTCAGCGCTCTCGCCGGTGCCGCCCCGTTCCGGGAAGATACGTGCCGCGCGTTCGCGTGGTCTCAGGGCGAGATTGGCTTGCGTGACAATTCGAGGAACAAAGAACTCTTGCTGCTCAGGATCGTCGGGACTCACATACTGCAGAAGCCCGCGCTCGAATTGCCAACTGGCAAAGGCGATACTCTTGGTGGTCGGCAGCAACCCCTCACCGCTGATCACCGCATTCGCGTCTCCAATAAGCCATTCGGCGATCACCGGCGCATTGCCGATGACGGCGGAGATAAGAACCACTTGTGCTTCCGGTGCCAAGGTCATCCGCAAGGATGACAGCAACAGCTCGTATGTCGGGCCGCGTGCGAATCCTTCAAACTGGTGGCCTTCATCGTAGATGACGAGGCCGATGCGTTCCGCAAGCTCGGGGGCGCGCCTTAGCATATAGAGCATCTTCTCGGGCGTCACGATCAGAACCGATCGCTGCGCTAAAACCCCTGCCATATCTACATCGAGCAGGAACGAATCGGAGACTTCGTCGAGCGTGACATCCTCACCCGCAAACGCGCCCACTAAGTCGGAGCGGATATCATGGCAAAGCGAACGGAACGGGGCGACGATCACAGCCAGGTTGGAGCGCCCTGACGAGAACACCGACCTGATGATCAACTCGGTTGCACGAGTTTTGCCTGCACTGGTGGGCATCTGAACAAGACCCGAGTTACCCCTCAATAGGCCGGCATCGGCAATCCTGCGTTGCGCTGGCCATAGCTCCTTCGGGAAGCGCGGTTTGCGCAAAGCCTCTGCCCATGAGGCAAGCGGTAGGCCCGATGATGGTGGCAGGATCGTGCGCGCTGCATTGTCTAATTTGCGGGCACAGAGTGCTGTAACCGTATCGGCATAAACAACCTCCCGCGCCGATCCGTTGTCGTAGACGCTGGCTCGCAGCTCAGCGCAAATAGCACGAATTTCTTCTTCGGCATCTGCCTCAAGGCTGAAATGCCTCGTCAAAGCATTCAGTAGGCGATTGCCTAATTCGGCATGCTGAGATGCGCCATCAATGGGACCGACGTCACCCCGGAGGATGTGCCAGGCCACCCGCGCAAGGCCGTGTCCTAGTTCTAGTGGCGGTGCTTCTGACCTTCGGGCGACGACCACGGCACTACCCACGCTGTCTGCTAGGTAGTAGGACGCGGCACAGAGCACTGAGAACTCCGTGGTGAGTTCGGCATTGAGTTGTGACTCCAAGAAGGCGTCAAAGAACGATGCCGAGAACCGTACCATTGGCCCAATCGAGCCGTCGTCTTCTTCCCAAGCAGAAGGGACCACGGGACCTTCCCCCCCGACGGTGAATCGATCGGCGATGGCGCCGGCTGCGTCATGCAGAATACCAACGGCCAGGGGGAAGAGCGTCTCTGGCGTCCGTCTGAACGGGACGTAGTCTTCCTCGGCTGCACGAAACTCGTGCATCTTTGCGCGCGCCTGTACGGCAGCAAGGATCAATCGAGATTCCCGTTCAGGCCTCATTCGCAGCCTTCGCGTAAAGAGCGTGAACAAGGTCCATCATCGTTGCCCCCCTGATGATGATCAGCCGCAAATTGTCGCCGTTCGGATGTTCCGAAGCATCCGATTCATCGAGCGCCATGTCGTTGAATATCTCATCGTCCAGCACGGCGACGGCGGCATTGATTCGCTTGAACGGCCTATCGCCCTGGTTCTGAAACCGCCCAACTTTTAGTGCGTCGTCGCGGTTGACCTTGAGAAGACGCTGTTTGATGGCACTCAAAGACATCGCTGCAGACGATTTTTTGTCGTTGGCCGGAATCCCGCTTTCGACTCTATGACCAGTAATTCGTCGTCGGGGCTTGGTTCGTCACCTGCAAAGCTGAACCCGATAACGTCGGCGCCGTTAGAAGGGACATTACGGTTTTCGCGATCCTCAAACCGACCTTGCCGTGGGCACCAATACCCCAGGACGTATTCGATGAAATCGGCCACGAGGATTTCACCGAAGTCGCCGGCACGTGTACTAGGGCCAGGGGCAGCTAACGCGTCCGGGAATTTGATTTTGGTCAGAAAATCGGCGTTCGATAGACCCATATCCGCAACAAGATCCGGCAGGTGCTCATCGCGGCAGTAATGCTGTCGATAATGGGTCGCCCAAGCCGAGAGGATCGCGGGATCGTCAGCGTGCTGCAAAACCCAGATTTCGGCCTCGCGGCCATCTAGCGTTTCGATGACCTCGCCGGTATCCTCGAGCCAAGCGACATGGTCGGGTGCCACCATAATTCAAAAAACGCCCTGCCAATCCTGCGCCCGCATGAGAACCAATAATTACAATCTGGGTTAATTTATACAATAGAACAAATTTCTTACACTGTATTTTTCGACGAAAGCCCTTTGTATGTAGTCCTAGCCTATCGGTTTTCTGACTCGATGACCATATTATTGGCAAACGCCATGCGCACCTTCTCGCTTGGATAAGACAGCCCGACGGGGATCAGGTCGGTGCGGATGGTGGTTAATCGAAGGTCCGGGCTATTCGCCGCAGTGCTTTAACTTCAATGTCCGCTTTCGGGAACTCGCAGGTGCAGATTGAACGGTTGAACGTGGGCGCAAAGCTCCCCCCTCACCCCTTCCCCAACGCCGCCTGCGCCGCCGCCAGCCGCGCAATCGGCACCCGAAACGGCGAACACGACACATAATCCAGCCCCGTCTTCTCGCAGAACGCGATCGAGGCCGGGTCGCCGCCGTGTTCGCCGCAGATGCCGAGCTTGATGTCGGGGCGGGTGGTGCGGCCGCGGGTGGCGGCGAGTTCGACCAGTTCGCCCACGCCCTCCACATCGAGCGAGACGAACGGGTCCTGGTCGATCAGCCCGCGCGCCCGGTAGGTCTCCAGGAACGAGGCCGCGTCGTCGCGGGAGATGCCGAAGGTCGTCTGGGTCAGATCGTTGGTGCCGAAGGAGAAGAACTCCGCGCTTCTGGCGATCTCGGCGGCGCGGAGTGCGGCGCGCGGCAGCTCGATCATGGTGCCGACCAGATAGTCGAGGGTCACGCCGCGCTCTTCCATCACGGTCTTTGCCACCTGGTCGATGCGCGCCTTGACGAAATCGAGCTCGGCCTTCAGCCCCACCAGCGGCACCATGATTTCGGGCACCACCGGGTCGCCGGTCTTCTGGCCGGAATCGGCCGCCGCCTCGAAGATGGCGCGGGCCTGCATCTCGGCGATCTCGGGATAGGAGACCGCCAACCGGCAGCCGCGATGGCCGAGCATCGGGTTGAATTCGTGCAGGGTTTCCGTGCGCTCGCGCAATTTGTCGGGCGAAATCCCCATCGCGGCCGCCACTTCGGCGATCTCCTCCTCGCCATGCGGCAGAAATTCGTGCAGCGGCGGGTCGAGCAGGCGGATGGTGACGGGCAGGCCCGCCATGATCTCGAACAGTTCGGCAAAATCCCCGCGCTGCATGGGCAGCAGTTTTGCGAGGGCGGCCCGACGGCCCTCCTCGGTCTCGGCCAGAATCATCTCGCGCATGGCCAGGATCCGCTCGCCCTCGAAGAACATGTGTTCCGTGCGGCAGAGCCCGATGCCTTCGGCCCCGAAGGAGCGCGCGGTGCGGGCGTCGGCCGGCGTCTCGGCATTGGTGCGCACCTTCATGCGGCGCGCCGCATCCGCCCATTCCATGATGGCGGCGAAATCGCCCGAGAGTTCCGGCTGCAGCATGGGCACCGCGCCTTCCAACACCTGGCCGATGCCGCCATCGAGCGTGATGATGTCGCCCTTGCGAAAGATCCTGCCGGCGGCGAGCAGCGTGCCGGCGCGGGCGTCGACGCGCAAGCTTCCGGCGCCCGACACGCAAGGCTTGCCCATGCCGCGCGCCACGACCGCCGCGTGGCTGGTCATGCCGCCGCGCGTGGTGAGAATCCCTTCGGCGGCATGCATGCCGTGAATGTCTTCCGGGCTCGTCTCGACGCGCACCAGGATCACCGCGCGGCCCTGGCGCTTCATTTCCTCCGCCTCGTCGGGCGTGAACACGATTTCGCCGGTGGCAGCCCCCGGCGACGCGGGCAGCCCACGGCCGATCACCTGGCGGGTGGCGCTCGGGTCGATGGTCGGGTGCAGCAGCTGGTCGAGCGAGGCCGGGTCGATGCGGTTCACCGCCGCCTTCTGGGTGATCAGCCCCTCGCCCGCCATGTCGACGGCGATCCTGAGCGCTGCCTTCGCGGTGCGCTTGCCCGAGCGGGTCTGCAGCATCCACAGCTTGCCCTGCTCGACGGTGAATTCGAGGTCCTGCATGTCGCGGTAATGGCCTTCCAGCCGGTCGGCGATCCCCACAAGTTCGCGAAAGGCGGCCGGCATCAGCTTTTCCAGCGACGGCTTGTCGGAGCCCGCCTCGATGCGGGCTTTTTCCGTGATGTTTTGCGGCGTGCGGATGCCGGCCACCACGTCTTCCCCTTGAGCATTGACCAGGAACTCGCCGTAGAGCGCCTTCTCGCCGGTCGAGGGGTTGCGCGTGAACGCCACGCCCGTCGCCGAAGTGTCGCCCATATTGCCGAACACCATCGCCTGGACGTTGACGGCCGTGCCCCATGATTGCGGGATATTGTGGATGCGGCGGTAGGTGATGGCGCGCGGGTTCATCCAGCTGGAAAACACCGCGCCGATCGCGCCCCAGAGCTGTTCCTTCGGGTCCTGCGGAAAGGGTTTTCCGAGTTCCTGCTCGACGCGGGCCTTGTAGAGCTTGACCACGGCCACCCAGTCCTCGGCCGTCATCTCGGTGTCCTGCTCGTAGCCGCGATTGGCGCGCTCGTCCTCGAGGATCTCCTCGAAATGCTCGTGATCGAGCCCCAGCACCACGTTGCAGTACATCTGGATGAAGCGGCGGTAGCTGTCCTGGGCGAAACGCGCGTCACCCGACGCCTGGGCAAGGGCCGCGACGGTCTCGTCATTGAGACCGAGATTGAGCACCGTATCCATCATGCCGGGCATCGAGGCGCGGCTGCCCGAGCGCACGGAGACGAGCAGCAGATTTTCAGGGTCGCCGAAGCGGCGCCCGGCGATCTCTGCAATCTGGGCGAGCGCGGCGTCGACCTGGCCCTCCAGCCCGTCCGGATAGGTCTTGCCGTTGTCGTAATACCAGCTGCACGCCTGCGTGGTGATGGTGAAGCCGGGCGGCACCGGCAGGCCGAGCGAGCACATCTCGGCGAGATTGGCGCCCTTGCCGCCGAGCAGGTCGCGATCCTCGGCACTGCCATCCGCCGTGCCGCCGCCGAAGCCGTAGACCCACTTCTCCATGACGTCCTCCACTCAAAAGCTTACGCCTGCGCATAGCGGAATATGGAACGCCGCTCCACCGACATTGTTGCGACGCAACAACAATCCCTTAAACCAGCCCGCGGGCGACGGGGTCAATTCGTGGTTTGCCGCAGTGGTCGTGATGGCTGCGATGCCCTATCCTCTGGTTGCAGTTTCTAGTGCGAGTATCCGAACACCATGAGCATCGAGACGATCGAGACCACCCCCTTCGACGACCAGAAGCCCGGCACCTCGGGCCTGCGCAAGAAGGTGCCGGTGTTCCGGCAGCCGCATTATGTGGAGAATTTCGTCCAGTCGATCTTCGACTGCCTCGAGGGGCGCGACGGCGCGACGCTGGTCATCGGCGGCGATGGCCGCTTTTTCAATCGCGAGGCGATCCAGACCGCCATCCGCATGGCGGCCGCCAACGGTTTTGCGAAGGTGGTCGTCGGCCAGGGCGGCATCCTGTCGACGCCCGCCGCCTCCAACCTCATCCGCAAGCGCGGCGCCATTGGCGGGCTGGTGCTGTCGGCCAGCCACAATCCCGGCGGGCCCGATGGCGATTTCGGCATCAAGTTCAACGCCGCCAATGGCGGCCCGGCGCCCGAAAGCCTGACCGCGCGTTTCCACAAGCGCAGCCTGGAAATCGATCGCTACAGAATCGCCGATCTGGGACCGATCGACCTCGACCGGACCGGCAGCTTCGAGACCGCAACGGGCATGGTCGTCGAGGTGATCGACCCCGTCGCCGACTATGCCACGCTGATGGAAGAGCTGTTCGATTTCGCGGCCATCCGGACGCTGTTTACCAGCGGTTTCACCATGGTATTTGATGCCATGCATGCTGTAACGGGCCCATATGCGCACGAGATCTTCGAGAAGCGGCTGGGCGCCGAGGCCGGCACCGTCATCAACGGCGTGCCGCTGGAGGATTTCGGTGGTGGGCATCCCGACCCCAATCTCGTCCATGCCCGCCATCTGCTCGACCTCATGAACGCTCCCGACGCGCCCGATTTCGCCGCCGCCTCCGACGGCGATGGCGACCGCAACCTCGTCTTCGGGCGCGGCATGGTGGTGGGACCTTCGGATTCGCTGGCCGTGCTCGCCGCCAACGCGCATCTGGCGCCCGCCTATTCCAAGGGCATCGTGGGCATCGCCCGCTCCATGCCGACAAGTGCCGCCGCCGACCGCGTGGCGGAAGCGCTGGGCATCGCGCTCTACGAGACGCCGACGGGCTGGAAATTCTTCGGCAATCTGCTCGATGCCGGCAAGGTCACGATCTGCGGCGAGGAAAGTGCCGGTACCGGCTCCGACCATGTGCGCGAGAAGGACGGGCTGTGGGCGGTCCTTCTCTGGCTCAACATCATCGCGGTATCGGGAAAAGGCGTGGCCGAGATTCTCCGCGATCATTGGGCGAGATTTGGCCGCAACCACTATCAGCGCCACGATTTCGAGGATCTGGATTCAGCGATCGCCAAAACTCTCATGGCCGATCTGCGCGCCCGGCTGTCCACCCTGCCTGGCCAGAACTTCGCCGGCCTGACGGTCGATCGGGCCGACGACTTCTCCTATCTCGATCCCGTCGACGGCTCGACCTCGGCCAACCAGGGCATCCGCATCTTCTTTGCCGACAGCTCGCGCGCCGTCTTCCGCCTGTCGGGAACCGGCACGTCGGGCGCGACGCTGAGGCTCTACATGGACCGCTTCTCCGACGACCCCGCCATGATCGATGCGGACATGTCCACGGTGCTCGCCGATCTCGCCCGCGCGGCAGACGAGATCGCCGGCATATCGGAGCGCACCGGTCGGTGCGAACCGAGCCTCGTGACCTGATCAAAGGGAGCGGCAACCGGCACGGCACGTCAGCGCTTTTCGTCTGTGCCCAAGGTCACCTTGCAGATATGGAGATTTTCCTCGTCATCGGTGGGGGTACCGGACTGACGCTCCTCCAGTCCGGCGGCCGCGACCAGAAGATGCTGGAACTGGGTCGTCTCGGAAGTGCTCAGCCGCGACAGGACCTGCGCCTCGACCGCCTCGACGGCCTTCGTGTACCGGGCAAGGGTCTTTTGTCCCTTCGCCGTGAGATTGATGTGGCGGCTGCGCCTGTCCTGCGGATCGGGGCTGCGCTTGACGAGCCCATCCTGCTCAAGCCCGTCGATCAGATAGGTCAGCGTCGTCTTGTCGAGCCCCACCCGCTCCGCGATGGCGATCTGGCTGTGACAGGTTTCCCTTTCGACGAGCGACATCACCAGGAAGGCGCGTGCGCCGCCGGGGAGATCGACAAGGGTTTCCTCGACCCGCTTCTGATAGCCTCGCAGCAAGGTCGCGAGCGCCCAGCCCAGGCTGGCTCGGGGGGAAGATGCCGCCGCGGGCTTTGGAGAGCTGCTCATGCTGCTCTATTTAGTCGCCGGCGGCACGCAAGTCGAGGACCAGCCTAAGCCGCCAGCCTCCGCGCCAGCTGCATCGCATTGTCTTGTGCATGTGAATGGGCCGTCGCAAGATTTTCGGCCGCCTGCGGGCGCAATCCTTCCATTGCCGGCGTGACATCGGCAAGCGTCAATTCGCACTCGATCACCTGGACATCGAGCTTCCAGATGTCTTCGAGGACACGCCGATACCAGGCCGTGCCGTGATCCCAGCCATGACGCGGCGTCCCGGGTCCGTATCCCCCGCCCCGCGCCACGACGAGCTGGGCGGGCCGCCCCGCAATGGGGCTCTCTCCACCCGGTGCAAAGCGCGGCTCGCTGAGCACGATGTCGACCCATGCCTTGAAGTGCTGGGAGACACCGAAATTGTAGAAGGGCACCGCGAAGATAAAGGCATCGGCGTTGATCAGCTCATCGGCCAGTTCGTGCGCTAGCGCGATGGCCTCGCGCTGGCGCGGGGTCTGGTTCTCGGCGGGTGTGTAGGGGCCGAACACGGCGTCGGCCCAGGTGGTCGCGGGCAGCGGGTTGGTCCCGATGTTCCGCCGGACGACGGAGGCGCCCCCGAGATTTGAGACGAGTGTGGTTTCCAGGCTGTCTGCGAGGGCCCGGGTCACGGACCCTTCCTCGCGAATGCTGGCATCAAGGCGAAAGACTGAAGACATGATCTCACTTTCATATGATCTCTATATAAAATCATCTATTGAATAGACGATCTCCTGTCAAGACTATATCGCCATGCGGGCCGACGGCCTGCCGCTGTCCCGTGAGGCCAGCGGACCGGGTGCAAGCTGAGGCATCTAAGTGGGCTGCTTCCCGGCGCGACGGCAGGACCTTGATCCCGCAACGCCAGCGCCAAAAGATCAGCCCCCGGAGGTTTCCAGGTAGGACAGGCACATCGTGATCAGCTGGCGGCGAATGTCGGCCTGTACCGGCTCGGGCAGGTTTCGCTCGAAGACATTGCGCACGGTTCCGAAGATCACGGACAGCATGGTGACGTTGACGAGGGCGATGTCGGCATAGTGTGCGTCGGGTGCGCTGGCGAGCATTTCGGCGGTTGCGGCATCCATCCGCTTCGCGAAGGCCTCGATCAACGCCTCATTGTCGAGCTCGACCGCGGAACTGTACAGCGCACGCGTCACGTCGCTTCGCTCCGTCTTGGCATCCCAATAGACCGTGATGAGCGCCTCGACCATCGCTCGGGTGGTGGCACCGTGATGCTGCCGACAGGCCTTTTCCACGCGCTCGGCCACCAGATCCAGATAGCGCTCGTTCAGGGCATAGAGCAGTGCCTGCTTGTGCGGGAAGTACTGGTACATGGTGCCGACCGACACGCCGGCGCGCGCGGCGACACGCGTGGTGGTCAACCGGTGGATACCTTCCCTCAGCAAAACCTGAATGGTGGCTTCGAAAATCGCTTCCACTGTCGTGGACGATCGGGCCTGGCGCGGTTTTTTGCGCGGGCTCAGGTGCCGGGGTGGCGTCGCGTCCATAAGCGAATCCTCAAACTGAATGATCCTTCATATATTGGCGATGATCTTCACGCCAATCCTGGAAGGGGAAATTCAATGAGGGACACCAAACGCGTCGCGCTCGTCACCGGCGCCAACAAGGGCATCGGGCTGGAGATCGCCCGCCAGCTCGCGGAAGCGGATGTCAAGGTTCTGATGGGTGCGCGCGATCGAGCACGCGGTCAGGAGGCGGCCACCGAGCTTTCGGAAGCGGGACTGGCAGTCGAGGCCCTCAAGATCGACCTCAACGACGAGCAGACAATCGCAGCTGCCGCAGAAGAGATTGCGGCCAGATATGGCCGGCTGGACATTCTGGTCAACAATGCCGGCATCGTCGATGCCGCCGACGGCCCGCCATCGGCAGCACGGACGGATGCGGTGCGCAGGCTCATGGAAACCAACTTCCTGGGCACGCTGGCGGTCACGCAAGCCATGCTGCCCCTGCTGCGCCACTCGCCGGCCGGTCGCATCGTCAACCTGTCCACCACCCTCGGCTCGCTCGCCATCAATGGCGACCCGACCTCACCCTATTATGAAGCGCGGCTGATCGGCTACAATGCCTCCAAGGCAGCATTGAACATGCTGACGGTGCAGCTGGCGGCGGAGTTGAAGGATACATCCATCGTGGTGAACTCGGTGGCGCCCGGCTACGTCAAGACCGATTTGACCGGCCACAACGGCTTCATGACGCCGCAGGAAGGCGCGAGGCTTCCCGTCCAGTATGCCTTACTCAAGGCCGATGCCGTCTCCGGCCGCTTTGTCGAACCGGCCGGCGACGCGCCCTGGTAGGCCGAACCCGCCGCCCCTACTCCGCCGAGAACTTCACGCTCACGCCGCGCTGGCGAAAATAGGACTGCATCATCTTGCGGCCCGACCGGTTGTTCTGGGGCAGCCTTGTGGGGTCGAAGACGGCTTCCTTGGTGCCCTCCCGGGCCATCGCGCGCTTGAGCGTGGCAATATGTTCGTCGAGGTCGGCATTGTCCTCCTGGAGCGATGCATAGATGTTGTCGGTTGCCTCGGTCAGGGTCGGCTCGCTCACGATTGGTGCTCCTTCGCTTGTTGCGCCGACCCGCTAACACAATTCGGCTGGATGACCTACTGGTCTTCCAGCCAATCGCAACCCCGCCCCGGCGGTGGTCCCGGCCTCGACCAGCCGTGTCAGGGGCCGTCAGGTGACAGGCAGTCGAGCGGATTGCCGCCGACCTCGGCTCCCCCTATCGTCGCGCCCGCCGAGAGAGGGCGAGGAGAGATTACGGATGGCGCGGCTCATCTACGCATTGAACATGTCGCTGGACGGCTATGTCGACCACATGGCGTTTGCGCCGGATCCCGTGCTCTTTCGCCATTTCATCGATGACGTGCGCAGCCTGTCCGGGACCGTCTACGGCCGCCGGATGTATGAGGTAATGCGGTACTGGGACGAGGATCATGCCGAGTGGGGTACGGCGGAACGCGACTATGCGGTGGCGTGGCGGAACCAGCCGAAATGGGTCGTGTCGCGTTCGCTGCAATCGGTCGGCCCGAACGCCACACTCTTCAGGGATGACGTCGAGGCGGCTATCAGCGGGCTGAAGGCCCAGATCGAGGGCGACATCGAAGTTTCGGGGCCGTCACTGGCGGCAAGCCTCGGCGCCTCGGGCCTCGTCGACGAATACCGGCTGTACATGCATCCCGTCGTGCTCGGCAGCGGCACGCCGTTTTTCGCCGGTCCGCTCCCCCGGCTGCGTCTCACGGCAAGCGATCGCATCGGCGAAGAGGCGATCCGGCTGACCTATGTTCCGGCATAGCCCGTCGGCCGGCCGGCGACGGCGACGCTGGAGAGTGGATGACGCCTGATGCCTGTCTTGCCACAGCATCGATCCCGCAGTAAAAGAACAAAACAGCAACATAGGAGGCTGCCATGCGCAGCGAAGGCAAACTCGACTATCTCGAAATGCAGGCTGGCGGAGGCGCCATCGACAGCATGAAGGCGTTCTACAGCGCCGCCTTCGGCTGGAGCTTCGTCGACTATGGCGCGTCCTATTCCGCATTCGAGGAGGGTCTCGATGGCGGCTTCGACGGTTCGGCGCCGAGGGACATGAAGCCGCTGCCGGTGCTTTATTCGGAGAGCCTGGAAGACACGGCCAAAGCGGTCGAGGAGGCTGGGGGCCGGATCGTCAGGCCGATCTTCGACTTCCCCGGCGGGCGGCGCTTCCACTTCGTCGATCCGGCCGGAAACGAGCTGGCCGTGTGGGGCGAGTAGGACATGCCCTGGCGCTAGTCGCTGGGTCGCCCCGTCAGGGCCAGCCGGGCGGCCAGGCCGAGGAAAAACAGCCCCGCAATGCCGTCCAGCCAGCGGCCTATGCCCGTCCGCGCGATCCAGGCTGACGCCTTGCCCGCGGCCAGCCCCACGATGACGAGGAAGGACAGGCCCATGACATTGTGGATGCAGCCGAGCAGGAACACCTGAAGGCCGACATTGCCGAGATCCACATTCACGAACTGCGGCAGCAGGGCCAGGTAGAAGACTATCACCTTGGGGTTGAGCAGATTGGTGAGGAACCCGCGCAGGAAGACGCTCCCCGCGGACACGTCGCCCGCCTGTGGGGCTGCCTGGCCCGATCCCGTATTGCTCATGAAGGCGCGGATCGCCTGGATGCCCAGCCAGGCCAGATACAGGGCGCCTACGATACGCATCGCGTCGAAAGCCAGCGGCGAGGCGGCGATCACGGCCGAAACCCCGACGGCCGCCGCTGCCGCGTGAAACAGGGAGCCGGCGCCGATGCCCAGTGCCGCCGCGATCGCTCCCCCGGCCTTGTGCCTCATCCCGCTGGCAATGACGAACATCACGTCCGGTCCGGGAGAAAGCGCCAACGCTGCTGCGAGGACAATATAGGCGGCCGTCAGGGATGGATCGAGGACCATGCTCAGACCTGTGTGGGATGAGATCTTTGGGCAGCAGAAGACACCAATACTGTTCCCGATGGCAAGCCGGGTCCGCGGCAGAAACAGCCAGCCACATTGGTGGACGGTGTTCTTCCGGCTCCCGCCTCTTACGACCGAAAATCTGGTAGACTGGCGCCGGAGCGACCGCGACAGCTGCGGGAGAAACGCATGGCCGAGACGAAGACCGGGCCCACCGATGCGAGCGTCGATCTTTTCCTCGACGGCGTCGCACACCCGGTGCGCCAGGCCGACGGCAAGACACTGCGCACGATGATGGAGCGCGTCACCGGCCAGCCCGCGGTGATGTGGGGACCCTCGATCGTCGGCTTCGGCAGCTATCATTACCGCTACGCCAGCGGCCACGAGGGCGACATGTGCCGCGTCGGCTTCTCGCCGCGCGCTGCCAATCTGGTGCTCTATGTCGGCAGTTTCCCCGAATATGAGGCGCTGCTCGACAAGCTCGGCAAGCACAAGCGCTCCACGGCCTGCCTCTATCTCACCAGGCTGGCCGATGTGGATATGGGCGTGCTCGAAGAAATTGCCCGCCGAACCTATGCGGCGAACCAGGACGCCTCAGCCGGATGACAGCCCGCTGGTGGAAGCGGCGTCAAACGGGAATGCCGGCGATCGTTTGCCGCAGCCGGCCGGTTGCAAGGCCTACCGCCGGTTCCTTCTGAAGCGCCATCAGATGGTGCAGCCGGAAGACCGGATCGGCCTCGCTTTCGCCCTCACCGATCAGCGCGGCTGCCTCGCTGCGATAGGCGCCGAGCACGCCTGGCTCCTCGATGGTGCCATCGACCGTGTGTTCATCGATACGGGTGATCAGCCGTGACAGCGTGCCCATCCAGGCGAAGCCCGGATTGTCGATCAGCGCAAACAGCATCGTGTAGGGATTGTTCAGCACCGGATCGTCGCCGATCTCGGCGCGGATCAGCGCGCGGTGGAAGACCTTCAGCGCATCCGAAAGAGCGCGACCATGGCGAAGCGGATCCATTTCGACTTCATCCATCGGCCCAAACCCTCAGCTCGCCTCGCGCAACTGCTCGGCGGTTTCCAGATCGACCGAGACCAGCTGGCTCACCCCCTGCTCGGGCATGGTGACCCCGAACAGCCGGTTCACCCGCGCCATGGTGATCGGATTGTGGGTGATGATGACGAAGCGCGTGTCGGTCGTCGCCGCCATCTCGTCCATCAGATTGCAGAAGCGCTCGACATTGTGGTCGTCGAGCGGCGCGTCCACCTCGTCCAGCACGCAGATCGGCGCCGGGTTGGTCAGGAAGACCGCGAAGATCAGCGCCATGGCCGTCAGCGCCTGCTCGCCGCCCGACAGCAGGGTCATGGTCTGGGGACGCTTGCCGGGCGGGCGGGCGAGGATCTCCAGCCCGGCATCCAGCGGGTCGTCGGATTCGATCAGCTGCAACTGCGCCGTGCCGCCGCCGAAGAGATGCGCGAACAGTCGCTGGAAGTGGCCGTTGACGATCTCGAACGCCGCCAGCAGGCGCTCGCGGCCTTCCCGGTTCAGGCTCTGGATCGCGCCACGCAGCTTGCGGATCGCCTCGATGATGTCCTCGCGCTCCGAGATGATCGCCTCGAGACGCTCCGACAGCTCCCGCTGCTCCTCCTCGGCGCGCAGATTGACGGCGCCCAGCCGTTCGCGCTCGATCTTCAGGCGCTCCAGCTTGCGCTCCATCTCGCCCATGTCCGGCAGGGGCTCGTCCGGATCGAGGCCGGCGTGCTGGACAACGAGATGCGGGGGCACGTTCAGCACCTCGCGGATGCGCGCCTCGATCTCCTTGCGCCGCTCGTCGGCGGCCATGACACGTTCTTCCGCCCGCACCCGCGCCTCGCGCGACTGGGACAATGCCTGCAGCGCGTCGGTGGCGGCCTTGTCGGTCTGCTTCTGCCGGTTCTCGGCTTCCGCCAGGCGATCGGCGGCCTTCCTGCGCAGCGTTTCGGCTTCGGAAAGCTGGGTCATCAAAGCGCGGCGGCGCAGTTCGATCTCGTTGGGCGCGTCCTCGAGTTCGGCGGTTTCCTTGGCGGCTTCCTCGCGCCTCGCCCGCAGCGACTGGATGTGGCTGTCGGCGTTTCCGGCCCGCTCGACCCACTTCTTGCGATCGGCGGCGATGGTCTCCAGCCTGCGCACGCGGGCCGCCGCCTCGCGGGCAAGCCCGTCATGGGCAGCGCGGGCATCGGCGAGCGCGCCGCGATCGGTGGCGACCACCGCCGTCAGGCGGTCCAGTTCTTCCTGAAGGGCAGCGGGGTCGTGTGCGTTGGTCAGCCCCTCCTCGGCGGACCGGACGGCAGTTGCCGCCTCGTCGCGAGCCTCCAGCAGGCCGGAACGGGCTTCTTCCAATGCGGTGCGGCGGCTCACCAAATCGCCGGCTGCCTTCTCGGCTCGGGCCAGCGCCTCGCGGGCCTCACCCAGGGCGCCCTGTGCCTTGCGCACGTCCTCGCGTGCCGCACGGTCGGCCTCGCTCGCCTGTCTGGTCGCGGCTTCGGCCTTTCCGAGCGTGGCTTCCGCCACGGCCACCCTGGCGCGCGCTCCTTCGGCCTCGGCTTCCAGCTCGGCCAGCCTGTTCTTCTGGGCCAGACGCTGCGCTGCGGCCGTCGGCGCGTCGGCGCTGGCACGATAGCCGTCCCAGCGCCACAGCGCGCCTTTCGGCGACACGAGGCATTGCCCGACCTTCAGCGCGGATTGCAGGGCTTGCCCCTGCCCTTCCTCGACGAGGCCGATCTGGCGCAGCCGCCGGGTCAGTTCGGACGGCGCGCGCACGATATCGGCAAGCGCCCTCACCCCGTCAGGCAGTGCCGGGTCGTCGCCGGCAGGCGCGATCTCCGACCAGTGAACGGGTGCCGAGCGGTCCAGCGGCACGTCGAGATCTTCGCCCAGGGCTGCGCCAAGTGCCGCCTCGAAGCCCCGCTCGACGCTCACCTGTTCCAGCACGGCGGGAAAGAGATCCCCCGTTCCGGCCGAAAGCACTTTTGCCAGCGTGCGCGCCTCGGTCTCGATGCGACCGAGTTCGGACCGCGCTTCCTGTACCGCCGGGCGGGCGGCAGTCTCGGCTACCCGCGCCTGCGAAACCGCGGCCTCCGCGCCCTGTGCCCGCGCCTCTGCGACCTCGACCGCTGCAGCCGCGGCCTCGACGTCCCGCTGCTTTTCGGCCGGATCGGCCAGCGCGGCGATCTTGCCGGCGATCTCGGCCAGCTCGGCATCGGATGCCGCGATGCGGGCCTCCGCGCGCTGGCGCCGTTCGCCTGCCTCGCGCAGCGCACGCTCGAACTGGCTGCGCTCGGCGGTCGCTTGCGCCCGCAACGCCGTGATAGTCGCCAGATCGGCCTCGCTGGCCCTCAGCTTCTCGCCGGCCCGATCGAACGCGGCCTTGGCCTCGACCTCGCGGTCGGCCGCCCCTGCCTGCTCGGCGTTGAGCGTGCGCTCCTCCTCCTCCAGCCGGGCGAGGATTTCGGCATTGTCGGCGATGATCTGGTTCTCGCGCAGGATATCGGCGTCGAGCTGGGCCAGCCGCTTGGTAAGCTCCGCCTGACGCTCGGCCAGTCGGGCGGCTTCCTCCTCGATCTGCCCCTTGGCGATCGACAGGCGCTGCAGCGCGGCGGCTGCCGCAGCTTCCGCCTCGCGCAGTTCCGGCAGCTTGTGGGCCGCGACCGCCTGGTCCTTGGCCGCCTGCATCTGCTGGGCGGCGCGGTCGCCCACCTCGGTCGTCGCCACCGACAGCGCGGATTTGGCCTCAGCCTCCTGCTCCTTGGCCTGCGACCAGCGCAAATGAAGCAGCGTCGCCTCGGTCTTGCGGATGTCGGCCGAGATGTTCTTGAAACGCGTGGCCTGGCGGGCCTGCCGTTTCAGATTCTCGATCTGGCTTTCCAGTTCGCCCACCACATCGTCCAGGCGCTCCAGGTTCTGTTCGGCCCCGCGCAGGCGCAACTCCGCTTCATGGCGGCGCGAATGCAGGCCGGAAATGCCGGCAGCCTCCTCCAGAAGGGCGCGGCGGGCCTGCGGCTTGGCCTGGATCAGTTCGCCTATGCGACCCTGCCCGACCATCGACGGCGAGCGCGCGCCGGTCGACTGGTCGGCGAAGAGAAGCTGCACGTCCTTGGCGCGCGCCTCCTTGCCGTTGATACGATAGACCGAGCCCGCCTCGCGCTCGATGCGGCGCGAGACCTGCAACTCGTCGAAATCGTTGAAGCCGGCCGGTGCCGTGCGATCTGAATTGTCGAGAAAGAGCGTGACTTCGGCCGTGTTGCGGGAGGGCCGCGTGGCGGAGCCGGAGAAAATCACGTCGTCCATGCCCGAGGCGCGCATGTTCTTGTACGAGCTTTCGCCCATCACCCAGCGCAGCGCTTCGACGAGATTGGACTTGCCGCAGCCATTGGGGCCGACGACACCGGTCAGGCCGGGCTCGATCACGAACTCGGACGGTTCGACGAAGGATTTGAAGCCAAGAACGCGCAGCCGATTGAATTTCATCGGCGCGCGCCTTCAGCGGGCCGGGCGCGATCGCGCCCGGCCACGCGGGTCGAGAGGCTACAGATGGCTCTCGATGATGGCCGACATCTCGTCAACCGACAGCGCCCCCGAATATTTGTTGCCGTTGATGAAGAAAGTCGGCGTGGAATCCACCCCGAAATCTTCCTGCCCGCGCGCACGCACGGCCCTGACATCATTCAAAAGCTGCTGGTCGGTCAAGCAGGCCTCGAAGGACTCCTGTGAAAAACCAGCCACGCGCGAGATTTGCAGAAGTGCATCGCGCGCATTCTCGACCTGGACCCAGTTGTCGCGCTGGCGGAACAGGACGTCCATCATCGCGTGGTAGCGGCTGTCGGCGCAGCGCGACAGCATGGCGCCGGCCTCGGCGCGCGGATCGAACGGGAACTCGCGCGTGATGAGGCGCGCCTGGCCCGTGTCGATGAAGCGCTCCTTGATCGTGGGCAGCGTGTTGTTGTGGAAGTTGGCGCAGTGGATGCAGGTCAGCGACAGATATTCGACGATGGTGACCGGCGCATCTTCCTCGCCCAGAACCCTGTCCGGCAGCGCACCTTCTTCGAGGAGGACGTCCATGTCGACCGAGCCAAGCGATGGCGGCACGGGTCCCGACGCCGATGGTGTGGTCGCGCTCGCCTGACCGCTGCCCGAATCCCCGCAAGCCGCTGCCAGCACGGCAACCGCGGGAATGGCGAAGAGGCCGGTGAGCAATTGTCTGCGCGGAAGTCCTGTGGTCATGCGAATCACCTGTTGTTGCGACGATCTTGCAGTCTTGCGGAAGCCAAGACGAGGGTAACGGCCAAATACGGCAACAAATCCTCATCTCCAATGGTCAATTGCCGCCAATTCTTCACAAAGGTGGGAGCGGAGGCCCCTCGATTCAACGCTTGCTTGTGGCGATCGCCCGGCCCAGCCGCACCAGCGAGGCGCGCAGCCGTTCGTCCTCGATCCCCTCGACCAGCCTGTCGATCCGCGCCGCATCGCCATCGCTCAAGGGAACGGTGCGCGGCAGCGGCGGCTTCTCGTGGCGAATGATGGTCTTCTGCACGATGCGGATGCGGCCGATTGCGCCAAAGCCCAGAAAGGCATTGACGCGGCCGATGATCTCGCCCGTCTCATGCTGGATGCGCATGGCAGCGGCGGCCTCGCAGGCGATGATCAGCGTGGCGGGCTCGAACGGGTCATCCTCGTTGGAGCGTTTGGGCCAGACGACCTTTTCCGGCCGCGACATGCTGGACAGGCGCTCGCCGACGATCTCGTCCCAGGACTGGACGAGCGCGATCGACATGCCGGCGCGGCGGCGCAGCAGCGGATCGAGCAACTTGGTTGCCAGATCGCCAACGGCAACCGCATTGCCCCCTGTCCGCTTTGCTGCCATGAAACGCTCCGAAAACAGACGCCCGCGTGGCGGGCACGAGGCCAATGTCGACCGCCCACCTTATCAGCCCCGATCCTTCCGCGCACGCCCCGCAATTGGCGGAGCGCCTGCTCGACTGGTACGACCGCCACCATCGCGACCTGCCCTGGCGCATTTCGCCCCGGGCGAGAGCCGGCGGAACCCGGGCCGATCCTTATCGCGTGTGGCTGTCGGAAATCATGCTGCAGCAGACGACGGTGGCCACCGTCAAGGGCTACTATCGCGACTTCCTCGATCGCTGGCCCGATGTCGGGGCGCTGGCGGCCGCCGAAACCAACGATGTCATGAAGGCATGGGCCGGGCTCGGCTATTACTCGCGCGCACGCAATCTCAAGAAATGCGCGGAGACTGTCGTGAGCGAGCATGGCGGGCGTTTTCCCGACACGGAAGCAGGTCTTGCCGCGCTGCCAGGCATCGGGCCGTACACCGCAGCGGCGATCGCCGCCATCGCCTTCGACCGGCCGGCACCGGTCGTGGACGGCAATGTCGAGCGCGTCTTCACCCGTATCCATGCGATCGAGACACCCCTTCCCGCCGCCAAGCCCGAAATCCGCGCTGCCGTATCGAGGCTGGTACCGGTGGACCGCCCCGGCGATTTCGCCCAGGCCACCATGGATCTCGGCGCCACGCTGTGTACGCCGAAGCGGCCCAAATGCGTGCTTTGTCCCGTTCGCGAGTTTTGCATCGCCGTCCGGGATGGCGATCCGGAGCGCTTTCCCTTCAAAGCCGCAAAGGCCGAAAAACCGGCGCGCAAGGGCGCGGCCTTCGTCGCGGTGGCGCCGGACGGCGCCGTGCTCCTGCGCCGCCGTCCTGATAAGGGCCTTCTGGGGGGCATGAGCGAGGTCCCGACCACGACATGGACGTCGCGAATCGATGGCGGCACGGACCCCTCATCGGCACCCTTTGCCGCCGACTGGCAACCCAGGGGCAGCGTCGGCCATGTCTTCACACATTTCTCCCTCGAACTGAGCGTCTTCGAAGCGGAAGTGAACGGCGCGGCGCCCGAAGGACATTGGTGGTCGCCGCCGCACGAACTGCCGGGCGAGGCGCTGCCCACCGTCATGAAGAAGGTGCTGGAGGCCGCCCGCCCCGGCATCACGCGCAAATCGCCAACACCGGGAAGTACATCATGAGCGACATCCGTCACATCGTCTTCGACATCGGCAGGGTGCTGATCCACTACGATCCCGAACTGCCCTACCGCCGGCTGATCGAGGACGAGACGCGGCGCAAATGGTTCCTCGAAACCGTCTGCACCGGCGACTGGAACATCGAACAGGATCGCGGCCGCAGCTGGGCGGACGCCGAGGCGCTGCTCATCGACGTGCATCCCGAGGAGGCGGAACTGATCCGCGCCTTCCGCGCCAACTGGCACGAGATGGTGCCGCATGCCTATGAAGACAGCGTGGCGATCATGGAAAGCCTGATCGACGGCGGCCACGACGTGACCATGCTGACCAATTTCGCCGCTGACACCTTTGCGGAAGCCAGGACGCGCTTTCCGTTCCTCAACCGGCCGCGCGGGGTCACCGTTTCCGGCGAGGTGAAGCTGCTCAAGCCCGACCGCGCCATCTACGAACTTCACGCATCAAACTTCGACCTCGACCCCGCCGCCACCCTGTTCATCGACGACAGCGAAAAGAACGTCGAAGGCGCCCGCACCGCCGGCTGGCAGGCGGTGCATTTCAACGGGGCGGAAAAACTGGGCAAGGATCTCGAGGCGCTGGGTGTGGGGGCTATCCCACGCTAGCAAGAGCCTTCGCTGAAACACAAATCGGTGATGTCGCAGAATGGGCCCATTCATGGTCGATGCTAGGACCATGAAATTGCTGTCGATGCTCTTCCTCGCATTTTCGCTCGTTGTCGCTGGCGGCGCGCAGTTCGTCACCTATGGGTCGAGCGGTGGCGCCCTCGTCGCGGCATCGGCCGCTGCACCTGCTCAGAGTTCGGCATCGACCCGCATGTGCCTGAACAAGAGCGGCGCAGCATTTCCCGGCGCCCTTCTCTGCCAATCCGACAAGCGTCAGTCTGACGAAGCCAACAGCGAGACGCCTCCTTCCTGGCTTCTGCTGCAGTTGCGGCCCGCCCTGGCCGCCATCGGCGACGGCCGCGAGCCTTCCCCCGATCTTGATCCGCCGCGAATGGCCGCCTGATCTTCCGCGCCTCAGCGCGAAATCCACATCCAAAAACTGGCTTTAGACCCGCGGGCCTCCGCGAGGCGTGACTACACGCCCATGGCCTGCGCGATCAGGATAAAAGAATGCACAACAAACAATCGACCTCCGCCCGCCATTTCGGCGGGCGTTTCACCCGCAGATCATTCTTCATCGCCATGCCCGCTTTCCTGGCCGCCTGTCAGAGTGGCGGCATGGCGAGCAGAGCCACGCCCGAGCCCGCACCGGCGGCACCCCCCGTTTCGCCGGCCCACCAGGCGATGTATGCCGCCATGCCGGACGAGGAGTTCCCCATCCCCGCCATCGACGTCAGTGGCATCGATCAGAAATTCCTGCGCCAGGAAGTGGCCGACCCGACCGGAGAGGCGCCAGGAACGCTCGTCGTCGATACCGGCGAGCGGTTTCTGTTTCTGGTTCAGGAAAACGGCCGCGCGATGCGCTACGGCATCGGTGTTGGGCGTGAAGGACTGGCCTGGGAAGGCCGTGCCGATATCAACATGAAACGCGAATGGCCCCGCTGGACGCCGACTGAAAACATGATGGCGCGTGACCCTGCACTGGAACAATACCGCAACGGGATGGAGCCAGGATTGACCAACCCGCTGGGGGCGCGGGCGCTGTATCTCTTCGCGGACGGCCGCGACACGCTCTACCGCCTGCACGGGACCAACGAACCCTGGTCCATCGGCATGGCCATGTCGTCGGGATGTATCCGGCTCTTCAACCAGGACATCATCGACCTCTACGGCCGCGTGCCGCTCGGGAGCCAGGTTCTGGTGAGGGAACATCGCGAGCCACAACCACAGGTCTAGTCCGCTAGACCAAGGGGCGGGACCACGGTCCCGCCTCTTCGTCTTAGGCGCAGTCCTTGCGAATGCTAGGCGTCATATCCATGCAGCCGGCGGGCTTCAGGCGTCAGCGCCTCGCCGAAATCCTCCATCTCGTAGATGGGTCGTATCTCGATCTCGCTGGGGCCAGGCATCGGGTTGGGGCAGCGTTTCACCCAGGCAACCGCCTCGTCCATGTCCTTGACCTGCCAGAGCCAGTAGCCCGCGACGAGTTCCTTGGTCTCGGCGAAGGGGCCATCGATGACCGTGCGATCGGCACCGTCGAACGCGATGCGCTTGGCGTTCGATGTCGGCTTCAGTCCCTCGCCCGCCAGCATGATGCCGGCCTTGACGAGCTCCTCGTTGTAGCGGCCCATTTTCTCGAGCATTTCGGAGGAAGGCATCTTGCCTTCCTCGCTGTCGCTCGTCGCCTTGACCAGAACCATCACACGCATCGTCTTCTCCCTTGAACGGCTGGGGCTTTAGAAGCCTGATGCGCAAAGGACGGTTTTAACGAGGCCGCACCGACAATTCCGGCAAATTTTCTCGACGGGTGATGCCTGCCTACGCGCCGACCCGGGCCAGGCTGACACGGGCGATGCGGCGAAGCTCGTCGATGGGGTCCAGCCCGCCCTCGCGTTCGTAGTGCCAGAAGGTCCAGCCATTGCAGGCATCGAGCCCCTGAACCCGCGCGCCCATGCGATGGATCGACCCGGCGGCGTCCTCGACCGAAACCGTGCCATCGGCACGCACCCGTGCCGCAAAACGCCGGCGGGCATCGAAAAGCGAGGCGCCCGGCCTGACCAGGCCCATCTCGACGATGGTGGCGAAAGGCACGCGCACTTCCGCCCTCTTGCCCTGCAGCGGCACCACCGTCTGGTCGTCGAGCGGCTTGACCCTGGCGATACGCTTTGTGGCGGCGTCGATATAGGTCTGGTCGCGCTCGATGCCGACGAAATGGCGGCCGAGCCGCTTGGCGACGGCGCCCGTGGTGCCGGACCCGAAGAACGGGTCGAGGACGACCGCGCCGGGCTCCGTGCTCGACAGGATGACACGCGCCAGAAGCGCCTCCGGCTTCTGGGTGGGATGCACCTTGTCGCCGTTCTCGTCCTTCAGCCTTTCGCCACCGGTGCAGATCGGAAACAGCCAGTCCGAACGCATCTGCACGTCGTCATTGGCCGCCTTCATGGATTCGTAGTTGAAGACATAACCCTTCGCATCGCGGTCGCGCGACGCCCATATCATGGTCTCATGGGCGTTCTGGAACCGGCGCCCGCGGAAATTCGGCATCGGGTTCGTCTTGCGCCATACCACGTCGTTGAGGACCCAGAAGCCGAGGTCCTGCATGATCGCGCCGACGCGGAAGATGTTGTGATAGGAGCCTATGACCCAGATCGTGCCGTTGGGCTTCAGCACCCGCCGCACGGCCAGCAGCCAGGCGCGGGTGAAGGCGTCATAGGCCGCGAAACTGTCGAACTGGTCCCACGCGTCATCGACGGCATCGACCTTCGACTGGTCGGGGCGGCGCAATTCGCCTTCGAGCTGGAGGTTGTAGGGCGGGTCGGCAAACACCACGTCTACCGACTTCTCCGGAAGACGATCGAGCGCGGCGACACAGTCGCCCTTCAGGATCGTGTCGAGCCAGGGCCGGGAAGCGGATGCAAGCGAGATTTCGTCGGAAAGACGCAGGGCGGTCATGTGCGATTACTCGGATACTGAGGAACTCGTTTACCTGCCGTTATGGTTACCCATCGACGTAAACAATTGATGAAATACCCCGTCATTTGCCATCAGCCCGCCCCTCGGGTTATCAGGCCGCGCCAAACTGGATATTGAAATGCACTCTCCCGAACTCGTCATCTTCGACTGCGACGGCGTGCTCGTCGATTCAGAGATCATCGCCGCGCGCGTGGAATCCGAAATGCTGGCCAAGGCAGGCTTCGAGATATCGCCCGACGATCTGGCGCGCGACTATGCCGGACTTACCTTCAAGGACATCCTGTTGAGGATCGAGAAGGACGAAGGCCTGGTGCTGCAGGCAAGCCTCATCGCGGAAGCGGAAAAGCTGGTCGATCAGCGGCTCGCGCGCGACGTGCGCGCCATCGAGGGTGCCCTGGATGCCGTGGCGGCGGTGCGAACGCCGAAATGCGTGTGTTCCAATTCGAGCAGCGAGCGCATCCGCATCACGTTGGGCAAAACCGGGCTCCTGCCGCTATTCGCCGATGCCATCTTTTCGGCCGTCGAGACGCCGTCAGGGCTGCCGAAGCCGAACCCCGACGTGTTCCTGCACGCCGCAGCCGCGATGAAGGCCGATCCCCGACGCAGCTTCGTGATCGAGGATTCGGTGCATGGCATTGCCGGCGCCAAGGCGGCCGGCATGCGCGTCATCGGCTTCACCGGCGCCAGCCACAGCCAGCCCGGTCACGCGGATGCGCTGACGGAAGCGGGCGCGGAAACTGTCATCCACCGGATGTCGGATCTGCAATCGGTGATCGCGGCCCTATCGGAGTGGGCCGAGGACGCCTGATGCAGGTGGCCTTCTCAGCGCGAGGGCTGCTCGAAGCCGGCAATGATACGGACACCCTGATCGGGCGGCAGGACGAAAGTCACGTTCGGGTCGTTGAAGATGAACTGCGTTGCGCCGGCGGTATCGGAAACCTGCACCTGGTACTGGTGGGTCTGGGAGTAGACCACATTGCTGCCATGCATGGCGACGACACGAATGGGCAGGGTCACCGGACCGGCCTGACCGCGTGGGCCGGGCACGACGCGTCCTGCCATCGCAACGTTGACGGTCACCGTCGAGCCGGCCGTCGTCGAACCGTCATAACGACAGGAGCGTGTGATATCGCTGACCGAAGCCTGATAGACGAGCCGCGTGGCATCCCCGTCACCGCCCCGTTCGAAACTGCGGTAGTTGGCGTCGTTCTCCCGCAAGGTCGCCGGCGGGCAGAAGGCACGCAGTTCGTTGGGGTTGACCAGTTCCTGCTGCGTCTGCGCCGTCTGCTGGCCGCCTATGTCGAGCGCGCCAAGCGGACTGCCGGATTGGCAGGCAGAAACGGCCAGCCCCACACCGGCCAAAACGGACAGGGTCAAGCCCCTGGAACCCCAAGACGAATACAACATGAACCGCACTTCCCTCATGCAATGCTGGTGTTCTATATCAACCGCGAAATGAAAATGCGACTGACCGATTTCGGTTTTTCAACTGCCGGCCACTGGTCCGGCGCTGGAGATACCCCCTGATGCAGTATGTGAGCACCCGCGGCGAAGGCGGGGAACTCGGTTTCGCGGACGTGCTGCTTGCCGGCCTGGCCCGCGACGGCGGCCTTTACGTGCCGGTCGAGTGGCCCCGCTTCAGTGCCGACGAGATCCGTCGCATGCGCGGCCTGTCCTATCCGGACCTCGCGATCGAATTGCTGCGGCCTTATGTCGGCGACGAGATCGGCGATGCTGCCTTCAAGACGATCGTGCGCGAGTCCTACGCGACGTTCCGCCACCAGGCCGTGTGCCCGCTGGTGCAGACGGGCGACAACGAATTCGTGCTCGAACTCTTCCACGGACCGACGCTCGCCTTCAAGGACGTGGCGATGCAGCTGCTCGCACGGCTGATGGACCACGTGCTGGCCGAGCGTGGCCAGCGGGCGACCATCGTCGGCGCCACCTCGGGCGACACCGGCGGGGCGGCCATCGAGGCCTTTGCAGGTCGGGCGCGCAGCGACGTCTTCATCCTCTTTCCGCACGGCCTCGTCTCGCCGGTGCAGCAGCGGCAGATGACCACCTGCACCGAGGCCAACGTCCACGCCATTGCGATCGACGGCAATTTCGACGACTGCCAGCGCCTCGTGAAGGGCCTGTTCAACCACCACGCCTTCCGCGACCGGGTCGGGCTGTCAGGCGTCAATTCGATCAACTGGGGCCGGATCATGGCCCAGATCGTCTACTATTTCTCCGCTGCCCTGTCGCTCGGCGCACCCGACCGGCCGGTCTCCTTCGTGGTGCCCACCGGCAATTTCGGCGACATCTTCGCCGGCCATGCCGCGAAGATGATGGGGCTGCCGATCGAGCGGCTGGTCATCGCCACCAACGAAAACGACATCCTGGCCCGCGCGCTGGAGAGCGGTCGCTACGAGACCCGCGGGGTCGTGGCCACCACCTCGCCGTCGATGGACATCCAGGTCTCGTCCAATTTCGAACGGCTGCTGTTCGAGGCGAGCGGGCGCGATGCCGCGCAGGTGCGCCAGTGGATGGACGGGTTGTCCCAGTCCGGCGCCTTCACCATCGACGGGCCGACGCTGGAAAAGATCCGCGCCGGCTTCGAGGCAGGCCGCGCCGATCGGCAGGAGACAGCGGACATGATCGCCGGGCTGCTCGACGGCTCTGGCTACCTGATGGATCCCCACACGGCGACGGCGATGCATGTCGCCCGCCAGCGGCCGGCTTCCGCAACACCCAGCGTGGTGCTCGGCACCGCTCACCCGGCAAAGTTTCCCGATGCGGTGCGCGAAGCATGCGGCCAGGATCCAGGCCTGCCCGCCTGGATGGGCGATCTCATGCAGCGAGACGAAAAATTCGCGACGCTTCCATCGGACCAGAAAATGTTGGAAGATCACATCGGGCGCCTCAAGTCGGCGTCCCGGGAGAGTATTGGGAGTAATCAATAAATGGTCGTCGAGGTAAGCCGGTTGTCCAACGGACTGACCGTGGCAACCGACAGCATTCCGCATATCGAATCCGTCGCGATGGGAATCTGGATCAAGTCGGGTTCACGCGATGAAGCGCCCCATCAGCACGGGATGGCCCACCTTCTGGAGCACATGGCCTTCAAGGGCACCGGCCGGCGCAGCGCCTGGACCATCGCTTCCGAGATCGAGGATGTGGGCGGCGAGATCAACGCGTCCACCAGCGTGGAAACCACCGCGTTCTATGCGCGCATCCTCAAGAACGATTTTCCGCTGGCCATCGACATCCTGGCCGACATCCTGACGGATTCACGCTTTGACCCGGCCGAGCTTGAGCGCGAGCAGCATGTCATCCTGCAGGAGATCGGCGCCGCGCACGACACGCCGGACGACGTGGTCTTCGATCGCTTCAGCGAAACGGCCTTTCACAAACAGGCACTTGGCCGCTCGGTGCTGGGCACGCCGGAGACGGTGTGCTCCTTCACGAGCGGGCAGCTCAGGGAGTATCTGCAAAGCCACTACGGCGCCGACCGGCTGGTCGTCGTGGCGGCCGGCGGGATCGGGCATGACGAATTTGTCCGCGAGGTCGAGCAGCGGCTGGGTGCCTTCCGCCCCAAGGCCGTGAGCCCTATGGCTGACCCCGCGCATTATGTCGGCGGCGACTATCGCGAAGAACGCGAGCTGATGGACACCCAGATCGTGCTCGGCTTCGAAGGGCGCGCCTATCACGCGCGCGACTTCTACGCCTCGCAGGTCCTGTCGATGATCCTCGGCGGCGGCATGTCCTCGCGGCTGTTCCAGGAGGTCCGCGAAAAGCGCGGTCTGTGCTATTCCGTCTACGCATTCCATTGGGGTTTTTCGGACACCGGCGTGTTCGGCATCCATGCGGCGACGGGCAAGGAGGACATCCCCGTTCTCGTGCCCGTGCTGCTGAAGGAACTGGAGCGGGCCGGCGAGGCGATTACCCAGGAAGAGCTCGAGCGGGCGCGGGCGCAGTATCGCGCCGCCCTCGTCATGTCGCAGGAAAGCCCGGCCAGCCGTGCCTCGCAGATTGCCCGGCAGCTGCTGCTCTATGGCCGGCCGATCCCGATGGAAGAACTGATGGACCGGTTGTCCGGCCTGACGGTCGAACGCCTGACCGACCTGTCGGCACGGATGTTCTCCAGCACCCCCACGGTCACGGCCGTGGGGCCGATCGCCAGTCTGGCGACCTATGACGAGATTGCCGAAACGCTGACGGGGTCTGCGGGTCCTCTTCAGAAACTCGCCGTCTGAGCGGCGCCTTGATGGCGTTCCCCGCCTTCTTTGGCCCGACCCCACCGGTGCTCAAGGGAGACAAGGTGATCTTGCGCGCGCCGCAGATGCGCGACTATCGGGAGTGGGCGAAGCTGCGCGGTGCAAGCCGCGCCTTCCTCGAACCCTGGGAGCCGAGCTGGACCGCCGACGAACTGGATCGCGGCCCCTGGCGGCAGCGCCTGTCGCGCTACCGGCGGGAATTCGCTCAAGGGTCCGCCATGTCGCTGCTGATCTTCGAGAATGGCCAGGGCCGGCTTACGGGTGGCATTTCCATGGGAAACATCCGCCGCGGTGTCGCCCAGACCGCCCAGATCGGATACTGGATGGGAGAAGAGTATGCGGGCAAGGGATATATGGGGGCGGCTATCCGGCTGTTGCTGGATCACGGCTTCGGCCAAATGCGGTTGAACCGCATCGAGGCGGCCTGTATCCCCGATAATGAAAGATCGATCCGCGTGCTTGAAAAAGCCGGATTTCAACGGGAAGGACTGCTTCGCTCCTATCTGCGCATCAATGGGGCCTGGCGGGATCACATTCTTTACGCGATGACCGCCGACGACTACCGGCAAGCGAAACGAGGCTGACTTCGTGGCGAATTACATCCCGCAATTCTGGCGTTGGTTGCTTGCCTTCATCGCGTTCAGCGTTCTCCTTGCCAGCCACCCGGCACTTGCGGTCGAACCGATACGCATCACACGCGACGATGCCGCGATCGACCTTTCCGACGCGATCGAAATCTACCGCAACCAGGGCGCCAATTTTCAGGTGTCAACGGCCCCCGGCATCGACGGCATCGTGCGACGCATCGAGGTCGAGGCGCAGGATGAGCGCTCGTCGGGCGACTGGGCCGTGTTCGCGATCGCCAATACCACCGACCAGCAGTTCGACCGGCTGATCGTCGCGCCGCATTTCCGCCTGGCGGGGTCCGGCATGTTCTGGCCCGATCTCGGCTCGCACCGCATAGCCGCGATCACCCCCAGCGAGGGCTTCGCGCTCGACCGCCAGACAGCCGACGATGCCGACATCTTCCTCTTGACGATCAATCCGGGATCGATCGTCACCTTCGTGGCTGAGATGCAGTCCTCGAGCCTTCCCCAAATCTACCTCTGGGACCCGGACGTCTACAAGGACACGGTCAATTCCTACACGCTCTACCAGGGCATCGTGATCGGCATCGCAGGCCTGCTGGCGCTGTTCCTGACCATCCTGTTCGTGATCAAGGGGACGGCCATGTTCCCGGCGACGGCCGCCTTTGCCTGGGCGGTCCTGACCTATGTCTCGATCGATTTCGGCTTTCTCAACCGGGTGATGGAGATCTCACCCGGCAACGAACAATTATGGCGCGCCGGCACCGAGGTCGCGCTGGCCACCAGCCTGCTGGTGTTCCTGTTCGCCTATCTGAACCTCAATCGCTGGCACCTGCATTTTTCCTATGGCGTCCTGGCCTGGGTGCTTGCGCTTGGCGCGATAGCGGGGCTCGCCACTTTCGATCCGTCGATCGCGGCCGGCACCGCGCGGCTCTCCTTCGCGGCCACGGCGGTGGCCGGCGTCGGACTGATCGCCTATCTCGCATTTCAGGGTTATGACCGCGCCATCATGCTCGTGCCGAGCTGGCTGATGATCCTGGTGTGGCTGTTCGGCTGCTGGATGACGGTGACGGGCCAGCTCGACAACGACATCATCCAGCCGGCGCTCAGCGGCGGCCTCATTCTCATCACTCTGATGATCGGCTTCACCGTCATGCAGCACGCCTTCGCCGGCGGGGCGCTGAACCAGGGGCTGTTCAGCGATGTCGAGCGGCAGGCGCTGGCCCTGACGGGATCGGGCGACACCGTCTGGGACTGGGACGTCTCGCGCGACCGGATCGTCACGCGCCCCGATGTCAGCCGGCAGTTGGGCCTGGCCGATGGCAGCCTGCATGCGGCCGCCCGCAACTGGCTGCCGGCGCTCCATCCCGATGACCGGGACAATTTCCGCACCACGCTCGACATGATCCTCGAGCACCGTCGCGGACGCGTGATGCAGACCTTCCGCATGCGCGGCGCCGATGGCCACTATCACTGGTTCACGCTGCGCGCCCGTCCGGTCATCGGCTCCGATGGTGAAGTGGTTCGCTGCGTCGGGACATTGGTCGACAGCACCGAACAGAAGAAGGGCGAAGAGCGCCTGCTCTACGACGCCGTCCACGACAATCTGACCGGTCTGCCCAACCGGGAACTGTTCCTCAACCGGCTGGACGCTGTCATGTCTGTTGCCCAGACGGAGATGAACGTCCGGCCTTCCGCCTTCGTGATCGACATCGACCGTTTCAAGCAGGTCAATGATGGTCTGGGCATTTCGGCCGGCGACACGATCCTGCTCACCATCGCGCGCCGTCTCCACAGGCTGCTGAAGCCGCAGGACACGCTGTCGCGCTTCTCCGGCGACCAGTTCGCGCTGATGCTCCTGTCGGAGCAGGAACCGGGGCGTATTGCCGAAATGGCCGATGCCGTTCGCGCGGCGATCAGCGCCCCGATCAACTTCGCCAAGCGCGAGATCGTGCTGACGGCCTCCATCGGCCTTGTCTCCTGGACGAGCCAGCATACGAGCGCCGAAGACATGCTGAAGGACGCCGAACTGGCCATGCAGCAGGCCAAGCGTTATGGCGGAGACCGCGCCGAGCCCTTCCGTCCCGCCTTCCGCTCGGCCGGCAGCAGCCGGCTGCAGATCGAGTCCGACCTCCGCCGTGCCCTCGAACGCGGCGAGATCAAGCTCGCCTACCAGCCCATCGTCCGGCTCGAGGACCGAACCATTGCAGGGTTCGAGGCGCTCATGCGCTGGGACCATCCCCGGCGCGGCAGCATCCCGCCGGCGGAGTTCATTCCGATCGCCGAGAGCTGCGACATCATCGCCTCGCTGGGCCTTTTCGCGATGCAGACGGCAGCGGAAGACCTGAACGCGTGGCAGCGTGCAGTGGGCGACGTGCCGCTGTCGGTCTCGGTCAACCTGTCGAGCCGCCAGTTGCTGCGCCGCGACCTCGTCAACGACGTGCGTTCCGTCATCGCGCGCTCCGCCATCAACCCACGCTGTTTCCGGCTCGAATTGACCGAGTCGCTGATCATGGACAATCCGGAGCAGTCGGCCCACGTGCTCGCCAAGCTGAAGAAGCTCGGCATCGGCCTGTCGCTCGACGATTTCGGCACCGGCTATTCCTCGCTCGCCTATCTGACCCGGTTCCCCTTTGACACGATCAAGATCGACCGCAGCTTCCTCGACGACACCAGCCCCAAACGGTCGGTGCTCCTGCGCTCGATCGTCACCATGGCGCATGGGCTGGGCCTCGCGGTCGTCGCCGAAGGCATTTCCGAGGAAGCCGATGCCGAGGAACTGCGCGAGATGGGCTGCGAGTTCGTCCAGAGCTTCCTGTTCGGGCCGCCGGTCGACAGGTCGGTCGTTATCGATCTCTTGAAGGAGCAGTCGCGCGCCGTTCAGGCGTGACCGGCATCGCTGGATAGAAACACCGGATCGATGCCCAGCGAAGCCAGGACACGATCATAGGCGTGGTCGATGTCGGTGCCAAAGAGCAGGTCGGCACTGGCCGGGCAGGTCAGCCAGCCATTCTGCACGATCTCGTTTTCGAGCTGCCCTGCACCCCAACCGGAATAACCAAGCGCCATGAGCGCGCGGCTGGGGCCCGTCCCGTTCGACATCGCACGGAGAATGTCGACGGTCGCTGTCAGGCAGACCTCTTCGGTGACCGCCATGGAAGATTCGACCCTGTAGTCGCCGCTGTGCAGGACAAAGCCGCGGCTGCGGTCCATGGGCCCGCCATGGCGCACGACGATCTCGCGCGTCGCCGCGGGCAACCGTATCGTCTCCTCCTCCTCGATCATGCCGAGCTGGACGAGGAGATCGGGGAAGGAAAGCTGCTGGGGCTGGTTGATGATCAACCCCATCGCGCCTTCCTCGGAATGCGCGCAGACATAGATCACGGACCGCGCGAACCGGTCGTCCGCCATGCCCGGCATGGCAAGCAGGAAGTGCCCGTCCAGATACGGGTTCGGCAGTTCCTTGGTGTTGTCGATCGTACTCATGATCCAAAGCTAGCGCGTTTCGCACCTGCAATAAAGGCTAGGCCGATCAGGGCGGGCGAAAAGCCGTCTCATCGCCTTCTCACATGAATATGAAGCGCCAGACGATGCTGGCGCTTGATAAAGCCTGATTGCCCCACCAATGTCCCCGGCATGTTGAAAGCCTTCGCCCTGTTCCTCTCCGCCCTCCTGGTCTCGTCGCCCGCCCTGGCGGGCAAGGCGAGCGACTGGCTGCACACCGAGGGCGGCAGCGTCCGCATCGTGACGGAGGCGGAAGCTGGCGACGACGGTATCCTGCGGGGCGCGCTGCAGATCATGCTCAAGCCCGGCTGGAAGACCTATTGGGCGGACCCCGGCGACTCCGGCATTCCGCCATCCGTTCATGTCGCGGGCTCCAGCCCTGTCGGCCATCCGGAGATCGGGTTCCCGCCACCGCGGCTGATCGACGACGGCTATTCGCAGTTCGTGGGCTACGACCGGGCCGTGACGCTGGCCCTGAGCTTCCCGATTTCTCAAGGTGTGCCCGCGGATTTCACCGCCGACATCTTTCTCGGCGTATGCGAGACGATCTGCATCCCCGTCCAGGCGAGCCTCGACGTCGCGACCGCACCGAACGGCTTGCCTGCCGCTGAAATCGTGAGCCGTGCTTTTGCTGATCTGCCGCAGGAGGCCGATTCGTCCTTCCACGCACGGCTGGTCGACATTCGCGACGGCAGCCTGATTGTCGAGACCGAATATCCCGACCAGGCCCGCGAGATTGCACTCCGCGTCATCAGCGCCGGCGCACGCATGATCGGCACGGCCGAGCGTGTCGAGCCCGATGGGTCGGTCTTTCACGTGCCCTTCAGCGACGCGGAGGGGGAAGCCGCTCCTGATGAAACGCACTACATTCTGGTGACCGATGTCGGCTCGGTGACGGGTACGCTGCGGCTGTCGGAGTAGGCGGCGCTTGCCTTGCCGGATGGCGCGCGCTACCTCAGCGCTTCTCTATCCATAATCCTCAGAAAGGCTCACGTATGACCATTGGTGTTGGCGACAAGCTGCCGGCAACGACGTTCAAGGTCCCAACCGCAGATGGTGTCAAGGAAATGACGACCGACGAGGTGTTCGCGGGCAAGAAGATCGTCCTGGTCGGCGTTCCTGGCGCCTTCACGCCGACCTGCAGCAACAACCACCTGCCGGGCTTCATCGACAATTACGATGCTTTGCTCGACAAGGGCGTCGACGGCATCGCGGTGCTGTCGGTCAACGACCAGTTCGTCCTGCAGGCCTGGTCGCGGTTTCTCGGCGTCGAGGACCGCATCACCTTCCTGGCCGACGGCAATGCGGAATTCTCCGACGCCATCGGCCTGGCCATCGACCTGTCGGTTGCCAATTTCGGCAAGCGCTGCCAGCGTTTCTCCGCCGTCGTCGATGACGGCGTGGTCAAGACGCTGAACATCGAGGTCGAGCGCGGCAAGGCCACCAACAGCGGCGCCGCCGCCATGCTGGAGCAGCTCTGATCAGGCGCTACTGGCGCCGCCATTCTTCTTGAACGGCGCCATGCCCATGCGGGCGAGCTCATCGGCTCGCTCGTTTTCCTCGTGACCTGAATGGCCCTTGACCCAGTGCCACTTCACCGTGTGGCGCCGGTTGGCCTCGTCCAGCGCCTGCCACAGCTCGAGATTCTTCACCGGCTTGTTGTCGGCCGTTTTCCAGCCGCGCCGCTTCCAGCCGTGGATCCAGCTGTTGATGCCGTCCATCACATATTTGCTGTCCGTGTGCATCAGCACCTCGCACGGCTCCTTCAGCGCGTTGAGCGCGCTGATGGCGGCGAGCAGTTCCATGCGGTTGTTGGTCGTGTCCGCCTCGCCACCCGACAGTTCCCGCGACGTGCCGTTGAAGCGCAGGATGGCGCCCCAGCCTCCCGGCCCCGGATTGCCCGAACAGGCACCGTCGGTGAATATCTCGACCGATTTTTTCACGCGTCTGCCCTGTGGTCTGCGAGCCCGTAAGCCGATGCGGAGCCCACGCCGCGATGAAAGCGCATGCGGCGCAGATACTCGGTCGGGTCCTTCTTCACCACCAGGCTGCCGGGCGGCGTGTTGATCCAGTCATAGAGCCGCGTCAGCATGAAACGCATGGCCGCACCACGCGCGAGGATCGGCAGTGCCGCGATCTCCGCCGCCGAGAGCGGGCGCACGAAGCCATAACCGCGCAGGAGCGCCATGCCCTTGGTGAGGTTGAAGGAGTGGTCCTTCTCGAAACACCACGCATTCAGGCAGATGGCGAGATCGTAGACCAGGAAGTCGCTGCAGGCGAAATAGAAATCGATGAGCCCAGGCTTGCCGGCCAGAAACAGAACGTTGTCGGGAAACAGATCGGCATGGATGACTCCGCGCGGCAGGCCCGACGGCCAGTTTGCCTCGAGAAAGGCGAGTTCCGCTTCGGCCTCCGCGATCAGCCCCGGCTCGACCTCTTCCGCCTGCCCGCGCGATTTCTCCCAGAGCGGACGCCAGTCACCGATCGACAGCGAGTTGACCCGCTCCATGCCGAAATCCTCGCCAGCCAAGTGCATCTGCGCCAGCGCCATGCCGACGGCACGGCAGTGTTCGACATTCGGCCGGCGCGGCCACATGCCTTCCAGATAGGTCACGATCGCGGCCGGGCGGCCCGCAAGCTCCCCGACCATCTCACCGTCGTCCCGCATGACGGGCTGCGGGCAGCGAACGCCCTTGGTGGCGAGATGACGCATGAGGCCGAGAAAGAACGGCAGATCGTTGCGGTCGGTTCGCTTTTCGTAGAGCGTCAGGAAGTACGGCCCGGCCGACGTGTGCATCATGTAGTTGGTGTTTTCGACGCCTTCGGCGATGCCCTTGAAGGACAGCAGTTCCCCGATCCCGTAGTGATCGAGAAAGGAGCCAAGCTCCTCTTCGGAAATATCGGTGTAGACCGCCAAGCCTCTGCTCCCCTCAGGCCGAACCGTTGAGAAACGCCATGTCGGCATTCGTCAGTTCGACGTCGCGAAGATCGCGCATGACGGGGAAATTCTCCGTCTCTTCCACGGTGATCGCCAGTTCGAGTTCGGTGGAAAAGCGCTGGCGGAACCCCTCGATGATCTCCTCCACGATGATCTCGGGCGCGGAAGCGCCGGCCGACAGACCGATTACCGCGTCCGGTGCGATGGCATCCCAGGGGATGTCGTCAGCCCGCTGTACCAGCAGCGACTGGACGGCCCCCGCCTTCAGGGCGACTTCCACCAGGCGCTTGGAGTTGGAGGAATTGGGGGCGCCCACGATCAGGAAGAGATCGGTACCGGGCGCAGCCTGCTTGACCGCCTCCTGGCGGTTGGTGGTGGCATAGCAGATGGATTCGGCCGCCGGCGCGATGATGTCGGGGAACCGGTCCCGAAGCGCCCGGATCACGCCCGCCGTGTCGTCGACGGACAGCGTTGTCTGCGTCACGAAGCCGAGCTCGCCCTCGCCCGGACGCTGCAGGCGCGCAGCGTCTTCTTCCGTCTCGACGATCGACACCGAGCCTTCCGGCAACTGGCCCATCGTGCCGATCACTTCGGGATGACCGGCATGGCCGATCAGCACGACATGGCGCCCCAGCCGCTGGTGTCGCATCGCCTGTTTGTGAACCTTCGAGACAAGCGGGCAGGTTGCATCGAGATAAAACAGGTTCTTTGCCTCGGCGTCCGCGGGCACGGCCTTTGGAACGCCATGCGCAGAGAAGACCACCGGACAGTGCCGGTGCTCCGGCGGAATTTCGTGCAGTTCCTCGATGAAGACCGCGCCGCGGGCCTGAAGCCCTTCCACGACATAACGATTGTGGACGATCTCGTGGCGGACATAGACCGGTGCGCCATACTTCTTCAGCGCCAGCACCACGATCTGGATCGCCCGGTCCACGCCGGCGCAGAAGCCGCGCGGGCCGCAGAGCCGGATGGTCAACTGATGTCGGGCACTTCCGGCCCCGTTCGGCACATGATCGGACATGACCCGCAAATGGCGTTTTGGGCCGGGTCCTGTCAAGGGCGCGACCTAATGTGGAACTCAAAGGCGCGCCATGGGTTATTGCCGTATCAACACCCGACGGGAGAAGGGCACCCATGAACTCGATTATCTACATCATCGGACTTATCGTCGTCGTCGTAGCCATTTTGTCGTTCCTCGGCCTCGCCTGAGGCCGGACGACCTACGCTGACGAATTGTCACCTGAGGCCGTTGGCGGTGTTTCCGCCAGCGGCCTCACGCGTCTGTTGCGCCACAGCCAGGCGACCATGATGACCACCAGAGTGAGTGCCAGGCCGTACCAAGTCACCGCATATTGCAGGTGGCTGTTGGGAAGGTCGATCCGCGTCACGCCGCCGATCGGCATGCCTCCCGGGTTGGCGGCATCATCGGCATCGACGAAGAACGGCAGCACCGGCTCCTCGCCGAGCCCGGCGCTTTGCGCCATGACCTCCAGATCCTTCCAGTAGAAGACGTTCTTCGACGGATCGTTGTCCGGCAGGATGAATGACGGCTTTGCGGGCTCGGCCCTGCGCGACAGGCCGGCGACTTCGACCACGCCCTCGACCTGACCCTCCGGCCGGCTGGCCGGGTCCTTGCGGTCATAGGGAACGAAGCCCCGATTGACGAAGACGAAACGTCCGTCGGGCAGTTCCAGCGGAGTCATCACCTGAAAGCCCGACTGGCCGCGCCAGGTCGCCAGATAATGCCGCTCGAGATCATGGTGGAAGACGCCCTCGAGGGCGATCGGCCAGTACTCGACGTCGCGCGTCGTCGCATAGCGCGTCTCGATATCGGTCAGAGGCCGCGGCTCGGCCACGACCCGCTCGTCGATGGTGGCGATCAGCGCTTCCTTCCAGGCCAGGCGCTGGACCTGCCAGGTGCCCAGCGCCAGGAGCGCGGCAAGCGTGACCAGGCAGGCGATGCCCATGAGGATGGCGGCTGTCCGCGTCATGCGCGGGGAAGCATGGGTCGTGGTGTCACTCATCGGCGGTCGTCCAGCCGGCCTTCGGCGGCACTGTTGCGGTATTGCAGCGCAATGAGCAGCCCCTTGAAGACCCGCAGCGCAATCAGCGACAGCACCACCACCAGCGGGATCCACAGGCTGAAATGCACCCAGAGCGAGGGATTGAACGTCACCTCCGTCCAGAGCGCCAGTCCCACCACCACGAAACCGATCAGCAGGACGACGAAGGCGACGGGGCCGTCCCCGGAATCGGCGAAGGAGTAGTCGAGGTCACAGGCGGTGCAGCGCGGGGCCACGGTCAGGAAACCCGTGAAGAGCGGCCCCTGCCCGCATCGCGGGCAACGCCCAAGAAGTCCGGCCCTGAAGGGCTCCGTGGGCGGCAGGTCTGCACGGTCAGGATTCATGTCATTCATCCGATCTCAGGTGAACCTCGATTGGAGCATTCCAAAGGCAAGGGGCGGCCCATGTCGCCATGGCCGCCCCTCCCCCAATCTCAGACGTTGTGATCAGTGGTGGTAGATGTCGGCTCCCACCGAGGACCACACATAGATCGACACGAAGAGGAAGAGCCAGACCACGTCGACGAAATGCCAGTACCAGGCGGCCGCCTCGAAGCCGAAATGCTGCTTCGGCGTGAAGTGGCCGGCCATCGCCCGCAGCAGGCAGACCAGCAGGAAGATCGTCCCGATGATGACGTGGAAACCGTGGAAACCCGTCGCCATGAAGAAGGTGGCGCCATAGATCGAGCCGGAGAAGCTGAACGGCGCGACCATGTATTCATAGGCCTGCACGAAGGAGAACAGCAGGCCGAGCACCACCGTCAGCGCCAGTCCCCAAACCACGCCACTGCGGTCGTTGTGCAGCAGCGCATGGTGGGCCCATGTCACCGTCGTGCCTGACAGGAGCAGGATGATGGTGTTGTAGAGCGGAAGATGCCAGGGATCGAGAACCTCGATGCCTTGCGGCGGCCAGATGCCGCCGGTAAAGGCGACCCGGTCGACCTGTGCCGCTTCGCCCGCAAACAGGCTGGCGTCGAAGAACGCCCAGAACCACGCCGCGAAGAACATCACTTCCGAGGCGATGAACATGATCATGCCGTAACGAAGATGCAGCGACACCACGCGGGTGTGATGGCCTTCGTGGGCTTCCTTGATGGTGTCCGACCACCAGCCGAACATGGTGTAGAGGACGATGGTAAGGCCGATTAGAAACAGCCACGGATTGGCCAGATTGATACCGAGCAGCGAGAACTCGTTGTTGTTCAGGCCCTGCATCCAGCCCACGCCGCCGAGCGCCATGACAAGCGCGCCGACCGAACCGAGAAACGGCCAGGGGCTGGGGTCGATGATGTGATAGTCGTGGTTCTTTGCGTGAGTATCGGCCATGTTCAACCCCCGATTTCCGATGCGGCAGCCGGCGCCGCATCGTCCTGACTGGTCCCGCGCGCGGCGAGCGGGCTCGTGCCCTCCGCGGTCGGGAAGAATGTATAGGAAAGTGTGATCGTCCCGACATCACCGATCTCGACGATGGCCGGATCCACGTAGAATACGACGGGCATGTCCAATTCCTCGCCCGGCTGCAGCTCGGTCTCGGTGAAACAGAAACATTCCATCTTCATGAAGTACGCACCGGCCTGCTCGGGCACGACGTTGAAGGTCGCGGTTCCCGTCGTCGCCGTCGAGCCTCTGTTCACCGCGGAATAGTGAACCTGCGTGGTCTCGCCGATCTTGATCGTCACGGAACGCTGTTGCGGCTCGAAATCCCAGGCAAGGCCGCGAACATTCGCATCGAAACGGACCCGGACATCCTTGTCGAGGATCGTGCTCGAATACTGCTCGACGCGCTGCGTGGTGCCGCCATAGCCGGTCACCTGGCAAAACAGTTCGTAGAGCGGGACAGCGGCGAACGCTACGCCGACCATGCCGGCGAAGAAGGCCGTGCAGGCTCCGGCGATCATCAGGTTGAACCGGTGCTTCCTCTCGTCGAGCGCTGGTGTCGTCGTCATGTCCTGCCTCACATCGGCCGATTGAGAATCTCTGGACCGAAGACGGTGATCGTCGCCACGTAGAAGATGACGACGAGCGCCACCAGCGCCAGCGCGATCGCCGTCGAACGGCTGCGGCGCGCCTTCTTCTGCGCTTCGGTCAGGATGACGTATTCTTGTTCCATATCAGGCTCCCAGAGCCCCCGCCCAACGCGCGACGAGCGTATCGATCATCAGCGCGGCAAAAATTGCGAAGAGATAAAGCAGCGAATAGGCGAAGAGCGCCTTGGCCGGCCGCATCACGGTATCGCTGTCGGGCATGCGCAGCACCTTCCAGGCCGAGACGATGAAGCCGATGCCGAGCGCTGCAGCGACTGCGCCATAGACGATGCTGGAATAGCCCAGGGCTGCGGGCAGCACGCCCGTCACCGCGACGGCCAGCGTGTAGGCGAAGATCTGGCGCCGCGTCGATGCATGACCGGCCACGTTCGGCATCATCGGCACGCCCACCCGTTCATAGTCGGCCGACTTGAAGAGCGCCAGCGCCCAGAAATGCGGTGGCGTCCAGAGGAAGATGATCAGGAACATGATCAGCGGCTCAATCGCCACCGATCCGGTCGCGGCCGCCCAGCCGATGATCGGCGGGAACGCGCCGGCGGCGCCGCCAATGACGATGTTCTGCGGCGTCGAGCGCTTCAGCCACATGGTGTAGACCACGGCGTAGAAGAAGATGGTGAAGGCAAGCATCGCCGCAGACAGCCAGTTGGCGAGCAGGCCGAGCGTCACGACCGAAAAGGCCGACAGCACGATCCCGAAGACAAGCGCTTCACCGGGCAGGATGCGGCCCGTGGCCACCGGTCGGCTGGCCGTGCGGCTCATCACGCGGTCGATATCGGCATCGTACCACATGTTCAGCGCACCGGACGCGCCGGCACCGACGGCGATGGCAAGGACGGCGATGACGACCTGAACCGGATTGAGCGCGACCGGCGCCGTCACCATGCCGACGAAGGCCGTGAAGATGACCAGCGACATCACGCGCGGCTTCAGCAGCGCGAAAAAGTCGCCTGCCGTCGCTTCCGACACATGGAAGCCTGCCTCGTCAAACCCGCTCTTTTCGACCAACGCCATTTGCGGTTTTTTCCAACTCTTTTTGTTTGTGAGGCCGCCGCGCCGGGCGCGGCGACCTCCGATTCTTGAAGCCGGGCGGCAGCGCCCGTTACTTGACCTTCGGCAGCTGTTCCCACTGGTGGAACGGCGGCGGCGAAGGCAGCTGCCATTCCAGCGTCGTGGCACCTTCACCCCACGGATTGGCACCAGCCTCGCGCTTCTTGGCGAAGGCCTCGAAGACGCCGTAGAGGAAGACCAGCGTGCCGATGGCGGCGAGGTAGGAGCCGTAGGACGACACCATGTTCCAGCCGGCGAAGGCATCCGGGTAGTCGATGTAGCGACGCGGCATGCCGGCCAGACCGAGGAAGTGCTGCGGGAAGAACAGCACGTTCACGCCGATGAAGGTCAGCCAGAAGTGGATGCGCGCGATGAGCGAGTTGTACATGTAGCCCGTCATCTTCGGGAACCAGTAGTACCAGGCCGCGAAGATGCCGAACACAGCGCCCATGGACAGCACGTAGTGGAAGTGCGCCACGACGTAGTAGGTGTCGTGCATGTAGCGGTCGAGACCGGCATTGGCGAGCTGCACGCCCGTCACGCCACCCACGGTGAACAGGAAGATGAAGGCGATCGCCCACATCATCGGGGTGCGCATCTGGATGGATCCGCCCCACATCGTCGCGATCCACGAGAAGATCTTGATGCCGGTCGGCACCGCGATCACCATCGTGGCGAAGACGAAGTAGCGCTGCGTGTTGAGCGACAGGCCCGTCGTGTACATGTGGTGCGCCCACACGATGAAGCCGACCGCGCCGATCGCCACCATGGCATAGGCCATGCCGAGATAACCGAAGACGGGCTTTCTCGAGAAGGTCGCCACGATGTGGCTGACGATGCCGAAGGCGGGCAGGATGAGGATGTAGACCTCGGGGTGGCCGAAGAACCAGAACAGGTGCTGGAACAGGATCGGATCGCCGCCACCGGCCGGATCGAAGAAGGTCGTGCCGAAATTGCGGTCCGTCAGAAGCATGGTGATGCCACCGGCCAGGACGGGCAGCGACAGGAGCAGGAGGAAGGCCGTGATCAGCACCGACCAGGCAAAGAGCGGCATCTTGTGCAGCGTCATGCCGGGCGCACGCATGTTGAAGATGGTCGTGATGAAGTTGATGGCGCCCAGGATCGAGGATGCACCCGCGATATGCAGCGCCAGGATCGCCAGATCCATCGCCGGCCCGGGGCTGCCGCTGGTCGACAGCGGCGGATAGATGGTCCAGCCGGTGCCCGCACCGTACATTCCGGGCGCGCCGGGCACGAACATCGAAAGCAGGAGCAGGAGGAAGGCGGGCGGCAGGAGCCAGAACGAGATGTTGTTCATGCGCGGGAACGCCATGTCGGGCGCGCCGATCATGATCGGCACCATCCAGTTGGCGAAACCGCCGATCAGCGCCGGCATGACCATGAAGAAGATCATCACCAGGCCGTGCGCGGTCGTGAACACGTTGTACATGTGCTTGCCGCCATCGATGGCGGCGTCGCCCTCATAGCCATACACCATCGCCGCCAGGCCATGGAATATCTGGATACCCGGCTCGGCGAGTTCCCACCGCATGAACAACGACAGCGAGCCGCCGACGATGCCTGCGATGATCGCAAAGATCAGGTAGAGGGTGCCAATGTCCTTGTGGTTGGTCGAATAGATCCACCGCGTCCAGCCGTAAGGCTTGTGATCGTCGTGGGCGTGAGCTGCCGCGCCTGCCATATTCCCGCTCCGTTCTTTCTTAAGCCGTTACCGTCGTCAGATCATTCCGCCACTTGGGCGACGGAGCTTTCCGCATAGATCGCTGCCCGGAGTGCCTCGTTGGCACCCGGCACATCCGTGGCGGCGGTGACGAGCCAATCATTGTAAAGTTCCTGCGAGACCACGCGAACCGCGATCGGCATGAAGGCATGGTTCATGCCGCACAGTTCCGAACACATTCCGTAGAAGACACCTTCACGTTCGGCGCGGAACCACACTTCGTTGATACGTCCGGGCACCGCGTCGCTCATCACGCCGAAGGCCGGAATCTTCCAGGCGTGAAGCACGTCGGCCGCCGTCACGAGGACGCGAACCACGGTATCGACCGGCACGACGACCTCGTTGTCGACTGCCAGGAGACGCGGGTAGAGATCCAGGTCTTCCTTGGCCTGCGCCGCGCGCTCGCCATCGTTCAGCATCAGGGAGGCGAAGGAGACGCTCTCTTCCGCATCCTGGTATTCATATTCCCAGTACCACTGCAGGCCGGTGGCCTTGATGGTGATCTCGGGCTCGCCGGACGGGGTGTACTGGGACGTCAGCAGCTGGAACGAAGGCACCGCGATCATCAGCAGGATGACCACTGGCGCAACGGTCCAGATGACCTCGATCGTGGCATTGTGGCTGGTGCGCGAGGGCACTGGATTGGCGCTTGCCCGGTAGCGGACCATGCACCAGGCCAGGAGAATGAGCACAAACAGCGTGATCGGAATGATGAACCACAGCGTGAACTGTTCAAACCAGCGCAGTTCCTGCATGATTGCTGTTGCCGGTTCGGGCAGCGACATCTGCCAGGCCGTCGGTTGGCCGCCAGGCGTCTGAGCATGTGCAAATCCCATCGGGACCAACGCGCCAATTGCGGCCAGGCTCGCTGTAAATTTTCTCATCACCCTCTTACTCTCCCGGGTCGATCCTTGGCGATTTGGAATGCGGGCGCGCTGGCGCACGGACTCATCGTCGCCTTTGGGCGCTTCAAACCATACTCTCATGAGGACCGCAAGGAAGCCATGATCACAGATGTGCGGCATTTTTGCGCGTGCATGCCAGTCCTTAGCGGCGGGTGCCTTGTTTTGGCTTCACTCCGACTCGATGGAGCTATAGGCATTTGAACATCGGCGATCCGCTTGACCGATGGCGCGCAGGGCTTGCATCGGCTCGACGGCTTTTCGAGCCGCGCCCGTCACGGTACATTCGCCTGATTCGCGAGGAAAGATCTCATGCAGACGCTGTTTCGCCGCTCATTGCCGATCGTAGCCATGGCTCTTGGCCTTGCCTCGTCTGCTCCAGCCCTTGCCCAGGAGGGCAGCGGCGTTCGCTCGACCCATGGAGGCTGGTCGATCGTCTGCGACACGCCGCCCGGCGCCAGCAGCGAACAATGCGTGATGATGCAGAACGTCGTCGCCGACGACCGGCCCGAGATCGGGCTTTCGGTGGTGGTGCTCAAGACGGCTGACCAGTCCGCCGAAATCCTCCGCGTCCTGGCGCCCCTCGGCGTGCTTTTGCCCAACGGTCTCGGCCTCAACATCGACGGGCAGGACATCGGCCGCGCCTATTTCGTGCGGTGTTTCGACGATGGCTGCTATGCCGAAGTGATCCTCGAGGAGCCGCTCCTGACAACCTTGCGCGAGGGCGACGTTGCCACCTTCATCGTCTTCCAGACGCCCGAGGAAGGCATCGGCATCCCCGTCGAGCTCGAAGGTTTTGGCGAAGGGTACACCGCCCTGCCCTGAGCCAGTCGGCTTGCCCAGCATTCCAGCAGGTTCGGCGCCATCGCGCCATCAATGGGTGTATCGCGCGCGGCAGAACCTATATGAGCGCAAATGACCCACCCAAAGGGAGCCCGCATCGTGTCCTCCAGGCTGATCGAATCCTTCGACATTTCCGAAGAAGCCCTGCGCCGCATCGTCGCCGACACCATCCACGGCGCGGATGATGGCGAATTGTATCTCGAGGCCAGCGAAAGCGAAGCGCTGCTGTTCGACAATGGCCGGCTGAAGACAGCCAACTACAACACCGATCGCGGCTTCGGCCTGCGCACGGTGGCCGGCGAGGCGACCGGCTATGCCCATTCGAGCGAGATGAGCGAAGCCTCCCTGCTGCGCGCCGCCGATGCGGTGTCGACCGTGAAGTCCGGCTATTCGGGCAAGCTCGCGGCCCCGCCGCCGGGGACCAACCGCAAGCTCTATGGCGACGAGAACCCGCTCGCCGCGCCCGGTTTCGAGGAAAAGGCCAGGCTGCTCCAGGAAATCGACGCCTGGCTTCGGGCGCGCGACCCGCGCGTGCGCCAGGTCACGGCATCGCTTGCCGCCTCCTGGCAGCATATCGAGATTCTGCGTGCCGACGGCAATTTCGTCAGCGACATCCGGCCGCTGGTACGTTTCAGCGTGCAGGTGGTCGTCGGCGACGGCGACCGCCAGGAAACGGGCTCCTACGGCATGGGCGGGCGCAAGGCGTTCGGCGACTTCATCGCCGAGGACAGCTGGAAGCATGGCGCCGAGGAGGCGCTGCGCCAGGCATTGGTCAATCTGTCGGCCAAACCGGCGCCAGCCGGGACGTTCGACATCGTCCTGTCGGCCGGCTGGCCGGGCGTGATGCTGCACGAGGCCGTCGGCCACGGGCTCGAGGGCGATTTCAACCGCAAGAAGACCTCCGCCTTTTCCGGGCTGCTCGGCCAGCAGGTAGCCGCCAAGGGCGTCACGGTGGTGGATGACGGCACCATGTCGGAGCGTCGCGGCTCGCTGACCATAGACGACGAGGGAACGCCGACCAACCGGACCGTCCTCATCGAGGACGGAAAGCTGGTCGGCTACATGCAGGACCGCCAGAACGCGCGACTGATGGGCATGGAAGCAACCGGCAACGGCCGGCGCGAATCCTACGCCCACGAACCGATGCCGCGCATGACCAACACCTACATGACCGCGGGCGAACACACGCCCGAGGACATCATCGGTTCGGTCAAGAAGGGCATCTACGCCGTCTCCTTCGGCGGCGGCCAGGTCGACATCACGAGCGGCAAGTTCGTCTTCGCCTGCACCGAGGCCTACATGATCGAAAACGGCGAGGTCAGCCACCCGATCAAGGGCGCCATGCTGATCGGCAACGGCCCGGACGCCATGCACCGGGTGAGCATGGTCGGCAACGACATGAAGCTCGACACCGGCATCGGCATGTGCGGCAAGGGAGGCCAGGGCGTGCCCGTCGGCGTCGGCCAGCCACATCTGCGCATGGACGCCATGACGGTCGGCGGGACACAGATGTGAGGCGGCCACACCGCTTCAAACCCATGACGCTGGCGTCTTTGGAAGACGGCCTTCCGGGTCGACTATCTCCAGTCGCGGCCCGCCCGGGCCGTTCCACCGCCATAGCGCTATGCATTTGCCGCCAGGCGACATGAAGGACGGATAGATTACGCCGTCAATTCCCTCGCCCATGAGGCGCGTGCGCAAGGCATGGGTCAGCGGCTTCCGTCCTTCGTCGAGCATCGAACGCCACTCGCAGGTGTGAATTTCGGAGTCAGCCCCGACCCTCGACAAGGCTGCCTCTTCGGTGAGGTCTGCGATCTTTCCACCGTGAAGCTCCAGCCGCGCGATCAGGGCGGGATGCTGCACGAAACCCTGATTGTATTCCGCCCAGGCGGTCGACATCTCCAGGCCCGCATAGATCGCCGGCGTACCGACGGGGTTCCAGCGTCCGCCAAATCGGGCCGCCCCCTCGCCTGACAGCGGCAGATGCGCCCAGCGCGGCACATAGGCGCGCCAGAGAAGAAGCGGCGAAGTGTTGCCGTTAGGCATAGACGCCGGAGCGTGTAGCCTCGAGATAGGCGAGCACCTTGTCAGCCTTGCCCTCGCGGACAAGATCGTAGGCGGTCTTGCCTGCCCAGCCGGGGATGGGCTGGTGCTTGAACCAGATCGCGGCGCGGTCTTCCGCCCCCGCCATCTCGCCGGAGATGGCGAGGATTCGAACCACGGGGCTGAGCGCTGCATCGACCTTGCGCGCACCGGTTTTCGCGGTCAGCGTATTTCGGGCAACCCCGATCAGCGCGGCGAGCTCCGACATCGTGACGCCGAGCATGTCGGCAACGCGGCGCGGCGAGAGGAAAGGCGAGTCCCCATCGCCGAAACTATGCGTGCCCGTATCGAGCATAACCATGACATTTTCCTTGCGTCGATTTTCACTTCAATGCTCAATATGAGCTCGATCTGCGCTCAAATCAAGTTTTCGCCCGGAAGGCTTCTGCATGCCCTCACCCTCCTCCATCGTCATCCTCACCGGGGCCGGCATTTCCGCCGAATCCGGCGTCGACACCTTTCGCGACGCAGGCGGGATATGGTCGAAGGTGGATTACCGCGACGTCGCCACGCCCGAAGGTTTTGCGCGCGATCCGGCGCGGATCCACGAGTTCTACAACATGCGCCGCCGGGGTCTGGCGAGCATCAAGCCCAACGCGGCGCATGAGGCGCTGGCCCGGCTGGAGCGGGAGTTCGCGGGCGACTTCCTGCTGGTGACCCAGAACATCGACGATCTGCACGAGCGGGCGGGCTCGAACAAGCTGATCCATATGCATGGCGAACTCGGCCGGGCGCTCTGCACGAATTGCGGCGCCCGGCAGGAATGGCGGGAGGATCTGTCGGTCGACATCCCCTGCCCCGCCTGTGGGTCACGCGGGTTCTTGCGGCCCGACGTCGTCTGGTTCGGCGAGATGCCCTACCACATGGAGAGGATATACGCCTCGCTCGAGACCTGCGACCTGTTCGTGTCCATCGGCACCAGCGGCAATGTCTATCCCGCCGCCGGCTTCGTGGCGGAGGCGAGACAGAACGGCGCCCGCACAATCGAGCTCAATCTGGAGCCATCCGAGGGCGCCACATTCTTCGACGAGGCGGTGCATGGCCGCGCGACCGAAATCGTCCCGGCCTTCGTCGAAAGCATCCTGGCCGGCAGATAGCCCGCCCCCTATTCCCGCCGCAGATAGAGCCACAGTGTCAGCGGCGCGAGGATGGCGGTCAGGGCCACGGGCGCGATCAGCGCAATCGCTACATCTCCCATCGTTGCCCCGCCGCCCATCAGGCCGCGGATAGCCGTGGTCATCAGCGAAACCGGATTGACGGCAACGAAGCCGCGCAGCCAGTCCGGCATGGTGGCCGGATCGACCATGATGTTGGAGGCAAAGACCAGCGGGAACAGGAAGGTGAAGCCGATGGTCATCACGGTCGTCGGCGTGCGGATCAGAAGGCCGAGCACGATGAACACCCAACCCATGCCGAAGCCGATGGTGACCAGCATGATGAAGGCCGGGATCACGCCGAGAATGCCCGCCTCCGGCCGGTAGCCGAGGATGAGGCCGATGGTCAGGATGATGGAGGCGGCGATCAGATGGCGCATGATGTCGCCGACCATCAGGCCCGCAAAGGGTGCCAGCGACCAGATCGGCAGCGAGCGGAAACGGTCGAACAGTCCCTTGCTGAGATCGGTCGACAGACCCATGCCGGAATAGACCGCGTTGAACACCACCGTCTGCACCAGGATGCCCGGCAGGAAGAACTGCAGATATTCGGATGGCGAGCCGGCCAGCGCGCCGCCGAACACGAAGGTGAACAGCAGCGTGAACATGATCGGCGTCATCACCAGATCGAACAGCTGCTCCGGCACATGCTTGAACTTGAGAAAGGCGCGCCAGCCGAAGACCAGCGCGTTGGACAGCGCCGATGGTGGGCTCGGGCGCGCCACCTTCTGCAACTGAGACAACGAAGCGGTGTCGCTCATGGCTGTGTCTCTTTCTTCGCCGCATCCGCGGCGGGCTGCCCTGTCAGCGCGAAGAACACTTCATCGAGGCTCGGCTGTCCCATCGAGAAATCCGAGAGTTCGATGCCGGCGGCAACCAGCGCGGCCAGCGCCTCGTTGGCTTCCCTGGCCGTGTCGGCAAGCACCGACAGCTCCGCGCCCTCCGTGCTGCGCTGGACCGCACGGCCAAGCCGCTGTTCCAGCAGGGCCGAGGCGGCATCGAGCGTGGCCGGATCGGCAAGTGCGACATGGAGGAAGCCCGACCCGGTGGCGGCCTTGAGCTCGCGGCTGGTGCCCTCGGCGATCTTCCTGCCATGATCGATCACCGCGATGCGGGCGGCCAACTGGTCGGCTTCCTCGAGATATTGCGTGGTCAGTAGGATCGTGACGCCCGAATCGGCCAGTGCGCGGATCATCTTCCAGACATCCTTGCGCGCCTTGGGATCGAGCCCGGTGGTCGGCTCGTCGAGGAACAGCACGCCCGGCGTCACGACCAGCGAGGCGGCGATGTCGAGGCGCCGGCGCATGCCGCCGGAATAGTTCTTCACCTGCTTGTGCGCCGCGTCCGACAGGTCGAAGGCTGCCAGCAGCTCGTCCGCGCGCGCCCGCGACTTTCCGCGAAACCCCCATAGCCTGGCCAACAGGTTCAGGTTCTCGCGGCCGGTCAGCTCTTCGTCGAGCGAGGCGAACTGACCGGTCATGGCGATCACCCCGCGCACCTCGGCGGGCGCGGTCATCAGGTCGTGGCCCATCACCGTCGCGGTGCCCGCATCGGGCCGCGCCAGGGTTGCCAGCATGCGCATCAATGTGGTCTTGCCGGCACCGTTCGGGCCCAGAATGGCGAATATCATGCCACGCGGCACGACAAGATCGATGCCATCGACGGCCCGCAGCTCGCCGAAGGATTTGACCAGCCCGTGCGCGACGATCGCCGCTTCGGCGGAGACCGCCATCGTTTTCGAAATCTCGTTCATGACCTCGCCCGTTGAGCGTGTTGCCCTCCCAGACAGAGCGAGGCCTATACCAGCAAACACCATGCTTGGCAGCATGCTTCAGCGCCGATACTGACAAGCCTTGTCGCCGATGCCGGATCCGTCAACGGCGCTTCTTCGGCTTCTCCAGAAGCGCGACGGCTTCCACGTGATGCGACCACAGGAACTGGTCGATCGGGGTGACCGAGATCAGGCGGTAGCCGCCCTCCACGAGGATGGACAGATCGCGGGCAAGCGTCGCCGGATTGCACGAGACCGCCGCCACGAAGCGGATGTCGCTCCTGGCGATCTGGCGCGCCTGGTCTTCCGCTCCCGCGCGTGGCGGGTCGAAGACGAGGCCGTCAAACGCGTTCAGCTCCTTCCAGGTCAGCGGGCGCCGGGCGAGATCGCGCCGCTCATTGGTAATCGTCTTCAGGCCCGCGGCATGGCGGAAAGCCCGGTCGAGCGCGCCCAGCGCTTCGGCCTCGCCCTCGACCGCGTGAACCATCGAGTCGCGTGCCAGCCGGAGCGCGAAGGTGCCGATCCCGGCAAACAGATCCGCGACCTTTTTCGCCTTCTTCAGATGCCCCGTCACCAGATCGGCCATCGCCAGTTCCGCCACCTCGACAGCCTGCAAGAAACCGCCGGGCGGCATATTGACCGAGATGTCGTCGATCAGTATCTGCGGCTTCTGCGGTTCCACGACGATCTCCCCCTCCCAGGAGAGCCGCGCCAGCCGGTTGGCGATGGCGAATTGCGTGGCCTTCTGGCGCCGGGCGGCAGACAACTCGCCGGCCCCGGAAACTGCGATGTCGAGCCCCGAAGCCGTGGCGCTGACGGCCAGCCGGAAGGCATCCTGCGTCGAGCAGAGGACAACCGCCAGTTCGCGCACCAGTTCGATCGCTCCCTCGATCGCCGGCACCGCGATCGGGTCCTCCTCGATGTCGACGATCTCGTGCGAAAGCGCCTTGCGGTAGCCGAGCAGCATGCCACGATCCGTGCGCAGCGCGGTCCACGTCACGCGGCGGCGCGAGGCGGGCGGGCAGGCGATCAGATCGCCGACTTCAACGTCGAGCCCTCGCTGGCGCATGGCCGTGACGACCGTCTCGCGCTTGAAGGCGCGGTAGGCGCTCTCTTCCAGGTGCTGCAGCTCGCAGCCGCCGCAGATCCCGAAATGTCGGCAATGTGGCTTGACACGCTGCGGCGAGGCCTCGATGACGGCGATCAGGTCGGCGCGGTCCTTGTTGATCGCGGCCGTCACAATCTCGCCCGGCAGCGCGAATGGCACGAAGACCGGCCCCCCGGGCGTATCGGCGATGCCGTCGCCCTGGGCGCCGAGGCGCGAGATTGTCAGGCGGGTGCTCATCAGGTCTTCTCGCCGTAAAGGAGGAATTCGCGGTTGCCGTCGCCACCCTCGATGGGCGACGCGACGATGCCCGCAGCGCGCCAGCCAGGAAAGGCGTCCAGCCACAAACGCATGTCTTCCGCCACGCGTTCCGCATCCGCCGGATCGCGCAGCAGCCCGCCCTTGCCGATCGCCTGGCGTCCCGCCTCGAATTGCGGCTTCACCAGAAAGACGCCCTTGGCGCCCGGGGCGGCCAGGCCAAGCGCCGGCGGCAGCGCCAGCTTGAGCGAGATGAAGCTCACATCGGAAACCAGCATATCGGGCGCGCCCGCGGCCAGGTGGGCAGGCGCAAGCTCGCGGGCATTCAGCCCTTCGATCGAGGTCACGCGCGGATCGTCCGAAAGACTTTGATGCAACTGCCCATGACCGACATCGATGGCCGTCACATGCGCCGCACCGCGCTCCAGCAGAACTTGGGTGAAACCGCCTGTCGAGGCCCCGATGTCGAGTGCCTTGGCGCCCGCCACATCTATCCCGAAAGCGTCCAGCCCGCGGACGAGCTTGAGCGCGGCGCGTGAGACATAGGCGATGGCCGGATCGTCGATGGCGATGACCGCATCAGCTGCCGCCGTCCTGCCAGGCTTGGTCTCCGCCCGGCCGTCGACGCTCACCGTCCCGCGCAGGATGGCGTCGCGCGCGCGCGAGCGCGACGCAAACAGGCCCCGCGCCACGAGAAGTTCGTCGAGGCGGAGGCGGATGGGCGCGGCGGTGGACATGGGGCTTGATGCGCGATTGCCGCCTGTAACGCAATCGATCGATTGCGTTCAGGCCGATGCGGCTTTCTTTGTCCGGCCCAGCGCGGCAAACACCGCATGAACGATGCCGGCGCGGTCCAGACCGGCCTGGGCATACATCTTTTCGGGCTTGCCGTGATCGGTAAACGCGTCCGGCAGCACCAGCGGGCGGACCTTCAGCCCTTGGTCCAGAAGCCCTTCATGGGCGAGATGGTGCAGCACATGGGTGGCGAAGCCGCCAATGGCGCCCTCTTCCACGGTGATGAGCACCTCGTGCTCGCGGGCGAGGCGCGAAACCAGGTCCTGGTCGAGCGGCTTGGCAAAGCGCGCATCGGCAACCGTCGTCGACAGGCCGGCAGCCTCCAGTTCCTCGGCCGCCGCCAGGCAGTCCGCAAGCCGCGTGCCGAGCGAAAGAAGCGCGATCTTGGTGCCCTCGCGCAGGATGCGACCCTTGCCGATCTCCAGCGCCTTGCCGCGCTCGGGCATTTCGACGCCGACGCCATTGCCGCGCGGGTAGCGGAAAGCAAGCGGCCCTTCGTCATATTCGACGGCCGTGCGGACCATGTGCTTCAGTTCGGCCTCGTCGGCCGCCGCCATCACCACGAAACCCGGCAGGCTCGCCAGATAGGTCACGTCGAAGGCCCCGCAATGGGTCGGGCCGTCCGCGCCGACGAAGCCGGCCCGGTCGATCGGAAAACGAACCGGCAGCTTCTGGATCGCCACGTCGTGGACGACCTGGTCGTAGGCGCGCTGGAGGAAGGTGGAATAGATCGCCGCGAAGGGCTTCATCCCCTCCGACGCCAGTCCCGCCGCAAATGTCACCGCGTGCTGTTCGGCGATGCCGACATCGAAGGTTCGTTCGGGAAAGGCTTCGCCGAAAAGATCGAGACCGGTACCCGCGGGCATGGCAGCCGTGATGGCGACGATCGACTCGTCCTCGCGCGCCTCCTCGACCAGGGCCTCGGCAAACACCTTGGTGTAGCTCGGCGCATTGGACGGGGCCGAGGCCTGCGCCCCGCTGATGACATCGAATTTCGACACGCCGTGATACTTGTCGGCGGCGGCCTCGGCCGGGGCGTAGCCCTTGCCCTTCTGCGTGATGACGTGAATGAGCACCGGGCCCGTGCCGTGGTCGCGCACATTGCGCAGCACCGGCACCAGATGCTCCAGATTATGGCCGTCGATGGGGCCTATGTGGAAGAACCCCATCTCCTCGAAAAGCGTGCCGCCGGTTACATAGCCGCGCGCATGCTCGACGGCGCGGGTGACCGCACGGTCGACGCGCTTGCCGAGATGGGCGGTGAGCTTCTTGCCGATGTCGCGAATGCCGGCATAGGTCGCACCCGATGCCAGGCGCGCCAGATAATGGCTCATGGCGCCGGATGGCGGGGCGATCGACATGTCGTTGTCGTTGAGGATGACGATCAGCCGGGCGTCGAGTGCGCCGGCATTGTTCATCGCCTCATAGGCCATGCCGGCCGACATCGCGCCATCGCCGATGACCGAGATCACATGGCGCTTCTCGCCCTTGAGATCGCGCGCCACCGCCATGCCGAGGCCCGCCGAAATGGAGGTCGATGAGTGGGCCGCGCCAAAAGGATCGTACTCGCTCTCGTCACGCTTGGTGAAGCCGGACAGCCCGCCTTCCTGCCGCAGGGTGCGGATGCGGTCGCGGCGCCCGGTCAGGATCTTGTGCGGGTAGGCCTGATGGCCGACATCCCAGATCACCCGGTCGTTCGGCGTGTCGAAGACGTGGTGGATGGCCAGCGTCAGTTCGACCACGCCGAGGCCAGCGCCCAGATGTCCCCCGGTCTGCGAAACGGCATCGACAAGCTCCAGCCGAAGCTCGGCGGCAAGCTGCGGCAACTGGCGGTCCTCAAGCCGGCGCACGTCTTGCGGCAAATGGATGGTGTCGAGGAGGGGTGTTTCTGGCTTGGTCAAGGGGCTATGGCCTGTCTCTGCGCGGGCTTGGTGAGGACATAGTGCGTCACCAAGCCCATGTAAATGCGCCGCGGGCGCGCAGGCCGGGCCGCGTGAGGTCGAAGGAGATACACAAGCCGACGAGACGAACCCGCGCCCCCGGCTGCGCAGCGAACGCCGATGCCGCCTACATCGTGCGGGCGCGGCATGAGCAGCCTTTGGGTCGCATCGTGCTGCAGGCTATGCGTGCTGCATAATCTGCGCTAGATTTCTCCTCATGAACCAGCTTTTGAAAAGAGCCTTGAAAGCTGTTGAGGAACTGCCGCCGGAGCAGCAGGACGAGATCGCGCGCGCCATGCTGAGCATGGCTGAGACAGGCCCCGCACGAGAGATGATCGATCCCGACCACCTTTCCGACGTGCTGGCGGGGCTGGCGCAGGCTGACCGCGACGAGTTTGCGACTGAGGCTGAGGTGGAGGCTGCGTTTCGCCGATTTGACGGGTGAAGCTCCGCTTCACGCCCCGCGCCCGCGACGACCTCGTCGAGATCGCTGATTTCTTGCGCGAGCGAAATCCACGTGCAGCGCTGCAAGTCCGCGCTGCGATCCTGAATTCCCTGCAGATGATCGCTCGATATCCATCGGCGGGCCGCCTTCAGACCACGGCGCGCATCCGCAAGTTGGTGGTGCGTCGATACCCATATCTCGTTTACTACACGCTGCGCGACCAGGAGATAATCGTTCTGAGCGTCAAGCATGCGGCACGACGACGGGAGTACGATGACGGGTAAAGCTTACTCCCCGTCGAGCGGCTCCGTGCCGACCGGCTGGCCTTCGCGCGACAGGCGGATCTTCTCCACCTTGTCCTCGGCCGACTTCAGCAGCCGGTCGCAATGCGCCTTCAAGGCCTCGCCGCGCTCGTAGATGCGGATCGACTGGTCGAGCGGCACGTCGCCACGCTCCAGGTCGTCGACGATCTTCTCGAGGGCTTCCAGCGCCTGCTCGAAGCTCATCGCCTTGATGTCGTCGTCGGGGTTTTCGGCCATGGTCATCCTCGCAGCAATCGTCCGACATGGGCACCGACCGAGCTGGACAGCCCGCGCAGATCGTAGCCGCCCTCCAGAAGGCTCACCACCCTGTCGCTGCAGAGCCTGTTGGCAAGTCCCATCAGTTCGGCGGTCGCCCAGTCGAAATCGGCCTCTTCCAGATTGATCTCGGCCAGCGGGTCGCGGTGGTGGGCGTCGAAACCGGCCGAGATGATGATCAGGTCGGGATGGAACTCGACGATCGACCGCATGACGCGGTCCTTGAAGGCGTCGCGAAAGATGTCGGAGCCGGCGCCCGGCGACAGCGGCGCGTTGACGATGTTGCCGGCGCCGGTCTCATCCCTCTTGCCGGTGCCCGGGTAGAGCGGCATCTGGTGGGTCGAGCAGTAGAGAACCGACGGGTCGTCCCAGAAGATGTCCTGGGTTCCGTTGCCGTGGTGGACATCCCAGTCGACGATGGCGACCCGCTCGGCGCCATGCTTCTTCTGGGCATGGCGGGCGGCGATCGCGGCATTGTTGAAAAGGCAGAAGCCCATCGCCGTCACCTTCTCGGCGTGATGGCCGGGAGGGCGAGCGGCAACAAAGACATTGTCGGCGCGCTTCTCGAACACGTCGTCGACGGCGCTGACAGCGGCACCCACCGCCAGAAGCGATGCCTCGCCGCTTTTCGGGCTCACCGAGGTGTCGGCATCGACACGCACGATGCCCTCGTCGGGTATGGCGGCCATCACCTTGTCGAGATGCGATTCGGGATGGGCGAGCAGCAGATGCTCGCGGTCCGCGGCAACGGGCTCGTGCCGGTCGAGCCGATCGAAGCGGTCTTCCGACAGCACCTTCTCGATGGCGCGCAGCCGGTCGGGTCGCTCGGGATGGCCGGGCGGCGTCAGATGTTCGAGGAAAAGCGGATGCGAATAGAGGCGTGTGACCATGATTACCCTATAGGATCAATTCGGCTGCTTGGCCACGGTGGCGGCTTGCCGTCCACATCTGACGCGGCTTCGACCTATCGCTCGAGGATCTCGGTCCCGGCGATCTCGATGCCGAACCCTTCCAGGCCGACATAATGGCGCTTGCGCGAGGCGAGAAGCTTGATCGACGAGATGCCGAGATCGCGCAGGATCTGCGCGCCAAGGCCGATCTCGCGCCATTCCTGCTCGCGCGCGACCGCCTCCAGATGCGCCTCCGCATCCGCCGTCTGCGGACGGTTGCGCTCGTGATGGCCAACGCCCACCGACCCCTCGCGAAGATAGATGATCACGCCGCGCTCCGCCTTCGCCATCGAGCGCATGATGCCGCGAAGCGTCTCCTCGGTGCCGAAGACGTCTGTGACGACGCTCTCGGGATGCAGCCGCACCGGAATGTCGACCCCGTCGCGGATATCGCCGAAGACGATGGCGAGATGGTCCATCGTGTCCCAGGGCAGCCGGTAGGTGTAGGCCGTCGCTTTGCCGGCCGGCGTATCGATGCCAAAACGGTCGAGGCGCTCGACCAGGGTCTCCTGGCGCTGCCGGTAGGCGATCAGGTCGGCGACGGAAACCTGCTTCAGCCCGTTCGTCTCGGCGAAGGAAGAGACCTGGGGCCCGCGCATCACGCTGCCATCGTCATTGACGAGTTCGCAGATGACGCCGATGGGCGGCAGGTTGGCGAGCTTGCACAGATCGACGGCGGCTTCGGTATGGCCCGAGCGCATGAGAACGCCGCCTTCGCGCGCAACCAGCGGAAAGATGTGGCCCGGCCGCACGAAGTCGCCCGGACCGGCATTCGGGTTGGCCAGATTGCGCGCCGTCAGCGTGCGGTCTTCGGCGGAGATGCCGGTGGTCGTGCCGTGCTTGAAATCGACGCTCACGGTGAAGGCGGTGGCATGGGGCGCGTCGTTCTCGGCAACCATCGGCGCAAGATTCAGGCGCTTGGCCTCCTCGCGCGGCATCGGCGTGCAGACGATGCCCGAGGTGTGGCGAACGATGAACGCCATCTTTTCCGGCGTGCAGTGAACGGCGGCGACGATCAGGTCGCCCTCGTTCTCGCGCCCGTCATCATCCATGACCACGACGATCTCGCCGCGCTCGAAGGCGCGGAGGGCTTCCACCACGCGTTTCTGGTCATATGCCATGGTCGTTTTCCAGCATCTCGTTGATTGAATCAGACTTGGCCGGTCTGGCCGCGGTGCCGCAGATAGTGGTCCGCAAGCACGCAGGCCAGCATCGCCTCGGCGACCGGCACGGCGCGGATGCCGACACAGGGATCATGGCGGCCCTTGGTGACGATTTCGACGTCCTTGCCCTCGGCATCGATCGAGCGGCGCGGCGTGAGGATGGAGGAGGTCGGCTTGACGGCGAAGCGCGCGACGATCGGCTGTCCCGAGGAGATGCCGCCCAGTATGCCGCCGGCATGGTTCGACAGGAAGATTGGCTTGCCGTCATTGCCCGTGCGGATTTCGTCGGCATTGCCTTCGCCGGTGTTGCGGGCGGATGAGAAGCCGTCGCCGATCTCCACGCCCTTGACCGCGTTGATCGACATCAGCGCGGCCGCGATATCTGCGTCGAGCTTGCCGTAGACCGGCGCGCCCAGGCCCGCCGGCACGCCTTCGGCGACCACCTCGATGACCGCGCCCACCGAGGAGCCGGCCTTGCGGACCGCATCCAGATAGTCGGAAAAGACGGGCACGGAAGCCGGGTCGGGCGTGAAGAAGGGGTTTTCCGGCGAATCGACGAAATCCCAGTTCCAGTTGGCCCGGTCGATTTCCTTTTCACCCATCGAAACGAGTGCGGCCTTGATGCTGATGCCCGGCACCACCTTGCGCGCCAGCGCGCCGGCCGCGACCCGCATCGCCGTCTCGCGCGCCGACGAGCGGCCGCCGCCGCGCGGATCGCGGATGCCGTATTTGGCGTCATAGGTGTAGTCCGCATGGCCCGGACGATACTGACGGGCGATGTCGCCATAGTCCTTGGAGCGCTGGTCCTCGTTGACGATCATCATCGAGACCGGCGTGCCGGTGGTGACGAGTTCATCATTCTCGCCCGCCACAAATCCCGACAACACGCGAACCTCGTCCGGCTCGCGGCGCTGGGTCACGAAGCGTGACTTGCCCGGGCGGCGGCGGTCGAGTTCGGCCTGGATATCCGCCACGGTAAAGACGATGCCCGGAGGACAGCCGTCGATGACACAGCCGATCGCCTCGCCATGGCTCTCGCCCCAGGTCGTGACGCGAAACAGGTGCCCGAAGGTGTTGTGCGACATGGAAAGTGAACTGCCCGGCTGGCGGATTTCGCCCGCTTCTATTGGGGTTTGCCGACCGGGTCAAACCCGTGCCCGTGCCGGCCGGTAGTTTTGCCACATTCAGCATGGTATGCGTCTTTGATTGGGACCAACGGCCGCCACGCAAGGCGGCGATCGATCACAAGGATGGATCTATGCGTATCGCAGTTGCAGCACTCGCCGCCTTTCTCGCAACGTCCGGGCTGGCATACGCCGCCAGCGTCGAGGGCCAGATCACGGCAATCGACGGGGAAGCCATGACGATCACGCTCGACAACGGCGACACCTATCGGCTTCCCGGCGAGTTCAACATGCAGGCGATCGATGTCGGCACCGAGGTGCTGATCGCATTCGACCAGATCGAAGGCCAGCGTCAGATCACCGACATGGACATCATGGAGTAGGCGCAGACAGCGCTTCTTCGGGCGGCAGCCTCAGCCGCGCCACGCCAGCGTCTCTCCCCGCATCTCCAGGACCTTGTCCTGCGGGATGGAGAGCGCGGCGGCTTCCCCCTCCGAGAGGCCGCCCACAAGCCGGAAGATCGAACGCAGCACCCCGCCATGGGTCACGCAGACGGTCGGTCCGGTCTGGCTTGCCAGCCAGGCTTCCACCCGCTCGCACAGCATCGCGTAGCTTTCCGCGTCGGCCCCGTCCGGCAGGAAATGCCACTTGTCGGCATCGCGACGGCTGCCCGCACCGGCGTCGATTTGCTCGATCTCCGCCAGCGTGCGCCCCTGCCAATCCCCGAAATGCAGTTCCATGAGCGCCGGATCGGTGCGGAAACCATCGGGGTCGAGACCCATCGCGCTGCGGACAAGGCGCATCGTCTCGCAGGTCCGCGCCAGCGGGCTGGCCACGAAATCGAAGCCGGACACGTCCGGCTCCAGCTGTCCCAGGAGACGGCCGTTGGCCTCTGCCTGGCTGCGGCCAAGCGCATTGATGTCGGTATCAGCCTGGCCCTGGAAGCGCTGCTCGGCATTCCAGTCGGTCTGGCCGTGGCGCACGAAAAAGACAAGCGGGGGCATGGTCTGCTCGCGGCCTGGAACCGCCCGTGGGTCAGTCGTTGATGACGGTCGTGATGTCCGGCGCGTCGACGGCCTTCATGCCGATGACGTGGTAGCCTGAATCGACGTGCAGCACCTCGCCCGTCACGCCGCGCGAAAGCGGCGAGAGCAGGTAGAGCGCCGAATCGCCCACCTCGTCGATGGACACGGTGCGCCTGAGCGGCGCGTTGTACTCGTTCCATTTGAGGATGTAGCGGAAATCGCCGATGCCGGATGCCGCCAGCGTCTTGATCGGGCCGGCCGACACCGCGTTGACGCGGATGTTCTTCGGGCCGAGATCGACCGCCAGATATTGCACGCTGGCTTCGAGCGCGGCCTTGGCGACACCCATGACGTTGTAGTTGGGCATGACCTTCTCGGCACCGTAATAGGTCATGGTCAGCATCGAGCCCCCATCCGTCATCAGCTTCTCGGCGCGCTGGGCGGCAGCCGTGAAGGAAAACACCGAGATGTCCATGGTCTTGAGAAAGTTGTCGCGCGTGGTGTCGACGTAGCGGCCGTCGAGTTCGTTCTTGTCGGAAAAGCCGATGGCGTGAACGAGGAAGTCGATCTTGCCCCAGCGCTTTTCCAGATCAGCGAAGCACGCATCCATGGTGGACAGATCGGTCACGTCGCAATGGCCGCAGACGATCGCACCAAGCTCTTCGGCCAGCGGCTCGACACGCTTCCGGAGCGCGTCGCCCTGATAGGTAAAGGCAAGCTCCGCCCCCTGGGCTGCGCAGGACTTGGCAATGCCCCAGGCAATCGACCTGTTGTTGGCGAGTCCCATGATGAGACCGCGCTTGCCTGCCATGATGCCTTCACTAGCTGCCATGGAACGTCTCTCCGCGCCTTGTTCGTCGTTGCGGCAAAGCCTATCGCATAGCGGGGTCAGGGCTTCAAGCAGAAGGGCGCAGTGATCTGGGGGCGGTTGGCGTCAGGTTTCGGCGTCGCGGCGCTTGCGCATCAACGCTTCCAGTTCGGCATCGCCCTCTGGCAGCATGATGCGCACATTGGCGTAAAGATCGCCACGTCCGCCGGTCTTCAACGGCAATCCCTTGCCCTTGATTCGCAGCGACCGGTCGGAACTCGACCAGGCCGGCAGGGTCACCGCCACCTTGCCGTCCAGCGTTTCGACGGGAAGCTTCTTGCCCAGAACGGCATCGGCCAGCGGCACGGGAACGCCGATATGCAGGTCCCGCCCTTCGACGCGGAAGCGGGGGTGCCGCTTGAACCGGATCGTGACATGCGCATCGCCGGCCCCGCCGAGCGGCGACGGATCGCCCTGCCCCTTGAGACGGATCGTCTGGCCATCCTCGACATAGGCCGGCAGCTTGACGGCGATGCGGCGGCCATTGGGCAGGCTGGCCGTCACCTTGGCGGCCGACGCCACCTCTTCCAGCGTGACGTCGAGGGTAGCGGTCACGTCGGCACCGGCGGATGCAGCGCGGCCAGCGCCCGCGCCCGGCCGGGGACCAGCCTTCGTCTTGCCTGCAAAGGCATTGCCGAAAATCTCGGTGAAGATGTCGCCCGGATCGGCAAACGGATCTCCGCCCGGACCGGGGCCGGCACCGCGAAACTCGAAATGCGCGCCGCCCGGCCCCCCCTGGGACCGCCGGAAACCGCCATATGACCCGTCGCCGGCGGCACCTTCGAAACCGGCAAAGCGAGGCTTGCCGGTGCCGTCGATCTCGCCGCGATCATAGGCCGCGCGCTTGTTGTCGTCGCCGACCACGTCATAGGCCTGGGTGGCTTCGGCAAAACGCTCCTGTGACTTCGGATCGTCCGGATTCTGGTCCGGATGATATTTCTTGGCCAGTTTGCGATAGGCCGTCTTGATGTCCTTTGCCGAGGCGTTTTTCGCAACGCCCAGCACTTCATATGGGTCGCGCATCTTGCACCTTGCGGGAACGCGTTAAAGAAATGGAATGCCGCCTAGATATGCGATTTCACGAGGTGAGATTCCAGTGCCCGCGCCGAATTAGAGTGGCCGGAAAGTGAGCAGCGTCCAATCGCTGCCCGAAAGGAGGCAGGCCTCGCCGGAATAGAGCGCGACGCCATCGAAGCTTTCTCGGGTCGTCTGGAAGCGGCGGCAGGGGCGACCGGCCTCGCGAAATTCCTCGATTTCCGTGACGCGGCCACGCGAGCCGGTGCGCGAATTGTTCCACGCCAGCTCGCCGCCCACGGGCAGGCTCTCGAGATCGGCCGAGGTGACGGCGTTGCGGATGGTCGATTCGTCGGCGACCATCGTCTCGTCGGCCGGCTGGGCCGTTGCGCCCGTGCCGGTCGAACCGGTTATGATCGAGCGGTCCTCTACGATCGTATCAAGCGTTATGCCACGCGCCGCGCAGCCTGCGGACAGGACCAGCACCAGCAGCAGAAGGCCTCCTTGGGAGAACCGGCGCATCCACGATTTCTCAACGACTTGAACTGAACGCCACAATCGGCAATCTCGCGACAGGCGAACTCCGACAAGAGCCCCAGAATGACAGACACACAGTTAACAGATGCTGACTTTACCGAGGCTGACGAGCCGATCAGGCTGTTCAGCCAATGGCTGGAGGACGCCACGAAGAGCGAACCGAACGATCCGACCGCGACCGCGCTCGCAACCGTCGACGCCGATGGCCTGCCCAATGTGCGCATGGTGCTCCTGAAGAGCTTCGATGAAGACGGCTTCGTCTTCTACACCAATTTCGAAAGCGCCAAGGGGCGCGAGATCCTCGCTTCCATGAAGGCCGCCATGTGTTTTCACTGGAAGAGCCTGCGCCGCCAGGTGCGCGTTCGCGGGGCGGTAGAGATCGTCACGGAGGCTGAAGCCGACGCCTATTTCGAATCGCGCCCGCGCGGCAGCCGCATCGGGGCCTGGGCCTCGAAGCAGTCGCGCCCGCTGGAGACCCGTTTTGCGCTCGAAAAGGCGGTCGCCGAATACACCGCCCGCCACGCCATCGGCACGATCCCGCGCCCGGAATACTGGTCGGGCTTCCGCATCGTGCCGTCCTCGATCGAATTCTGGCACGACCGCCCGTTCAGGCTGCACGACCGGGCGCTGTTCGAACGCGACGGCAACGGCTGGAAAAAGACGCGGCTGTATCCGTGAGGGGCGGGGTTGCGGGAGATTGAAACAGGATTGGTAATTCTGTTTCAAGGGGCTGCTTTCGACGCAATTGTGGACGTTCAATTTGGTTTGCCCGCGGCCCGAAACCCGCCATTCGAAATGGCATCCGGATTTCAAATTGAACGGGCCCGTTTTCTGCCTGTCCGGATTCAGGGACCGAAAGGACGACACCTGCTGTTCGCTGCGAAGCGCATACAACGACTGTTGTCGGCCCCGTCTAGGCCGTTCGTCTTGATAGTGCCGATCTCGTCTTACCTACTTTTGGATCGGAGTACTGGGTGTCATCAACCCCTGTCGCAACGGGTTCGAGGTATGCGGCAGATCGATTGGTCGAATCGGGAATGGTCTGCTCGTAGAGCTTGCTGAGCAGATGGAACAGCAACGCCCCGCCTGACGGGCTGAACGGCAGATAGCCCAGTTCCTCGAGGATGATCAGATCGAGGCGGAGCAGGCGCTCGGCCAGCTGGCCCGCCTTGTTGAAGGCCTTTTCCTGCGCGAAAAGTGACCGCGGACACAGCCGCGCGACATCGTTCTTGCCGTCTGCAGCGTGGCAGCGCTCGACCTTGGGCGGTTAATCCGTGTTGAACCGCTGCCTTGCCTGTTCGACCGATGCAAGATTTTCCGCGGCCCAGATCCACACGCCACAAAAGGCGGCGCCAAGCGATAGGCCAAGTTCGGTCAAGCGATACTCGACCTTGGGTGGGACGACTGGATAGACGTGCCTCTCTACCAGACCATCGCGTTCCATCGCCCGCAGGGTCTGAGTCAGCATTTTCTGGCTGATGTTGCCGATCTCCTTGCTGAGTTCGCCAAAGCGCAACGTTCCCTTTTCAGCCAGTATTTCCAGGACGAGCATGGTCCACTTATCCGCAACCCTGCCGATGAGCTCGGTCACCAGAACCTCGATGCGTGGATCGACCGAAGTGGGCGGCGTCATGTTCGCGTAGCGCTCAGCCTGAGCGATTTGCTCGGGCGAAAATCGCTCAAGACCTCTCATGTTCCGACAGTCTCCATTTGGTACGTATAGATATTTCTGGTGCCTTCTTACTTCTGGAGACAGTAGGCCATATTTTCTCGTCAGACACAATCATGGAGCGAAAAAATGAGACTTTCCGATAGGACGATCTTGATCACCGGCGGCAGCAGCGGCATCGGCCTGGAACTGGCGCGGCGACTGATCGAAAAGGGCAACACCGTTATCGTCACCGGCCGCAACGAAGAGTCGCTGGAAAAGGCGAGATTGAGCCTTCCCGGCCTTGAGACCCTTCGCAGCGACGTCACCAAGCCGGCGGACATAAGCGCACTGTACGATACCGTCGCCAGCCGGTTCCCCAAGCTCGACACGCTCGTCAACAACGCCGGGATCATGCGTATTCTCAAAGTCGATGAGGATCACGACCTGGATGATCTCACCGCCGAGATCGATATCGGCCTCAATGGCACGATGCGCATGGTGCAGCAGTTTCTTCCGCTGCTCGCACGACAGAAAGATGGGCTGATCGTCAACGTGTCCTCGGGGCTCGCTTTTGTCCCCTTTCCGATCTCACCGGTCTACTCGGCGGCCAAAGCCGGCGTCCACGCCTATACAAGGTGCCTGCGCGTGCAACTCAAGGATACGAGCGTGAATGTGGTTGAACTGGCCCCACCTCTCACAGAGACGCGGCTTTATCAGGCAGAGTTCTCGAAGAAAATGAATGGCCGGCGGGGTATGCCCGTCGATGTTCTCGTTCGAAAAGCCATTGCGTCCATCGAAGCAGGAAAAACTGAAATCCGGCCTGGACAGAGCAATTTGCTCAAGATTGCCAGTCGCGTCGCACCGGGTCTGATATTCCGCGAATTCAGCAAAGTGCAGTAATCCGCGATTATTGGCCGATTGAGGCTATGGCTTGTCCGCCATCGCAGGTGCAAGGGCTGAGCCATCACATGCAAGTCCGACGGCCCAATGCATCGCTGATCGAGTGCGATGCTCGTGGATCTATCGAACTGCAAACTGCGCAAGATCGAGATGTGATTGGGGTCGCCTGTCAGCTTTCGGGAACCAAGCAAGGCTACGGCAACGGCTGTCATGGGCGCGAGACTGTCGCTGTCGCTGTCGGGCTCGCCGCGACAAGGCTGTGGTTCACCCCAAGGAGGCGGTTGGACATACAACCCGACACAGCGAGGCGAATGTCAGGATGGCGTAAGGACTGTGTCCCTATGGCCCTAACGGAAATCCCAATTGTCCGTCCGTCCGTCATGTCCGCTTCATGAGAGTGGCAGGTGCTACCGCGATGGCAAGTGTGGGGCGCTTTGCCGCCGAAGCTCGCTGACCAGATGAAGGACAGCTTTCCCGGCGTAGCCGTCCAAACCCTGCCAGTCCCCTTCCCACCCCATTCCTGACAATCGGAAAATGAAATAGAACCACAATATTCTGCTTCAGGCTTTCTTCTCAGCAACGTGTGGAAGCGATCATTCCGCGTTCGCCCAATGCAGAGCAGAAAAGTGCTGAATGGCAGGTCTGATGTACCTGGCACGTCGTCAGCCACAAAAAAGCCGCCGCTCCATCAAGATGGGTCTGCGGCGGCTTGGCTTCAGTTCATGCAGAAGGCCGGGCCGTTACTGGCTGCGGCACGCGCCGGTCGTGGTATTTTCCCGGTCGCCATCATCATAGGTGATGCCGATCGACCCGCCCGCCAGCGAGGAAATGGTGCCTTGGTACCAGTCGCCCTGTCCCTGGAAATTGCATTCCACCTGCATGCCGATCATCCAGTCATAGGGACGAACCGCGTTCAGGCGGAGGGTCTCGACGTCACCGTCGTCGTAGAGCACGGTCGCCTGTCCATTGCCGAGGCTCTGGACGATGCCCGGATACCAGTAGCCGGCACCCTGATAGTTGGCCAGCACCCAATCGCCGACCGTCTGCGCGCCGGCAGAGGTAACGAGCGCGGCCATGAAGCCGGCGGCCAGAAGAGATTTCAATTTCATGAAAGTAGACCCCTGGGAGCAATCCTCCCCAGCCTGCACCGAGTGGATCAGGCTGACCACTCTATCTCAGCGCTCACGCTTGCGACAATATGGATTCACGGCGCCGCTGACGCGAATTGAAGCCGGTCGGCGAGGCTCGACCGCAGCGCCGGCAAGGGCAGCGGATTGCGCCATCCGCAGCGTGATCGACTGTCTTTCGCCTTCGGCGTGCTCTTGCCCTAGATGGTCAGGCAGGAGATTGAGCGCGACGGCAGCCAATCGATGCAGCGAGGGGACAGGCATGAGCAAACGGATCATCTTCACGGGCGGGAGCGGAAAGGCCGGGCGCCACGCCGTCGCCTATCTCCTGGCGCAAGGCCACAGCGTCCTCAACCTCGATCTGAACCCCCTCGATCTGGAGGGCGTCAACACGCTCACCACCGACCTGACCGACAGCGGCCAGGTCTTCAATGCGCTCTCGATGCATTTTGGCTTCGAAGGTTTCGAGACCGGCAAGGGACCGGCCCCCGTCGATGCCGTGGTGCATTTCGCAGCCATACCCCGGGTCCTGCTGCGCCCGGACAATGAGACATTCAGAAGCAATGTCGTCTCGACCTACAATGTCATCGAAGCGGCGACCAAACTCGGCATCCGCAAGATCGTGATTGCGTCGAGCGAAACCACCTATGGCGTGTGTTTTGCCGAGGGCGACAAGGATTATCGGCAGTTTCCGCTCGACGAAGATTATGACATCGATCCCATGGACAGCTACGGCCTGTCCAAGCTCGTCAATGAGAAGACCGGCAGGGCCTTCGCCCAACGCACGGGCGCCGACATCTATGCCCTGCGCATCGGCAACGTCATCGAACCCGAAGACTATGCCAGCTTCCCCGCTTTTCTGGCCGATCCACCGTCCCGCAAGCGCAATGCCTGGAGCTATATCGACGCACGCGATCTGGGTCAGATTGTCGACCTTTGCATCGCCAGGGACGGTCTCGGCTTCCAGGTGTTCAACGCCGTCAATGACGAGATCACCGCAAACGAACCCAGTGAGTCGTTTCTTGCCAAATGGGCGCCCAACACGCCCATCGCCCGGCCCATGGACGCTTTCGAAGCGCCCATTTCAAACCGCAAGATCCGGGAGGTTCTCGGCTTCAAGGAAGAGCACAACTGGCGCCAATATGTCCCTGGAGCCACGCGGCAGACGCGGTAAGCCCGGTCCATGGAGAGTGCCGGGACGCCGTTGGGCGCCGGGCTCGCGCAATGGCGGCGCACGCCAGAGCAGCGCCCCATTCGCGGTCCACGATGGCGCTTCCTTCGAGGACGAAGTTCTTGCCCACGGCCGGCGTGGCAGGACCATCGCGGAAGCGGCACGTGCCTCGCGGGTGTCAGCCCTTCTTCCGCGCCATGAAGGCCATGAAGGCGTTGCGCGCCTCGTCGGATTTCAGCCTTGCGCGGAAATGCTCGCCCTCTTCGCGGATGCGCGCCACCAGTTCCTCTCGGTCGCCCAGCATCAGATCGCGGGCGATCTTCAGCGCCTCCGGTGGTTTCGCCGCCACCCGCTCGGCAGCCGCAAGCGTTTCGGCTTCCAGATCGTCCGGCGAGACCACGGCGTGGATCAGGCCGACTTCGCGGGCGCGCTCGGCCGAAAACCCTTCGCCGAGGCCCAGCAGGGCAAAGGCGTTCTGGCGCCCGAGAATTCGTGGCGCAAGAAGGCTCGAACCCGCCTCCGGCACGAGACCGAGATCGACAAACGGCGTCCGGAACTCGGTGCGCGACGTGGCAAGCGTCAGGTCGCAGTGCAGATTGATGGTGGTGCCGATGCCGACCGCGATGCCGTCGACGCCCGACACGATGGGCTTTTGCGACAGCGCCAGTGCGGTCAGGAAATCATAGACCTCCATGCCGCCTTCGCTGCCGGTGGCGACCGCCATGAAGTCGGCGATGTCGTTGCCGGACGAGAACGCACCCGGCACGCCGAGGATGACGTGGCAGCGGATTGCGCCATCCGCGTCGCCGTCGGTCAGCGCCTTGGCCATGACCGCATACATGGCGCGCGTGATGGCGTTCTTCTTGTCGGGGCGGTTCATGCGGATGATCTGCACGGCGCCTCGGGCAGTGATCTCGATATGGTCGGTCATCATCACGCTCCTCAGGCGGTGGCGAGTGCCGCGCCTGCGGCAAGCAGGCTTTCGGCACCGGACATGATTCGGTTCTTCAAGGCCGCCGTCTCGTCGATCAGGTTTTCGGCATGGAAACGGCAGAGCGCGACGCGCGCCTCATCCTCGCCGGCCAGTGCTGCCCGCGCCAGATAGGCACCGCCAGCGGCCAGCGCGAAGAGGCGCAGATAGGGCGTGGCCCCGGCCAGTGCCTGCTCCATCCGGCCCTCGGCCAGCGCCTTCTGCAGATGGCCGGTCGCCTCATCGAGCGCGTCGAGTGCGGCAGCACAACGGTCCGCCGTCGCGCCAAGACCCTCGCGGTTGGACGACCGCACGGCGTCGATATCGGCCCGCAGCTCGCCGATATAGCCCTTGATGTGATCGCCGCCCGATTGCGGCAGCTTGCGGGTCACGAGGTCGATCGCCTGGATGCCGTTGGTGCCCTCGTAGATCGGCGCGATGCGGGCATCGCGGTAGAGGCTTGCCGCGCCCGTCTCCTCGACATAACCCATGCCGCCATGGACCTGCACGCCGAGCGAGGCCACCTCGACGCCGATATCGGTCGAAAACGCCTTGGCGACGGGGGTCAGCAGATTGGCCCGCTCCTGCCAGGGACGCTGCTGCTCGCCCTCCGAGGCCCTTGCCATGTCGGTCGCATGTGCGGTGGCGTAGCAGATCGAGCGGGCGATGTGGGTCAGCGCCTTCATGGTCAGGAGGTCGCGCTGCACGTCGGGGTGATGCACGATCGGCGCCATGCCCTCGCCCGTGTAGCTCGACGCCTTGCCCTGGCGGCGGTCGATCGCATAGGCCAGCGCGCGCTGGAAAGCGGCTTCCGCCACCGCCACGCCCTGTATGCCGACAGCGAGGCGCGCATTGTTCATCATCGTGAACATGCAGGCGAGCCCGCGATTCTCTTCGCCGACGAGCCAGCCGATCGCGCCGGCCTCTTCGCCTTCCACGAAGCCGTCGCCATAGACCATCGTACAGGTCGGCGAGGCGTGGATGCCGAGCTTGTGCTCCATCGAGGCGCAGAAGACGTCGTTGCGGCGCCCGAGCGAGCCGTCCTCATTGACCAGGAATTTCGGCACCACGAAGAGCGAGATACCGCGCGTCCCGGCCGGCGCGTCGGGCAGGCGCGCCAGCACCAGATGCACGATGTTGTCGGTGAAATCGTGCTCGCCATAGGTGATGTAGATCTTGCTGCCGAAGATCCGGTAGGTGCCGTCGCCGGCCGGCTCTGCACGCGCCCGCAGCGCGTTGAGGTCGGAGCCGGCCTGCGGCTCGGTCAAATTCATCGTGCCCATCCACTCGCCCGAGACGAGCTTGTCGAGATAGGTGGCCTTCAACTCGTCGGAAGCGTGCTTCTCGATCGCCTCGATCGCACCCATGGTCAGGGTGGGGCCGATGCCGAAGGCCATGGAGGCGGAGTTCCACATCTCGAGCGCGGCGACGCCCAGCATCATCGGAAGCGCTTGCCCGCCATGGCTTTCGGGTGCCGAAAGCCCGTTCCAGCCGCCTTCCACCCAGCGGTGATAAAGATCCTTCCAGCCCGGCGGCATGGTCACGACGGCCTTTTCGAGCCTGGCGCCGACCTCGTCGCCAACCTTGTGCAGCGGCGCGACCTCTTCCGAGGCAAAGCGTCCGGCCTCGGTCAGCACCGCGTCTGCGAGGTCCTCCGACAGATCGCCAAGCGTGCCCGCCTGGAGCGCGGACGAAAGCCCCGCGACATGTTTGAGGGTAAAGGCGATCTCCGCCACGGGCGCACGATACATGCTGGCTCCTCCTGTCCGGCCGGTCCAAAAGACCTCCCGAGAGCTAATTTCTTTTGACGTAAACGTCAATTGCGGCAAAGTCGGCCGAAGCGGAATCGGAGAGAGGCATGCTGGCACGGCCTGAGCGACATCGCTGCATCGAGTGTGGCCTGCCCTTCGGGGCCGATGGCTTTCAGCTGCATTACGGCAGGCTGGAAGAAGGCCCCGCATATTGGTGCGACCGCGGCGTCTTGTGCTCACCCGAATGCTCGATGGCGCATCACAGGAAGCGCGCGGCGGAGGGATCGCTGCCTGAGAGGCCGGCGCCGGATCCGTTCGAGGACAGGTGAGACGCTTCATTCGTAAAGTGACGCGCGACACTTGACGCCTGCAAAGCCTGCATTATCATTTCGCCATGCTGATCCGCAGCGTCAGGCACAAGGGGCTGAAGCGGCTCATCCTGCAGGACGATCCCTCTGGATTGCCCGGGCAATATGCCGTGAAGATCAGGACAATCGTCTCGTTCCTTCAGGATATGGAGAGCGAGGACGAACTGGCCGACGTGCCGCATTGGAAGGCGCACCGCCTTACCGGGGACCGGCGAGGTATTTGGAGCCTCGTCGTGAGCAAGAACTGGCGCCTTACCTTTCGGATCGACAAACACGAACTCGAAATCCTCGACCTCGACTTCGAGGATTATCACTGATGGAGGCTGAATTGGCCGAACCTGCACACTATCGGATGCACGCCCCGGTCCATCCGGGCGGATTCGTGAAGACCGAGATCATCGGGCCACTCGAACTCACGATAACGGATGCCGCGCGCGCGCTCGGCGTCACACGGTCGGCGCTGTCGGCGTTTCTGAACGAGCGTGCGGCCCTTTCGCCGGACATGGCCTTGCGCATCGAAAAGGCGTTCGGTGTGCGCATGGATACGCTCATGCGCATGCAGAACAGCCACGACATTGCCTCGGCACGCAAGCGGGAAGGCGAAATCAAGGTGAAGCCTTTTGGGTCCGCCGGCGGCTCAAACGATCCCGCGAAAGTCGCCTGAGGCGATCAGCGGGGTTTCTCCCTCTCCACCGCCCGCCACCCGATATCGCGGCGGCAGAAGCCTTGCGGCCAGTCGATGCGGTCGACCGCTTCATAAGCGCGGTCGCGCGCCTCGGTGACGGTCCGGCCCAGCGCCGTGACGTTGAGCACCCGCCCGCCCGCGGCGACGAGTTTCCCGTCCTTTTGTGCCGTCCCGGCGTGGAAGATCTCGACACCCGCGGCCGACGCTTCGTCCAGACCCGAAATCGCGCTGCCGCTTTGCGGCGTTCTGGGATAGCCCGTGGCCGCCATCACCACGGTCAGCGCGGCCTCGTCGCGCCAGCGCGCGGTCATGTGCGACAGCTGGCCGTCGACGGCGCCGTTCAGAAGCGGCAGCAAATCGTCCTTCAGCCGCAGCATCAGCACCTGGCATTCGGGGTCACCGAAACGCACATTGTATTCGATCAGCTGCGGCCCCCTGGCCGTGATCATCAGCCCGACGAACAGCACGCCCCTGAACGGGCAGCCCAATTCCGCCATGCCGGCCAGCGTCGGGCGCACGATCTCGGCCATCACGCGTCCGACCATATCCGGCGTCATCACCGGCGCCGGCGAATAGGCCCCCATGCCGCCGGTATTCGAACCGGTGTCGCCCTCGCCGACGCGCTTGTGGTCCTGGGCCGTGCCGAAGGGCAGCGCCGTTGTCCCGTCGCACAGGCAGAAGAAGCTCGCTTCCTCGCCGTCGAGAAACTCCTCGACGACGACTTCCGCCCCCGCGCCTCCAAAGGCCCCGTCGAAGCAGTCGTCTACCGCCGCCAGCGCTTCCTCGACCGTCATCGCCACGGTCACGCCCTTGCCGGCGGCGAGCCCGTCCGCCTTGACCACGATCGGCGCGCCGACCTTCTCGACATAGGCCCGCGCAGCGGCGGCATCCGAGAAGCGACCATAGGTGCCGGTAGGAATGTCGAAACGGGTGCACAGATCCTTGGTGAAGCCTTTTGATCCCTCCAGCCGGGCGGCCGCAGCCGAGGGTCCGAAGACGCGGATGCCCTGCGCCTCCAGATGGTCGGCCAACCCGGCCACCAGAGGCGCCTCCGGCCCGACAACCACCAGTCCGATGTCGCTCTCCTTAGCAAAAGCCGCCACGGCCGCGTGATCCGCCACGTCCAGCGCCACGCATTCGGCTTCGCGCGCAATGCCCGGATTGCCCGGCGCGCAATAAAGCTTCGTCAATAGCGGCGAGGCGGCAAGCTTCCAGGCCAGCGCATGCTCGCGCCCGCCCGAGCCGATGAGAAGAATGTTCACTGGCTCTCCCAATCCTCCAGCCGAAGGGCTGTCACACGCGAGAATTCGCGCGTGTTGCGCGTAATCAGAATCAGCCCGCGCGACAAGGCCTGACCGGCAATCAGCACATCGTAGGGCCCGATCGTCTGCCCCTCGACCGCGAGTGCGGCGCGGATTTCACCGGCGCAACGCGCGTCGTCACCGTCGAAGTCGAGCATCTCGAACTGCATCGCATCGACGATGGCGAGGTTCTCCTCGACCCGCTGCCCTTTGAACGCGCCATAGTAGAGTTCATGGGCCACGATGGACGAAATCGCGATTTCGTGCGGGCGGCGGTTACGAATTCGCGCCAGCAGCGTCGCGTTTCCCCTAAGCGCCGCGATCACCGCATTGGTGTTGAGCAGGAACATCTATTCGAAGAAATCGAGTCCAGGGCGCTCCTGGGACGCGGCGTCCTCGGGCGCCGCCATCTCGAAGTCAACATCTACAGATCTCGCCAGATGATCGAGCCAGTCCCAATCTTCCGCTATCGGCTCCAGTATGACGGCCTGTCCACGTCGCCGGATGCGCACCTTCTCCCCCTCGAACCGGAACTCCTTCGGCAGGCGCACCGCCTGCGAGCGACCGGACCAGAATATCTTGGCGGTTTCCATTTCTGACCTCATAGTATGTCCTGTTGATATATATCATTCGCAAGCCGCATTCTACGGCGGGCATGGGGCCAACGCGTTTGAGGACGCATCAATTGATGCTAATATTCATGCGAAATTGGAGTGACGCCATGCGAACTACCGTGTCCCTTGACGACGAGTTGATGGCTTCGGCGCGCGAATATGTCGGAGAGATCGATACGCCGAGCCTGCTGCGAATGGCCCTGACGGCCCTCATCCAGCGCGAGGCCGCGAGAAGGCTTGCCGCCTTGGGCGGGGCCGACCCGGATTTCGACATTCCCCCACGACGACGGTCGGCTTCTTGATCCTGGTGGATACATCCATCTGGGTCGACCACATCCGCGGGCGGGAGGTGGAGCTCCGGCGGTTGCTTGAGGAGGAATTGGTGCTTGGCCACCCCTTCGTCATCGGCGAACTGGCGATGGGGAACTTGCCCAACAGGCGCATATGGCTCCGCGATCTGGGCAGGCTGCCCTCCGCGTGGACCGCCCGTGACCATGAAGTCCTCTCGATGATCGAGAGCGCTATTTTGTACGGACGTGGCATTGGCTATGTCGATGCACATCTCATGGCATCCGCCCGCCTTTCGCGCAGCCGATTATGGACCCGCGACCGCCGTCTTGCCGCCGCGGCTGATGAAATGGGCATTGGATTCCAGCCGCCCGCTTGACGCCCTTCCCCACGCCTGCCACTTCCCTTTCCATGGATACCATCCAGTCGAGAGAGGCGCGCGGGCGCGTTGCGGATGCGCCGACAGGGCACTGGGTCTACCGCGCCCTGCCCCGCGCGTTGTGGCCCTTTGCGCAGCTCGCCCGCTGGGACCGGCCGATCGGCTGGTGGCTCCTGATGTGGCCGTGCTGGTGGTCGGCAGCGCTTGCCGTCGCCGCACCCGCCGGCACGCTCTCCTGGCAACTGCCCTTTCACCTGGCGCTGTTCATGATCGGCGCCATCGCCATGCGCGGTGCCGGCTGCACCTATAACGACATCGTCGACCAGGACATCGACCAGCAGGTCGCGCGCACGCGCTCGCGTCCGCTGCCGTCCGGCCAGGCGACACGCCGGCAGGCCTGGGCGTTTCTCCTGGCCCAGTGCCTCGTCGGCCTGGTCGTGCTCCTGCAGTTCAACTGGTTCGCGGTCGGCGTCGGCGTGGCCTCGCTTCTCACCGTCGCCATCTACCCCTTCATGAAGCGCTACACCGACTGGCCGCAGCTCTTCCTCGGTTTTGCCTTTTCCTGGGGTGCCTGGATGGGCTGGGCCGGCCATTTCGGCAGCCTCGCGCTGGCGCCGGCCCTGCTTTATGTCGGGTCGATCCTCTGGGTCATCGGCTACGACACGATCTATGCCCATCAGGACAAGGAAGACGACGCGCTGGTCGGCGTGCGCTCCACGGCGCGTCTCTTCGGCGACCGCACGAAGCCGGCACTTGCGTTGCTATACATGGGCGCGCTCCTACTCTTCGCGATGGCCTTCTGGTCGGCGGCCGTGCCCCTTCTTGCCTATCTCGGCCTGGCGGCAGCGGCGATCCACATGGGCTACCAGATCCGCGTCATCGACATCGACGATGGCGATCAGTGCCTGAAGCTCTTCCAGTCGAACTCGATCGTCGGCTGGCTGATTTTCGGCGGGCTGCTGGTTGCCGCCGCGACCGGCTAGGAGCGCAAAATGGCACCCGTCCATGTCGATCCAGCAAAGATCCGTGAATTCGCCGATGCCGATTCCTTCTACGCCTGGCTGCGCGACAATCACGACAAGACCGACGAAGTCTGGCTCAAGATCCACAAGCTCGGCTCGGGCCTGCCCTCCATCACGGCAAAGGAGGCCGTCGACGTCGTCCTGTGCTGGGGATGGATCGACGGAATCGCCAAGAGCTTCGACGACAAAAGCTTCTTCCAGCGCTGCACGCCACGGCGGCGCAAGAGCATCTGGAGCAAGATCAACGTCGACAATGTCGCGCGGCTGATCAAAGAAGGCCGAATGACACCCCATGGGCTCGCCCAGGTGGAGGCGGCCAAGGCCGACGGCCGTTGGGAACGCGCCTATGCCAGCGGCAAGGACATGGTTCTTCCGGACGATTTTATCGCCGCAATCGAGTCGGAGCCTGCGGCAGGCGCAATGCTGGAAAAGCTATCGGCCCAGAACCGCTTCGCGCTCGCCTTCCGCCTTCACAACATGAAGACGGAAGCCGGGCGGAAGAAGAAGATCGCCGATTTCGTCGCGATGCTGGCGCGTGGCGAGACCATCTATCCGCAGAAGGCGAAGTAAAGGCGCCCAGGCTGATTTCGATCACCGCCGCGCGATGATCTCCTCGCCGTCGACGATTAGGCGCAGCCCCAGCTTGCCGGTCTTGCGCCGCGCCAGGAAACGCGGTCGGCGGCCGAGCGTGAGGCGGCCCTTGCGGCGCGCCACGGGCCTGGCGACCTTGATCTCGCCCAGCGTCTCGTCGAGCGAACGTGCCACGCCGTCGGCTTCCACCAGAAGCATCGGCAGGCGGTAGGCCTCGGCCCAGGCGCGCCAGTCCGCGGCCACGTCGTCGAGATCGTCGGCGACCAGCAGGGGCACGCTCAGCATCGGGTCCTGATGCATGAGTTCGAGCGTCACGGTCACCGCGCCGTCCTCGTCTTCGATGGCGCGCGCGGCCACGCCCTTGAAGGCGTTGGCGGGCAGGATCACGGTGGCCGGAAGCCGGCTCCCGGACAGGATGCGGCGCACCGTCGCCCCGCGCCTGTCGATGGAAAAGGTGACGTCGCCGAAATCGTCACGCGTCGCGTAGCTGACCGACTGTGGCAGCCGGAAAGGGTCGAGCCGCATATTGCGGCCAGCCCATACGGGTTTGAGCCCTGCATTCATAAGCCTGCGCCTTCCTGTCACTCCTGAGAGCCCTGTCAGGTCTCTCGCGGGCGGAATTTTCCGCCTCGTTAGGGGGGAGACTAGGCCCGGGTCCTTACCGGCGCGCTTAAGAAGTTCGGTTAAATCTTTCTGGTTTTTCCAGATGGTTATCGAAATGCGACTGCGCTCGGCGAGGGTCAGTTGATATCATTATCGTAGGCATGATATCATCTCCAGCGAACGATAGAGGATCGAGACCGACAATGCCGGCCATCACCATCCGCAATCTTTCCGACGAGACCCACCGTGCCCTGAAGGTCCGGGCGGCTCGGCACGGCCGCAGCACCGAGGCGGAAGTGCACGACATCCTGGAACAGGCGGCGCGCCCTGAACAGCGCGTTAGGCTCGGCTCCTTGCTGGCCGGGATCGGCAGCGACGCGGGGATGACGGCGGAGGAACGGCGTGCCTTCGAGGCAGCCATCGAACGCGACAAGGATGACGCCCGGCCGCTCTCCTTCGACAGATGATCCTCGTCGACACCAACGTCATTTCCGAGCCCCTTCAGCCGATACCCGACCGGCGCGTCGTGGACTGGATGGACGCGCAGGCCATCGAGACGCTCTTTCTCTCCGCCATCACTGTTGCGGAACTGCGGTTCGGGGTGGCCGTGCTTCCCGCCGGCAAACGCCGCGACAGGCTGGCGGCCCGCCTGGAACAGGAGGTTCTTCCGCTCTTTGCCGATCTCATACTGCCGTTCGACCTGGCGGCCAGTCAGAGTTTTGCCACGCTGATGGCCAGTGCACGAGCGAAGGGCGAAACCATCGGCAAGGCGGACGGTTTTATCGCCGCCATCGCGGCGTCACACGGCTTCGCCGTGGCGACGCGCGACACCGCGCCCTTCGTGGCGGCGGGCCTCTCCGTGATCGATCCCTGGGCGACCCTATGAGGTCGAGCGCCCGTCAGATCACCTTGCCGGGGTTCATGATGCCGGCGGGGTCGAAATTCTGCTTGATCCGGCGCATCAGGTCGAGGGCGACGGGCGGGGCGGTGCGGGCGAGCTCGTCGCGCTTCATCGAGCCGATGCCGTGCTCGGCCGAGAACGACCCGCCGAATTCGCGCACCACCGCATGCACGGCGTCGTTCATGTCGCGATAGAGCGCCAGGAAGCCGACCCGGTCCGCGCCCACGGGCTGCGATACGTTGTAGTGCAGATTGCCGTCGCCCATATGGCCGAAGCAGACCACACGCGCATCCGCCGAAATCCTGGCGACGGCCTTGTCGGCCTGCTCGATGAAGGCCGGAATGGCGGAGACCGGCACCGAGATATCGTGCTTGATCGAGGCGCCCTCGGGTTTCTGCGCCCAGGACATCTCCTCGCGCATCAGCCAGAAGGCCGCCTGCTGTGCGAGGTTCTGCGCCACGGCCGCGTCGGCGAGCAGACCTGCCTCGAAACCGTCGGTCAGGATTTCCTCCATCAGCGCCCGCGCGTCTTGCGCCGAGCGGCCGGACGAGATCTCGGCGAGCACATACCAGGGATGGGGCGCCGCCAGCGGATCGGTCGCGCCCTCCTGATGCCGCAGCACGAAGTCGAGCGGATTGCGCGCACACAGCTCGAAGGCGGTCAGCGCGGGGCCCGCGCGGTCGTTGGCGCGCCGGAAAAGGTCGAGCGCGGCCCGTGGGCTGCCGAGCCCGATCCAGGCCAGTTCCCTGCCCTTCGGCCTCGGCACCAGCTTCAGCACCGCCGCCGTGATGATGCCCAGCGTGCCTTCCGCCCCGACGAAGAGGTTTTTGAGATCGTAGCCGGTATTGTCCTTCTTCAGCTTGCGCAGGTCGTCGAAAACCTCGCCGGTCGGCAGCACCACCTCGACGCCGAGGCAGAGGTCGCGGGCCGTGCCGTGGACAAGCGCGCCGGTGCCGCCGGCATTCGACGACAGATTGCCGCCGATCTGGCAGGAGCCCTGCGCGCCGAGCGACAGCGGAAACAGCAGTCCCGCCTCGTCCGCCGCCTCGCGCAGGCGCTGCAGCACCACGCCGGCCTCGACCGTCACGGTGCTGGCGGATGCGTCGAGTTCGCGGATGCGGTTCATGCGCGACATCGAAACGATGATTGCTCGCCCGCTATTGTCGGGGATCTGGCCGCCGACCAGCCCGGTATTGCCGCCCTGCGGCACGATGAGCGTAGCGGTCTCGCTGGCAAGCTTCAGGATCGCCGCCACCTCGTCGGTCGAACCCGGCCTCAGCACCATCGCAGCGCGGCCGTGGAAGAGGTCGCGCGGCTCGGCCAGATACGGCACGACGTCGCTCGGATCGCTCAGCGCGTTGTTCGCGCCGACGATGGCCGCGAAGCGGGAGAGGATGGGTTCCATGGGCGTCAATCTAGGGTTCACCCACGCCGCTGTCACGCGGCGCGGCGGCCCTTGCGAGCCGGTCGTTGATCGCTTCGCCCAGCCCCTCGTTCGGGATCGGCTCCACCGCAATGCAGACCGCGCCCGAACGATCGAGCTCCGCCATGAACGAGAAAAGATTGGCCGCCGCCTCGCGCAGATCGCCCGTCTCCGACAGGTTGAGTGTCGCCACCGCATGCGCGGCGCCTTCGATCCGCGCCGGCCCGAAGGCCAGCAGCGCTTCTCCCGGACGAACCTCGGCTGCATTCGGTCGAACCGCCGCGCCGGGCGCGTAGTGCGAGGCGAGCATGCCCGGCGCCTGGATCCCTTCGGCCGCGCCGCGCAAAAGTGTTACCCCCGCCGCCTGTTCGATCTCGTCGGCCGCGATGCCGCCCGGCCTGAGCACCCGCACGCCGTCGGGCTCCACCTTCACGATGGTCGATTCCACGCCCACCGGCGCCCGCCCGCCATCGACGATAAGCTCCAGCCTGTCGCCCAGATCGGCGGCCACCGCTTGCGCCGTCGTTGCGGTGATGCGGCCGGACGAATTGGCGCTGGGCGCTGCCAGCGGCCGGCCAAAAGCGGCGATGAGCTCATGCGCGAATCCGCCCGGCATTCTGAGCGCCACGGTCGCCAGGCCAGCGGTGACCAGCGGATGAATGGCCGAGCCCGGTTTCAGCGGCAGCACCAGCGTCAGCGGGCCGGGCCAGAAGGCGTCGGCCAGCCTGCGCGACACTACATCGAATTCCGCCAACCCTTCCGCCATCGCCATGTCGGCCACATGGGCGATCAGCGGATTGAAATGCGGGCGGCCCTTGGCCTCGAATATGCGCGCCACGGCCACGCCGTCGGTGGCGTCGCCGGCCAGGCCATAGACCGTCTCGGTCGGCACCGCCACGATGCCGCCCGCCGCCAGGATGGCGAGCGCGGCCGCAAGGGCTTCATGGGTCTTCAGGATGTCGGCCAAGATCACCTCGTCGGAGCCCGCCAAAGGGGCGCGGCGGCGCTCCATAACATTCGTTAACCGGGGCAGGCTAGGCTTTGCCGATTTTTCCATGTCGAAGGCGGCCAAACAATCGGCCGCCGGGAAATGTTCGGAGATCTGTCGTGCTGCGTATTCTCGCTGGAATCCTGCTGTCGGGCACCCTGCTTTCGGGGGCCGTCGCCTCCTCGTTCCTGACCGTCCCGCCGATGCGAGCCGGCACCGGCCCCTCCTTCCAGGTCATCGATGAGGGCCAAGAGCCGGCACTTGCCGTCGACCCCTCGATCACCGCCCGCTATGGCGACGACGACGAACCGCAGGTGATTGCGGCGCCCCGCTACGTCACGGTGAGCCCTTCCATCTCGGCGATGACGCCCTTGCTCGAGGATATGCCCGCAGCCACCAGCATCGCCGCGATCGGCGAGGAAACCGTCGAGCCCAACGAGACCCCGCCCGCCCCGCAACAGGCGCGCGCACTGGATTCGCTGGACACCATGGTCATCCGCGGCGGCCTGGTCGGGCTGGCATTTCCGGAAAGCTCACCCGCGTCGCAGCTGGATGAAGCCGAGGGCTCGGACAGCCCGAACCCCGCCGAATAGCCGGCCGTCTCCTCTTGCCGCCGGGCGATGCGCCGATTTCCCGGCTCACCCCCTTAGCTCGCACTTGACGGCCGATCATTGCGGTGCGACCGATCGCTTTCAGCCAGCCCGGAAGCCAAGCAGATGGAATTCGCCGTGATTCTCGTCCTCAAATTCCTGCATCTCGTCGGCCTGATGCTGGGCGCCGCCGCCGGCTTCGGCTCGATGGCGGTGATGATGCAGGCCCGCAAGGCAGGCGGCCCGCCGCCGGCCCCGCTGATGGCGCTCAGACCCTTCTTCGGCAAGCTCGGGCTGGCCGGCATCCTGCTCCTGTGGGTCTCCGGGCTGGCGCTCTGGGGCTTGCGTTACGACTTTGCCAATCTCGGCGCCGCCTACGTCCTGAAACTCGTCGCCGCCACCGCCCTTCTCGGCATGATCCTGTTCATGAGCCGAGCCACCGCCCGCATGGCCCGCGACGGCACGCCCCCACCCGCCTGGATGCCGAAACTCGGCATGATGAGCTCGCCGCTGACCTTCCTCGCCGTGTTCCTGGCGGTCTGGGTGTTCGCGTAGGGTTACCCTCCCCTTGATGGGGAGGGTCGGACCGCAGGTCCGGGGTGGGGTGACGGTCCTCGACCGCGCAAGCGCCCCCTCCACCGCCTTCGGCGGTCCCCCTCCCCCGCTTCGCAGGGGAGGATTGAAGGCGCAGGCGGCCGCGATGTCGTGTTCTCCCTTGCGTAGCACACGAATGGGTAGCGGCTGGCCGTTGACCCTCCTGGCCGTGTTCCTCGAAGTCTGGGTGTTCGCGTAGAGGTTACCCTCCCCTCAATGGGGAGGGTCGGACCGGAGGTCCGGGGTGGGGCGACGGTCCTCGACCGCGCAGCGCCCCCTCCACCGCCTTCGGCGGTCCCCCTCCCCCGCTTCGCAGGGGAGGATTGAAGGCGCAGGCGGCCGCGACGTCGTATCCTCCCCTGCGAAGCAAGCGAATTGGTAGAGGCCGGCCGCGACGGTAAATCCTCCCCCGTTCACGGGGGAGGGGGACCACGCGCAGCGTGGTGGAGGGGGCGCCGTCCCGTGCATCGGCAGGGGACCACCGAAGGTGGTGGAGGGGGCGCACACCATTCCTGATGCGCGGCCCCTGCCCGCAGGGGCGCCCTACCCCGCGATCCTCGAGAAATCCGCCACCTGCCCGGTCGCCGCGCGGATGCGGGCGAGCAGTGCCAGGCGGTTGGCGCGCACCGCCTCGTCTTCGTCATTGACGAGCACATCCTCGAAGAAGCGATCGACCGGCTCCCGCAACGCCGCGAGCGCGACCATCGCGGCGGAAAAATCCTGCGCCTCGATCGCCTGAGCAGCCCTTGTCTCGGCCTCGCTGACCGCCTCGAACAGCTTCGTCTCGGCAGCGTCCCTGAACAGGGCCGGGTCGACGGCGTCGGCGATCGCCGTGCCCTTTTTCTCCTCGGCAGCCAGGATGTTGGCCGCCCGCTTGGTGCCGGCCAAAAGGTTGCGGCCTTCGTCGGTGTCGAGAAAGATCCCCAGCGCAGCCACCCGGCTGGTGACCAGAAGCAGGTCGTCGTTGGCCGCCCCCTCTCCCTTGTGGGGAGGGTGGTCCGAAGGGCCGGTTGGTGAAGCCTCAGCCGCCGATGAAGCGGAGCCACCCCCCTCCGTCCGCTGCGCGGACACCTCCCCCGCAAGGGGGGAGGAGGGCGCTGCGGCCTGCGGCTGTCCAATCTCCCCCCTTGAGGGGGAGATGCCCGGCAGGGCAGAGGGGGGTGCCTCGCGCAGATCGTCTCCACTCGCCAGCACCGCATCGATCAGATCATGCCGCGCGCCCTTGTCGCGGAGATAAACCTTCAGGCGGTCGTGGAAGAATGAGAGGAGGTCGCTCCCAACCTGAGCTACGTCGCCTTCGTATGCCCGGGCGCCCTCAAAGAACGAAACTTCTTCCCAACCCTCCTCACCCATCATATCGCCTGAGAGAAGCAGGAGGGTGGAAAATCCGGGCCGCGGCGACAGTTCCGACAGTGAACCGGGGCTGCGGATGTGGATGTAGTCTCGCACATAACGACCGTCATGTGTTCGTGGTGCAGCAACAAGCACAACGGAGTTGTATTGGTTGTCCCATTCTCTCAATTCGCGCCAAACAACGGCGTTGGCCAAACTAAGCAACCCCAACCGCACCCCATTCTCCACCACGATCCGGATCACCCCCAGCGCCGCCCGCCGCAGCGCATAGGGGTCCTTCGACCCCGTCGGCTTCTCGTCGATCGCCCAGAACCCCACCAGCGTGTCGAGCTTGTCGGCCAGCGCCACGGCGATGGACACCGGCTCGGTCGGCACGACATCCGATGGCCCGAGCGGCCGGTAATGCTCCTCGAGGGCCGCGGCGATGGCCGGGGACTCCCCTTGCAGCACCGCATATTTGCGGCCCATGGCGCCCTGGAGCTCGGGAAACTCGCCGACCATCTCGGTCTGCAGATCGGCCTTGGCAAGCAGCGCCGCGCGGCGCGCCTCAATCGGATCGGCCCCGACCAGCGGCGCGATCTCGCCCGCCAGCCGCATGATGCGCTCCACGCGCTCGCCCTGCGTGCCGAGCTTGGCATGGAAGGTGACGCCCAACTGGTCGAGGCGGGCCATGCGCTGGTCGAGCGGCTCTTTCAGATCCAGCCCGAGCTTTTCCGCCGACGCCGTCAGCTTGCCGCGGTCGGGCAGGTCCGCCTGGTCGGTCTTCCAGAAATGCACGGCATCCGACAGCCGCGCGCGCACGACCTTGCCATTGCCGTGGGCAATCACCGTGCCGCCATCGGTCGCCTCGATGTTGGAGGTGATGACGAAACGATTGGTGAGGCCGAGTTCACCCCCTCCCGCATCGGAGGGGGAGGTAAGAAGGGCCGCACCGCTCTCACCCTCCCCTTGATGGGGAGGGTCGGCGCGGGGGTCCGCAGGACGGGTGGGGTGCAGCGGCCGCGTGACGAAACATTTCTGGTTGGCCCGGATGGTCAGCCGGATCACCTCGTCGGGAATGTCGAGGAATTCGGGCTCAAACTCGCCGAGCAGCACGACCGGCCATTCGACCAGGCCCGCGACTTCTTCCAGCAGGCCCTCGTCCTCGACGACTTCCAGCCCCGAGGCGAAGGCCAGGTTCTTGGCGTCGTCGAATATGATGCGCTTGCGGCGCTCGGCGTCGAGGATCACCTTGGCGGCTTCGAGCTTGGCGACATAGTCGTCGAAGCGGCGCACAAGAATAGCGTCGGGCGCGTGGAAACGATGCCCGTAGGTCACGTTGCCCGAACGGACCCCGTCGACCTCGAAATCGACAACCACCGGTTCCTCGGTCTCCGGCCCGAAGGTGCAGAGGATGGATTGCAGCGGGCGCACCCAGCGCAGCGACCCGGGCTTGGCCGAAGCCGCGCCCCAGCGCATGGATTTAGGCCAGGGGAAATTGCGAATGATGCCCGGCATGATGTCGGCGACGATCTCTTCGGCCGCCCGGCCCGGCCTCTCGATCAGGGCGACGTAGAAATCGCCCTTCTTGGGGTCGCTCTGCACCTGCGCGTCGGCGATCGAGGCCAGCCCCGTCTTGCGCACAAAACCCTGGATCGCCTGCTCGGGCGCCTTTGTCGGCGGGCCCTTGATCTCCTCGCGCACGTCCCTGGAGCGCGCGGTCACGCCGCGAATGTCGAGCGCCAGCCGGCGCGGCGTCCAGTATTCGCTCGCCGCCTCATAGGTCAGCCCCGCTTCCACCAGCCCGTCGGTGACCATCTTCTTCAGGTCTCCCGCCGCCTTGCGCTGCATGCGGGCGGGAATTTCTTCGCTGCGAAGTTCAAGAAGGAGATCGGGCATTGGGGCTCCTCACCCTCCCCTTGATGGGGAGGGTCGGCGCGTCAGCGCCGGGGTGGGGTGTCGTTCTTCGACCGGCGAACACCCCCTCCCGCCGCTTCGCGGCGACCTCCCCCATCCAGGGGGAGGTGGGCGCTCCGGTCGCGCACGGCGGCATAAATCGTATCGAGCACCGAATCCAGTTCCTTTTTGACCTCGTGGTTCCAGAAGCGCAGAACACGGTAGCCTTGGCCCTCGAGCCAGCGCTCCCGTTTGGCGTCCTTGATCAGCTCCTCCTCGTCGCCATGATGTGATCCATCGAGTTCGATCACGAGCTTCAGGCGGTGCGAGGCGAAGTCGGTCACGTAGCGCCCAATCGGTGCCTGCTTGCGAAAATGCGTGCCTTCGACAGGGATGCGCCAGAGGTGATGCCAGAGGATGCGTTCTTCCTCCGTCATCGAGGAACGCAGGCGCTGCGCAGTGGCAAGGCGAAACCTGTCGAGTTTTGGCATGCCTCTCCCCGCCACTTGATCCCCTACCACCCACCTCCCCCGCCGCCGCCGCCACCACCGCCCGACGATCCGCCGCCCGAGAACCCCGAGGACGAGCTCTTGGGTGCCGGCAAGGACGCCGTGAAGCTCGACGCCATCGATGCCGGCAGCGCGCCCAGGCGGCTGCCGATCATATCGGGTTGCAGGCCCGCGCCGCGATACCAGGAGGGCGAGGTGTAGGCGGCAGCACCGGCCGCCGCAGCCGCCGCAAGCCAGGTCTGGAAGGCCTGGCTCCACGGCTTCTCGACGCCCAGCGCCACCGCATAGGGCAGCAGCTTCTCATAGTGGGTGGGCGACATTTCGGGCGCGCCCTGCATGTTCATCCGGTCCTTTTCGGCAAAGGTCAGGTACTGCCGGAGCCCGGCAATGCCGTCCATCATGCGGCGCCCGATCGGGGTCGGCGCGCCCATCAGTCGGAAGAAGACGACATTCGTCATGACCAGCCCGACCATGGCGATCGGCAGGCTCAGATCGGGATCGCTCATCAAGAAGCCGATGAAGAACCCGGAAAAGACCGCCAGGCAGACAAAGCCCGCAAAGGCGATCGCCAGAATCGCGCCGATCCGTGCGCCGAGCGTCCTGGACTGCGTGAACTGCTTGCCGAATGTCGTCGCGAAGACCGAAAGCACGATGGCCGGCACCGCCATGCCGATCATCACCGCGAAGATTTCCTCATCGAACCCGCCGACGACGAGCAGCAGCACGACCGTCAGAACCGACAGCAACACGCCGGCGACCAAATAGAGCCAGTTGTGCCGGTAGAAGCGGCTGGCGTGCTCCTTCTCGATGGCCTTGCGGAACGAGGCCCCCATCGCCTGGACGCGGGTGCCGTTCGCCTTGTCGAGCGTCAGCGTATCGCCGGCCGAGCCGAGATGCGGCATCAGCGCCGCCTCGCCGACCGGCAGGCCCTTGGGCACCGGAGCGTCAGTCCGCCGGATGGTCAGGTCGCTGCCGAGATCGTCGAGTTCCACCAGGCCCTTGACGGCAAGGTTGAGCACCGCCGCCGACAGCGCGTCCCAGCCCTGGCCGCGAAAGCCGCGTTTGTCGATGTAGCTGGTCAGCGCCGGCGAAATGCCGTCCGGCGGGTCCCATCGGGCGAAGACCACGCCGCCGGGCGGGTCGCGGCCGACCCGGCTCCAGGCCCAGACATAATAGGCGAGCACCACCAGGAGCCCGCCGATCCCGACAAGCAGGCCGGCATTGTCGCGCAGCCACCAGGCGCGCTCCTGCGCGGCCGTAGGCGCCGCCACCGCGCCCTTGGGCATGGCAATGGCGATGGTCAGCCCCTCGCGCGGGCCCAGGCGCCGCTCCGCCTCAACGCGGATCAGGTTGCCGCCGTCGAGGCGTTCCGCGGAGGCCGCCTGTTCGGTAGAGCCGAAGGGTCCCGTGAAATAGGTTACCTCGCGCGCCGCCGCCTCCCCCGGCAGCCGCACCTCCGCCACCGCCTCGAGAATGGCGAAATCCCAGCCATTGCCGGTGACGTTCCAGTAAAGCTCGTCATGACCCTCGAAGAAGCGGATCTGGCGGTCGCTCACATAGGCGATCTCGTAGAGATGCTCGCCATGCGGCAAGAGCGTGTCGGCATCGCCGATGCGCACCCGCAGCATGCCGGAGCCGCGCTCCAGCGTGTAGGGCTCGCTCGCCCCGTTGCGGGTCACCGACAGGATTTCGAGCCCCACCTCGCGCAACTGCCCGTTCTCGTCCTCGAAGCGCAGCGGGATGTCGCGGAAGATGCCGCGCCGGATCTCGCGGCCCTCGACATTGACAAGGATGCGTTCCGTCACCTCCAGCGTTCCGCCGGCGTTGATCTCGATGTCGGCGCGGAAGGAGCGGATCTCCTCCGCCGCCGACGCGCTGCCCGCGCCCGCCAGGACGGCGAGGAGCAGAACCAGGAGGAGCCGCAACGTTTTCATCGACATGACCTCAGGGGAAGGAAGCCCGCGGGACGGCTCGGTCGTCGGCATTGTCGATCTGGAAATACTGCGCCGAGCGGAAGCCGAAACTGGCGGCCACGATGTTGGACGGCACGCTTTCCACCATCACGTTGAGGTTGCGCACCGCACCGTTGTAATAGCGCCGCGCATACTGGATCTCGTCCTCCGCCATCGACAGCGCCTTCTGGAGCTCCAGGAAGTTCTCGTTGGCCTTGAGGTCGGGATAGGCTTCGGCCACCGCGAAGAGCCGCGTCAGCGCCTGCGTGAGCTGGCCCTCGGTGGCGGCGCGGGCCGCGACATCGTCGCGCGGCAGGCTCTGGGCGCGGTTGCGCAGTTCCGTGACCTCTTCCAGGGCAGCCCGCTCATGCGCGGCATAACCCTTCACCGTGGCGACGAGGTTGGGGATCAGATCGGCGCGGCGCTTGAGCTGTACGTCGATCCCGCTCCAGGCCTCCTTGACCATCTGCGCGGCGCGCACCAGCCCGTTGTAGAGCACGATGCCGTAGACGAGAACCGCCACGACCAGAAGCAGGACGACCGTCCCGATGCCAAAGTCCATAACCGCCCCCGACTCAGATCCGCGGTGCTGCCGCAACGTCATAATGGCTGAGGCGAGCCGTAAATCCTAGGCCGCGACCTCGAAGCCCAAACCGCCGGCATCCGTCTGCAGGAACGCCTCGCCGCAGGCCTTGGCCAGATTGCGCACGCGCAGGATGTAGCTCTGGCGTTCCGTCACCGAGATGACGCCGCGCGCGTCAAGCAGGTTGAAGACGTGGGAGGCCTTGATGCACTGGTCGTAGGCCGGGAAGACGCAGAGATGCAGCCCGCCCTTCTCGCCCGATGCGCCGGCCTTGAGCAGCGCCTGGCATTCGCGCTCGGCATCCTCGAAATGCCGGAACAGGATCTCGGTGTCGGCATACTCGAAATTGTGGCGCGAATATTCCTGCTCGGCCTGCAGGAATACGTCGCCATAGGTGACCTTCTCGGCACCCTCGCGGCCGTTGAAGTTCAGATCGTAGACATTGTCGACGCCCTGAACATACATGGCCAGCCGTTCCAGTCCGTAGGTCAGTTCGCCCGCCACCGGCGCGCATTCGATGCCACAGACCTGCTGGAAATAGGTGAACTGCGAGACCTCCATGCCGTCGCACCAGCACTCCCAGCCGAGCCCCCAGGCGCCGAGCGTCGGGCTTTCCCAGTCGTCCTCGACGAAGCGGATGTCGTGGGTCAGCGGATCGAGGCCGATTGCATCGAGCGAACCCAGATAGAGTTCCTGCAGGTTGGAAGGGTTGGGCTTCAGGATCACCTGATACTGGTAGTAGTGCTGCAGCCGGTTCGGGTTCTCGCCATAGCGCCCGTCCTTGGGGCGGCGCGAAGGCTGCACATAGGCTGCGTTCCAGGGTTTTGGCCCCAGCGCCCGCAAGGTCGTCGCCGGGTGAAACGTGCCCGCACCCACCTCCATGTCATAGGGCTGCAGGATGACGCAGCCCTTGTCCGCCCAGTAGCTGTTGAGCGTGAGGATCAGCGCCTGGAAGGAGCGCTGCGGCTGCATGTGGGGAGGCAGGTTGGATGTCACGGAAGACGCCTTTATGAGCTTGAGGCTCGAAGTCGCGCCGTCCTAGGATGACGGCCGGCAGGCGTCAAGCTGCGGGCGCGCCACTGCCTCCCTCAATCTACCGAAGCGGGTACGCGAAGCCGCTGCCCCGGCGCCAGCCGGTCCGGATTGGCTCGCAGTTCCGGGTTGAGATCGAGGATCTCGGGATAGCGGTCCCCGACGCCGAACACGTCGAGCGAGATCGACCACAGGCTCTGGCCCGGCCTGACATCGTAGAAGGTCATCCCGGATTCGCTTGCCACAGGTGCGGTCGAAGCGATTTCCTCGACGACCTGTTCTTCGCCGGCATCTTGCATGGTCTGGATTTCCACGGGCGCGGCGGCGGCCATCAGCACCTCGGTCGTCTCGGCGTCGACGGCGTCGGCGCGCTGATCCTCTTCCTCGGTCTCGTCGGGAAGCCCGTTGATGAGCTTCTCCTCGATCGCTTCCAGGATTTCCGGGTCGGGGTCGAGATCGCGTGCATGTCGCCACTGATAGGTCGCCTCGAGCCGGCGTCCCACGCGCCAGTAGGCGTCGCCCAGGTGGTCGTTGAGAATCGGATCGTAGGGCATCAGGCTCACGGCGCGTTCCAGTTCCTGCACCGCGTCCTCGTATCGCCCCAACCGGTAATAAGCCCAGCCCAGCGAATCGACGATGTAGCCGTCGGAGGGCCGCAGTTCGACGGCGCGCTTGATGAGATCGAGGCCCTCTTCCAGGTTCATGTTCATGTCGACCCAGGAATAGCCCAGATAATTCAGAACCTGCGGATGGTCGGGGTAAAGCTCGAGCGCCTGCTTGAAGCTGGGCTCGGCGCGCTCCCACTCCTTGAGCCGCTCATAGGCGATGCCGCGCTGGTAGAAGATATTCCAGTGCTCCGGCTGCGGCTCGTCGATGCGCGCCACCGCCCGCTCGTAGAGCTCGGCACCTGAACGGTAGTCCTCCTGCGCGTGATAGACCCCGCCCAGCGCCAGATAGGCCCGCATGTCGTCGGGATTTTCCTCGAGAATGGCCGAGAGCATCTCCTCCGCCTCCTCGTTCCGTTCGAGATCGACGAGATTGAGCCCCATCTGAATGCGCGCGAGCCTCTGGATGGCGGAGCTGTCGGGCACGCGTGTGTAGAGCTCGATGGCCTCCTCCGGCTCGCCCTGCTGCTCGGCAGCGGATGCCAGTTGCATCAGCACGCTGTCGCTTTCGGGGTGAAGCGCCAGCGCGTATTGCAGATAGAGGCGCACGAAGGACTCGCCGCCGCCGCGGTTGAGCGCGCTGGCCAGATTGAGGAGAATTTCGGAGACACCCTGGGTCACGCCATCGACCAGGGGCGCGATGTCCTCGCCGCTCTCGATCTGCTCGCGAAGAACGTCGAACTGAATCCGGCCGGCCACGAACTCGTTTGCCAGATCGAGCGTCGCAAGCGCTGCTTCGCTGTCGCCCGAGCGCTGCTCGAAACGGGCGCGTGCTTCAAGAGCGCGCAGGAAGGTTTCGGGCGCGGCCGAACCGGCGGCGACGTTTTCGACCGTCGCCGCATAGGCAGCCTGAGCTTCCTCGTTCATGCCGGCCCATTCGGCGATGAGCCCTGCATGGTAGGAGACGAAGACGCCATACCATTCCGGCCCCGATATCTCGTCGAGCTGTGCGAGCGCGGCCGCGCCATCGCCCTGCCCGGCGATCGCCCACGCGGCCGCCACGCTGGTGATGAGGCGGTCGAGGTCCGACTGCAGCGGGAGTTCCAGCAGGTCGAGTGCAGCGGCGAAATCTTCTTCGTGCAGCGCATCGACGGCCAGTGCCAGCCGCGAGAAGCGGGCGACTTCGGGTACGTCCCGGAGAATTTCGGCCTGTTCGAGCGCGCGGTCGAACTGGCCCGTCGAGATCAGAGCGAGCATCAGGCTCTGCTGGAGACCGCGGTTGTCGGGGTCGAAAGCGAGCGCGCGGTCGTAATAGGCGATGGCGCTGTGGAGGTCGTTGTCGGTCTCTGCGATCCGGGCCGCCAGATAGGCACCCGCAAAGGAGTCCACGCGCACCGGCTCGGGGCGCTCCTGCGCGCTGGCGGGGGCGACTGCCAGCCCCGCTGCCACAAAGATGCCGATCAGCGCGGATGCGCCTGCCAAGAACTGCCGCATATTCATCCCTTCAGATCCACCGGCCGTCCGGGGCCGGACTCACCGATTGCTGTAGCAGGACAAGCATGGCCTTTTTGCGGAGATGCATCAATGCGGCCGCGGTCACGAAAGGGCGATGGCGCGCAATGTGGCGGATCGGCAACGCCTCGAGGGAGTGACGCTCGATAGCTTCGGGTCGCCGTGGCGCAAGTCCCCGAGGGCCGGGCGGCCCCTGTATCTTTTGTTATGCTGCTGAATCCCTTCAGGAAAATCCAACTGCAGGGCGGGAACAGGAACGCTCCTTTTCACGTTTATCTTGCACGTCCAAAAGTTTTGGGAGGAAGGCCATGTTGATCCGAGTGGGCTATCACATGACGATCGAGGTGGCACAGCCAACTCACCTTTTCACCCTGATGAGCGTCCACCCCGAACGGGCGGCCGACGTGAAATGGCAGAAGGCTGCCGAAACTCTTCCCAATGTGCCCAAGCGCGCCTTTGTTGACCAGCATGGCAACAGCTGCCTGCGCATGGTTGCCCCGACCGGCGAATTCACCATCACGCAGGACGCGATCGTCGCGGATCCGGGCCTGCCCGATCCTGTCGCTCTCCAGGCGCAGGAGATGCGGCCGGAACATCTGCCCGACGAATGCCTGCGCTATCTTTCGGGCAGCCGCTATTGCGAGACGGACCGGCTCTGGAGCCTGGCATGGCGCCTGTTCGGCGCCGTCGAGCCGGGGTGGGCGCGTGTCCAGGCGATCTGCGACTACGTCCACCGGCGGCTCGCCTTCTCATACGGTTATGCCCGCGCCACCCGGACCGCGATCGAAACCCATGAAGAGCGCATCGGCGTCTGTCGCGACTTCGCGCATCTGGCGATTGCCTTCTGCCGCTGTCTGAACATCCCCGCCCGCTACGCGAACGGCTATCTGGGCGACATCGAAGTCGAGCCCGATCCCTCGCCGATGGATTTCTCCGCCTGGTTCGAGGCCTATCTCGGCGGAAACTGGTACGCCTTCGATGCGCGCCACAATCGTCCCCGGGCGGGACGGATCGTGGTCGCCCGTGGTCGCGACGCGATGGATGTACCTCTGCTGCACAGTTTTGGTCCGCATCGGCTCAAGGGATTCCGCGTTTGGGCGGAAGAGGTGGACTCCAAGGTGCTTGCCGCTCCCGCGCGCCACACGGCGACGCTGCAGGCCAAGATCGGACCACCGGGACGCTCGCCGCTCGATCTGGGCTCACGGGAAGACGTGATGCGCCTGGTCTGAAATCCGCGCCCGGACCTGCTCAGGCACACACACGGTCGTCGGAGACCACGATCCCCGCGATGAAGCCCAGCTTGGCGGCGACGGGCGGCGGCAGCACGAAGGGATAGAGATCGGGCTGTCCCATCGAGCGGTTGATGGCGTTGATGGCGAGCGTCATCGGCACCCAGGCCCGCAGCATCTGGTCGACATCCCTCATGCGGTAGGGCGAGAATCCCTCTTCCGTCATCGTGGCCGAAACGCTGAGCTGCAGGCCCCAGGCGCGCGCCGTCTCCAGCGTGTCGACGATGTGCACGAAATGGGCGAAGGTTTCGGCAAAATCCTCCCAGGGGTGGGCTGTTGCGTAAGAACTGATGTGGTGCTGCCGCCAGGCCTCGGGCGGCCCGTCTTCGTGGTGGCGCCGGAGCGCCGCGCCGTAATCTTCCCGCTCGTCGCCGAAGATCGCCCGAAAATCCTCCAGCTTGCCGCCGTCGCGCACCAGGCGGTCCCAGTAATAATGGCCGATCTCGTGGCGGAAATGACCGAGTAGCGTGCGATAAGGCTCCTGCATCGCGGTTCGCCGACGCTCGCGCTCGACATCGTCGCCCTCGGCGATGTTGATGGTGATGAGACCATCGGCGTGCCCCGTGAGAACTTTGCTGATGGTACCATCAGGACCCGTCTGGTCCGAGAGGAACTCGAAGGCGAGGCCTGCCCGCGGATCTTCCCGACGCGTCGGCGCCGGCAGGCGCCAGCGGGTGATCGAATAGAAGAGATGCCGCTTGGCATCTTCGATACGCCGCCAGTTGATCAGGTTTTCCGGAACCGAGATGTCGGGAATGGTGGAATTGTGCCGGCAGGCCAGGCAGAATTGCTCGTCATCCCCGTCAACCACCAGCCAGTTACAGGCCTCGTGCTCGGCATTGGCACACAGATGGTCATGCGAAGGCTCTTCGATCTCGATGGCGCGCATGGCGAAGGCACGCGGGTCGTAGCCCTGTCGCATACCGCAATGGACGCAGACCGTGTTGTCGAAATAGACGGCCGCGCCGCAATTGGTGCATTCGAAGATGCGCATGGTGGGTCCTTGAGCGTGAGACCCGCTAACGGGCGGCAGGTCGAAAGGTTGCCGGGCTGGTGGCCTGAGGGCACGAACACCCTTTCACCAGGAGACCGTCTTGCCGCTGTAGTCGACAAAGCTTCCCGTCGAAGCCATGTCGACCTCCCAGGCGCGCGCCAGGACACCGGCTGCTGAATCCGACACCTCGACATCGGCCTCCGGCCCGCCCATGTCGGTGCGCGCCCAACCCGGATCGATGGCCCGCACGGCGATCGATTCGCCGGCCAGATCGGTCGCCAGTCCCTGCATCAGCTTGTTCACCGCTGCCTTCGACGCGCGGTAGGCGATGCGGTCCGACTTGGCGTAGTTCATGCGGGCCATCTGGCTGGAGATGGTGACGATCCTCGCCAGTCCCGCGCGGTCCCGCGCCGCCCTCAGATTGGGAAGGAATGTCTGCACGACCCGCATGGGGGCAATCGTGTTGACCTCGAGGGTCCGCCTGAAGCCGTCGAAATCCATGTCGAGGGTACTTTGCCGGTTCGGGCCGATGATCCCGGCATTGTTGATCACCAGATCGATCGCGCGCCCGTTGATGATGCTCGCCGCATGGGCCAGCGCATCCCCATCGGTGACGTCGATGCCGTCGACGACCTGATAGGGCGGCGAGCCGCTGACCGAACCGCGCACGAGAGCGATGACGTCGCTGCGCTCCCGCGCGGCGAGGGCCGCGATCCAGCGGCCAATGCCGCGCGCCGCGCCCGTGATCAGGATCGTCTTTTTCATGGATGGACCCCTGGTGCCGTCAGTCGGCAGGTCGATAACACCGCCGGTCAGGTAGCGTCGGCATGGGCCGGGTCAACGGGTCCTCAGTTCACCCGGCTGATACAGAAATCGATGACGTCGAGAAGCGCGCCCTTCTCCGGCGTCTTCGGTAGCGGAGCGAGCGCGTCGCGCGCGATCTCGCCGAAATGGCGGGCCCGGGCAATGGTGTCCGCAATCGAGTTGTGGCGATGCATCAAGGTCACGGCCTGCTCCAGTGCCGCGTCGTCGGCTTGATTTTCCTCGATTGCCCGTTTCCAGAAGGCGCGTTCCTCTGCCGAGCCGCGGCGATAGGACAGGATGACCGGGAGGGTGACCTTGCCCTCGCGGAAATCGTCGCCGACGTTCTTGCCGAGTTCACTCGCTTTGCCGCCATAGTCCAGCGCGTCGTCGACGAGCTGGAAGGCCAGCCCCAGATTGGTGCCGTAGGAGCGCAGCGCCGCCTTGTCGTTCTGGCTCGCGCCGGCAACGACCGGGCCGACCTCGCCAGCAGCCGAAAACAGCGCCGCCGTCTTGGCCTTGATCACGGCCAGGTAATCGTCCTCGGTCGTATCGAGATTCTTGGAGACACCGAGCTGCATGACTTCGCCCTCGGCGATGACCGAGGCGGCACTGGAAAGGATGTCGAGGGCTTCGAGCGAGCCCACCTCGACCATCATGCGAAAGGCCTGGCCCAGCAGATAGTCACCCACCAGCACGCTTGCCTGGTTGCCCCAGATCATGCGCGCGGTGCGACTGCCACGGCGCAAATCGCTCTCGTCGACCACATCGTCATGCAACAGCGTCGCGGTGTGCATGAACTCGACACTGGCCGAGAGCTTCACATGGCCCTCGCCCGCATAGCCGAACATGCGCGCGGCAGCGAGCGTCAGCATCGGGCGCAGTCGCTTGCCGCCGGACGAGATCAGATGGTTGGCGATCTGGGGGATCAGTTCGACATGCGAGCCGGCCTTGGACAGGATCAGTTCATTGACCTTGCCCATGTCGTCCCGCGTCAGCGCGATCAACCTGTCGATGGAACCCTTGGATGGATCCTTACCCTTGAGATTGACGACAACGCCCACGCTTCTTCTCCTGAACAACAGTCTTTCCGGCACTTTCGATGCGGCCTGAATGTAGGGCGGTGGGTCGGCCTTGGGCAAGGGGGCGAATTGGCGCGGTCCATCGCCATTTACATTCCATCGGCGACCTGCAAGCCTCCGCCGATGATCGAAATCGTGCGAACCAACGACCCCGTCCTCATCTCCTTCGTCGAGGCGCTGATGCGCGACGCCGGCATCAACTTCCTGGTGGCCGACCAGAACATGAGCATTCTGGAAGGGTCGATCGGCATCATCCCGCGCCGGGTGCTCGTCGTCGACGACGAGGCCGCCCAGGCACGCCGGATCCTCATCGATGCCGGCATCGCCGACGAGCTCAACAAGACCTGACGCGATGAGCGGACCGGCGGGCGATCTGGACAGTGCTGCCTTCACCACGGATGCCTTCCACCGCGGCCGCTTTTTCCTCGTGCAGCCGGCCCGCAAGGGCCACCGCGCCGGCACCGACGCGCTGCTTCTGGCGGCAGCCGTTCCGCCCGGCTTTTCGGGCCGCGTCGCCGATCTCGGCGCCGGAGCGGGTGCGGCGGGGCTGGCCGTCGCCGCCCGCTGCCCACAGGCCCGGATCGTGCTGGTCGAGAACGCGCCGGCGATGCTGGCCTGCGCCCATGCCACGCTCGCTTTGGCCGAAAACGCGCACCTTGCCCCCCGCTGTTCGGTGCTGGACGCCGACGTGCGGCTGGCCGGCGACGCGCGTCGCGGGGGAGGCCTTGCCGACGCGTCCTTCGACTACGTCATCCTCAACCCGCCCTTCAACCCGGCCAGCGACCGGCCCTCCCCCGACGCGCTTCGCCGCCAGGCCCACATGATCGAAGACGCCGCGCTCCTCGGCGACTGGCTCGCCACGGCAGCCTCGGTCGCCAAACCCGGCGGCGCCGCCGCCGTCATCGCCCGCCCGCAATCGCTGGACGAGGTCGTCGCGGCCCTGTCCCCGTCTTTCGGCGCCATCGAGATCAGACCCGTCCTGCCGCGCGCCGACAAGCCGGCGATCCGTTTTGTCGCGCGGGCCCGGCGTGATGCCAGCGAGGCCGTATCAATATTGCCCCCGCTGGTGCTGCACGGCGATGCCGGCAACGCCTTCACGGCAGAAGCCGAGGCGATCGGCAGCGGGCTCGCGTCACTGTTCGACGGTTGAGGCAACCGGGCGCCGATCATTGCGTTTGGCGCCAGAACGCCTACATCCCTCCAGCAGCCTGCCGCCACGGAGTATCCTTACCCTTGAGACGTTTCCTCAATCCGATCCTGCCCAAATCCATGCGCGCCGAGGGGACCATCATTCCCGTCGTGCGCCTGCACGGCACCATCATGGCGCAGTCCTCGCCGCTCCGGCCCGCTCTGTCGCTCGCCTCGACGGCGGTGCTGATCGAGAAGGCCTTTTCCTTCACCACCGCACCGGCCGTCGCGATCTCGATCAACTCGCCCGGCGGCTCACCCGTCCAGTCGCGGCTGATCTACAAGCGCATCCGCGACCTGGCGATCGAGAAGAAGAAACGCGTCATCGTCTTCGTCGAGGATCTGGCGGCGTCCGGCGGCTACATGATCGCCATTGCCGGCGACGAGATCATCGCCGACCCTTCCTCCATCGTCGGCTCGATCGGCGTCGTCTCCTCCTCCTTCGGTTTCCAGGAAGCGATCAAGAAGATCGGCGTGGAGCGACGCATCCACACGGCCGGCCAGAACAAGGCGGTGCTCGATCCCTTCAAGCCGGAGCGCAAGGAGGATGTCGAGCACCTCAAGCGGCTGCAGCTCGAGGTGCACGAGACCTTCATCAACATGGTCAAGGAGCGGCGCGGCACGAAACTCTCTGACAATCCGGACCTCTTCACCGGCCTGTTCTGGAGCGGCAAGCGCGGGCTCGAACTTGGCCTCGTCGACGAGCTCGGCGACATGCGCTCTGGCCTGCGCGCGCGCTTCGGCGACAAGGTGCAGATGAAGCTGATCACCCATCCGAAGAATTTCCTCGGCCGTCCTTCCGGGCAGCCGGGCATCGAAGGGCTTGGCAGCCAGATCGCCGGCGCGGCTGTCGACGGCCTGCTGTCGGCCGCCGAGGAGCGCGCCTTGTGGGCGCGCTACGGATTGTAAAAAGCAGGCTTTGAAAGCCGGGCCGGAAGGCCTATCTTGAGTGTTCGGGCGTTCCCCGCATTCTGGAGGTGAGATGTTGCCACAGCTGGTTTTCTTTGCCCTCATCGGGGTCGCCGCCTATGCCGGCTATCGCTCCTTTATCAAGGAAGCCGAGCGCGTCACCGCGCGCGTGCGCCGCGATGAACAGCAGGCGCGCACCGGTGCCCAGGGCACATTGGTCAAGGATCCCGAGACGGGCGTCTATCGTGTCGAGCGCGACTGAGGCGGTCCTTGACGCCTCATCCACGCTGAACGAGGCGGCACCCGCCAAGGTCAACCTGGCCCTGCACGTCACCGGACGGCGAACCGACGGCTACCATTTTCTCGATACGCTCGCCGTCTTCACCGACTTCGGCGACCAGGTGCTGGTTGAAAGCGACGGGTCGGACCGGTTTCTGGTCAGCGGCCCCTTCGCGGCGGCGGTGCCTTCGGGTCCCGACAATCTCGTTACGTGCGCCCGCGACCTCGTGCGCCGCATCGCAACGCGGCCCTGCCCGCCAGTCCGCATCACCCTGGAGAAAAACATCCCGGCCGCCTCCGGGCTCGGCGGTGGCTCCAGCGACGCGGCCGCCACCCTGCGCGCGCTCGACCGGCACTGGCAGCTCGGCCTGGGCGAGCAGCGGCTGCGCGACACAGCACTCGTGCTGGGCGCCGATTTGCCCATGTGCCTGGCCGCACGCCCGGTGCGCGCCTCCGGCATCGGGGAAATCCTCGAGCCGGTATCAAAGCTGCCGGCGCTCGACATGGTGCTGATCAATCCCGGCATCGAGGTCGCCACACCCGCCGTCTTCGCCGCGCTGGAACGGCGCGACAGCAACCCCCTGCCCGCACCGCCGCACAGTCTCTCGCGAACCGCACTGCTCGACTGGCTGGCCTCAACGCGCAACGACCTCGAAGCCCCTGCCCGGTCGATCGCGCCGGACATTGGCACGGTACTTTCCGCGCTGCGTGAAAGTGGCGCTTCCTTTGCCCGCATGTCGGGGTCGGGCGCCACCTGTTTCGGCCTGTTCGCGGATGCTGCGTCGGCCGCCCATGCGACTGCCGCGATCGCCAAGCAGCAGCCCGGCTGGTTCGCGATCGCCACACGCACGCGGCCCAGCCCCTGAGGAAGCCATGAGCCGCATCGACGAGACCCGCCCCTTCGTGCCCGTCGGCATCGCCGTCCTGACCGTCTCCGACACGCGCTCGCTGGAAGACGACAGATCCGGCGACACGCTGGCCGCGCGTATCGAGGCGGCGGGCCATCGGCTGGCCGCGCGCCAGATCGTCCCCGACGACGTGGAGGCCATCCGAGCCGCCGTCGCCGGCTGGACGAAGGACGAGGCCATCGACGTGGTCATCACCACCGGCGGCACCGGCTTTACCGGCCGCGACGTGACGCCCGAAGCGCTGGAGCCGCTGTTCGAAAAGCGTATGGACGGGTTTTCAGAGGTCTTCCACCGCATTTCCTACGACAAGATCGGCACCTCGACGATCCAGTCTCGCGCCACCGGCGGGGTGATGAACGCGACCTATGTCTTCGTCCTGCCCGGCTCGCCCGGCGCCTGCCGCGACGCCTGGGACGAGATTCTGAAGCCGCAGCTCGACTACCGCCACATGCCCTGCAATTTCGTGGAGATCATGCCGCGCCTCGACGAACATCTGAGGCGCGGCAAGGGATAAAGCCGGAGACCTCCTCATGCCCGACAAGACTTCGGATGGAACCGTCCTGCTTTCCGGCGGCAACCCGCAGATCGCCAAGGGTTTCGGGGACGCCCCCGTGCAGGCCTATATCGCCGCGATGCCCGGCTGGAAGAGCGATGTGGGACGCCGCATCGACGCGATTGTCACGCGCACGATCCCCGGCGTCAGCAAGGCGGTGAAGTGGAACACCCCCTTCTACGGGGTCGAAGACGGTGTCTGGTTCCTCAGCTTTCACTGCTTTGCGAAATACGTCAAAGTGACTTTCTTCGACGGCGCCGCGCTGAAGCCCGCGCCGGACATCCGTTCCAAATACGAGCGGATCCGCTATTTCCACATTCACGAAAACGACCCGCTCGACGAAGCCCGGTTCGCCGACTGGGTGAAGCAGGCGAGCGAACTTCCGGGCGAACGATTGTGAGGGGTTTGACAATGGACGACGACACTCTCTCCGCCTCCGATCTGATCGACCGGAAACTCGCGGCGCTGAACGACTGGCGCGGCGAGACGCTCGCCCGCCTGCGCGCGGTCATCATAAAGGCCGATCCCGACATCGTCGAGACGGTGAAATGGCGCAAGCCCTCCAATCCCTTGGGCGTCCCGGTCTGGGAACACGCCGGCATTCTCTGCACGGGCGAGATTTACAAGGACAAGGTCAAGCTGACCTTCATGCGCGGTGCCTTTGTCGACGACCCGTCCCGCCTCTTCAACGCCGGCCTCGACGGCGGCACCCGCCGCGCGATCGATTTTCACGAGGGCGAAGCAATCGACGAGGATGCCCTCGCCGCCCTCATCCGCGCGGCCGCGGCGGAGAACCTCTCGAAGCGCGGGTGTTCGAGCCCGCAGCCTCCTCCAACAATACCCGGTTCGGCTCAAACAATCCTAGGGCAAGCGTAGCGCAGCGAAGCGCGACCCTGGGATCCATGCCTCGACGGCTCATGCCGCGGGGCACCGGGCAGGAACTGCCACCTCGCCACCGTTGAGACCTGTGCGCAGCGCAGCGGAGCCTCGAAGGACGAGGGCCAGCCGCGCCAGACATCACCCCTCGACATTTTTTTCGCCCAGTTTGTCCACACCCCTCCGCCCCTGCCGCATACTTCGCCCAGACCAACGGACCAGGCCATGCGTTTCCATCCAACCACCGCGAAAAACGGAAAGCAGCTGCGCCGCCTCGCAACCCTGCTTTGCGCGCTCGCCGATCTCGCGGAACGGGCGGCCGGTAGGTCCCGTGCCGTCTGCTTGCTCGTCATTTGGCTCATCGGCCCCGCCGAAGCGGTCGCCCGCGACTATGTCGATCAAATCGCGCCGGGCGCAGCCCGGGTGCCCGCGCCCGTTCGGCCTCTTGACGGCGCAGCCGAGGCCCTTCGTCTGGCGTGGATTTTTCGCTTGCTTGCCGCCATCGTCGCCGCACTTGCAAAACAGGGCCATGCCCTGCTTCCGGCAGCACCCGCGAACCGCCGGGCCGCCGACCACGTCGCACCATCGCCTGCCCTCGTCATCGCATTGTCGGCCTGGCAGCCCTGTCCGCCCTAGTGCTGCGTGGCTTGCGATATCCGCCCTGACGCAGCTGACGGCGCGCCCCCGCTCACGCCGGCAGGTGGATCTCGCCCGACAGCCGCCGGGCCGATACCTTGCGCGCCAGCCAGGCGGCGTCCTCGTCGCCGGGGGCGAGCGACTGGGCCCTCGCCTTTTCGATCACCAGCCCATCGAACCGGTTGCGCGGCAGAAAGAACAGCCGGCTCAGGATCGGCGGGCGCGACATGCGCGAGCGGGTGAAACGGGCGGGCCCGCCGCCACGGGCAATGTGCTCGATGAGTTCAGCGCTCCAGCCATCGGCCAGCCGCGTGCCGGGCCGCAAAAACATCAGCCAGTCGCTGCGTGCCTGGCGGATACCGGCCGAAAGCCCGCCGGTGAGGAACTGGCAGCCGGTGTGATCGGCCACGAGATGGGTCCGGTCGGTCGACCCCGCGTCGCAGATGATCACCTCGCGCACCACCCCATCGACGGAAGCCGACACCAGCGACGCCAGCGTGCGCGCCAGGGCGTCCTCGTCATTGTGGGTCTGTATCACCACGCTCAGCATGCTTAGTCGAATACCGTATACAGCGGCCAAACGCCAGTGTTGCGCCGCACCATCGAATATGTTCTTGCTATGTTCTGTTTTGGCCGATAGGAATAGATTCATCGAAAGGCGATTCGAGCAGACCCGATGGAGATGGGCGGAATGGAACCGATCAACACAGCCGACGTTGCCGCATTCAAGGAAGGCGGTGCATCCATGGCCAATCTCATGATCGAGGACAGTGGCATCCGCTTTGGTGGCGAGAGGCGGCGCGGCCGCGGCGCCGGCATCAATCCGTCGGGCCGCTACGAGCCGCTGTCGCGCCATGTCTTCGACGATGGCTGGGAGACGCTGGAAGATCTGCCACCCTTCAAGACGGAGGTGCAGATCGAGCGCCCGCGCACCATCATCACGCGCAACACCTCGCCCGATATCTCCTTCGACCGCTCCATCAACGCCTATCGTGGCTGCGAGCATGGCTGCATCTACTGCTTCGCGCGGCCGACCCACGCCTATATGGGCATGTCGCCGGGGCTCGACTTCGAGGCCAAGCTGTTTGCCAAGCCGGACGCGCCCAAACTTCTGGAGCGCGAGTTGGGCAAGCAGGGCTACGTGCCCCGCACCATCGCCATCGGCACCAACACAGATCCCTATCAGCCGATCGAGAAGACCTGGCGCATTACGCGCCAGATCCTCGAGGTCCTCGAGGCGCATGACCACCCGGTGGGCATCGTCACCAAATCGGCCCTCGTGACGCGCGACATCGATATCCTGTCGCGCATGGCGGAGAAGAGTCTCGTCAAGGTGGCGCTCTCGGTCACCACGCTGGACAAGAAGCTGGCGCGTTCGATGGAGCCCCGCACCTCGACGCCGCCGCGGCGGCTGCAGGCCATGCGGGCGCTGCACGATGCGGGCATTCCCGTATCGGTCATGGTGGCGCCGGTGATCCCGGGTCTCAACGACCACGAGATGGAGCGTATCCTTGATTCGGCGCGCGCGGCGGGCGCGCGGGAGGCCGGATATGTCATCCTTCGCCTGCCGCTCGAGGTCAGCCCGCTCTTCAAGGACTGGCTACTGCGCAACTATCCCGACCGCTACCGCCACGTCATTTCGCTGATCCGCTCGATGCGCGACGGCAAGGATTACGACGCCGAATGGGGCAAGCGCATGAAGGGTGCTGGACCCTATGCCTGGCAGATCGGCCGTCGCTTCGAGATGACGGCACGGCGGCTCGGCCTTAATTCGCGGCGGCAGAGCCTGCGCACCGATCTTTTTTCGGCCCCGAATGGTGCAGCGCGCCAGCTGGAGCTTCTCTAGCATCACCCTCATCGGCCTGTCTTCTCGACAGGCTGCACGACTGCCCCGGCTTGATCCCCCGTCCCCCAAGCCGCCGGCTGCTTCCCGGTCCCGTCCCCAACAGCCGGGAAGCCTTGCGGAGAATCGGACGAGATGCGAGCATTGCCGCAACCATGGCTCCTCTCGCTTCCGATTCTCCGCTGCTTTTCGACATGCCCGTCGGCCCCGATTTCGAGGTCGAGAGCTTGGCGCGCTCCAGAGGCCAATGGCCTGTCGCTGGCACGGATGAGGCCGGGCGCGGCCCGCTTGCCGGCCCCGTGGTGGCGGCCGCCGTCATCCTCGATCCCGAACGGCTTCCCGAAGGGCTTGACGATTCCAAGAAGCTGACCCTTGTTCAACGGCAGGTCGCCTTCGAAGCCATCATGGCGACGTCCCTGTCCGTCTCGGTCGCGTCGGTATGCGCCCAGTCGATAGATGATTGCGACATCCGCAAGGCCAGTCTCGAAGCCATGCGCCGCGCCGTAGCCGGCTTGTGCACGCGGCCCCTGCTCGTTCTGGCCGATGGCCGCGACATTCCGCCCGGCCTCGCCTGCGACTGCAAGGCGCTGGTGCGCGGCGACGGGCGATCATTCTCCATCGCGGCTGCATCGATCGTCGCCAAGGTCACCCGTGACCGCATCATGAGCCGTGCCGGCGCCTGCGACCCGCGCTACGGCTTCGAGATGCATATGGGCTACGCCACAAGCCGGCACCGCAGTGCGATCGAGGCCCATGGCGGTCTTTCGCGCCTGCACCGGATGAGCTTTTCACCCTTCCGCAGCGAGAAATGAAAAAGGCCGCCCGATGAAGGCGGCCTCTCTCGATATCCGGATTTCGCGAGGCTCAGTTCAGGCCGGCCTTCACATCGCCCATCGACTTCGTGAACAACTCGGCGCTCATCTTGGCGTCGACCTTGTCGGTGAGGATCCGCTCGGCCGCGGCCACTGCGAGGTCGACCGCGCTGGAGCGCACCTGGTTGACGGCATCGCGTTCGGCCTGGGCGATCTTCTGCTCGGCGACCGCGTTGCGGCGCTCGACGAACTCTTCCGTCTTCTGCCTGGCGTCGGTGACGATGCTTTCGGCCTCGCGGGTGGCGGCCGCAACGATCTCCTCGGCCTCCTGCTCGGCTTCCTTGCGCTTGCGCTGGAACTCGGCCAGCAGCTGCTGCGCTTCCTCGCGCAGCTTGCGCGCCTCGTCCAGCTCGTTGCGTATCCGCTGGGCACGATCGTCCAGCGACCTGGTCAGAAGGCCGGGTACCTTCATGTAGGCGAGAAGGGCCAGGAAGAGGACGAGGGCGACTGCGGCCCAGTCTGTGGAGTCCATTGTCTCTCGCTCCTATTGGGCAGCGGCGACGGCCGAGGACGCCGTCCGCTTGTCGACCTTCGCGCCGATCATCTCCTCGACGATCGCCGCCGCCGTTTCCTCGGCGATGACACCCACGTCGCTCATCGCCGCATCCTTGATGGAGGCGATGCGGCGTTCGGCTTCCGTGAGGCGCACCTCGAGAGCGGCCTCCGCCTTGCGCTGCTCGGCTTCGGCATCCGCCTTGGCCTTGTCGCGCGCGGTATTGGCAATGGCGTTGGCCTTGATACGGGCCTCGGCCAGATCCTGTTCGTAGGCGGCCACGGCCGCGTCCGATTCTTCACGCATCCGGGCCGCCTGGTCCAGATCCTGCGCGATGCGGTCACGCCGCACCTCCAATATGCCGCCAATGCGTGGCAGCACGACCTTCTGGAGGAAGAGGTAGAACAGTCCGAAAGTGATGGCGAGCCACAGCAGCTGCGACGGGTAGGTCGAAGTGTCGAAGGGCGGGAACACCGATTCGGCCGGCTGCGAGGCAGGCACCTCGATGGCTTCCTGGACGGTCTCTTCAACGTCGCCCTGCGGCGCCGCGGGATCGTTCGTCTGTGCGTAGGCTGTTGCCGTGAACATGTGCTTGTCCTGTCACCAATGCCGGGCGCATGCCCGGTCAGGTACGGCCAGCCGCCACATGGCGGCCGGCATGACGGATCGCGTCGATCAGACGGCGAAAAGCAGCAGCAGAGCGATCAGCAGCGAGAAGATGCCGAGCGCTTCGGTCACGGCGAAACCGAAGATCAGACGGCCGAACTGGCTGTCGGCTGCCGACGGGTTGCGCAGGGCGCCCGAAAGGTAGCTGCCGAAGATGTTGCCGAGGCCGAGAGCCGTACCGGCCATGCCAAAACAGGCAAGGCCCGCGCCGATGAAACGTGCTGCATCTGCTTCCATGTGAAAAACTCCTTTGTAGATTGTCAAACTTGGGTCGCCCGCAGCACCGGCGGCGCTGCGGAGATGGGGGTTGAACCGTCAGTGGTTGGGATGGACCGCATCATTGAGATACATGCAGGTCAGGATCGCAAACACATAGGCCTGGATGAACGAGATCAGGAATTCCAGGCCGGTCAGCGCGACGGTCATCAGAAGCGGCAGGATGGCGCCGGCAACGCCGATGGCGCCAAGCGAACCGAGCGAGACGATGAAGCCCGCAAACACCTTGAGCGCGATGTGGCCGGCCAGCATGTTCGCAAAGAGACGGACCGAAAGGCTGATCGGACGCGAAAGAAACGAGATGATCTCGATAAACACGACGAGCGGCAACAGGGCCTTGGGGACGCCCGAGGGCGCAAACAGCCCCAGGAATTTCAGGCCGTGCTTGTAGAATCCGTAACCGATGACCGCCGCAATGACCACCAGGGCCAGCGCGAAGGTGACGATGATGTGGCTCGTGACGGTGAAGAAATAGGGGACCATGCCCAAAAGGTTGGCCACCAGCACGAACATGAAGAGTGAGAAGACGAGCGGAAAGAACCGCATGCCCTGCGTGCCGGCCGCATCGCGCAGCATCGAGGCCACGAACTCATACGACATTTCGGAGATGGACTGGACGCGCGACGGCACCAGGCCTCGGCTCATCGTCGTCAGATAGAGGAACCCGCCCGCCGCCGCGACAGTGGCGACCATGAAAAGCGAGGAATTCGTAAAGGAGAAGTCGAGTCCGCCGATTTCAATCGGAATCAACCTGTTGATCTCGAACTGATAAATCGGATCGTCGGCCATCGTGGCCCTCTCGTTGAATGCGGCGCACCATGCGCCCAGAATTCACTTCTCGTTTCGTCCGTCCGGCCCCTTGCGAGGCTTGACTGCTCCGAACTCGGCCATCTGGCCTGCCGCGCGCAGCACATTTACGACGCCAGCGGCAAAGCCCAGCAGCAGGAACACGATCAGCCCCCAGGGAGATGTCCCGGCGAGCCGGTCGATGAACCAGCCGAGTCCCACACCGACCAAAATGGCGGCAATGAACTCGCTCGACAGCTTCAGCGCGTTACCTACGCCCTGGAGCGAGCCGGTCTGCTTTTCTCCTTCGTTCGTCGCGGCAGGCCGGCGCGCAGCGAGTGCGGCGTCGAGTGCCTTGTTGCGACGATCGAGATCGTCCTTGTCGAAATCGGCCATGTGCCACTCCCGGATTGTCGTGCTTCGTCGGGGCTTGCGCCACCGGCCACCGCAACCTCCTAATCCGGGATTGCCAACATCTGGCCACCCTCGTCGAAGTCGCGCGCAACATAGTTTTCGCCCTTCCCCCAGTCAAGCCACGGAGCGACTGCCGTAACAACACAAGAAGAGCTTGAAAATCAATGGTTTATCTGGATGCGACAATGCGTCCGCCCCAACCGCCAGCGGATCGGGTGCGGGAATCGGCCCTGTGGCCGCCGACGCGGCCCCGCCTCAGCTCCAGCCGCCGCCGCGGGTGCGGTAGAAGATGTGCAGCCCGATGCGCTGCAGCCGTTCCATGGAACGCGCCCAGCGGGGACTGACATAGGTCGCATGATAATGCGTGGACGAACCGACTTCGGGCAGAAATATCTTGCCGGCTGTGACCGCCAGGGCGACCTCTTCGGCCACGCGGTAGTGGCGGCTGCTGCGCACGCGTGGGGTCGTGCCGTCGCAGGCAAAAGAAAACTGGCATCGGTTGCGCCAGCTGCGGTTCTGGTAGACCACGCCACAGACGGTGTCGGGATAGGCGGGATTGCGCACCCGGTTGAGGATGACCTGGGCCACCGCGGCCTGTCCCTTCACGATCTCGCCGCGCGCCTCGAAATAGATGCCTTCGGCAAGGCACTTCTGTTCCGCATCGGTGAAGACGATCGGCGGCAGGGGCTCCAGCATCCAGGCATGGTCGCGTTCGCCGACCGGCGGAATGAAGCGTCCCGCCTGAAGGTCGGGCTCGTCGCGCAGCAGGCTGGCGAAGGGCGAGGTGCTGGCATAGTCCGGCGCCGGCGGCGCGTAGGCCGTGGCCAGCACGTCTGGCCGGTTATTGGTAATCAGCGAGGCCAGGTAGGCGGGCACGTCCTCGGCCGCGGGTGCCTGCTCCATCATGTGGAAGGCCAGCGCGATTTCGAGTTCGCGGCCGGAGATTTCGGGCTCGATGAAAGCCATCGCGAATTCGGTATCCTCGGCCGGGCTCATCAGACGGCTCTGGCGTTCCAGGATCGAACCGGCGTTGAACATGCGCGGCGGAGCGACGGGAGAAACCTGGACGATGCGCCCACGTTTGGCATCGCGGTTCACCCGCGCCTCGTCGGGCAGCTCGCTGAGGACGCCCTTGCCGGACAGGAAGGCGACCTTGCCGATGCCCGGTGTCTCGCGTCCGCCGCCACCGATGGATCCGGTCACGGAGGTGTCGACAAAGGCCATCTCGGCGGAATGAACCGAACCGGCAACCGACCGCTCCACAAAGGCACCCCAACGCTCCGTTGGGCCTTCAAGTCCCGAGACGAGGCTGACCATGTCCTGGAAGGCGATGGTTGTCGGCGAGGCCACCAACATGCCCAGGCCGACGATCAGAGGCGCCAGCAGGGAACGCCGTTCACCCGCCGCAAGGCGCCGGCGCAACTTCCGCGGAATTCTCAATGACCCACTCCAACGCAGCCCGTCCCACACAACAAGCCTTGATAGTCGGGGATTAACCTAAACGCGGCGTTAATGACGTTGGGGCAGGCAAAGGAGCGGGATCCGAAACGCAGCGTTCCCGCGCTCCCCGGCGGCTAGCGCTTGCGAGCCTTGCCGGCATATGGGTTGTCGGAGGCACGCGGCATCATGCGAATCGGCACGCCCTGCATGTCGAACGCTTCACGGATGCCGTTGGTCAGATAGCGCAGATAGGATTGCGGTATCGCGTCCGGGATCGAACAGTTGAGGACGAAGCCCGGCGGCCGCGTCTTGACCTGGGTCATGTAGCGGATCTTCAGGCGTCTTCCGGAAACGGCCGGCGGCGGGTGATGGGCCAGCACACCCTCGAGCCAGCGGTTGAGGCGACCGGTCGAGATACGCGTGTTCCACACGCGGTGGGTGGCTTCCACCGCCTCCATCATCCGGTCGAGCCCTTTGCCCGTCTCGCCGGAGACGGTGACGGTCCTGAGCCCGCGCACCTGCGGCAGGAGCATCTCGGCCCGCGCGCGCAGATCGGCCAGCATCGCCTGGCTGTCTTCGACGAGATCCCATTTGTTGAACGCGATGACGGGCGCCCTGCCCTCACGGATGATCAGATCAGCGATCTGCAGATCCTGCTTTTCGAAGGGGATGGTCGAATCAAGCACGATGATGACGACTTCGGCGAAACGAATCGCGCGCAGGCCATCGGCGACGGAAAGCTTCTCGAGCTTCTCCTGAACACGCGACTTGCGCCTGAGGCCGGCCGTGTCGAACAGCTTGATGCGTCGGCCGCGCCATTCCCAATCGACCGAGATCGAATCACGTGTAATGCCGGCCTCGGGACCGGTCAGCAGCCTTTCCTGACCGATCAGCGAATTGATGAGTGTCGACTTGCCGGCATTGGGCCGCCCGACCACCGCAATGCGCAGCGGCTTGGTGGCATCATATTCGGGAATGTCCTCGGCGTCGGGATCGTCGATATCGTCGCCGGGCATCACCGGGAGAAGCGGAATCCTTCTTTCCCGCTCCTCTTCCGCGCGTTCCAGCGCGCGATCACCCAGCGCCGCCACGATGGCGTCGCGCAGCTCCGGCATGCCTTGCCCGTGCTCGGCGGAAAGCGAGATCGGTTCGCCCAGGCCCAGCTCGTAGGATTCCCAGGTGCCGGCATCGGCTGCACGCGATTCCGACTTGTTGGCGACCAGCACCACCGGCTTGCCCTTGCGCCGCACCACATCGGCAAAACTCTTGTCGTCGGGCATCAGCCCGGCGCGGGCGTCGATCATGAAGATAATGATGTCGGCCTCGTCGATCGCCGTCTCCGACTGGGCGCGCATGCGACCTTCCAGCGAGTCGGCATCCGCCTCCTCCAGCCCCGCCGTGTCGATCACGTCGAAGCGCAGATCCTGCAGGCGGCCGGCATGGACGCGGCGGTCGCGCGTGACGCCCGGCGTGTCGTCGACCAGCGCCAGCTTGCGCCCGGCCAGCCGGTTGAAGAGCGTCGACTTGCCGACGTTGGGGCGGCCGACGATCGCTAGGGTGAAGGACATGGCGGGGTCAGGACCGCGGCATCGTGCCGGCGATCAGCTCGACCATCATTTCCGCGCGCTGGCGCGTGTTGGCCGGTGCCGCCGTATCGTCCACGATCATTTCGAACAGGCGCAGGGCGTTTTCGAGGTCGTCGGCGGCCCAGGCCGCCAGACCCATGGCCTCGCGCGCGCCATGGCGCAACGCGTTGGCGTCGTCTGAAAGCGGCTCGGCGCGGGAAGCGACGTCGCCATAGCTGCCATGATCGACAAGCAGAAGTGCGGCGCGCAGCCGTGCCATGTCGCGGATGGAGCCGGGCACGGAGGAATCGGCTGCGACCGAGTCGAATGCCGCGATGGCGGCTTCGAAGTCTTCAGCCTCCGCCCGCAGGGTCGCCTCGCGCAGACGTGCCAGCACCGGATAGGCGCCGTAGCCCTCGGCCTCCAACTGGCCCAGGGCCTCGAGCGCTTCTTCGGTGCGGCCCTCATTGGCGAGATCGAGCGCGGCGGAAAACTGGTCGCCGGACTGGTTGGCCTGCTGCTCGTTCCAATAGCCCCAGCCGACATAACCGGCGGTCGCCGCCAGAATCAGGATGACGCCGGCCACGATCGCCATGCCGTAGCGACGCCAGACGGCCTTCATCTGGTCCTGGCGCAGCTCTTCGTTGACTTCACGGACGAAACTCTCGTCGGACATTCGCTAAACCTGTTCCGTCGCCTGCCATCCTGCGGCGCGACTGCCCGCATGGCTCTCAACGGGGGTTTTATCCGAATTTCGCCGCCTGGGAAGGGGCAGGCGGCAAAAAGGCCCGGCTATCAGGGCAGCACGGGTACGCCGAACAGCCAGAAGTGCAGCCGCCACACAAAGAGAAGGTAAAGGACGATCGTGATGGCGAGGGCCGCGATGTCCCACTTCACCGGGCCGGGAGCCGGGCCCATATCGCCGCGGCGCTTAACCGAAATGCGGTCGACCACCGCCCAGGCGAGGAACGTGCCGAACAGCAGCAGTGCCGCCAGGTCGCCATTGGCCAGCAGATGTCCCAGCGCCCAAATCTTCACGGCCAGCAGCATCGGGTGCTTCACCGCGGCCTTGATGCGCCCGGCCGGCAGCTGCGACGCCACCAGGAACAAGAAGGCGAAGAACATCAGCAGAAGGTTGATGTGGCGCATGAAGATGGGCGGGTCGTAGAGGATGGGCGCCGTCAGCCGCGCCATCGAATAGCCCCAGACGATCAGCACGAGGCCGACCAGGGCCACGACGGAATAGATGCCCTTCCAGCGCCCCTCGCCACCGGCGGCGACCTGCCGGTCGCGGAAGCCGGGCGCGACGATCCGGACGGAGTGAATGCCCAGAAAGATAACGATCCCCAGGATCAGAACCAGCATGCGACGCCCCCATTCGAGTGTTGGCCGACACTACGCCAATCGTCCCCGTCCGCAAGACGCAGCTTGCCGAAAGCCTGCCCGCTTGGGGCCACAATCGGTCCCTAGGCGAACCCTCGACGGCAACGGAAGGCAGAGTGCGGCATGAAGTCAGTATTGCGTTTGGGAACTTTCGTGCTGTCGCTTCTTGCCGCTGCTCCGGCCTTCGCGGACCGCCCCGTCCAGCAGGTGCTGATCTCCTTCGACGGCGCGCTTCACAATGAACAATGGGAACGCAGCCTGGCGCTGGCTGCCGAGACCGGCGCGCGCTTCACCTATTTCCTGTCCTGCACCTACCTCCTGACCCGCGAGACGCGCCGCGAATACGATCCGCCGGACCGCGGCATTGGCGCCTCCAATGTCGGCTTCGGCTATTCGCGGCAGGATGTCGCCGACCGGCTGGCCCACATCGTCAGGGCCGATGACGAGGGCCACGAGATGGCCAACCACGCCTGCGGCCATTTCGACGGCGGCGACTGGAGCCAGGCGCAATGGCAGCACGAATTCGGCGAGTTCGACCGGATCGTCGCCAACGCCTATGAGATCAACGGCATCGACGGCGAGCCCGAGGGCTGGCGCGCGCTTGCGGCAACGATGAATGGCGGCTTTCGCGCGCCCTACCTGTCGGCGGGGGACAGCCTGTTTGCCGCGCTGCAGGCGCACGGTTTTGCCTATGACGCTTCGACCGTCTCCCGGGCTCCGCAGGCGCCGGGCGCCATCGGCGGCGTGGCGACCTTCGCACTGCCGATGGTCCCCGAGGGACCCGAAGGTCGGCCAGTGCTCGCCATGGACTACAATCTCTTCGTGCGCCATTCGGGCGGCTTCGAGCGCACTGATGATGACGGCACCTTCGAGGAGCGGGCTTTTCGCGCCTTCATGGATGCGTTCGAGGCCGAGCATGGCGGCTCGCGGACGCCGCTGCAGATCGGCTTCCACTTCACCCTGATGAATGGCGGCGCCTACTGGAACGCGCTCGAGCGTTTCGCGCGCGCCGTGTGCACCCGTGACGACGTCGATTGCCTGAGTTACCGCGAGGCGCTGGCCGACGATGCGATCACCACCGGTTCGTCTACCGCCGAATAGCCGGGGATCAGGTCGCTTCCGCGCCTTGGCGTGAGGACAGGACCAGCAAGGCCGACAACAGCAGTGCGGCAGCGGCCAGAAGCGAGGCCAGCACGAAGTCGCCCGTCCGGTCGGCGACGAATCCCGCCGCGATGGGTCCCAGAATCTGGCCGGTGCCGAAGGAGGCCGTCATCAGCGCGAGCGCGCGGCGCGGCGCCTGGGCGGCCAGCTTGCGGCCGGCCTGAAGGCCGAAGGCGGTCACGGCCACGAAGGTGCCCCCCAGCAGCACCCCGGCGATCAGCGGTCCCGCCATGCCGGGCACGAGAACGCTGGCGACGACGCCGACGATCTCGACCAGGCAGCCGGCGGCGAAGACGACCCTGAGCCCGCGCCGGCGCACGAGCAGACCCCACAGCCAGATCGAGGGCAGGATGGCGAGGCCCGTCGCGAGCCAAACCCATGCCTCGAGCAGCGGGCCGCCCGACCCTTGCCTCACGATGGCGACGAGGAATGTGGCGGTGACGATGTAGCCGAAGCCGAACAGGCCGTAGCCAGCGACGAGTTTCAGGAAAGGCCTGCTCCAGACCAGCGGGGGTTCAGGCGCCGCGGTTCCGCTGCGCGGCGCGCCGCGGTCGAGGAGCAGCCAGACCGCGCAGAGGCCGGCCGCCGAGAGAATGCCGGCCCAGATCCAGCCCGCCTGCCAGGGTGCGCCGTCGATATGCAGCAGGCCGGTCATGATGGCGGAGGCGACGATGCCGAGGCCGACGCCACTGAAATGAAGCGCCTGCAGATCCTCGCGCCCCGCCGCCATCAGCCGCGCGAAGACCAGCGAGGAGACAAAGATCATCACGAAGGCGCTGGCGATGCCGGCCAGAAAGCGCAGGAGGAGAAAAGGCCCCAGTTCCCCGACCGCCGCCATCAGCGCCACGAGCAGCGCGCTGGCGGCCAGCGACCAGAGGCCAACGGCGCGCTCCCTGCCCTCGCCCCATCCGCCGCTGGCCAGCAGTGCGCCGATCAGATAGCCGGCATAGTTGGCCGAGGCGATGAGGCCGGCATCGGCCGTCGACTGGCCGAGGTCCTCCATCATGCCGGGCAGAAGCGGTGTGTACACGAAGCGGCCGATCCCCATGGCGACCGCCATGGACAGCATGCCCGCAACTGCCGGCCTGAAGGGTGAGGACAGGAATGACTGCATCGGGGGCAGGATCAAACAGGCTTCATTTGAATGCAATCGTCTTTGCTTGGACCAGGACAAATGCGCGCCCACCCGGCGGGAACTTTCCGCCTCATCTGCCGGTTGTCTGGCCAGAACGGCAACAAGCACATCGTCATCCGGAGACAGGGCATGAGCAGCACCACCAAAAATCCCCTCGAGAGGTCGAAAACCCCGGCATTGCCCGAGCGGGACAGCGAATCCGTCGCGCTGGGTTTCCTGGCCGGCCTGGTCTTCGCCACGGTGATGAGCATCCTGCGGCCCCGCGACCGCTACCGGTAGCTTTCCTCAGGCCGCAACGGGGAAGTAGGGCCGCGACCACTCCATTTCCTTCGGCGTGAAGCGGCCCTTCACGCAACGGGCTGCCGCGAAGCCCGCGATCTCGCCCGTCTGAATGCACCAGGGGAAATTGCGCATCACCATGAACAGCGTGTCGTAGGTGAAGGAAAGCGACGCACCCGTCAGGATGATGTTGTCCACGCCCTTGGGCAGGAAGCAGCGGAACGGTACCTCGAATTCGTGCTTGCGGTGGCCGTCCCAGTAGAAGGGCTTGGTCATGGGCGCCGTCACCGCGTCGCGGAAGCGCCTTCCGGCCAGCACGTCGTCCAGGCAAAAGACGTGCTCGCCGACGGGATGGCGTCCATCGCGGACACCCACGAAACGCCCGACGCTGGCGATGGCGGCGCTCTCGAAGCCGGGCACGTATTTCCTGAGAAACTTTGCCTCCGCATTGACGTAGGAGCGCAGCAGTCGGATGGCGAGTGCCTGGTCCTCCCCGCTCTCATCCATGTGCAGGCCAAGCTCATAAGGCACGTTCTGCCACAGCACATAGGTGCCGTCGGCCGAGATCGGGCTCATGTCGAGGGTCGGATGCCCGACATAGAAATCGCCATAGACGCCCTTGCCGCCCATCTTGGGACGGTAGAGATCGGAGGGGATATCGCCTGCGGCCAGTGCCTCGGCGATGGTCTTCTGCAGGAACGGATCCCGGGCGTCACGCTGGTGGCGGGCGACGGCGGAAAAATCGATGCCCGACATGGTCCACAACAGCCCGCCGGGAATGGGGCGTTCTACGCCGTCCCAGTCCGCCGTGTCCGGCTGGCCGCCGCCGCCCGACACATAGGGCACCCCGGCGCGCGCGGCGAGCTCTCCCGTGCCCGAGCCTTCGATGAACACCTTCCCACGGATCGCGAAGCGGCCGCTCGGATTCTGGACGACGATCGCCTCGATGGAATTGTCGCCGGGGCCATCGCGCAGCACGCAATCAACGAAGCGGGTGTCGTAGAGGGTGCGCACGCCCGCCTCGTGCAGCATCTCCGACATCACGCAACCCGCCCCCTCCGGATTGAAGGTGACGCGGGTGAAGGCGCTGCCGGCTTCCTTGAAGCGCTCGTAATGGGTCAGCGGATTGCCCGCCCAATCCGGGTGCGACTGCTCGTTGGCGGTATAGACATACCCTTCCGCGTCGAGCCGCGCGATCAGTTCGGCATGGATGCCGCCCACCTCCCCATCGGCGGACCCTTGCAGACCCGAGGTGTGGACGCCGCCCGGCATGTCGAACTTTTCCACGACGATCACGCTGGCGCCCATCCGCGCGGCCTGAATGGCGGCAGCAAACCCGCCCGGGCCCGCGCCGACCACCACGACATCGGCCTCGTAGCCGACGGGCAACCTCGCGGCCGGCATACTGAAATGATCGCGAGAATCGTCGATGGTCATGGGTACCTCCTCCTCATTTAGCCCGCATTCTCACGACGCGAGACCAAATGACAAGATCGGGAGGTGTCGACCGCTAGATCATTCCCATTCGATCGTACCCGGCGGCTTCGACGTCACGTCGTAGACGACGCGGTTGATGCCGCGCACCTCGTTGATGATGCGGGTGGCGGCGGCGCCGAGGAAATTCATGTCGAAATGGTAGAAATCCGCCGTCATGCCGTCGACGGAGGTCACCGCGCGCAGTGCGCAGACGAACTCGTAGGTGCGGCCATCACCCATCACCCCGACCGTCTGCACCGGCAGGAGAACGGCGAAAGCCTGCCAGATGGCGTCGTAGAGGCCCGCCTTGCGGATCTCGTCGAGATAGATGGCGTCGGCCTCGCGCAGGATATCGAGCTTTTCGCGGGTGATGCCGCCCGGGCAGCGGATGGCGAGGCCGGGACCTGGGAAGGGATGGCGGCCGATGAAGCTTTCCGGCAGGCCGAGCTCCTTGCCCAGCACCCGGACCTCGTCCTTGAAGAGCTCGCGAAGCGGCTCGACGAGCTTCATGTTCATGCGCTCGGGCAGGCCGCCGACATTGTGGTGCGACTTGATGGTGACCGAGGGCCCGCCGCTGAACGAGACGCTTTCGATGACGTCGGGATAAAGTGTGCCCTGGGCGAGGAAATCGGCGCCGCCGAGCTTCCTGGCCTCTTCCTCGAACACTTCGATGAACAGCCGGCCGATCGTCTTGCGCTTCTTTTCCGGATCGACCTCGCCTTCGAGCGCGTCGACGAAGCGGTCCACCGCATCGACGAGGATCAGCTGGAGATTGTAGTGCTCGCGGAACATGGCGACGACGTCGGCGGCCTCGTTCTTGCGCATCAGGCCGTGGTCGACGAGCACGCAGGTCAGCTGGTCGCCGACGGCCTCGTGGATCAGCAGCGCTGCGACGGAGGAATCGACGCCGCCCGACAGCGCGCAGATGACCTTGCCCGACCCCACCTGGGCGCGGATCGCGGCCACCGCCTGCTCGCGATAGGCCGACATGGTCCAGTCGCCCTCGATACCGGCGATCCTGTGCACGAAATTGGCGAGCAGCTTCGCCCCATCCGGCGTGTGCACCACTTCGGGATGAAACATGATGCCGTACATCTTGCGCTCGACATTGCCGAAGATCGCACAGGGGGCGCCCTCCGAACGGCCGAGAATCTCGAAGCCTTCCGGCAGCGAGATCACGCGGTCGCCGTGGCTCATCCATACCTGGTGGCGCTGACCGGCGGTCCACAGGCCTTCAAAGAGCGGGCAGTCCTTTTCGATCTCGACGAAAGCGCGGCCGAACTCGCGATGATCGGAGCTCTCGGCGTTGCCGCCCATCTGCACGCACATCGCCATCTGGCCGTAGCAGATGCCGAGCACCGGAACGCCGGCCTCGAACACCACCTGCGGCGCACGCGGACTGTCGATGTCGGCCGTGGAGGCCGGGCCCCCCGACAGGATCACGGCTTTCGGCTTGATCCGGTGGAAGGCATCTTCGGCCAGCTGGAAGGGAACGATCTCGGAATAGACCCCCGCCTCGCGCACGCGTCGCGCGATCAGCTGGGTGACCTGGCTGCCGAAATCGATGATGAGGACGGTGTCGGGGTGGGCTGCGATGCTCATGTTGAGCGCATAATGAACCGGCGATGATTCCGCAAGTCGTCAGAGCGGTCCCGTCGTGGTCTCGCTCACGATCTCTCCTTGTCGGGTGCCTATCCCTTCAGCCCCTCGCGGCCGCTGACCACCATGATCGTGGCGGTCATGGTGGCGACAAGCTTGGCATTGCCGTCCGCATCGTAGCCATAGCCGCGCCCGTCGGCGACGATGATGGTGCGCCCTGGCTTGGTGACTTCGCCGCGAAACAGGAAGCGCTCGCCCTTGCCGGGCGCCAGCAGATTGACCTTGAACTCGATCGTCAGCACGGCCGCGTCGACCGGCATCAGCGAGTAGGCGGCATAACCACAGGCGGAATCGAGCGCGATGGAGATGACACCCGCATGCAGGAAGCCGTGCTGCTGGGTCAGCCCCTCGGCATAGTCCATCTCGATCTCGACGATGCCGGGCGTGACCGCCGTCAGCCGCGCGCCGATGGTCTCCATCGCCTTCTGCCGCGAAAAACTGTCGCGCACGCGCTGTTCGAAATCTCCGTCCGGCCTGATCTCGGCCATCATGGGCTGCCTTTCCGCTGTCTACCGACCTGCCTTATCGCAAAGCCGGCTTCGCGCGGCAACGAAGTTTTGTGCGGCGCAGCAATCAGTTGAGCCACCAGATGGAGCCATTGAGAAGCGTCGCGAAAGCCACCCACGCCAGATAGGGCACGAACAGCCAGGCCGCGATGCGGTCCCTGTTCCAGGAAAGAGCTATGAAGGTAACGATCGCGGCGAACATCGCCAGGATGACGACCAGCGCCCAGTCGGGCCGGTGCAGCGTGAAGAACACCGGGGACCACAGGAAGTTCAGGCCGAGCTGCACCCACCAGGCCGTCATTGCGCCGCCGGTGCGCTGGCGTATCCAGATGCGCCAGCCGGCCACGGCGATCATGATGTACAGGACGGACCAGACGGGACCGAAAACCCAGTTCGGCGGATCGAACCAGGGCTTTTCGAGCGCGGCGTACCATTCGCCGGGCGCGGTCTGGGAACCGATCAGCGAGCCGCCGCCAAAGACGGCGACGATGAACAGAACGAGCGGAATATATCGGGTCAATTGCATTCTCCTGTTCATCGTTGAAATAGACGCCAGGTCGATCCTGACAACTAACGGGAAAAGGGGAAGCGCGTTCCTCAGCCAGCCTTGCGCAAAAGCGCGACAAAAAAGCCGTCCGTGCCCGTGCGGGCTGGCGTCATGACGATACCGCCGGTCGGCTCGAAACGCGCCAGCGCTTCCTTGCCGGGGAAACGGGCCGCCCAGATCGCGGCGTGGTCTTCGGCCGCGAATTCCGGATTCTTCTCGAGAAAGGCCGCGACCTGCTCTCCGTTCTCGGAGGGAAAGACCGAGCAGGTGACATAGGCAAGCCTGCCGCCAGGCTTCACATAGCGTGAAGCCTTTTCGAGGATTTCCGCCTGTTCGGCCAGGCGCAGTTCGAGCTGCCGGTCGGTGACGCGCCACTTGGCATCGGGGCGCCGGCGCCATGTGCCGGAGCCGGTGCAGGGCGCATCGACGAGAACGAGGTCGAGCTGGCCTTCCAGTGCCGTAAGGCGGGAAGGATCGGCAAAGGCCTGCACGTTGCGCGTACCGGCGCGCTTCAACCTGTCGAAGATCGGTGCCAGGCGCTGCTTCTCGGCATCGAAGGCGAATATCTGGCCACGATTTTCCATGGCCGCCGCCATGGCCAGCGTCTTGCCGCCAGCGCCGGCGCAATAGTCGAGCACCTGCTGGGAGATTTCGGCACCGGCGATTTCGGCCGCCAGCTGGGAGCCGGTGTCCTGGATCTCGAACCAGCCTTTGCGGAAGGCCGGCTCCGACTGGACATTGGGATGGCGGCCACCGGCCTCGATGGGCGGGATGCGGATGCCGTTGCGGGCGAGCGCGGAGGGCGTGGGAGCATTGGGCGCCAGTTCCGCCAGCACCTTGTCTCGGCTGGCCGCCAACGTGTTGACGCGCAGATCGAGCGGCGGGCGCGCGGCGAGTGCGGCGGCCTCCACGACCCATTCGGGCCCGAATGCCTGCTCGAAAAGCGGCACGCACCAGTCGGGACAGTCGGCGCGGACGGCATCGGGCGCGCGGTCGAGATTGCGATCGGCGAGAGCTGCTTTCTCGGCATCGTCGAGGAGGGCTGGCGCGAAGCGGTCGCCTTCGAGCTGCGAGTCGATCTGGGCGGGCGTCATGCCCCATTCCAGAACGAGGGCGCCAAGCGCCAGCGCGCGCGACGTCTCGGCATCCAGCAGCCAGGCCGCGGACCGTTTGCGCCTCAGCGCGTCGTAGACGATGTTACCGATGGCGGCACGGTCGCCTGCCCCGGCAAAGCGGTGGGAGAGCCCCCAGTCGCGGAGTGCTTCCGACGCGGGGCGATGCCGCGCCTCCATGTCATCCAGGACCTCGATCGCCGCTGCCAGCCTGCCGCCCAGACGCATGTAATCACCTCATTAGCCGGTTTGCCCGAATGGGGCTTGCTAACGAGCGCGGATGGGCATGGCAAGGACATTCGGTCGCCTCTCCCTGGGGAAGGATGGCATCGGGTGGCGCCGGCGCTCAGGGCGCAGCGGGCGCGGCAGAAAAAAGGGCCAGGCAAACATGCCCGGCCCCTCCAAAAATCAGAACACTGAACTCGGTGCTATGATGCAGCCACGAGATCGAAGCGATCGGCGTTCATGACCTTCACCCATGCGGCGACGAAGTCCTTCACGAACTTCTCGCGGGAGTCGGTGCAGGCATAGACCTCGGCGAAGGCACGCAGCTGCGAATGCGCGCCGAAGATCAGGTCGACGCGGCTGGCGCGCCACTTCAGCTCGTTGGTCTTGCGGTCGCGGCCCTCATAGCTGCCGTCGGCGGCTGCCTTCCACTCGGTCTCCATGGTCAGGAGGTTGAGGAAGAAGTCGTTGGTCAGCTGGCCGACATTCTTCGTGAGCACGCCATGATCCGTGCCGCCTGCATTGGTGCCTAGCACCCGCATCCCGCCCAGGAGCACGGTCATCTCCGGACCGGTCAGCGTCAGCAACTGGGCCCGATCGACCATCGCCTCTTCGGGTTGCATGAACTGCTTGCCGGAGAGGTAGTTGCGGAATGCGTCGGTCCGTGGCTCGAGCGGACGGAAGGAATCGACATCCGTCTGCTCCTGGCTGGCGTCCATGCGGCCCGGCGTGAAGGGCACGCTGATTTCGACGCCGGCATCCCGTGCGGCCTTCTCGACCGCGGCAGAACCCGCCAGCACGATCAGGTCGGCGAGCGAGACCTTCTTTTCGCCGCCGTGCGTGTCGTTATAGGCCTTCTGGATCGCCTCCAGCTTCTCCAGAACCCTTGCGAGCTGGGCCGGGTCATTGACCTCCCAATCCTTCTGCGGGGCAAGCCGGATGCGCGCGCCATTGGCGCCGCCACGCTTGTCGGAGCGGCGGAAAGTGGAGGCAGACGCCCACGCCGTTGAAACCAGTTCGGAAACCGTCAGACCCGAACCGAGGATCTTCGACTTCAGTTCGGCGATATCGTCGTGGCTCACCAGCTCGTGGTCGATCGCGGGGATCGGATCCTGCCAGATCAGCGTTTCCTGCGGCACCAGCGGTCCGAGGTAGCGCACCTTGGGGCCCATGTCGCGGTGGGTGAGCTTGAACCAGGCACGTGCAAACGCGTCGGCGAACTGATCGGGGTTCTCGTAGAAGCGACGAGAGATCTTCTCGTATTCGGGGTCGAAACGCAGCGCCAGATCGGTCGTCAGCATGGTCGGTACATGCTTCTTCGCCGGATCATGCGCATCCGGCACATCGGCTGGCGCGTCCTTGGCGCGCCACTGAAAGGCGCCCGCCGGGCTCTTGTGTAGCTCCCACTCGAACCTGAAGAGGTTATCGAAGAAGTGGTTGCTCCACATGGTCGGCGTCTGGGTCCAGGTGACTTCGGGACCGCCGGTGATGGTGTCGGCGCCAAAGCCGGTACCATGGCCGCTCTTCCAGCCAAGGCCCTGATCCTCGACGTCCGCCATCTCCGGGTCGGCGCCGATCAGCGACGGATCGCCCGCGCCGTGGGTCTTGCCGAAGGTGTGCCCGCCGGCAATCAGCGCGACCGTCTCTTCGTCGTTCATCGCCATGCGATAGAAGGTCTCGCGAATGTCCTTGGCGGCGGCGATCGGGTCGGGCTTGCCGCCCGGGCCTTCCGGATTGACGTAGATGAGGCCCATCTGCACGGCTGCCAGCGGCTCTTCCAGCTGGCGCTCGCCGCTGTAGCGCGAATCGCCGAGCCAGGTGCCCTCGGGGCCCCAATAGAGCTCTTCCGGCTCCCACACGTCGACGCGACCACCGGCAAAACCGAAGGTCTTGAAGCCCATCGATTCCAGCGCGGCATTGCCGGTCAGCACCATCAGGTCGGCCCAGGAAATCTTGCGGCCATATTTCTGCTTGATCGGCCACAGGAGACGACGCGCCTTGTCGAGATTGGCGTTGTCTGGCCAGGAATTGAGCGGCGCAAATCGCTGCTGTCCGGCGCCCGCACCGCCGCGACCGTCGGTGATGCGGTAGGTGCCGGCCGAGTGCCAGGCCATGCGGACCATGAGGCCGCCATAGTGGCCGAAATCGGCCGGCCACCAATCCTTGGAATCGGTCATCAGTGCCTTGAGGTCGGCCATCACCGCATCGAGGTCGAGGGTCTTGAACTCTTCGGCATAGTCGAATTCCTCGCCCATCGGATCGGACAGCTTGGAATTGCGATGCAGCATCTCGATATCGAGCGCCTCGGGCCACCAGTCACGGTTGCGGTGCCCGCGTCCACCACTTTTGCCGCCGCCGCCGCCATCGCCGCCCATGGGGCATTTGCCTGAATTGTCGTCTGCCTTGGCGTCCATCATGAAATCCTCGGTCTATCTGGTCGCGATCGCCGCCGGTTGAACCGGTTGGCGCACGACGCCTGAATTGGAATGGTTCCAGACTAGCGGATATGTTCCATAGATACAAATTGCCAATTATGTTTCTTTCGATAAGATGAACTTATGATCCGCCTGACCATTCGACAGCTCGAATATTTCGAGGCGCTGGCCGAAACGCTGCATTTTGGCAGGGCGGCCGCGCTGGCCGGCGTGACCCAGCCCGCCTTGTCCGCGCAGATCGCGGAAATGGAGCGCAGGCTCGGCTGCCGGCTGTTCGAGCGACACGCCCGCATCGTCCGGCTCACCGAGGAGGCAAACCTCCTGCGCCCCCGCATCGAAAGACTGCTGACCGAGATCCGCGAACTCGAAGCCTTTGCAGCCGATGGGCGGCAGGCCATGCAGGGACGCTTCCGGCTGGGCGTCATCCCGACGATCGCGCCCTATTTCCTGCCGGCGGTGCTGCCGGCCCTCAAGGCGCGGTTTCCAGGCCTCTCCATCGAATTGCGCGAATCGGTCACGCGGACGCTAGTTGAGGAGACGGTGAGCGGGCAGCTGGACGCGATGATCGCGGCACTGCCACTGGATCACGCGGCCCTCAGCGTCGAGCGGCTGTTCGAGGACCGCTTCCTGCTCGCGGTGCCGGCCGCCGATCCGGATTTCGTGTCGCCGCCCGTGGCGCCGGAAAGCCCGGCGCTCGAACGCCTGATGCTGCTGGAGGAAGGCCACTGCCTGCGCGATCAGGCGCTGGCGATCTGCGGGTCGGTGCGGCCCGTCGCCCTGGCGAGTTTTGGTGCCACCAGCCTGACCACGCTTCTCCAGATGGTCGCGCATGGCCAAGGCATCACGCTGATCCCCGAAATGGCGATGGCTTCCGCGCCGCAATCGGTGATCAGCATCGTGCCCTTCGCCTCCCCGGTACCGTCGCGCACCATCGGCATGGCCTGGCGACGCAATTCGAGCCGCCAGGGAATCTGCCGCGCTGTGGCCGAACTGCTCTCGGCGTTCGGCCCAGGCTCAGGCGGTGGCGAGGTGGAAGGCGAGCAGCACCCACATGGCGCCGAGTAGCAGGAAGCCCGCCAGGAATGCCGGCTGGCGGTAGCGGATGCGGTTCGAGGTGACGTGGATGATGGTGTGGACAATGCGCGAGGCGACGAACAACCACGCCAGCGCGACGGCCACCGTGCCGACCGCACCCGACACGAAGAGCGCCAGGCAGGCGGCATGGAACAGCATCGGCAGTTCGAACTGGTTTTCGAGATTGTTGCGCGCAAAGAGGCTCAGGGGCGGCTCGTTCTGGTTTTCCCTGAAGCCGGAAATCTTCGCCTCCCCCGCCATGACGGCCTGGCGGCGGCGCAGCCCGAGAAGCACATAGACGGCGAAGACGAGCGCGACATGGGCGATCATCGGCCAGAGGATTGCGGTTTGGGTCATTGGGGATCCTGTCTGTGGTGTCGTGCCTACGCGCCACGAGACCCGGCGGATTGCAAGTACCCGTTCGACATTTACCGCCCCGTCCCCTGAAACGAGAAGAGGACGGGGAAACCCCGCCCTCTTTTGCCGAGCCCCCTGCTGACCGTGTCCTCAGGGCAGCGACGGCACCCGGAAATCCGGGATCTCCCCCGTCAGGGCATTGAGGAACGCCTCGATGTCGGCCACCTCGTCGTCAGGCAGTTCCACTGCCAGCATTTCGGCCGCCATGACCCTGATCGCCTCATCGAGCGTGGCGACATTGCCGTTGTTGAAATAGGGATAGGTGAGCGCGACGTTGCGCAGCGTCGGTGTCTTGAAGGCGTGGCGATCGAACTCCTCGCCGGTCACCACGAAACGGCCCATATCGGTCGAGCCCGGCACCTGGATGGAATGGAAGAAGCTGTCCGTGAGGGCCGGACCGCTGTGACAGGCCACGCAGCCGCGCTCGACGAACGAGGCCATGCCGCGCTTCTGCTGTTCACTCATGGCACCCTCGTCGCCGGCGAGCCACATGTCGAGCGGCGATCTTGGAGTGGTGAGCGTGCGCTGGAAGGCGGCCAGCGCCAGTGCCATGTTCTCGTCGCGGATCGGGTCTTCATCGTCCGGGAAGGCCGCGTCGAACATCTCTCTGTACATCGCGAATTCGCCCAGCCGCTGCACCGCGTCGCCGATCGGCATGGCCATCTCGATCTCGGCCTCGATCGGCCCGAGCGCCTGTTCCTCCAGCGTGTCGGCACGACCATCCCAGAACTGGGCCCCGAAGAAGCTGGAATTGAGCACGGTCGGGGTGTTACGCTCGCCTACCTGGCCGTCATGGCCCGTGGCGCGCGGGATGCGGTCGGTGTAGCCCAGCGCCGGGTTGTGACAGGTGGCGCACGAGATAACCCCGCTGGCGGAAATGCGCGGCTCGAAGAACAGGAATTTGCCGAGCTCGATCTTCTCCCGTGTCATGGAATTGTGTGCCGGGATCGGCGGAATGGCCGGGATCGGCTCGAAGAAATCCCGGTACTCCGAATAGTCGGCCGATGCCGAGGCGGTACCGACAATAACCAGCACCGCAGCTCCCAAGGCTATCTGTCTCAGTGTGGATACCACCTGCAGCATGATCCTCTCCGCGATCGAAATGCCGGCCGACCCGGCCCTGTCGGATCGCAGGATAGAAGACCGTTCGGTGCGGGTGTTTGATCGAGATCAAGGACAGGGGCGGAACTCCTTGTGGTGCAGCCGTTTGGCGCCATCAAGGCCCGGCGGCCAATCGTGCCAGCGATGTCATACGAGTATCATCCTGCGAGACTACGTTGCGGCCGCTTAAGACCATTCCTTGAAGAGAGATCGCCGTGATGAGAGCTTTGCTTATCGGTGCAACAAGCGCTGTCGTATTTTCGGCTGCGGTTAATCATTCATATGCGCAGGATATCGTGCTGGAGATGCCCAGCTACCAGCTGCGCGAGGGGTTCGGAGACTGGTGGCGTGCGGCCGCGGAGGCTTTCGCCGCAGAAAACCCCGGCTTGTCGATCAACCTGATCGAAGTTCCCTTTTCCGACCACAACAACCAGCTGACGACCCGGTTGATTGCCGGAAATCCGCCGGATCTCGCGCACATTTCGGCTCGGTTCTTCTACAACTTCGCCGATGAGGGTCTGCTGGAGCCGCTTGATGACTACCTGGCCTCGATCGACTGGAATGAGGCCGACTTCATTCCCGGCCAGCAGGACATGCGGCGCGACGGCAACATCTACGGTCAGTTGCTGCTTGGCTACAGCTATGGCCTTTTCTACAACCGAGACATGTTTGAAGAAGCCGGGATCGAACTGCCCACCGATCTGGCCTCGATGCTCGATGCGGCCGAGCGTCTGACGGTGGACCGGGATGGCGATGGACGCCCGGACCAGTTCGGCATGGTCTGGCCGACGGCAGCGACCACCTCCAGCTATGTCTATCTAACCTACATGATCACCGGCATGGGCAAGGACTGGGTCGACCACGACGGCGATTTCATCGAGCGGGACGATCTTCGCACGGCGTTTGCCCATATCAACCGGCTTCTGGAAGTCGGCGCCACGCCTGCCGGGCTGGACTCCAATCCGGCGCGCCAGCTGTTCTGGCAGGGCAACGCCGCGATGTACATCGACGGCAGCTGGGCAGTGGCCTACAAGAACGACGCGGCCGAAAGCGTCCGGGCCGCCTACGCCGTGGCACCTCTCCCCCTCGCCGACCAGGCAGCTGGCCCGTCCAACGTGCTGGCGGTGCCCGCAGGGCTTCCCGTAGAGCGCCGCGAGGCCGCTCTCAAGTTTGTTGGCATGATCTCCTCTCCCGAGTGGCAGGAGAACTATGCGACGATCTCCGGCAATCCCCCGGCGCGTCTTGGATCCGTCCCGGCCGAGGCCTACGAGCTCTGGCCCGAACTGCACATCTTCGAAGATGCCGCCGCCACGTCGCAGGGCTCGTTCATGCCCCGGACGCTGGAGACGGACTTCAACGAGATCAACCAGTTCGTCGTCGACGCCATCACCGGAATGGTGAGCGGACAATACACCGCCGAAGAAGCGGCCGACTACGTCTATGACCAGATGCAGAGCGCCTACTTCTAGAACACGCAGGTCGTCTGTTCATGCCACACATGGTCTCCATGCGTGATCGGCGCAGCTGGAGGAACCGTGACGCCACATCGCTCCCGTCACGGTTTTCCATTTCCCGCGACCAGTTCCATCTGCTGCTGCTGGCGCCTGCATCGCTGCTCATCCTGTCTCTGATCGCCTGGCCGATACTGATCACTGTCGAACTCAGCCTGCACGACATCCGCCTCTTCGACATCCTCCGGGGGCGGACTGGAGACCTGACGCTCGACAATTACCTGGTTGTGCTGCTTGATCGCCAATTTTACGGAGCGCTCGGCCGGACCGTCTATTATGTCCTGATCTCGACCGGGATCGCCTTCGTCTGGGGCATGGCCACCGCGCTCGTCCTGAACGAGGCATTCCCCGGTCGGACGGCCGCGCGCCTGGTCATCATCAGCCCCTGGGTCGTGCCTTCGGCCATCGGCTCGCTGGTGTGGATGTTCCTTTTCGACGGGCATCTGGGACTGGTGAATTACGCGCTGTTGTCGATCGGCGCCATCGATCGCCCCATCACCTTCCTGGTCGACCGGCACTGGTCGATGTGGGCGGTCATCATCGCGTCGGTCTGGAAATCCTATCCCTTTTTCACCATCATGCTGCTGGCCGGCCTGCAGGCGATCCCCAACCAGTATTACGAGGCCGCCCGCATCGATGGTGCGCCGCGCTGGCGGCGCTATTTCGACATCACCCTACCGGCGCTGCGCAACATCATCGCGATCGCGGTCTTCCTGTCGCTGCTGGCTTCATTCCGGGAGGTCGAAACGATCCTGGTGATGACGGGAGGCGGGCCGGCCCGCGCCACCGAGACGCTGTCGCTGATGATCTACAACGAGACCTTTCAGGCCTACCGGGCCGGGCGCGGCGCCACGCTCGGCGTGATCGCGTTCCTCATCAGCTTCGCCATGATGATCTTCGGGTTCCGGCGCATGATGAAGGACTTTTTCTGATGGCCGAGGAAGCACAGAGCCTGCCCGTCGCCGGCCGTCTGGCAGGCGGGGCGGTCATCGTCGCGGCAATCGGTGCCGCCATCTTTCCGCTCTACTGGATGCTGTTGACGTCCCTGCGGCATCAATCGGTGACGATGGTCTGGCCGCCGAGGCTCCTGCCGGATATCCAGCAACTCGGCCTGTCTTCCTATGTGGAGGTCATCTTCACCACGCCGATGCCCAAATGGTTCCTCAATTCGGTGGCCATCGCTTCGCTTTCGACGCTCGCCACGGTCTTCATCGCAGCCTGTGCCGGCTACGCGCTCTCGCGCTCGCGCAATGTCGGCGGGCGGACGATGGGCTATGCCATCCTGGTCTCCAAGATGCTGCCCGCGACGCTGCTGGTGGTGCCCTTCTATGTCATGTTCCACCGGATGGGGCTGCTCAACACGCTTTATGCCCCGGTGCTGGGCAATATGAGTTTTGCCGTGCCCTTCGCCACGTGGATGATGAAAAGCTTCTTCGACGGCATCCCCTACGAGCTCGAACAGGCGGCGCTGACCGATGGCTCGTCGCACTGGCAAGCCTTCTACCAGATCGTTCTGCCGCTCACTCTCCCGGGCCTCGCGGCCGTTACCTTCTATACATTCATCGTTTCGTGGAACGACTACATCTTCGCGCGCACCTTCCTGGCGGGAGGGGAGATGACGACCATGGCGGTCGGGGCGACGCAGTTCCTGTCAGAGACGGAAATGGCCTGGAACAAGGTCATGGCAACGGCGGTGATGGCGAGCCTTCCGGTCGCCGTGGTCTTCCTGGCGCTCGAGCGCCATTTCGTTTCCGGCATGACACAAGGACATCATTGATGAGGCACGGACCGTTGAAGCTCCTGCAGGTGACCGATCTGCACTATCGCGGCGAAGTGCCGGGAACCTGCGAAATCGCCCGTCGACGCTCGCGCCACATCCCGCGACTGCTCGACCGGATCGAATTGCTCCTGGCCGAGATCCAGCCCGACGCCGTGGCGGTGACGGGCGACCTGCTTCATGCTCCCTATGGCCTCTTCAGGGGTGCCAACCCCTTCGCCGTGGAAGACATGGCTGAAAACGTGCAGCGCGACTACGCCTATCTCAAGCGTCGATTCGATGCCTGGCAGGTGCCTTACATCGCGCTGCCCGGCAATCATGATCACGCGGCCGGATTCGAGGTAGTTTTCGGCCGGGCCAGCGAATTGGAAGTCGAAGGCTACAGGCTGGTGGCCTTTCACGACCGGGAATGGGAGGCCAACATCCCGTGGCGGCGCGGCGAGCAACGCCGGAGGTTCGAGGACTTTTTGCGCTCGGCCGATGCGCGACCTCAGATTCACCTGCAGCACTATGTGCTTCACCCATCGGTGGACCATCCCTATCCGCACAATTATGGAGATCGCGAGGACCTGCTCGAGGCCATGGCGGGGTCCGAGCGGGTGCGCCTGTCGATCGCCGGACATTTCCACGACGGCAGTGCATTGAGCGAGCGTGACGGCGTTCTTCACGCGATCTGCCCTGCCCTCTGCGAGCCGCCCCATCCGGTCCGGCTCATCGAGATATCGGACGACGGAACTGTCGAGACGCGCGACATCCCGCTTCACGAGACCTGGGAAGTCGACCGCCTCGTCGTTGTATCGCGCGACGACCTGCTCGCGCCCTCCGCGCATTTTCGGGATTCTTCGGGTGTGGTCCTGGCGGAGGACATCGGCGCCCTGAAGGCGCTGATCGAAGGTGTCACCGTCGTCTGCGCTTCCAACCTCGACCGCGACGATCTCGCCAGCCTGGACTGGCCCGGCATGGCCGACGCGCATGACCGGCTGCATCAGCGGCTCGCCGAGCATGGGATCGTGCTGGACGCGCTGTACTACACGACGGCGCTGCCGCCGGAGGCAGCCTCCGCCGCGGGCCTTCCGCGCATTGCGCTCGGGCCTGGAGAGTCCGTGGCGCTGCGCGCCATCGCCGATCTTCGCCTGGTTCCCGGCGCAGTCGAAAAAGCTACCGTCGAGGGCACGAACGGGCATCGACAATGGATTTGCCGCGACATCGACAACGTCAGCGAGGCCAATCGATAGCGCCTACCCGGGCAACGCAGGCAATCCTTCGCGAAGGCGCAGGTCAGCTCATCCCGGGATAGTTCGGGCTTTCGCGGGTGATGGTTACGTCGTGGGTGTGGCTTTCGCGCAGGCCGGCATTGGTGATGCGCACGAAGGTCGCCTTGTCGCGCAGTTCGCCGAGATCGGCCGCGCCCACATAGCCCATCGCCGCCTTCAGCCCGCCGACCAGCTGGTGCAGCACGCCAGAGACCGGCCCCTTGTAGGGCACCTGCCCCTCGATACCCTCGGGCACCAGCTTCAGCGTGTCGCGCACTTCGGCTTGGAAATAGCGGTCGGCCGAGCCGCGCGCCATGGCACCCACCGACCCCATGCCGCGATAGGCCTTGTAGGAACGCCCCTGGTGCAGATAGACCTCGCCCGGGCTTTCGTCCGTGCCGGCCAGGAGCGAGCCCACCATGGCCGCGACCGCACCGGCGGCCAGCGCCTTGGCGAGATCGCCCGAATACTTGATGCCGCCATCGGCAATTACCCCGATGCCGGCCTTGTCGGCGGCTTCCGCGGCGGCGAGGATGGCCGTCAGCTGTGGCATGCCGACACCGGCGACGATGCGGGTGGTGCAGATCGAACCCGGCCCGATGCCGATCTTGACGGCATCCGCGCCGGCATCGATCAGCGCCTTGGTGCCATCCGCGGTCGCCACGTTGCCGGCAAGGATGCGGACCGAGTTGGAGAGCTTCTTGGCCCGCTCCACGGCCTCGAGCACGCGCTGGGAATGGCCATGCGCCGTGTCGATGACCAGCAGGTCGACGCCGGCATCGATCAGGCGCTCGGCGCGCTCGAAGCCGTCATCGCCGACGCTGGTGGCGGCGGCGACCCGCAGCCGGCCCTGCTCGTCCTTGGTGGCGTGGGGATTGAGCTGCGACTTCTCGATGTCCTTGACGGTGATCAGCCCCACGCAGCGGCCGTCCGGATCGACCACCAGCAGCTTCTCGATGCGGTGCTGGTGCAGGAGCCGCTTGGCCTCCAGCTGGTCGACATTCTCGGTGACGGTGATCAGGTTGCCGCCCGTCATCAATTCGCTGACCCGCTGGGTCGGATCGGACGCAAAGCGCACGTCGCGGTTGGTGAGGATACCGACAAGCCGGCCGGTGTGGTGGCCCCCCCTGCCGCCATTCTGGACCACGGGAATGCCGGAGATGCCGTGCGCCCGCATAAGGGCCTGGGCGTCGCCCAGCGTCGCATCCGGCCCGATGGTGACCGGGTTGACCACCATGCCGCTTTCGAACTTCTTGACCTGGCGGACCTCTTCGGCCTGCTCGGCCGGGGTGTAGTTGCGGTGGACGACGCCAATGCCGCCGGCCTGCGCCATGGCGATGGCCAGACGTGCGTCGGTGACGGTGTCCATCGCCGCGGACAGGATCGGAATGTTGAGATCGATGTCGCGGGCAATGCGCGTGCGAACGTCTGTCTGACCCGGCATCACCGTCGAATGCCCTGGCTGCAGCAGCACGTCGTCGAAAGTCAGTGCCATCGCACCAGTCGCGGATTCGATGATTTTTGCCATGGAGCGCCAGCCCTGGTTGGCGGTAAGCGCAATGCGCCCGCGAGGCCTGTGGCCAGCGGCGACTCGCATGCGGGTCCCGAATGAAGATTGGCGCTGGCAGGTACCACGTCGCGCCGCGGTTGAAAAGGCTCGGCTGCGCGCGAAACCGACGCATAGGGCGAGGGCCGCGCCACCACCTTTCGGTTCGAGCGGCCGTGTCAGTCGATCATTGCGGCTCCCCCGCTGGTCACCACCACCTTGTGGCTGTGATCGACCTTGGGGCGTTCGGGGGGCAGCTGCGCGCCGGTTGCGATGTGGAACACCGTCTCGGCGATGTTGGTGGCGTGATCGCCGATCCGCTCGATGTTCTTGGCGCAGAACAGAAGATGCGTGCAGGCGGAAATGTTGCGCGGATCTTCCATCATGTAGGTGAGCAACTCGCGAAAGAGCGAGGTGTAGACGGCGTCGATCTCCTCGTCGCGGTCGCGGATCTTGGCAATGGCGTCGACCCGCCGCGAAGCATAGACGTCAAGCACGTCCTTCAGCTGCGTCAGCGCCAGGGTGGAGAGCGCCTCGAGGCCGCGAAACAGCGGCCGCGGTTGGCGGGCCTCGGCGATGGCGGCGACCCGCTTGGCGTTGCTCTTGCCCAGATCGCCGACCCGCTCCAGCTCGGCGGCGATGCGGATGGTGCCGATGATCTCGCGCAAATCCTCGGCCATGGGCTGGCGCCGGGCGATCATCACGATCACGCGCTCGTCGACCTCGCGCTGCAGCTCGTCGAGCACGGCATCGTCGGAGATGACCTTGGCGGCCAGCGAGGTGTCACCGCTGACCAGCGCGGTCACCGATTCGTCGACCATCCGCTCGGCGTGCCCACCCATCGCGGCGATGCGATTGGCCAGCAGGGCAAGCTCGTCATCGAATGCACGAACGATATGATGGGACGGCATGTGTCCTCCTGTCTGCCGGGCGCGGGAAAGAATCTCCGCGTGCAGACTAGGCTATCCACATGACAGGAAAAAGAAAGCGGGCGGTCTAGCCGCCGATCGGCCGGAAGAAGGTCATGACCGGCTGCCAAATCCAGCCATTGCCGATGACGGTCTCGACCAGCGGCTTGCGGATCTCGGACGGGTTGTAGCGGTAGGCATACCCTTCGTTCGCGACGGGTGCCCCGCCGGGCGCGCAGCTCACCCCAAGGCGCCCACCGCCATCGAGCGATTTGAAGGTGATGCCCTGCAGGAACGCCACGCGTCCGCTGATCTTGCGGATGTTGCCGCCCCAGGCGATTTTGTAGTTCTTTTCGAGCACGCGCACGGTCTGCGTCGCCGCATCGATGTCGAGATAGATGCGGTAGGCCCGCCTGATCCCGCTGGTGGCCATCACGGTGGTCCATTCGGGATCGGTCAGCCGCCATTCGGCGACCAGCCTGCCGGGCCGTTCCTCGATGACATGAAAGGGCTGGTTCAGCGCGTTGATGGCAAGCAGCCTGTCGCGGAGTATTCCGGGCGCAATCGGGGGAGGCGCGCCTTCCTCCGGCCCCAGCCTGCCCGCCCAGGCGCCCCCGCGCGCCATGAACAGGATCAGAAGCAGCACGTAGATCCCGACCAGGACCAGCGACAGGCCGGCCCAATCCGTCAGGGCGATCCAGACATAGTTCGGCTCGGGGTTTTCGGCAACGAAATCGAACGAGGCGAAACGCGCCTCCACCTCTAGTGCGGTGGGCGCCTCGATCTCGACGACGTAGCGCTCGACCGGCAGGATCAGCCCGTGCCGCTCCGCGTCGGATCGGCGATAACGCGCCACCTCGAAGGTGCGGTTGATCAAAGCCGTGGGGCGGGCTTCGGCCAGTGCGCGCGCCGCCTCGACGGCCTCTTCCGCGGCGCCGTAGGCACGAATTTCGACGTGCGACCCGTCATCGAAAGCCTGGTGCTCGAGCCATTCCGCACCCGGACCATCGCCGACAATGACGTAAGGCGCCGGACCGGACGTGGCCAGATAGACGAGGACGAGGATGGGCACGGCGATCGCCGCGAAATAGGCGAGCAGGAAGATGACTGCGCGTTTCATTGCTGCGCTCCAGCTGGCCTGGCCGTGACGGCGTGCAGATGCACCGTAAAGGCCGCGCCTTCACCGGGTTTCGAACGGATCGCCAGCCGCGCATCGTGGCGGGTGAGGATGTGCTTGACGATGGCAAGCCCGAGACCGGTTCCCTTCTGCGCGCGGCTCGTCTCGACATCGACGCGGTAGAAGCGCTCGGTGATGCGCGGGATGTGCTCTTCGGCGATGCCCGGTCCGTAGTCGCGGATCGTGACGTTCACCTCCCGGTCGGCGGTCGCGCTGCGATCCTCGAGATCGATCTCCACGCGTCCGCCGGAGGCGCCGTATTTGCAGGCGTTTTCCAGAAGGTTCTGGAAGACCTGGTAGAGCTCGTCCCGGTTGCCGGGGACTTCGACCGGCGCGTCGCCAAGCCTGGCCTTCACCTCGACCCCGGATTCGCGCGCCATGTGGCCCATTGTCTCCGTCACCTGCTGCAGGACGGCGCGCAGATCGATCGGTGTCGTGGGGCGCACATAGGTGCGCATTTCGAGGCGTGACAGCGACAGAAGATCGTCGATGAGGCGCGCCATTCGCTCCGTCTGGTTCTGCATGATCTGAAGGAAGTTGTCGCGCGCCTTCTCGTCGTTGCGCGCCGGTCCGCGCAGGGTCTCGATGAAGCCCGAGATGGAGGCAAGAGGCGTGCGCAGCTCATGGCTGGCATTGGCGATGAAATCGGCCCGCATGCGGTCGATACGCCGGGCTTCGCTCTGGTCCCTGAAGACCAGGGCAAAGACCCCGGCCCCTCGGCCGATCGGCATGGCGGCGACGCGGTAGGCGCGCTCCACCGGAAAACGCTCGGCAAACTCGATGGCGTCGGGCGCCGCCTCGCCGGAGAGGACGCGCGAGATCAGATCCTGCATCTCGGCCACGCGAAATCGCATCTGCAGCAGGAGACCCTCGGGGAGTTCCCCGAAGGAGGAATGAGCCGCCTCGTTGGCGTGCAGCACGGCGCCCGCCCGGTCGAATATGATCAAGGCATCGGGTACTGCGGCGGCAAGGTCGATCGCGGTGAGGCGATCGAGATCAGCGCGACCCTTGACCACCTCGACCGGCGCAGCGGCTGTAACGATCTGGCGGCGCTGCCCGACGGCGGCCACGGCGGCCACACCGGCAAAGGCGAGGATCGGAAGCCACCAGCCAGCCCCGGGACTGGAAACCACGACAACTAGCGCCAGCGCGCATGCCGCCAGTGTCCATCTCGCATTGTGGAGCCGGGCTCTCGCAAGCCCCGCCGTTCTGGTTCCGCTCATGGGTGTCGCTGCCCCGTTTGGCCAAGGCCATGACGCTGCACCCTCCAGCCCGACGCTGGACGGTACGGCCCGCCCCCAATAGCATGAAAGCCATTGCGGACAAGGTTGGCTTCGCCTCGGACGCGCGTTCTGCGAGCCGGTAAAAACTTGTTTGGTAGATTTACCGCCTTGGTGCAGCTTGGCTGTTCATCTATGCAAGGCAATGGCAGGCTGCAGGTGCTCGACCGTCGACACCACGGACACCACCCGGAAGGAAGCAGGACCATGAAGAGCGCTCCCGTCGGCACCATCGAGATCGAAGTTGATGGCAAGGTACGGACATTCGACATCGACAATCCCAAACTGCCCGGCTGGGCGGAACGACATTATCTGTCGGCGGACGGCTATCCCTACAAGGCGCGTCTGAAGCGCAAGGAGTACGAAGCCAGCCTGACCGCGCTGCAGATCGAGCTCGTCAAGCTGCAATACTGGCTGCAGGAAACCGGAGAGCGCGTGCTCGCGATCTTCGAAGGGCGCGACGCGGCCGGCAAGGGGGGCACCATCTTCGTGCTGCGCCAGTACATGAACCCGCGCTCGGCCCGCAACGTCGCGCTCACCAAGCCGACCGAGACCGAGCGTGGCCAGTGGTATTTCCAGCGTCACGTCGCCCACTTCCCGACCTCGGGCGAATTTGTCACCTTCGACCGGTCCTGGTACAACCGTGCGGGCGTGGAGCCCGTGATGGGGTTCTGCACGCCCGAGCAACACGCCAGGTTCCTGACCGAGGTGCCTGGGTTCGAACGCTCCATCACCGACGATGGTATCCGCTTCTTCAAGTTCTGGCTCAATATCGGGCAGGAAACACAGCTCAAGCGCTTTCACGACCGCCGCCACGATCCGCTCAAAACCTGGAAGTTCTCGCCGATCGATGTTGCCGGACTGACGCGTTGGGACGACTATTCGCGGGCGCGTGACGCCATGTTCCGCCACACCCATACCGACCACGCGCCGTGGACGGTCGTCCGCGCCAATGACAAGCGGCGCGCGCGGCTTGCCGCCATCCGCCACATCCTGCTCTCCATTCCCTATGACCGCCGTGACCTGGAGGTGATCGGCGAGCAGGACGAGGCGATCATCAGCACCGATCCGGCGCTCATCGTCGGCGCGGATGCCGCCTGAGCGGGTGGTGGGTCTTTTCCCAGTGGTGCGGCCGGCGGTAAAGTTCCCAGAGCGCGCGCCAGGCCGCCAGCGACATCGCCAGCCAATAGGCGGGTGTCCATAACGCCACCTTCCAGAAGGAGGCGCGTTCGGCCGTGTTCAGCACGCGCCGCCCAAGGATGAGGAATGCGGTGTAGCCGACCACCACATTGAAGGCGTCGATGGCCAGCAATGCCGCATGATAGCCGCCGAAGGTGCCGCCGCTCGCATACAGAACGGCGATCCAGATGAGCGTTGCGGCAAAGACGATGTTCGCCAGCGCGGAAGCAACCATGCCGGCAAGCATCACCTGTGCGACTGCGAACCGACCGGGCCCTATCTCGCCCAGGAGCTGGCGGGGTGCCCGCATATGCACGAGCCAGGTCTGCATCCAACCCTTGAACCAGCGGCTTCGTTGGCGACCCCAGATGAGCAAATCCTCCGGCGCATCCTCCACGGTCGGGCGGGTGATGGTCTCGCACCGATAGCCGTAGCGCGCGAGCCGCAGGCCGAGATCTGCGTCTTCCGTGACGTTGCACGGGTCCCAGCCCCCCACCTCTTCGAGCGCGGCGCGGCGCGGCGGAAATGGTTCGAGGTGCCCCCCAGCGGCAAGATCAGCCGGTGCTCCGACAGCCAGGGCAGCAGGCCGCGGAAAAGGGCGGCATATTCGAAGCCGAACAGGATCGGCAGCAGCTTCTTTTGCGCGGGTATCACCATCAGCGGCGCCTGGATGCACCCGAGTTCCTCGTCGGCATCTCGAAAACGCTGCCAGGCCTCGTGAAGCTGGTCTGGATGCGGCTGGTCCTCCGCATCGTAGAGGGTGACGATTTTGCCCGAGCTGAGAGGCAATGCGTAGGCCAGCGCCTTCGGCTTGGTGCGCGGCTCGCCCGCCGGGACCTTGATGATTTCCACCCAAGGCTGCAGGTGCAAGGTCGAAAGTGCCCCAAGCGTCTGGGCGTCGTCCTCCTCGCAGACGAGCTTGACCTCCAGCTTGCTCCGCGGCCAGCGGATGCGCGACAGGGCGGAGAGGAGTTGCGGCACGATCTCCGCCTCCCGGTAGAGCGCCACAAGCACCGTATAGACGGGCAGTTCCGCGTCGGAGAAGGCTTTGAGTGGTGCAGGCGCCAGCGGCTTCGCCGAGGCGGCCGCAGCGAGGCGCAACACGACGCAGGCCAGGAAGAAGACCGAAAAGACGACATGGAGACCGAGCCAGGCAGCGGGAGCGTCAAGCCAGAAGGCAAACGCCAGACTGGCCGCAAGCGCACCGCCGATCGCGCCTTGGCCGCCCTCGAAGACACTGCGCGCGGAGTATCGCGGCGCCTCGACAAGGAGCGCCGTGCGGGCCCGCTCCTCCACGTCGCGCCGGCTGGCGGACACGATGGCCTGGCGCAACGCCGTCGGCACGACGATACCGAGTCGGTCCCGCAGGCTCGGCCGCGTCTCGACCAACCGGTGCAATTCGGACAGTTCCATCAGCGCAGGCGACAGGATGAGACGCAGATGCTCGCCGCTTTCCCGGATCAGGGCAGAGGAGACGCCGCGGTGCAGCTTGAGCGCCATGTCGCGTTCGCGGCGACGCATCACCAGTTGCCCCGCATCGACCCGGCTCACCAATGGCAGCCGCACTTCGCGCGCGATCTCGCGGCACAGTCGGGCTTCAGCCACGATGCCACTGAAGAACAGTTCGGTCTAGAAGGATGTCCCATTGGCTGCTGCGAGCCTCAGCAGCTTGCTGATCGTCTCATGCGCCAGGCCCAGTCGAAGCAGGATCGGCCACCATGCATCCGGCACCTCGGCATCCAAGCCCGTCGCGTGAACGGCATGTAGCACGGGGATGGGACCTGCTGCGGCCGGCAGGCTCTGTCCAGGCCCTGGTTCGATCGAAGGCACCGTCGCTGACGCGGCGCCGAAGTCAGACATGGCCCGTCCCGCCCGTCTTCAGTTTCCCCAACGTCATGCAAGATTAGTCGGGCCATTTCGTCAACCAGAAATCGCAACCGCCACGCCATTTCGCGTAGATTTCCGCGTTGACAGAGCGCGCGTGCCCTGCTGACTGTGACCGTCCCTTCCCTGCGTCTCAGGTAGCGATATTGTCGATCAAGCTTGCCATCGTCGCCGTACTTCTTTCCGTGGCTGCGGCGCTGCCGGTCGCCGCTCAGGAGGGCCCGACCATTCCGCAATACTGGGATGAGCGGGAGCGACTGTCTGCGCCCGACATCTCACAGTTTGAACGCATTCGCTTTCTCACCACCAACGACTTTCCGCCCTTCAACTTCCTCGATGGCATGGGCCGGCCGGCCGGCTTTCACGTCGACCTTGCCCGCGCGATCTGCGCCGAGCTCGACATCGCCGACATCTGCCAGATCCAGGTGATACCCTGGGAAGAACTGGAGACGGCACTGGAAGCGCGCCAGGGCGAAGCGATCATCGCCGGGCTGGCAGTAACCGCTGAAACCCGGGAGAGGCTTTCATTCACCCGGCCCTATCTGCGCTTTCCGGCCCGCTTCGTCGTCCAGCGTGGATCCACACTGACGGAACCCCTGCACCAGACACTGAACGACAGACGCGTGGGGGTGCAGGAGGGCTCCGCCCATGAAGCCATGCTTAGGGACTATTTCCGGGATGCGCGGCCGGTCACCTATGCGCGGCAGAGCTGGATGATGCGCGATTTGCGCGAGGGAAAGATCGACGCCGTGTTCGGCGACGGCGTGCGGCTCTCCTTCTGGCTCGGCGGGCCGGAAACGGAGAATTGCTGCCGCTTCGCGGGAGGTCCGTATCTGTCGACCGAATTCCTGGGGGTCGGGCTGGCCATTGCCACGAACCGCCAGAACGAGGAACTCGCCAGGGCCTTCGACTATGCGCTGCGCGAAATCAGCGTGAACGGGCGCTTCGCCGAACTCTATCTGCGTCACTTCCCGATCGGTTTCTACTGAGTGTGCTGCCTTAGCCCTTGCGGTGGCGAATGCTGGCCGCACGCTCGATCGCATTGACGACGGGGCGCTCCAGCCCGAACTTCTGCTTCACGATGTCCAGCATGCGATGCTCTTCCGGGTTGAGGGAGCGGTCGGCAATGGCGACGTCGACGGCCAGCGCATAGGCGGTCTCGCGCAGTTCCGGCGTCAGGGCGTCGTGGATGAGCGTCAGGATGCCCTCCAGGCCGACCTCGTCGTCAGACAAGAGCTTCTGGCAACCTTGGGCGACCTCCAGCGTGCGGGCCTGCTCGAATTCGGAGAACACAGGCAGGGTGCGAACGACTGCGCCGATGCGGGCGAGTTCCGCGTCGCCCATGTCCCGGTCGGAGGCCGAGACGATGACCATGAGGTGGATAAGAGCTTCCTGCGGTGACGAAATGGTCATCTGGGGTCCTTTTTGCGAGCTGCGCCCTGTGAAGTTAGGAACGTCACCTTCACTGCGCAATCAAAAAGGGCGCGCATGATTGACGCAACCGGTCACCACCCCTAGACGAAGGCGCACGCTCGGCCGGTCCGGGCGGCATCTTCCCATTCCGCAAAGACCCGACCGATGACCAAGCCGACCTCCGCACCCGCCGATCTTTCGCCCGAACTCCTGGCGGCCGCAGCCGAAAGCAAGGCGTGGCCCTTCGAGGAGGCGCGCAAGATCGTCAAGCGCTACGAGGGCCGCAACTGGCCGGCGACGGTGCTGTTTGAAACCGGCTACGGCCCCTCCGGCCTGCCCCACATCGGCACCTTCGGCGAGGTCGCACGCACCACCATGGTGCGCCACGCCTTCCGCGTGCTGACCGAAGACAAGGTGGCGACCAGGCTGCTGTGCTTTTCCGACGACATGGACGGGATGCGCAAGATTCCCGACAGCGTGCCCGACCGCGCAGCGCTGGAGCCCTATCTGCACATGCCGCTGACCGTCGTGCCGAACCCGTTCGGCGGGGAGCACGAAAGCTTCGGCCACCACAACAATGCGATGCTGCGCCGCTTCCTCGACACCTTTGGCTTCGACTACGACTTCGCGAGCGCCACAGACTACTACAAGTCCGGCCGCCTCGACGCGATCCTGAAGCGCGTGGCGGAGCGCTACGACGCGATCATGGACATCATGCTGCCGACACTCGGCGAAGAGCGGCGCGCGACCTATTCGCCGTTCCTGCCGATATCGCCCAAGACAGGCCGCGTGCTCTACGTGCCGATCAAGAAGGTCGATGCGGCCAACGCCACCATCACCTTCGACGACGAGGAGGGCGAAGAGCTCACGCTCCCCGTCACCGGCGGCAACGTGAAGCTGCAGTGGAAGCCGGATTTCGGCGCGCGATGGGCGGCTTTGAGCGTCGATTTCGAGATGTTCGGCAAGGATCACGGGCCGAACATGGGCGTCTATGACCGGATCTGCGATGCACTTGGAGGGCGGGCGCCGGAGCATTTCGTCTACGAGCTGTTCCTGGACGAGAACGGACAGAAGATATCCAAGTCGAAGGGCAACGGTCTGACCATCGACGAATGGCTGGCCTACGCGCCGACCGAAAGCCTGGCGCTCTACATGTTCCAGCGGCCACGCCAGGCCAAGAAGCTCTATTTCGACGTCATTCCACGCGCCGTCGACGAATATTACCAGTTCCTCGCCGCCTATCCGAAGCAGGACTGGAAGGAGCGCCTCGGCAACCCTGTCTGGCACATCCATTCGGGCAATCCGCCGGCCATCGAACTGCCGGTGTCGTTTGCGCTGCTGCTCAATCTCGTCAGCGCCTCCAACGCGCATGACAAGGGCGTGTTGTGGGGCTTCATCTCGCGCCATGCCGACGGCGTGACACCTGAGAGCCATCCCGAGCTCGACCGGCTGACCGAATACGCGATCCGCTATTTCGACGATTTCGTGAAGCCTACCAAGGTTTTTCGGGCGGCGGACGAGGTGGAAGCGGGCGCGCTCCAGGCCCTTGCCGACAAGCTTGGCGCGCTACCGGCCGATGCCGATGGCGAGGCGATTCAGAATGTCGCTCTCGATGTCGCGCGTGGTATCGAGCGCTACCAGGATCACAAGAAGACCAGCCCGACCGGCGGGCCCGGTGTCTCGGTGGCCTTCTTCCAGATGATCTACCAGGTGCTGATCGGCCAGGAGCGCGGCCCGCGCTTCGGCTCGTTTGCGGCGCTCTACGGCATCGACAACACCCGCGCGCTGATCGAAAAGGCGCTGCAGGGCGAGTTGCTGGCGGAGACCCAGCCCTAGCCGCCCGGCGGCGGGCCGAACAGGCCGCGGCCGGCCTCGCGCGCGTCATCGATCGCCGCGCGATAGTCAGCGCCTTCGTGCACCCAGCCATTCTGGGCGAGCCACAGGGCAGGATCGGCACCCGCCACCGTGCAGCCGACGGTCAGCGTCTCCCCCAAGGGCGCAACCGGCACGACACAGGAGAGCGCGCGGGCGCGAAGATAGTTGCGGAAAGCGGTGCGGGCATGCGCGCCGCAGGGCCACTGCCGGCCGTCATGATCGCACATCTCCTCGGCATCGACCGTCTCGATCCCGGCGAGCGCGATCACATGACCCTGTGCCTCGACCAGCCCGGCCGCCAGCGCAACAGGCCTGTGAAGGACCGTCTCGCGCGGCGGCAGGTCCGCCGGGTCGGGCGCGGCGCCGAGCGGGCTCAGCGGCTGGCGTGCCTCCTGCCGGACAAGGCCATCGCCCTCGATGCGGGGAACGGCAACGATTTCCGGGGCGATCGGCCGCGCATTCTGGACAATCGGGACCAGGGGCGACGATCGCTCCAAATCGACCGAGGGAGCCGGGGCGGCCGTTTCCAGTCGGTCCGGTGCATCGTTGACAAACGATGGCCGCAGCCACAGAAGCCCCACACCCACGCCGACGAAAAACAGCATGGAGAGGAGCGCGCGCAGCATGCTATTGGCTCGCCCAGACGATGCGGGCCACCCACTCCACCTCGTCGAGCGGGACGGCTCGCTCGCCATGTTCGGGATTGACCGAGAGAAGCTCCAGTGCGCGGGCACCGCGCTTGGTGAGAATCTTGGCCATCACCTCGCCGCCACGGGTCTTCAGCACGACCCGGTCGCCCATGCGCACGGTGGCCGCGGGATCCACGATCAGCACGTCGCCATCGCGGTAGAGCGGCAGCATGGAATCGCCCTGGACTTCGAGCGCGTAGGCGCCCTCGCCCGTGGCAGCCGGCAGGTCGACCATTTCCCAGCCATGGCCGACCGGAAATCCGGCATCGTCAAAGAAGCCGCCCGTCCCCGCCTGGGCAAAGCCGATCAGCGGCACCCGGGATCTGGCCGCTGCGCTGCGCTCCTCGATCAGCGTCAGCATCTCGTGGAGCCCGCAGCCGGTGGCCTGCAGGACCTTCGCCAGCGATTCGGTCGACGGCCAGCGCGGGCGCCCATCCGCCGAGCAGCGCTTCGACTTGTTGAAGGCGGTCGAATCGAGACCGGCCCTGCGTGCAAGGCCCGATGGCGACATGGAATGGCGTTCGGCCAGCGCATCGATGGCTGCCCAGATGCGCGCGTGGGAGAGCATTGCTCCCTCCGTTACAGGAAAATATGCCTTTGGGCGGAAAATAGGCCGCACCGGCCGCGCTGTCCAGTCACGGATGGCGATACGAACGCCTATAATCGAAGCAGGAGACGCATATGGACAGGTTCGTGACGATCTCTGGCTGCTCGGGCGGCGGCAAGTCGACTCTCCTTGCGGAACTGGCGCAACGCGGCCATGCCGTGGTCGAGGAACCCGGCCGCCGCATCGTCCGGGAGGAACTGGCCGGCGAAGGTGCGGCCCTGCCCTGGGTCGACGGGGTTGCCTTTGCGCGCCGAGCCGTCGCGATGGCGCTGCGGGACAGGGCCATGGCCAGCACGACTCAAGGCTGGGTATTCTTCGACCGCGGTCTGGTCGATGCCGCGGCTGCTCTGGAACATCTTGCCGGCGAGCCCACCCTTGAGACGGTCGCACGCGGGCATGTCATCAACCGAATGGTCTTCCTCGCCCCACCCTGGCCGGAGATCTTTGCGACCGACGCGGAGCGGCAACACGGTTTCGAGGCGGCAGTCGCTGAATATGACCGGCTTCGCACCGCCTATGCGACGCTTGGCCATGAGCTGGTAATCCTGCCGAAGGTTTCGGTGAAGGAGCGTGTCGATTTTGTGCTGGAGAGGCTGACGTCGACCGGATGTAACTGATTGCCCTAGTTACCGACGTCGCCCAGATCGCGCGATGAATGCAGAACGCGGACGATTTCCACCAGGCTGTCGTCAGCCCTGTAGAAGATGATGAAGGGAGGGACCGACATCTTCCGAAGGCCGGGTCGTCCGGGGCGTATTACGCGCGGTCCCATATTCGGTCGATCAGCCAACAAGCCGATTGTCTTCTTGAAGCGTGAGATCAGGCCATTCGCCGCTGAGGGATTGTCTGCCGAGACGTAGGCGTGGATCTCCTCGATGTCGCGCTCTGCGCGAGGCGCGATGATGACATCAAGAGCCAAGGCGCGCCGTCAGGCGGTCGAAGACCACATCAGCGGGGACACCCTTGCCGGCGTCCAGTTCCGCGAGGCCCTCATCGATATCCTCGGCAAGCGCCAGATACTTGTCGATGTAGTGCAGCAGATCCTCGCCCAGTTCCTCGCGGAGGTCCTCGGGGAGGTTTTCAGCGGCTTTCACCGCGCGGTCGAACTTGCTCATGGCTTTCACTCCTGCGGCGATCATAACAAATCGGCCGCGCTGGCAAAAGCCTTACCCCTCGCCCTTGCCGAGTTCCCGCACGCCGGCATGGGAGGTCACGAAAGCATCTTCCTCAGGGGTCAGCGAGCGCGGTTGAAGGCCGGGCGACAGCTGGTCGACCACCTCCTGGATCGGCACGAACCGACGCCCGCCTCGGTCGTAGACGCCGGCAGTGGTGAGCACCATCGCGGCAGTGCGGCCATCATCCGCCACGAAACGGTGCCGGCCGATCATCTGGCGGTCGGTCCAGGTCTCGATGGTGGAGACAATCTCGAAGGTCTTCCAGAGCTTGATCTCGCGCACATAGGCCGATTGCAGGCCGCCCATCATCGGACCCCACCCATTGCGCGAGCACAGTGCCCAGAAGCCAGAGCGCAGGAAGATGTCGATGCGCCCGACATCGGCCAGCATCATGTAGCGGGCATTGTTGAGATGCATGTTGCGGTCGATGTCGTGCGGCAGGCAACGGAAGGACAGCCTGCTTTCATCACCGAAACGAAACAGCCCGCGCCGCTTCGACGTCGCGGCCATCCAGGCAAGGCGTCCCCAGACATACATCTACCACCCTCCCCCATGTGGGGAGGGTCGTCTTGCAAGGCGAACGTGGTGCGCTTTGCGAGACGGGGTGGGGGTGATGGCGAGTAGCCTCATCGACGGACGACCATTATTCGCAGTACCCCGCCCCGCTCTCTTCGTTCGCGACCCTCCCCACAAGGGGGAGGGTAAGCCTCAAGCCGCCTGCTTTTCGCCCGCATAGGGGTCGAAGCGCTGGTAGAAACTTTCGCCCTTGGCAGCCATGTCCTTGAGCAGCGCCGGCACGTCGAACTCCTTGCCGTATTTCGCGCCCAGGCGCTCGGCGAGCTCGACGAATGCCTTCGCGCCCATGCCGTCGATGTAGGACAGCGCGCCACCCGTATAGGGGGCAAAGCCGAAGGCCAGGATCGAGCCGACATCGGCCTCGCGCGGATCGGTGACAATGCCCTCTTCCATGACGCGCGCAGCCTCCAGCGCGATGGTGACGAGGAAGCGCTGCTTGAGCTCCGTCACGTCTATCTCGTCGGCATCCTGCTGCTCATAGAGGTCCTTGAGACCCGGCCAGAGCTGCTTCTTGGCCGGCTTTTCGGGATAGTCGTAAAATCCCTTGCCGTTCTTGCGGCCCAGTCGGCCATGGGTGTCGACCATCGTGTTGATGAGTGCGAACTGCCGGGGATCGACCGCCTCCTCGCCGAGATCGCGGATGGTCTGCTTCATGATCTTCTGGGCAAGATCGATGGCCGTCTCGTCTGTGAGCGCCAGCGGTCCGACCGGCATGCCGGCCATCTTGGCGGCATTCTCGATCATCGGCGCGGGCACGCCCTCGATCAGCATCTTGAAGGCTTCCGACATGTAACGCAGCACGCAGCGATTGACGTAGAAGCCGCGCGTGTCGTTGACGACGATCGGCGTCTTCTTGATGGCGCGCACATAGTCGATCGCCACCGCCAGCGCGGCATCGCCGGTCTTTTCACCCATGATGATCTCGACCAGCATCATCTTGTCGACGGGTGAGAAGAAGTGGATGCCGATGAACTGCTCGGGCCGCCTGGAGTTGGTCGCCAGCGACGAGATCGGGATCGTCGATGTGTTGGAGGCGAAGGTCGAGCCTTCCGGAATGACGGCCTCCGACTTCTCGGTCACGCCCTTCTTGATCTCGGAATCCTCGAATACCGCCTCGACCACGAGGTCGGCGCCTTCGAGCTGTCCGTAATCGGCCGTGGCGGTGATGAGCGAAAGGAGCTTTTCCTTGTCGTCGGCGGTCGCGCGGCCCTTCTTGATCAGGCCGTCCATCAGCTTTTCGGAATGCGCCTTGCCCTTGTCGGCCGCTTCCTGATCGCGGTCGATCAGCACCACGGGGATACCTGCCTTTGCGGTCACGAAGGCGATGCCGGCGCCCATGAAGCCGGCGCCGAGAACGCCGACCTTGGTGAATTTGGTCGGCGCGTTGCCGCCGGGACGGCGCGCGCCCTTGTTGAGCTCCTGCAGCGAGACGAAGAGCGAGCGGATCATCATCTTCGCTTCGGTGGTCTGCATGATTTCGGTGAAGTAGCGCTGCTCGATGCGAAGTGCTGTGTCGAACGGCACCAGCAGCCCCTCATAGGCGCATTTCAGGATCGCGGTCGCGGCGGGATAGTTGCCATAGGTCTCGCGGCGCAGGATGGCGATCGCCGGCGGCCACAGATTGGCGCCCGCCGCAGAATAGACCGGACCGCCGGGAAGCTTGAAGCCCTTTTCGTCCCATGGCTGGACCGGCTTGAGGCCGTCCTTGATCATCTTCTTGGCCGTCTCGATCAGCTGGTCGGGGGCGGCGATCTCGTGGATCAGGCCCATCTGCTTGGCCTTCTTGGGCGTCAGCGTCTGGCCCGAGGTCAGCATCTGCAGCGCCTGCTGCGGATCGGTGAGGCGTGGCACGCGCTGGGTGCCGCCGGCGCCCGGGAAGATGCCGACCTTGACCTCGGGCAGCGCCATCCTGACCTTGTCGCTGTCGGCGGCAACCCGGCCGTGGCAGGCGAGCGACAGCTCGAACGCGCCACCCATGCAGGTGCCATTGATGGCCGAGACCCAGGGCTTGCCGGAGGTTTCCAGCTTGCGCCACAGCCAGCTCATGCGACCGGCGCCGTCGAACAGCATCTTGATGGCGGCGTCCGGGTTCTTCTGCTTCTCCTCGGCGAAGAGGCCGAGCATCTTCTGCAGCATGGTCAGGTCAGCGCCGCCGGAGAACGAGTCCTTGCCCGAGGTGATGACGGCGCCCTTGATGGCCTCGTCGGCGGCGACTGCCTCGACGATCGTCTCCAGCTCGTTCATCACCTCTTCGGTGAAGACGTTCATGGAACGCTCGGGCATGTCCCAGGTAACGAGGGCGATGCCGTCGGCGTCAGTTTCCACGGTGAAATTAACGTATGACATGATCTTGCCACTCCGAAGATGTTCTTGGGGGAAGCGATGACCTTGCGTCACCGCATTTGGTTCGGCCAAACAAAGGTTCGGCTCTTTTTTTCATGCTTCGGCAATTGTTTGCGGCTTGAACTGACCGCAACGACAACTTGCCTTTGGAACGCAGATGACTGAACAGTGTGCAGGCTGCCAGACCGGCGAACGCCTCGATTTCGAATTCTCGATGGCCTTCCAGCCGATCATCGATACGGCTGCGAGCCGCGTGTGGGGTTATGAGGCTCTGGTTCGTGGGCCCGCCGGCGAGGGCGCGCCTTCCATTCTGTCGCGCGTCCGCCCGGACCAGATCTACCGTTTCGACCAGGCCTGCCGGGTCAAGGCAATCGAGCTTGCGGCCAGGCTTTTCCCGCGCGACGGGATCATACCGAAACTGTCTATCAACTTCATGCCGAACGCGGTCTACGAGCCTGCGGCCTGCCTGCGCGCGACGCTGGCGGCTGCGCGCAAAAGCGACTTTCCGCGCGAAGCCATCATGTTCGAGTTCACCGAGCACGAGCTCGTGCGCAACACCAGCCACCTGCAGTCGATCATCACCGAATACCGCCGCCAGGGTTTCACCACCGCTCTGGACGATTTCGGTGCCGGCTTCGCCGGGCTGGGACTGCTGGCGGACTTCCAGCCCGACCTCATCAAGCTCGACATGGCGCTGGTCCGCAACATCGAGGCGAGCCGCCCGCGGCAGGTCATCGTCGAGGGCATCATGCACATCGCGCGCGAACTCGACATCACGGTGCTCGCCGAAGGCGTCGAGACCGAGGCCGAATTCGAGGTCCTGAAGGCTGCCGGCGTGACCCTCTTCCAGGGCTATCTGTTCGCCAAGCCCGGCTTCGAGACACTGCCCGCGCTCGCCGGCGCCATGGGCGAGGCGATCGGAAGAGCCACGTGATGAGTGCCGGAAACCGGCTCGCATGACGATCATACCCGCTCGATGATGGTCGCGGTGCCCATGCCGGCGCCGATGCACAACGTCACGAGCGCCGTGTTCAGGTCCCGGCGCTCCAACTCGTCGAGCACGGTGCCGAATATCATCGCGCCGGTGGCGCCCAGCGGATGGCCCATGGCGATTGCGCCGCCATTGACGTTCATCTTGGCGTGGTCGATGTCGAAGGCCTGCAGGTAGCGCAGCACGACGGAGGCAAATGCCTCGTTGAGCTCGAACAGATCGATGTCGTCGAGCGTCATGTTGGCCTTCGCCAGAAGCTTCTCGGTGACGTCGACCGGGCCGGTCAGCATGATGGCGGGCTCGGAGCCGATATTGGTGAAAGCGCGGATGCGCGCGCGCGGCTTCAGCCCCATCGTCTCGCCGGCCGATTTCGAGCCGAGCAGCACGGCGGCAGCACCGTCGACGATGCCGGACGAATTGCCGGCGTGGTGGACGTGATTCACCGCCTCGATCTCGGGATAGCGCTGGACGGCGACGGCATCGAAGCCGCCCATCTCGCCCGGCATCACGAAGGAGGGGTTCAGCGAGGCCAGCGACTGCATGTCGGTGGAGGGCCGCATGTGCTCGTCATGGTCGAGGATGGTCATGCCGTTCTGGTCCTTGACCGGAATGACCGACTTCTGGAAGCGGCCATCCTTCCAGGCAGCGGCGGCGCGCTTCTGGCTCTCCACGGCATAGGCATCCACGTCGTCGCGCGAAAAGCCGTATTTGGTGGCGATCAGGTCGGCCGAGATGCCCTGCGGCATGAAATAGGAGGGCAGGCCCACGGACGGATCCATGAACCAGGCGCCGCCCGACATGCCCATGCCGACGCGGCTCATCGATTCCACGCCGCCGGCAATGACGATCTCGTCGGAGCCGCCGGCGATCTTGGCGGCAGCCAGGTTGATGGCATCGAGGCCACTCGCGCAGAAGCGCGAAATCTGCAGGCCGGGTGCCTTGTTGTCGTAGCGCGCCTCGAAGGCGGCCGAGCGCGGGATCACCGAGCCGGCCTCGCCGACCGGATCGACGCAGCCGAAGATGATGTCGTCGACCGTGGACGTGTCGAGCCCGTTGCGGTCGCGCACGGCCTCCAGCACCTTGGCGCCGAGACGCACGGCGGGCACCTCGTGCAGCGAACCGTCTTTCTTGCCACGCCCGCGCGGGGTGCGCACGGCGTCATAGACATACGCGTCTGCCATCTGAATTCTCCCTGTGTTCCTACAAGCTTCTGGCGATCAGAAGCTTCATGATCTCGTTGGTGCCGCCATAAATGCGCTGGACGCGGGCATCGCGCCACATGCGGGCGATCGGGTATTCGTTCATGTAGCCATAACCGCCATGCAGTTGAAGGCACTCGTCGGCGACCTTGCCCTGCAGATCACTGAGCCAGTACTTGGCCATGGAAGCGGTGACGGGGTCGAGTTCGCCCTTCACGTGGCGGGTCACGCAATCATTGTAGAAGACGCGGCCGATGGTGGCCTCGGTCTTCAGTTCGGCAAGCTTGAACTGCGTGTTCTGGAATTCGAGGACCGGTTTGCCGAAGGCCTTGCGCTCCTTGACGTAGTCGATGGTGACGGCCAGCGCGCGCTCGACCATCGCGATGGCGGTGCCGCCGATCTGCAGGCGCTCCTGGGGCAGCTGCTGCATGAGCTGGACGAAGCCCTGCCCTTCCTCGGTGCCGAGCAGATTGGAGGTCGGCACGCGCACATCGTTGAAGAACAGCTCGGAGGTGTCGTTCGACTTCAGCCCGATCTTGTCGAGGTTGCGGCCGCGCTCGAAGCCTTCGACCTCGTCGGTCTCGACCACGATCAGCGAGGTGCCCTTGGCGCCCTTTTCGGGGTCGGTCTTGGTCACGACGATGATGAGATTGGCCAGCTGGCCATTGGTGATGAAAGTTTTCGAGCCGTTGATGCTGTACTGGTTGCCGTCCCTGACCGCGCGGGTCTTGACCCCTTGCAGGTCGGAGCCGGCACCGGGCTCGGTCATGGCGATGGCACCGATAAGTTCGCCGGTCGCCATCTTCGGCAGCCATTTCTGCTTCTGCTCTTCCGACCCGTAATGGGCGATGTAGGGCGCCACGATGGAATTGTGCAGCGCGATGCCGAAACCATCCACGCCGACATGGCTGATCGCCTCGATGATGCCGGTCTCATGGGCATAGGTGCCACCCGAACCGCCATATTCCTCCGGCATCGAGGCGCAGAGCAGGCCGTTCCGGCCGGCCTTCTTCCAGCTCTCGCGGTCGAAGGTCGCGGCCTCCTCGAATTCCTCGTAGCGGGGCAGGATCTCGTCGGTCAGGAAGCGTGTCGCCATGTCCTGGAGCATGGCAACGTCGTCCTGCGCCCAATCGGGCCGCGGCACGTTCAAAACGGTGGCGGGGTTGGTCGACATCAAACGCCTCCTCTCGTCGGACCGGTAGAGCGCACTCGACCGGTTTCTAGAACGCCTCCGCTTCGAGCGCCATCATGGAGTCGGCACCGCTCGAGATGCGTGCCAGATGGGCAACCGATTCCGGCATCAACCGGTCGAAGTAGAAGCGTGCGGTGGCAAGCTTGGCCTCCAGGAAGGCCGCATCGGTGGCGCCATTGGCCAGGCCGTCCTGCGCCGTCTTCGCCATGCGGCCCCACATGTAGCCGAGTGCCACGAGACCGAACAGATGCATGTAGTCGGTCGAGGCCGCACCCGCATTGTCGGGCTTCTGCATCGCGTTCTGCATCAGCCACATGGTTGCAGCCTGAAGGTCGTTCAAGCCCTTCTTGAGCCCCTTGGTGAAAGGAGCGAGCTTTTCGTCGGAGCGGTTCTCCTCGCAGAAATCGCCGACTTCCTTGAAGAATGCCTGGACGGCACGGCCGCCATTGGCGCCGAGCTTGCGGCCGACCAGGTCGAGCGCCTGGATGCCGTTGGCGCCCTCGTAGATCTGCGCGATGCGGGCATCGCGCACGAACTGGCTCATGCCCCATTCCTCGATGTAGCCGTGGCCGCCATAGACCTGCTGGGCCATGACCGAGATGTCGAAGCCCTTGTCGGTCAGGACGCCCTTGATGACCGGGGTCATCAGGCCAAGATGGTCGTCGGCCAGCTGCTTTTCGGCTTCGTCCTGCGAGCGGTGCTTGAGATCGGATTTGAGCGCCGTCCAGAGGATGAGCGCCCTGCCCGCCTCGTTGACGGCGCGCATGGTCATCAGCTTGCGGCGGATGTCCGGGTGAACGATGATCGGATCGGCCGGCTTGTCGGCGGCCTTCGGTCCGGTCAGCGAGCGCCCCTGGAGGCGGTCCCTGGCGTAGGCAACGGCGTTCTGGTAGGCAATCTCGCCGATCGACAGCCCCTGCATGCCCACGCCGAGCCGGGCCTCGTTCATCATCACGAACATGGCGCGCAGGCCGCCATTCTCCGCACCGATGAGGTAGCCTTCCGCCTCGTCGTAATTCATGACGCAGGTGGCGTTGCCGTGGATGCCCATCTTCTCCTCGATGGAACCGCACGAAACGCCATTGGCCTCGCCGACGCTGCCATCGGCACCGACCTTGTGCTTCGGCACGATGAAGAGCGAAATGCCCTTGGTGCCCGCCGGTGCGCCCTCGATGCGGGCCAGCACCAGGTGGATGATGTTTTCCGACATGTCGTGTTCGCCGGCGGAAATGAATATCTTCTGGCCGGAAATGGCGTAGGAGCCGTCGCCCTTCGGCACCGCGCGCGTGCGCAGCAGGCCAAGGTCCGTGCCGCAATGCGGCTCGGTGAGGTTCATGGTGCCCGTCCACACACCCTCGGTCATCTTCGGGACGTAGGTGTGCTTCTGCTCTTCCGAGCCATGTTCCAGGATAGCGGCGATGGCGCCCTGGGTCAGACCCGGATACATCATCAGCGCCATGTTGGCAGATGAGAAATACTCGCCGACAGCCGAATGGACGGTATAGGGCAGACCCTGGCCGCCGAACTCCTCGGGCACCGACAAGCCCATCCAGCCGCCTTCACGATACTGGCCATAGGCCTGCTTGAAGCCTTTGGGCGTCGTCACAGAGGCATCATCGTGGCGCGTGCAGCCTTCATGATCGCCCGACTGATTGAGCGGATGCATGACATTCTCGGCGAGCTTGGCGCCCTCTTCGAGAATTGCTTCCAGCACATCGACCGAGGCGTCGGAAAAGCCGGGGAGATTGGAATGGCGCTCGTAGCCGAGCACATCCTTGAGCACGAAAAGCGTGTCTTTGACAGGCGCCTTGTAGACGGTCATGAGATCCTCCGAACGGGTCAGGGCGCCAGCCGGAATGCGGTCTCGCGCCACTTGTCGATTTCCCGTCAGCACATACCAAACTTTGACGTTTGCGTAAACGTCAATTTGTTGCCGGCAACGCGGATTTGATTGGCGCCAAACGCCAAAAGCCCCGGTCGCGGACGACCGAGGCCAAGGGCTGGAAAGCCGGTATCAGGGTTGCGTTCAGGCGGCTTTGTTCTTGCCGAGCTGGTGACGGGCGCCGTCGACGAGTTCCTTCAGCGCCTTGATCGCCTGGTCGATCTCGTCGCGCTGCTTGTTCAGCCGCGACAGCTGCCGCTCGGACTTGTCGACCACGACGCGCAACTGACGCGCATTGCCGTTGACCGGATCGTAGAGATCCATCATCTGCTTGACCTCACGCAACGTGAAGCCGACCTGACGTCCGAGCAGGACAAGGCGCAGACGCGAAAGGTCGCGGCGCGAGTAGAGACGCGTGCTGCCGTCGCGCAGTGGCGTGATCAGACCCTTGTCCTCGTAGAAACGCAGAGTGCGCAGGGTTACGCCGTACTCCTTGGCGACATCACCGATACGGGCGTAGTCGCGATGATCGCCTCCGGCGATATCGCTTGTTGAGGCCATGGCATTGCTGGCCGACATCATGTTCATCTTGTAATTCCAGTCCGTACAAAAAAGGGGGTGGGCCAACCCCTTCTCCGCAGGTCGGCTTCGAATGCTCATGGAGCAAATCGTTCTTAACGGGCGTTTTTCGTGGGTTTCGCTCGCGGCGAGACCCGTCTGTGCGCGATATAGTCAGCCGACGACACTGCTGCAAGTGCGAAAGACAGCCGGCCGGGCCGCAAAGCGGGCCAGAACCTTTCACGTTCGGTAAGTTTGGTTAACGGCTTGTTTACCACGTCTGGGGAAAGGTGTGCACCAACGATCCCGTGAATTCATGTTCTTCGTTGCTTCACGGTCAATAGATACCGCAACGGCAGGCCCGGGACGGCAGCGAGCAATCATGAGCCAGAAGCGATCCTATCTCGAATCACTGAATGCCGGGCGGCAGCGGCGGCCATCGACATCGATCGAACGCCTCAATCGGACGCTCGAAGAGCTTGAGGGGCGCATGGCCGCTCCTGCCGACCAGCAACATCGACCCGTCCGCCCGAGCAGCTCCCAGGAGCAGCGTGCTCCCACGCGGCCCTATTCGGACCTTGCGCGCACCGTGCGTCAGGCGCGCTCGCGCGAGGAGGAATTCGCCTCCGTGAGCCAGATCGCCACCGATCTGCAGAGCCTGCGCGAGGAGGTTCGCAACCAAGGTGGCAGCGGCATGGGACAGGAGATCGCCGCGCTCAGACGCGATCTCGAACGCAACCGGAGCGAGCGCGGCACCGACAGCCAGGCGATTGCGCTGGCCGGTGAACTCGAGCGTCTGTCGGGCATGATCGAACGCATGGAGAAGCGTGGCGACGATCGCGGCGTGCAGATGCTGCGCCGCGAGATCGACGAGATCAAGGGCGCGCTCGGTCATCTGGCCCGCGAGGAAACGGTGCGGTCGGTGGGCGAGCGCTGGGAAGACCTCGACAAGCGGTGGGACGCGCTGGCCAGCGGCCTGCGCAGCGTCGGCGCGGGCGACCCCTCGCAGGAAGCGCTGGAAGAGCGCCTCACCCGCATCGAAAGCGCGGTGCACGCGCTGCCTGAAGCGCTCTCGTTGCGCACGCTCGAGGACAAGATGCGGACGCTCGCAGGCGTCGTCGAAAACCTCGACCGCGACCACGACGGGTTCGGCATCGAAGCAATCGAATCGATCGAGCGCCGGCTCGACGAGTTGTCGCGGGCAATCGTATCGTCGACCTCGGCACAGCGGACGGCATATTTCGATCCCGAGCCGCTGGAGCGGATCGAGGCGCGGATCAGCGCGCTGGCACGCCAGATCGAGGACATGCAGGTCGAATCGGGCTTCGGCATCTCTACCCAGATAGAGACGATCTCCACCCGTGTGGACGACCTCGCCCAACGGATGGTCTTCCCCGAGAACGCCGTCGAACGACTGGCCGAGCAGATCGCGATCATCTCCGACAAGCTCGATACGGTTCCCAGCATTCCCGACATGGCCCCGATCTTCCGCGATCTGGAGACCCGATTCGACGCCATTTCGGTGCGCATGGACGAGCGCCACGACGATGCGCTGGAGCAGGGCCAAAGCCTCTTTCGCGAGCTCGAGCAGCGCCTCGAGCAGATGGCCAGCCGCCAGGCCGATGGCCCCGATCCGAAGGCCACGCGCGATCTCGTCGCAATGATGGACCGACGCTTCGCGGAGATTTCCGACCGGCTGGAAAAACGCGTCGAAGGCGTGGATGGTGCCTCTCTCGGCCACCTCGAGGAACGCCTCGACGACATCGCGCACCGGCTCGAATCGACGGCCCGGGCGACGGCAGGCATCGATCCCGCGCTGATCGGCAGCCTCCAGGCGCAGGTTGCCGCCCTCTCCGACCACCTCATGAGCCCGGACCGTCCGCTTCCCGATTTCGAGGACCTCGCACCGCGCCTGGACTACATCGAGCGGTCCATCCTCGAAACGCGCGACAATCTGATGGAGGCCGCGCGCCAGGCAGCCGAAGATGCCGTGCACCGCCTGGGCAGCGCCCAGGATGGCGCGCTGGCCCATGAACTGGGCGACGAGTTGCGCAGCCTCGAAAACCTGACCCGCATCTCGGATGAACGCAACGCCAAGACCTTCGAAGCCATCCACGACACGCTGATCAAGATCGTCGATCGCCTCGGATCGATGGAAAAGCGGCAGGCGCAAGCGGCAGCAGCCCCAGCCCCGGAGCGGGGCGAGACGATAGCCTCGCCTTCCATCGCGCCCAAGATGGAAGTGGCAGCACCCGAGCCCGTGCCTCCGGCACCGGAAAGACGCCCGGCCGAGGAACCGGCGCTGCGCGCCGCGGAAGCTGCCAGCGCCGCAGCCCTGGCGGCATCGAATGCGCCGGCCGACGACGGGAAAGCCGAGCCGCGATCGCTGCTCGACGGAATCACCCGCGCGTTCCGTGGCAAGAAGAAGCCGGTCGACGAGACGCTGTCGCAGCAGCAGCGGCGCGAACCGAAAGCCGAGATGGATTTCGACAGCCCGCTCGACCCGAAACTCGCCAACCGTCCCCTGGAGCCGGGCTCCGGCGCGCCGGATCTGAATGCCATCATGCGGCGCGTGCGCGACCAGCGGCCGGCCGTTGGTGAACAGAACCCGGAAGCAGCCAAGTCCGACTTCATTGCGGCTGCCCGCCGCGCTGCCCAGGCGGCCGCCGCCGAGGCAGAGGCCACCAAAGGACGCCCGGCCAGCAAGGATGGCGGTGCCAAGGGACTGGGCCGCCTGCTGCCGACAAGCCGCAAGACCGCGATGGTCGGCATCGCCGTCATGGTGTTGGGGCTGGGCGCATTTCAACTGAACAGGACTCTCAATTCGGACGGTGAGGATCAGGTCGCGGCCAATCAGGCGCCGACACTCAGCGCCGAAGCCTACGATGCGCCGGCCGACGTCGAACTCGACGCCTCGGTTTCCCCGCTGGCGCTCGAAGCGGCGCAGGCCGGAGCGCCCGAAGAAGCCGCTGCCACGGAGATCGAAGAGGCCGCGTCCGAACCGGTCATGGCGGCTGCAGCCGACCCCGCCCCGATGAGCCTGCAGGACTACGCCATCCCCGTTCCCGACACAGCCGGCTTCGTCGACGCGACGGATACGGTCCAGACGGGTTCCGACGAGACGCTGCAAGAGCCATTGATCACGGTGCCCCTCGAGGCCGGTCCCGCAGCGCTGCGCGAGGCGGCCGAGACGGGGAACCCGCTGGCCCTGTTCGAGATCGCCAATCGCTATGCGGACGGCCGCGGCGTCGACGCCAATCCGGAAGAGGCTGCCGTCTGGTACGAGATGGCGGCCGAACTCGGCCTCGCCATCGCCCAATACAAGGTCGGCAGTCTGTACGAAAAGGGGATCGGCGTGGAGCGCGACGTCAGCGTTGCCGAAAGCTGGTACCGCCTGGCCGCCGCTCAGGGCAATGCCGGCGCCATGCACAATCTCGGCGTCCTTCTGGCGATGGGAGCCAACGGAACGGCGAACAATGAGGAAGCGGCACGCTGGTTCCTCGAAGCCGCTGAACTCGGCGTTCCCGACAGCCAGTTCAACATGGGCATCCTCTCGGCCCGGGGCATCGGCATGCCGCAGGACCTCGAGGAAGGCTACAAGTGGTTCGCAATCCTCGCGGAGGGGGGCGACAACGACGCTCTCGCCAAGCGTGACGAAGTGGCCGCCACGCTAACTCTCGAGCAGGTCGAGAACGCCCAGGCCGCCGCCGCCTTGTGGCGGGCGAAGGAGCCCGATCCCGAGAGCAACACCTTCGATATTCCCGACGCCTGGACGGAAAGCAGCGAGACCACCGCCAGCGTCGAGACCTTCGACGTGCGCCGGGCCGTGTCGGATCTGCAGCGCCTGCTCAATGAGCACGGCTACGATGCAGGGCCGGTCGACGGCGTGATCGGGCAGAAGACGCGCGACGCCATCATCGCCTTCCAGCGGGATGAGGGGCTCGAACCCAATGGCGAGGTCAATCAGGCGCTGATCGAGCGGCTCCTGCCGGAAGGCTGAGGACGGGAACCATCCTCCCGTCAACCATGTTGTTCAAATTCAAGCATTTGAGGCGGTTTGTGGACCGCCTCGTTTGACTTCGCTCCCCCGAGGGCGCAAGTAGAATTATCGCTGTTCGAAGTCTTGTCCGAGGGTGGGCCTCAGGCCGGAGATTTATCCAGAAAAGGCGTAATCCGTCGAGGCTGCGCCGGTAGCAGAGTATTACGGTGGGCATCTATCTCCCCATCGCTGAGACGTCGGTCAACATCCTGGTGCTCCTCGCCATGGGTGGGGCTGTCGGCTTTCTGTCGGGAATGTTCGGCGTGGGCGGCGGCTTTCTCATCACGCCCCTCCTGATCTTCTACAACATCCCGCCTGCCATCGCCGTGGCGACCGGCGCCAATCAGGTCGTCGCCTCGTCGATCTCGGGCGCCCTCTACCATTTCAAGCGCGGAACGCTCGACGTGAAGCTCGGCCTCGTGCTTCTGGCGGGCGGCGTCGTCGGCTCCTCGGCCGGTGTTTTCGTCTTCGCCTTCCTGCGGGCGCTCGGCCAGCTCGACCTCTTCATCTCGCTCCTCTACGTGGTGCTGCTCGGCTCGGTGGGCGGCATGATGATGGTGGAAAGCGTGCGCGCGCTGCGCCGCACCGCGGGCGGGCAGGTCTACAGCCTGCGCAAGCCCGGCCAGCACAACTGGATCCACCGTCTCCCGCTGAAGATGCGGTTTCGCACCTCCAAGCTTTTCGTCAGCGTCATCCCGGTGCTGGCGCTGGGCGTGATCATCGGCTTCCTGGCATCGATCATGGGCGTGGGCGGCGGCTTCATCATGGTGCCGGCGCTGATCTACCTGCTTAAGGTGCCCGCCAACGTGGTCGTCGGCACGTCGCTGTTCCAGATCGTCTTCGTGGCCGGCTACACGACCGTTGTCCACGCCGCCACCAACCAGACGGTCGACATCGTCCTGGCCTTCATCCTGATGGTCGGCGGGGTGGCCGGCGCCCAGTACGGCGCTATGGCGGGACAGCGGCTGCGCAGCGAGCAGCTGCGCGCGCTTCTCGCCATCCTGGTCCTCGCCGTCGCGGGGCGCCTGGCATTCGATCTCTTCGTTCCGCCCGAAAGTATCTATTCGCTGGCACCGTTGGGGGAGGTGTGACGATGCCCCTGCCGAAGCTCGCCACATCCCTCCGCGCCGCCTGCCTGGCGCTGTTCCTCGTGCCGGGCACGGCGGCGGCCCAGTCGGTCGCCGAACCGCTGATCATCCAGCCCCGCGAATCCATCCAGATCGGGCTGTCGACAGACCGTGTTGCCATCACTTCCGATTTCGCCGGCGCCGACCTGACCATCTTCGGCGCGCTCGACAACATCGACCCTCTGGTCGCGCGGCAGGGACGCTACGACGTTATCGTGGTGCTGGAAGGCCCGCCCCGCACCTCCGTGGTGCGACGCAAGAGCCGTGTGCTCGGCATGTGGATCAACACGAGGTCGGAGACCTTTCTCAACGTGCCGGCCTCCTATTCAATGGCCACCACGCGCGCTCCCCAGGACATCGCGGCGCCGGAAGTCTACACCCAGATGGCGCTCGGCATCGACAACATCTTCCTGCGGCACGACGACCCCTCCATCAATGCCCGGACCCTGGCCGAATTCACGGCGGCGTTGCGCGAACGAAAGCGGGAGGAGGGTCTTTATGCCTCGCGTGCCGGCGGGGTGCAGTTCCTGTCGCAAAACATGTTCCGCGCCAATCTGGCGCTGGCGCCCAGCGTGCCGGTCGGCGTCCATCGGGCACGCGCCTTCCTCTTCAAGCGCGGGCTCTTCGTCGGCGAGACCTCGGCCAATCTGACCATCGTGAAGGCCGGCATGGAACAGTACATCTACGACGCCGCGCGCAACCAGAGCCTGCTCTACGGGCTGTTCGCCGTGCTGCTGGCGGTCGCCACGGGCTGGTTGGGCCGCATCATCTTCCGCAAGGACTGACGCTCAGCCGGGCATCAATTGAGGTGCCGGCAACCGGTATAGCTGGCTCGCGCCAAGCGCCCAGGCCACCAGGCTTTCCTCGCGGAACAGGCCGGCGAAGGCCCGGTCGCGCAGATTGAGCGCGCCGGTATAGGCGCCGAATGCCGGCATGATCATGCGCCCGCCATCGGTGGCGAAGCAGCGGCGCCTGACCGAGCGCCCGCGCCGGACGATCCGCGCCCCGGGATGCAGATGCCCGGCGACCTCGCCGCGCACATTGCCCTTGCTCGGATGATGGACGAAGCTCAGAGCGCCGATGACGAGTTCGCGCACCGTGTCGCCCTCGAGACCCTGCGGCGGATGCGGATCGTGATTGCCCTCGATCCAGAACCAGTCGCGTCCGGCCATCAGCGTGGACAGTCTCTCGCGATAGATGTCGGGCATGGCACCTGCACCGCCGGCATCGTCGAAGCTGTCGCCAAGGCAGATCACGGCTTCGGGTGAAAACAGATTGAGCGAGCGTTCGAGCAGCGCCAGCGTCGCGGCCGTGTCGTAGGGCGGCAGCAGCGATCCCCGCCGTGCCCTGGCCGCTCCCTTTTCCAGATGCAGGTCGGAAACGACGAGCACGCGCGCATCCACGAGATAGAGCGCGCCGCGAATGTCGGCCCGGCAGGCTTCGCCCGCAAGGTCGAACTCGCTCGGCACCTCGTCCTGGCGCACCGCCAAATTCATTCCGTCTCCATCGCCGCGCGGATCATCTCTTCCTGTGCGGCTTCGCCCAGAAGCGCGTCTTCCGCGTCGCCCTGAACCCGCTCCTTGCCGATCTCCAGCATGATCGGAACGGCCAGCGGCGACACCTGCTCGAGGCCCTTATGCATGATTCGCCCGCGAATGCGCGACAGTAGCTCGCCCAGCCTCCTGACATCGAGCAGCCCGTGCGCGGCGTCGTTGCGCGTTGCCCGAAACAGGATATGGTCGGGGTCGTGGGTGCGGAGCACGTCGTAGATGAGGTCGGCGGAGATGGTGACCTGGCGCCCGGTCTTTTCCTTTCCCGGATGGCGCTTCTCGATCAGACCGGAAATCAGCGCGCAATGGCGGAAAGTGCGCTTGAGAAGCCAGCTGCCGTCCAGCCAGTCCTCCAGGTCGTCGCCCAGCATGTCCTCGTCGAACAGCGTGTCGAAGGACAGCCTCCCATTCTCGTGCATCGCGCCCATGTCGCGCAGGCTCCAAACGGCAAGGGCATAGTCGGTGGCGACGAAGCCCAGCGGCTGGGCACCGGCGCGCTCCAGGCGGCGGGTGAGCAGCATGCCGAGTGTCTGGTGCGCCAGCCGCCCTTCGAAGGGGTAGGCCACCATGTAATGCCGGCTGCCGCGCGGAAAGGTTTCGATCAGCAAGTCGTCGCGGCCGGGCAGGACGGATTTCAGCTTCTGGATCTGCAACCATTCGCCGACCTGCGGCGGCAGGGCGCCCCAGCGTTTGGGATCGGCCAGCATGCCGCGCACCTCGCTGGCGAGATAGGTCGACAGCGGAAACTTGCCGCCGGCCCAATAGGGCACCTTGGCATCCTCGCCCGGCGCGTTGGCGACAAGGCATTCGCTCTCCCTGATGCCGACGAACCGCAGCACGCGCCCGGAAAAGAGGAAGGTGTCGCCGGGAGAGAGCGTCTCGAGGAAATCCTCCTCGATCTTGCCGAGGGCGGGACCGCCGCGCGAGGCCTGCCCGCCGGCCTTCACATAGCGGATCGTCAGATAGGGCGCCTCGACGATGGTGCCGACATTGAGCCTGTACTGCTGGGCAAGCCTCGGATTGCTGACGCGCCAGCGGCCCTCCTTCGTCTTGCGAATCCGGGCATAGCGCTCGTAGGCGCGCAGGGCGTAGCCGCCCGTGGCGACGAAATCGACAACGCGGTCGTAGGTCTCACGGTCGATGCGGGCATAGGGCTCGGCCTGAGTGACTTCCGCGTAGAGCTCATCGGCATCGAAGGGCTCGGCGCAGGCCATGCCCATGACATGCTGAGCCAGCACGTCCAGCGCGCCTTCGGAGAGCGGCGGCGTGTCCTGGGCGCCGAGATAGTTGGCCTCGATCGCGGCGCGACATTCCAGCACCTCGAAACGGTTGGCGGGCACGAGGATCGCGCGGCTCGGCTCGTCCAGCCGGTGGTTGGAGCGGCCGATCCGCTGGGCGAGCCGGCTCGCTCCCTTCGGCGCACCGACATGGACCACCAGGTCGACGTCGCCCCAGTCGATGCCGAGATCCAGGGTGGAGGTGGCGACGACGGCGCGAAGCGAACCCGTTTCCATCGCCTTTTCCACCTTGCGGCGCTGGCCGACATCGAGCGAGCCGTGGTGCAGCGCGATTGGCAGCGTGTCCTCATTGACCCGCCACAGCTCCTGGAACAGCAGTTCCGACTGGCTGCGCGTGTTGACGAAAAGCAGAGTCGTCTTGTGGGCCTTGATCGCCTCGTAGAGTTCGCCGATCGAATAACGCGCCGAGTGGCCGGCCCAGGGGACACGTTCCCTGGAATCGAGAATGGTGATCTCGGGCTTGGCCCCACCCTTGACCTCCACGACATCCGCCATCGGCAGGGTGCCGTCCTGGGCGACCAGCCAGCGGCGCAGTTCCTCGGGTTGGGCGACCGTCGCCGACAGACCGATGGCGCGCATTTGAGGCGCAAAGCGCCGCAGGCGGGCGAGGCCCAGCGCGAGCAGGTGGCCACGCTTGGAGGTGACCAGCGAGTGCAGCTCGTCCAGCACCACATGCTTCAGCCCGGCGAAGAAGCGCTCGGCATCCTTGTTGGCCAGCAGGAGCGCGAGCTGTTCGGGCGTGGTCAGCAGGATGTCGGGCGGCACCAGCTTCTGGCGCTGACGTTTGTGGGCCGGCGTGTCGCCGGTTCGCGTCTCCATCGCGATGTCCAGCCCCATCTCCGCGACCGGCTTGCCGAGGTTTCGCTCGATGTCGACGGCGAGCGCCTTGAGCGGCGAAATGTAGAGCGTGTGGACACCCCGATAGGCCTCGCCTGCGCGCCTCGGTTTGCGTTGCGCGAGATCGACGAGCGAGGGCAGGAATCCTGCCAGCGTCTTGCCCGCGCCGGTCGGCGCGATCAGCAGCACCGAACGGCCGGCGGAGACCTTGGCCAGCAATTCGAGCTGGTGCGGGCGCGGCGACCAGCCGCGCGTCGCAAACCAGCGCGAGAAGGCGTCGGGCAGCGCGATCGCGCCGGTATGGGGGTCGGTGGTCAGTGGCCTGTTCACCGCCCAGACCTAGCGCGGGCACGAGTTCGCTCCAAGAGCGAATGGCGGCTTGCTCATCAGTCCCACCTTCCCCGGCCGGAAAATCCTCTTATCTAGTGCCTCATGCGCCCTGCCCCACTTCTCCTTCCCCGCCCCGAAGGGCTCTATTGCCCGGCCGGGGATTTTTTCATCGACCCGGTACGCCCCGTGGAGCGCGCGCTGGTCACCCACGGACATGCCGATCATGCCCGCTCAGGCCACGCACATGTGATGGCGACGGACGACACCCTGGCCATCATGGCGCTGCGCTACGGTGTGGATTTCGCCGGCGCGACGCAGGCCGCAACCTTGGGCGAGACGGTCAATGTCGGTGGGGTAGCGATCACCTTCCATCCGGCCGGCCATGTGCTCGGCTCCGCCCAGATCGCCGTCGAGCACAAGGGCACCCGCATCGTCGTCTCGGGCGACTACAAGCGCCAGCATGATCCGACCTGCCTGCCCTTCGAGCCCGTCGCCTGCGACATCTTCATCACCGAAGCGACGTTCGCCCTGCCCGTCTTCCGCCATCCCCCGGCGGAGGACGAGGTTGCGAAGCTGTTGAAATCCGTCCACCAGTTTCCCGAGCGGGCGCACATGGTCGGCGCCTACGCGCTCGGCAAGGCGCAGCGCATGATCCGCCTGATCCGCGAGGCTGGCTACGACGAGCCGATCTATATCCATGGCGCGCTGACGAAGCTGTGCGACTTCTACCAGGAGAAGGGCATCGACCTCGGCCGGCTCGAGCCCGCAACGGTCGACCGCGCCAACAAGGAGGGGTTTGCAGGCGCGATCGTCGTCGGCCCGCCCTCGGCCTTCGCCGACCGCTGGAAGCGGCGTTTCCCCGACCCCGTTTCCGCCTTCGCCTCGGGCTGGATGCGCATCCGGCAGCGCGCCAAGCAGCGCGGCGTGGAACTGCCGCTGATCGTGTCGGACCATTGCGACTGGGACGAACTGATCGTCAGCATCCGCGACACCGGCGCCGGCGAGGTGTGGGTCACGCATGGCCGCGAAGAAGCTTTGGTACGCTGGTGCGAGATCGAAGGCATCCGCGCCCGCCCGCTGCATCTGGTCGGCTACGAGGACGAGGGGGAATGATGGGCAGCCGCACGCCATACCTCCCTCTTGATGAGGGAGGTCTCGGCAAAGCCGCGGGAGGGGGCGAATTGATGCAGCCCCCCGCCCCTGCGCTGCGCGTCGACCCTCCCCAAGTCGGAGGAAGGTAGGAAATGGACGCCTTCGCACAACTCCTCGACCGGCTGGTGCTGGCATCGGCCCGCAACGCCAAGCTCAAGCTGATGGTCGACTATTTCTCCGCGACGCCTGATCCCGACCGGGGCCTGGCGCTGGCCGCGCTGATGGGCGACCTTTCCTTCGCCTCGGTGAAGCCCGCCATGCTGCGCGCGCTGATCGCCGAGCGCATGGACCCGGTGCTGTTTGCCCATTCCTACGATTATGTCGGCGACCTGGCCGAAACCATCTCGCTGGTCTGGCAGCCCACGGCGGAGACCCTGCCCAACGATCTCGACATGTCGCTGGCCGACGCGGTGGAGCGGCTGTCGTCGGCAAGCCGCGCCGACGGGCCGCGCGTGCTGGAATCGCTGCTCGACCGGATGGAGCCCCCTGCCCGTTTCGCCATCATCAAGCTCGTCACGGGCGGGCTGCGTGTCGGCGTTTCGGCCGGCCTGGCCAAGCAGGCCCTGGCGGAGATGGGACAGGTGCATGTCCACGAGATCGAGGAATTGTGGCATGGGCTCACCCCTCCCTATACCGAGCTCTTTGCCTGGCTGGACGGGCGGGGCGAAAAGCCCGTCTCGGCGGCGCGCGCCATGTTCCGCCCGGTCATGCTGTCGACGGCGACCGATCTCAGCGAACTGGCGAAGGTCGATCCGGCCGACTATGCGGCGGAATGGAAGTGGGACGGCATCCGCGTCCAGGCGGTGGCGGAGGGCGGCGTGCGACGTCTCTATACGCGCACCGGCGACGACATTTCCGGCACGTTCCCCGACGTTCTGCAGGCCATGGACTTCGAGGCCGCGCTGGATGGCGAACTGCTGGTCGGCTCACCGCCGGACCACACCGGCAGTTTTTCCGATCTGCAGCAGCGGCTCAACCGGAAGTCTGTCTCCGACAAGCAGATGAAGGCCCACCCGGCCTTCGTGCGCTGCTACGACCTGCTGCATGATGGCATCTCGGACCTGCGGCCCCTGCCCTTCGCGCAGCGGCGTGAGAGGCTCGAGACCTTCATCGCCCAACTCGGCTCCCCGCGCTTCGACCTGTCGCCTCTGGTGGAATTCGGCAATTGGGAGAAACTGGAGGCGCTGCGCAGCGCGCCGCCCCACCCCGTCATCGAGGGCGTGATGCTGAAACGACACGATTCGTCCTACGTGCCGGGCAGGCCGCGCGGGCCCTTGTTCAAATGGAAGCGCGACCCGCACACCGTGGATGCGGTTCTGATGTATGCCCAGCGCGGGCACGGCAAGCGGTCGAGCTTCTATTCCGACTACACGTTCGGGGTCTGGACCGGCCCGGAGGGCGCGCCGGAACTGGTGCCGGTCGGCAAGGCCTATTTCGGCTTCACCGACGAGGAACTGAAGCAGATCGACAAGTTCGTGCGCGACAACACGATCGACCGCTTCGGGCCGGTGCGCGCGGTGCGCGCCGAGCCCGGGCACGGGCTGGTGCTGGAGGTCGCCTTCGAAGGGCTGGCGCGGTCGACGCGGCACAAATCGGGCGTGGCCATGCGCTTTCCGCGCATTTCGCGGCTGCGATGGGACAAGCCGCCGCATGAGGCAGACCGCCTGGAGACACTTCAGGCGATGCTCGTCTAGCGCGCGGGCGCCACCGAGATCGAATGGATGCGCACCGACCGCCCCTGGTTCTCGATGTCGGAGTTCACGATGATCGCACCGGCCCCGCCGGGATTTGTGTTGGGCAGCTGCACCTCGAACAGGAAGTCCTCTTGCGTGATGCCGACGAGATAGCGACGGCGGCCGCAATCGCCGAGCGCGGCGAAGTCGCACTCGACCGAGATCTGCGTTTCGCCTTCCTCCTCGTCGGCACTCGCCGATATCCGGAAGACCGCCCGCGTTCCCGCGACGGTCTGCAAGGCGCCCTCGCCGATGCCGAAGCGGACGGGCGCGCCAGACGCACCCGACCGTGCCTGGATGAATACCTCGCCATCCTGCTCGTCGGCGGCGGCGATCGCATCACCCGAAGCGGTGACGGTGGCGGGGTCGGCCGGATCGAATACCTGGATCCAGCTGTCGTCGTCCCTGGCCCGGACGATCTGGCCGGGCGGCGTGGCCTCCGGCTGTTCCGGCGCCGCGGGCTCGCTCAGCTGCGGCTCGGCCGGGCCTTCCAAGAGCGCGAGGAGGCCCGATTGCCAGACCCACCAGCCCCCCCCGGCCAGTGCCACCAGCAGCAGCAGAACGAGCACCGGCCCGGTCCACGAACGCCGGCCAGCGAGCAGCACACGCGCATCGTCGCGCTCGCCGGCCAGATCGGCGTCGGACACGGCCGGTCGCCGCGATGGCGTCGGGCGCCTCTCTGGTACGTCATCGAGCCTAGGTTCGATCCGCCCGCCGGAAGGCGGGGCAGCGGAAGAGGCCGCGCGTGGTGGAAGCGGCGCAGGCTCGACGGCCGGCCGCGGCATGCGCGCATTGGCGGCCATGGCCGGCACATATTCGGTCTCGATCTCGTAGACCTTCGCCTTCAGGGCATCACGCCTGCCCTGGCGCATCTCTTCGCTGATTTCGCTCTTGCCGGCGAGCGTCCGCTCCAGCGCGGCGAAGGCGGAACGATAGACCCGCTCGCGAAAGGCGCGATCGTTCGCGTCGCCCTTGTCGAGCGCATTTCTGATGGCGCGTTCGATCCCGTCCAACTGCGTGCGTCCCTTCCCCGGTTACCCGACATCGTTACCGCGAGCGGCGGTGACGATCAACGACCACGATCCAAATGCGTGATTGCTCCGCACGTTCAATTTGCTACACACTGACGTTTACGCAAACGTCAAAACTGGAGGACCGACATGGCGCTGCCGGATATTCTCAAGAACAGGCTGCGCATTCCCGTCGTTGCCGCTCCGATGTTCATCATCTCGCATCCCCCGCTGGTCACGGCGCAGTGCAAGGCCGGCATTGTCGGCTCCTTCCCGGCGCTCAACGCGCGCCCGCAGAGCGCTCTCGACGAATGGCTCTCGCAGATCGAGGAGGAGCTTGCCGCCCATGACGCAGCACATCCGGACCGGCCGGCGGCGCCCTTCGCGGTCAACCAGATCGTGCACAAGTCGAACAACCGCCTCGAGCAGGACCTCGCCGACTGCGTGAAGCACAAGGTGCCGATCGTCATCACGTCGCTCGGCGCGGTGGAAGAGGTCAATCAGGCGGTGCATTCCTATGGCGGCATCGTGCTGCATGACGTCATCCACGACCGCCACGCCAGGAAGGCCATCGAGAAGGGCGCCGACGGGCTGATCGCGGTGGCGACCGGCGCCGGCGGCCACGCCGGCACGCTGTCGCCCTTCGCGCTCATCCAGGAGATCCGGCAGTGGTTCGACGGCCCGCTGCTGCTGTCGGGTGCCATCGCCAATGGCGGCGCGGTACTGGCCGCCCAGGCGATGGGCGCGGATCTGGCCTATATCGGCTCTCCCTTCATCGCCACAAGCGAGGCGCGGGCGGTCGACGCCTACAAGCAGATGATCGTCGAAGGCAAAGCCGCCGACATCGTCTATTCCAACCTCTTTACAGGCGTGCACGGCAATTATCTCAAGGGCTCCGTGCGCAACGCGGGCATGGATCCCGACAATCTGCCCGAATCCGACCCCACAAAGATGAGCTTCGCCAGCGACTCGACAAAGGCCTGGAAGGACATCTGGGGCTGCGGCCAGGGTATCGGCGCTGTCGATGCAGTCGTCGGTGCGGGCGAACTGGTCGACAGGCTGGCGCGCGAATACGAGGCGGCGAAGCTGCGTCTCGCTGCATGACCGCCATGCCCGCGCGGGAGCAAGATCCGGCCCAGGCCCTCACCGCCATCGTCATGATGCTGACGGCTTGCGCGCTTCTGGCGGGCACGACCCTGATAGCCAAGACGCTCGGCCCCGTCGGCTCGGGTACCGACGCGCTGCACCCGCTTCAGGTCACGGCGGGCCGCTTCACCTTCGCGGCCATGGCGCTCCTGCCGTTCATCCTGTGGCATCGACCGCCCTTCCGCGGTGCGGCCTGGGGCAATCACGCCATGCGCGTCTGCTTCGGCTGGGCGGGGGTGTCCTGTCTCTTCGCCGCCGCTTCGATGATGCGGCTGGCGGACGCGACCGCGATCAGCTTCCTCAATCCGATCGTCGCCATGATCCTCGCCATCCCCCTGCTCGGCGAGAAAGTCGGCCCGTGGCGCTGGGGCGCGGCCGGCATCGCCTTCGCGGGGGCCGTCGTGTTGAGCGAGCCGGGATCGGGCGCCATCCAGCTTGCCGCCCTGATTGCCCTGCTGGCCGCCTTCTTCATGGGCGCCGAGGCGATCCTCATCAAGAAGCTCAGCGATTCCGAGCCGCCCCTGCGCATACTGGCCATCAACAACCTGGCCGGCATGGTGCTGGCGCTGACCGCAGCCAGCTTTGTCTGGCGCTGGCCAACGCCCGATCAGTGGCTGCTGCTCGTGGCGCTGGGGTTCACGATGGTCAGCGTGCAGGCGCTCTTCATCCAGGCCCTGAGGCGCGGCGATGCGAGCTTCATCATGCCGTTCTTCTACACGACGCTGATCTTCGCGGCGTTCTACGACTTCATCACCTTTGGCGAGATCCCGACGCTCGCGGCATGGACGGGTGCCGGCCTCATCATCGCCGGTGCGCTGGTGGTCGCCTGGCGCGAGCGCGTGGTGCGGGCGCGCCAGGCCCAGAACGCGAAAAGGCCCGGCGCGGGGCCGGGCCTTTCCTGATCGTCATGTGAACGCGCTTACGAAGCGTTGCGCGCGGTCTCGAGCCATTCGTCGACCTCGTCGCGATTGTTCTCGATCCACTCCGCGGCCTGGGCCTCGATGTCGTCGTCACCCTCGTTCATGCGGGCATTCTGCTCGAAGATGCTGGCCACGGGGACCGAAATGCTTTCGAGCAGGGCGCGCGCCGACGGGTTCTCGTCCAGGAACGCCGAGTTGGCGACAGGACGGATGTCGTTGGCCGGGAAGCCGAGCGTGCACGGATCGGCAACGCAGCCCTCGACGCCGTCGAGCGTGGCCGCATCGGCAAGATCCATCATGTCCTCAGGCAGGTTCACTTCCGGAACCTCGATCCAGACGACGTCTTCGCCCGGCACGAGTTCGTTGACGGTCCAGTTCGGCGTCCAGGTATAGAACAGGATCGACTCGCCCTGCTCGAAGGCCGCGATGGCATCGGCCATGGAAGCGGCATAGCCTGCCTTCACGGTGTTGACGTGATCACGCAACTCATAGGCGTCCATGTGGTGCTCGATGTTGATCTCGCAGCCCCAGCCGGGCGGGCAGGCAACCATGTCGGCCTTGCCGTCGCCGTTGCGGTCGAACGCTTCCTTGACCTCGTCGCGCTTGAAGTCGTCGAGGGTCGTGATGCCGAACTCTTCGGCCGACGCGCGGTCGATCAGATAGCCTTCGAGTGCGCCGCCCTCGGCCACCGCGCCGACGATCTCGGCGCCCGCCGAGAAGACAGGCTCATAGGTGTTGTGAAGGGGGAACCAGCCATTGACCCACAGGTCCAGATCGCCCTGCGCAACCGCCTGGTAGAAGGGCGGGTTGTCGAGCGTGGTCGGTCCTTCGACCGCATAGCCCAGCTCCTCGAAGAGCTGCTTGTAGATCTCGGCGTGGAACCAGCCGGTATCCCAGGTGGCCTGAGCCATGTTTACCGTCACGCCTTCGCCGGGCATGTCCTGGGCGCTGGCCGCGATCGGCGTTGCAAAGAGAGCGGCGGCGGAAACGCCGACTGCGAGAAACTTCGTGAGGGATGTGTTCTTCATGTGAAGAGCTCCTTCTTTTCTTTGGTTGCGCCCGCCCTTGGGGCAGGCATGGTGCCACGCGAGGCGCGGCAGGAAGGCGGCCTTCAGCCGGCCTTTTCGAGCCCGCCGGCGTGATGTGCGGGCCGGAAGTAGCCCCTGAGCGTGGCCCAGAGGGAAACGGTGTGAACGCGCCGACCGTCGCCCAGGGCCTGGGTGATGCGGTCGAGGATGATGGCGAGCAGGACGATGCCGACGCCGCCGGCGGTCGCATTGCCGACATCGAGCCGGCCGAGACCCGTAAAGACGGTAAGGCCAAGGCCGCCTGCGCCGATGAGCGCGGTGATGACCACCATGGACAGTGCCAGCATCAGCGTCTGGTTCCGCCCGGCCATGATGGTGCGCATCGCCAGCGGGAACTGGACATCCCACAGCACCTGGCGTGGCGTCGAGCCGAAGGCATAGGCTGCCTCGACAAGATCCTCGCGCACGTTGCGGATGCCGAGATTGGTCAGCCGGACGATGGGCGGCAGGGCGAAGATAATGGTGGCGATGATGCCCGGCACGATGCCAACGCCGAAGAGCATGACGATCGGCACCAGATAGACGAAGGACGGGATGGTCTGCATGATGTCGAGCACCGGCCGCACCACGGCGTAGATGCGGTCGCTGCGCGCTGCCAGGATGCCGAACGGAATGCCGATGATGGTGCAGAACAGCACCGCGGTCACGATCATCGCCAGCGTGGTCATGGTCTCCGGCCACAGGCCGATCACGTCGATGAAGGCGAGCGCGATCAGCGTGAAGATCGCCACGCCCCTGCCCGCCACGCGCCAGGCGATAAAGGCCAGGAGTGCGGTGAAGACGAGCATCGGGGTCGCCTGAAGCAGCGCGTCGAGCCAATTCAGCACCTGCGTGATCGGCCACTGCAGCGCGCGGAAGAACGGCCGGAAATTGGGCACCAGCCAGTCGCGCACGAAGAAGTTGACCCAATCGTCGAAGGGGATCGTCAGAATGTCACCTGGGCTCAGCATAAAAGTCTCCATCGCCGGTGCTTGACCGGCAATCAATTTGTTATCGAAAACTGGCGTGTCAGGCTGCGGCTTCGCCGCCCGCCAGTTTCGCGAAGACGGCTTCGGAAGGGACGATGCCCTTGAGCCTGCCCTTGCGGTCGGTCAGCGCGATCGGCAGCCCGGCCTGAGCGAGCGGGTAGAGCTCGAAGAGCGGGGTCGTGCGGCTGGCCGTCGGAAAATCCGTGATCAGCGAGTTCTTGAGGGCGCCGCCATCATGGCCTTCGGCCGTCGAGAGGTCGCGATAGGTAACGGCGCCGGCGATCCTGTCGCCGTCGGTCACGTAGATCGCGTCCTGGCCCAGCTCCTCCATGCGGCGCAGGGCTGAATCCACCGTTGCGCCGGAAAGCTCGATCGCCTCGGCGGGCACCGACACGCTTCCGGCTGTGAAGACGCGCGAACGGTCGATGTCCTGGGTGAAGGCCGCGACGTAGTCGTCGGCCGGCCTGTCGACGATCTCTTCGGCCGTGGCCACCTGGACGAACCGGCCATCCTTCATGATGGCGATGCGGTCGCCGAGGATCAGTGCCTCGTTGAGGTCGTGGGTGATGAAGATGATCGTCTTCTTCAGCGAACGCTGGAGTTCCAGCAATTCTTCCTGCATGTCGCGGCGGATCAGAGGATCGAGCGCCGAGAACGGTTCGTCCATCAGCAGGATCTCGGGCTCCGCCGCCAGCCCGCGGGCGAGGCCGACGCGCTGCTGCATGCCGCCCGACAATTCGTCGGGGTAGCTGTCGGCCTGGGGCCTGAGGCCTACCTGCTCGAGCGCGACCAGGCCACGCTCGCGGCGCTCCTTGGCGCCCACGCCCTTCACCTTCAGCCCGTAGGCGACATTGTCGACGACAGTCTTGTGCGGGAAGAGTGCAAAATGCTGGAAGACCATCGCCACCTTCTCGCGGCGGGTCTTCCTCAAGGTCTCGGCATTGCAATTGGCAATATCGGTGCCGTCGATCGACATCGAACCTGAGGTCGGCTTGATCAGACCGTTGATCATCCGCACCAGCGTGGATTTTCCCGAGCCGGAAAGTCCCATGACAACGAAGATTTCGCCTTCCTCGACGTCGAAACTCACATTGTTGACGCCGACCGTATGGCCGTTCTCTTCGAAAATCTCATCCTTGGATTTACCCTCGGAAAGCAATCTGAGCGCGGAATCGGAATCATTTCCAAATATCTTTACAATATCTCTTGCCTGGACCTTGCTGCTCATACCAACTTTCAATCTATACATTCGCGTTGTCGGCGCCAAAAGCGATCAACGACATGGAAGATTAGTCCACATCGGATCGCGATCGTGACACTTGATTTTTTCGGCAACTGCATCCGGCTGCCTAATTCTTGCCTAATCTATAAGGGAATGAGCCCGGTTCGGCAACCCGTTGCGGCGATCCGCGTCCCGCAGCCATCTTTCGGACAAGAAAAACCCCGGCGGAACAATGCGTTCCGCCGGGGCCAGAAAAATGCTGCAGTGGCTCAGTTGGCGCCGATTTCCGTGATGCGACCGTCGAGAACGGGCTCATAGGGCGCATTGTTCGACAGATATTCCGCCACCGCCTCTTCGAGACCGGGCCCGTAATCGTAAGGGTCGATCGCATTGGAGGCGAATAGCGCGTAGCCGTCGCCACCCCCACGCATGAAGTTGTTGGTCACCACGCCATAGGTCTCGTCTTCGTCGATCGGCACCCACTCTCCGTCTTCCATGACTTCGACGGACTTGATGCGGCCTTCGTCCGGCGCCACCGACTTGTCGAAGGAATAGCGCAGCCCGGAGACCTGCGGGAACTTGCCCGCGCCTTCCTCGATGTCGTTGACCGCCGCCTCGAGCGAAGCGACGATGTCTGCGCCCGACAGCCGCATGGTGGCGATCGTGTTCTGGAAGGGCAGCACGGTCAGCACGTCGCCGACCGTCGCGATGCCCGCACCGATGGAGGCACGCAGGCCGCCGCCATTGATGATCGCGATGGTCATGCCCAGTTCGGCGGTCCGCGCGAGCATGGCATCGGCAACGAGGTTGCCCATCTGGCATTCGCGGGCGCGGCAGTTTTCGCGGCTGCCGTCGATGTCTGCGGTCACTTCCGCAACCGGCGTGATCGTCATCTGCTCGATCGGACCCGACAGCTCTGCAATGCGCGCTTCGATACCCGGATCCGGCTCTACCGACGCGTCGAGGAGGATGGTATCGCCGACCGCCTCGGCCACATAACCCTCATCGTCGAAGGTGAGCGCGAGTTCGCCGAGATATTTCGAATAGGCATAGGCCTGGACGATGGGGATCGCCTTGCCGGCCGGGTTCTCCACCATGGTCGCGTAGGCGGGCGTCTCGTCATCGTCGTTGGACAGGAGCGTATGGCTGTGGCCACCGATGATGGCCGCGATGCCCTCCACCTCGGCAGCGATCTGCTGGTCGCGCACGAAGCCGACATGCGACAGCAGGATCACCTTGTCGAGACCCTCGTCCGAACGGATGCGCGTCACGGCATCGCGAAGATACTCGATCTCGTCGTCGAAGCTGATATTGGGACCGGGCGACGAAATGTTCGCGGTATCCGGTGTCAGCACCGACAGAATGCCGATCTTCTCGCCATTCACCTCGAGCACCGCCCATTCGTCAACCAGACCACCCAGGCGCTCGGCGCCGGCGATCACCGTGTTGCCGGAAATGACAGGGAACTCGGCCGTTTCGATGAAGTCGGCGAGCACGTCCGGGCCGTCGTCGAACTCGTGGTTGCCGATCGCCATCACGTCGAAGCCGATCGTGTTCATGAACTCGACCTCGGCCGCGCCCTTGTAGGTCGTGTAGAAGAGCGAACCCATGAACTGGTCGCCGGCGTCGAGCGTGATGACGTTGGCGCCCTCGTCTTCCAGCTGGCTCCGGCGTTCCCAGATCTTGGTGGCCAGTCGTCCAACGCCGCCAAAACAGCTGCCTTCGGTCTCGTCGGAGGCCGAGCAGGTGGAATCGAAACGGCTGACCGATTCGATGCGCGAGTGCATGTCGTTGATGTGCAGGATGTTGAGCGTGAAGCCGCCCGCTTGCGCGCGCGCCGTCTTCATGTGGAAGAAGCCGGCGCCTGTCAGGGCGCTGCCGGTAACCATGAGGCTGGCTCCGGCCACCTGCATGAACCGCCGTCGGTCCATGGCCGCGGGCAAGGCTGTCACTTCTGCATTCTTCCCACTGTACTTCAGCATCGATGGCTCCATCATTCTGTTTGCGAAATCTTGCCAATCGGAGATTGCAGTTGGATGACGCACCCGCCGCTGGCGCTTGAGACCTAAAGTGGCCGCTTCCGATAGCCGATGTTTTCCCGCCGTTTCCGAAGGGTCAAGCAAAAACACGGCGGGCAGGACATTTGTGTTGCCGGCGAAGGAATGTTGACAGCCTCAAAACGGAGAAGGCCCCGGCAATGCCGAGGCCTTCTCCGTTGAAAATGCAGCGAGGTTAACTGTTCGCAGCTGCCACCGCACGCTTGGCCATCACCACCACCAGATTGGCGCGGTACTCGGCCGAGGCGTGGATGTCCGACATCAGGTCGTCGGGGGAAACCGACAGCCCGTCCAACGCCGCGCCATCGAAATTGCCGCCCAGCGCCTCTTCGATCTCGGCGGCGCGGAACACGCCGTCATCTCCGGCACCCGTGACCGCGACCCGCACGTCGCCGCCGCGTCTGGCCACGAACACACCCGTTAGCGCATAGCGGGAGGCGGGGTTGGGGAACTTCGAATAGCCGCACTGGTCGGGCGCGGTGAACTTAACCGCGGTGATGATCTCGCCCTCCTCCAGCGCGGTCTCGAACATGCCGGTGAAGAAATCGTCGGCCGTGATCTCCCTCTGGTCGGTCACGATGGTTGCACCCAACGCGAGGAGCGCCGCCGGATAGTCTGCAGCCGGATCGTTGTTGGCGATGGAGCCGCCGATGGTGCCCATGTGGCGCACATGCGGGTCGCCGATATGGGCCGCCAGATGGCTGATCGCGTGGCAGGCCTTCGCCAGCTCCGCATGCGTGGCGACCTCGGCGTGGGTGGTGCCCGCGCCGATCGACACCTCCCTGCCGGAGACGGTGATGCCCTTCAGCTGGTCGACATGGCGCAGATCGATCAGGTCGGATGGCGCGGCCAGCCGCGTCTTCATCGCCGCGATCAGCGTCATGCCGCCGGCCAGCAGCTTGCCGTCATCGGTTGATTTCAGAAGCTTCACGGCGTCGTCGACGGAGGAAGCACGGTGATAGTTGGTCTGGTACATGATGGTTTTCCCTCAGTGCCGTGTCGCCGATTTCAGCGCCGACCAGACCGCCTGCGGCGTCGCAGGCATGGTCAGTTCGTTGGTGCCGATCGCATTCGTTATCGCATTGATGACCGCCGGCGGCGACCCGATGGCACCCGCCTCGCCGCAACCCTTGATGCCCAGCGGATTGCCCGGACAGGGCGTGTTGGAGGTCGAGACCTGGAAAGACGGCAAATCGTCGGCGCGCGGCATGGTGTAGTCCATGTAGCTCGCCGATATCAGCTGGCCCGTCTCCGCATCGTAGTGGGTGCCCTCGAGCAACGCCTGGCCGATGCCCTGCGCCAGCCCGCCATGGACCTGGCCCTCGACGATCATCGGGTTGATGATGTTTCCGAAATCGTCGGCGGCCACGAACTGCACGATTTCCGTCTTGCCCGTATCGGGATCGACCTCCACCTCGCAGATGTAGCAGCCGGCCGGGAAGGTGAAGTTGGACGGATCGTAGAACGCGCCCTCCTTCAGCCCCGGCTCCATGCCTTCCGGCAGATTGTGGGCGGTATAGGCGGCGAGCGCCACCTGGAACCACGGCACCGTCTTGTCGGTGCCGGCGACCTTGCACTCGCCATTCTCGATGACGATGTCGCCCTCGTCGGCTTCCATCAGATGGGCGGCGATCTTCTTGGCCTTGGCCTCGACCTTGTCGAGCGCCTTGACGATGGCCGACATGCCCACGGCGCCGGAGCGCGAGCCGTAGGTGCCCATGCCCATCTGCACCTTGTCGGTATCGCCGTGGACGATGTTGACCGTGTCGAGACCGACGCCGAAGCGGTCGGCGACAAGCTGGGCGAAGGTGGTCTCGTGTCCCTGGCCGTGGCTGTGCGAGCCCGTCAGGACCTCGACCGTGCCGGCGGCATTGACGCGCACCTCGGCCGATTCCCAGAGCCCCACGCCGGCGCCGAGCGACCCGACCGCAGCCGACGGCGCGATGCCGCAGGCCTCGATGTAGCAGCTCATGCCGATGCCGCGCAGCTTGCCGCGCCCCTTCGCCTCCTGCCGGCGCTTCTCGAAACCGGCATAGTCGGCCGCCTGCATCGCGGCTTCGAGCGAGGTCTCGTAGTCGCCGGCGTCGTAATTCATGATCACCGGCGTCTGGTAGGGGAATTCGCGGATCAAGTTCTTGCGGCGCAGCTCGGCCGGTGAAACGCCGAGCTCATGCGCCGCCGTCTCGACCACGCGCTCCAGGAGATAGGTCGCTTCAGGCCGGCCGGCCCCGCGATAGGCATCGACGGGCGCGGTGTTGGTATAGACGGCACGGACATTGGCGTGGATCGCCGGGATGACGTACTGGCCCGACAGAAGCGTAGCATAGAGATAGGTCGGGACGGCGGAGGAAAAGAGCGACATGTAGGCGCCGAAATTGGCGATGGTGTCGACCTTCAGCGCCGTCATCCTGTTGTCGGCATCGAAGGCCAGTTGCACTTCCGAGACGTGGTCACGGCCATGTGCGTCGGTCAAGAAGCTCTCGGTGCGGTCGGCGACCCACTTGACCGGCACGCCCGACTTCTTCGACGCCCACAGGCAGACGATCTCTTCGGGGTAGATGAAGATCTTGGAGCCGAAGCCGCCGCCGACATCGGGTGCGATGACGCGCAGCTTGTTTTCCGGCGCAACATTGTAGAACGCGCTCATCACCAGGCGCGCGACATGCGGGTTCTGGGAGGTCGTCCAGCAGGTATAGTGGTCCTCGGCCTTGTCGTAGTGGCCGAGGGCTGCGCGCGGCTCCATGGCGTTGGGCACGAGCCGGTTGTTGACGATCTTCATCCTGGTCACATGTGCGGCCTTGGCGATCGCCTCGTCGACGGCCTTGGCCTCGCCGATCTCCCAATCATAGATGAGATTGCCCTTGGCCTCGGGATGAAGCTGCGGCGCGCCGGCTTCCAGCGCCGTAACGGCTGCGGTGACGGCCGGCAGTTCCTCATAGTCGATGGCGACCGCTTCGGCGGCATCGCGTGCCTGCGCCTTCGTCTCGGCCACTACGATCGCCACGGCATCGCCCACATAACGCACCGTCTCGGTGGCCAGCGGCGACCAGGCGCCCATGTTCATGGGCGTGCCGTCCTTGGAATGGATCATCCAGCCGCAGATGAGATTGCCGATGCCGTCGGCCTGCAATTCCCTGCCGCTCAGCACGGCGATCACGCCAGGTAGAGCCTGTGCCGCACTGACGTCGATGCTGCGGATCTTCGCATGCGCGTGTGGCGAGCGCACGAAGGCCGCATGTTTCATGCCGGGCACCACCATGTCGTCGACGTAACGGCCGGCGCCGGTGATGAAGCGCCTGTCTTCCTTGCGCGCCACGCGGGCGCCAATGCCTTCAATACCCATCAGAGTTCTCCTCCCGAACTGCAGTGACTGGTAAGCGCGGCCGGCCCTGCCCGGCCATTGTCCAATTCCTCCGTCTAAGCCGCCTGGGCCCGGCTTGCCCCCATCTGTTCGGATGCCGCGAGAATCGCTTTGACGATGTTGTGATAGCCCGTGCAGCGGCAAATGTTGCCTTCGAGCTCGGCGCGCACCGTCTTCTCATCAAGGCCGCCGGGATGGCGCTTGATCATGTCGACAGCGGACATGATCATGCCCGGCGTGCAGAAGCCGCATTGCAGGCCGTGATGCTCCTTGAAGGCCGCCTGCACGGGATGCAGTTCGCCGCCATTGGCCAGTCCCTCGATGGTGAGAACTTCCGAGCCGGAGGCCTGGGCAGCCAGCACCGAACAGGATTTGACGGCCTTGCCGTCGAGATGCACGACGCAGGCGCCGCACTGAGAGGTGTCGCAGCCGACATGGGTACCGGTAAGACCCTGATGCTCGCGGAGGAAATGCACGAGCAGCGTGCGATCCTCGACGTCGCCGGCCACCTTGCGGCCGTTGATCACCAATTCAACCTTGGACATGGACGCTCCTCCCAATTTCACTCTTCACGTGTCGGAGATTCTGCCGCCGGTGGGGCAGCGAACCCGCAAGCCGGGAGAGATTAGCGCCAATGACACAAGAGTCCATGGGGTGCGCCCATTGCCGGACCGAACTCGCACACCGTCTCGGATCGCGCATCAGAGCGCTTGAATTGTCGCCCCATTACCGCTATCACGCGCGCCATCCCTACAGGGACGCCGCTTTAGCTCAGTTGGTAGAGCATCGCATTCGTAATGCGGAGGTCGTCAGTTCGAGTCTGACAAGCGGCACCATTCTTCCAGGCTAAAAATCTCGTCTCTCTTCCGTCTCTGAATAGCGCCGACTTTTCCGGGGCTTGTGGAGATAGAGCGCCAATCGAGGGGATTTTCCCGGCGTGAATACGCAGGTTCTGACTGATTGTGCGACAGCTGTCTCTGTCGGCGCCCGCAGTCTTCCCCTGTTTTGGGATGGCGATGCCAAGCAGATTGGTTGGGATCTAAAAGCTCCGCTTCAGTACCCGAACAGGGCTTCCTGTTCCGACCAGGAATGAGGCAGCTCGGCAAGCCGAATGAGCTTCTGCGCAGAGAGATCAGCTGGCTGCGTGCCGTTGAGAATCCGATCGACAATGCTCGGCGCAAGGAAGGCAAGCCGCAGCACGCGGGCGAGGTCGGATCGATCGATCCGATTTGCCGAAGCTACCTCACTGATGCTGCGTTCGGAACCGTCGGCTAGCTGAGCCAAATAGGCATGAGCGTCGACCAGCAATCTGACCAAGCGTCGATCGATGTTAGGGGGGGAAGCCGTACTGTCGACCAGAACCATTTTCGTCTCGATGCCTCGGCGGCGCAACATAAATGGCCATTCAAGCTTGGAGATTCGTCTTGGCTCGCTGCGATCGAGATATGTCAATGGCCCCCCGATCAGCTCTTCGGCAAGTTCGTGCTGATCCAGGTGAAAAATGAGTCTCGCCGGCTGGATTTCGATCCGCGGAAAGAGCTTGCGTACGATTGTCCGGCGCCTCAACGGCTGGGATGCATGGTACTCGGTCTTCAGACGGACCGCGCCGACCAATGCCTTGACCAGTTCCTCGTTCGGAAGCAGAGGGCGTAGCATTTCTGAAAGCCGCTTGCTGCCTCCCAGCAGCCTGTCCAGTTGCCCTTCGATTGCCCCTTCGAGGGCCTTTGCAGCGATGCGCCAGCCACCCTGATGGTCAGTGTGTTCTTCGACATGTCGTTTCGAGACATAATAGCGGTAGCGAACATTGTTCTTCTTCGTATGGACGGATCGAAGAGCGTTGCCTTCCTCGTCGAACACTGTCCGGCGTCAGCACTGATGGGACCAAATTGGCTTAACTGGGAAGGGAGGATTTCTGGCTCATCGTAGCCTTTCAAAGGAGCGAAGATGAGACAGAAATCCGGGACACGGAAAGCGCCGGCGGAGAAGGTCATCAAGGACATCCGCCGCGTGACCCGCAGGCAGTATTCTGCGGAGGAGAGGATCCGCATCGTGCTTGAGGGCCTGCGCGGCGAGGAGTCGATCGCCGCGCTTTGCCGGCGCGAAGGGATCGCCGAGAGCCTCTATTACAACTGGTCGAAGGAGTTCCTGGAAGCCGGCAAGAAGCGGCTTGCTGGCGACACGGCGCGCGCGGCCACCAGCGATGAGGTCAAGCAGTTGCGCAGGCAAGCCCGCGATCTCAAGGAGGTCGTTGCCGAGCAGGCGCTGGAGCTGCGGATTCTCAAAAAAAGCATGATCGCGGATGGGGGAGACGAGGAATGAGGTATCCCGCATCCGAAAAGCTCGAGATCATCCGGCTGGTCGAGCGGTCGCACCTGTCGGCCAGGCGCACGCTGGACAAGCTCGGCATTCCGCGCTCCACCTTCAATCGCTGGTATGACCGCTTCCTGGTCGGTGGCATCGATGCGCTGGAGGATCGCAAGCCGCAGCCGAAGCGGGTCTGGAACCGTATTCCCCATGATGTGCGGGACCAGATCGTTGAACTGGCGCTCGACGAGCCGGACCTGTCACCGCGCGAACTGGCGGTCACCTTCACCGACACGAAGGGCTACTTCGTCTCCGAATCCTCGGTCTACCGCCTGCTCAAGGCTCATGACCTGATCACCAGCCCGGCCTTCATCGTCATCAAGGCCGCCGACGAGTTCAAGGACAAGACGACGGCGCCCAACCAGCTCTGGCAGACAGACTTCACCTATCTGAAGGTGATCGGCTGGGGATGGTTCTATCTGTCGACCGTGCTCGATCGACGACTTCTCGCGATACATCATCGCCTGGAGGCTATGCACCACGATGAAGGCCGAGGATGTCACCGATACGTTGACCCTGGCGCTGCGGGCTTCAGGCTGTGACAGCGCCAGGGTCGGCTCATCGTCCATCTGAAGGCTCAGCTCGTGGAGGAGCACGGCGGCCATGTAGAGTCTCTGGGCCGGAGGCAATTCACTCTGGCTGACGGGCGGAAGTTCGTCCGTCCTTTCAGATAGCGACCGGAACATGCGGCCCTCATATCGGCGAACTGCGGCCCCCACCTCTTCCTCATTCTTGAGGTCGAGGGGGAGGTCTGGATCGAGACCCAGTTCCTTCATTGTCTGTAGGCGTGACTTGGTGCGCTGAAGGCTATCGCCAATAGCTTCGAACGCCGGCGACGCGGCATCCATCAGCATGGTGGACGCTTCGATGAAATGCGCGATCAATTGCAGTATCGTGTCAGCGGGACTTTCATCCCGTCTATTCCGTGCCTCACAAAGAAGGCGCTCCTTCTCGTTTCCCCACCTGATCCGCGCGCGCCGAATGTCTTTGTCATTCGCATAGCCAGAGCGTCTCAGGAACGGCGCCAGCTGCCTACGCGGCGCATCAATTAAGACATCGGCGTATCGCGCGAGTGCCCTGAAATCTCGCTCGGCATAGACTGTTGAACCCTTCGGGCGCCCGCGGGGTCTCGTTGCCAGCCTTACTTTATCGCGATTGGTCGTGCGCTCACTGATAGGTTTGAACGCGCATTATGCGGATGCCGCTGGCCCCCGCCACAAAAATAAATTCCGATGAAGGTAATCTAAATGCTGGCCTGCCGTGGATTGTCGTCAACGCACAGCAATCCCTGATAACGCGCTGCCTTTCCCTGAAGCGCAGAAAAATTCCCTGTTCGAACGAATAGGGAATATGCCTAGCAAGCTGCTGAATTCGATCGCTTATTTCCGACGCCTGAAGCGCCGAATTCCCGGTTTTCCGCCGAAATTACCTGAAAATTGGGGGTTATCAGGGAATTCTAACCAGAGGCAGGTTCGCCGCGGACTGGAAGCGGCACCATTCTTTCCGCCCTAAAACCTCGTCTCTTTTCCCTACCAGAAATTCTTGACGGCCTCCGTCGGAACCCGGCGTTTCCAATACGCGTTGCGATACGCTGGGACGCCTGAAATTTGGGGATCAAGATGAATCCTGTCGTTGAAGCTCACCGCCTGCCGCCGGCCAGTCTCTTCGTGTCTGCCATGTGGGACAAGGTCCTGGACGCCTATCCGCAGGTCATGTCGGTGGTCTCGATTGCGATCGCGCAGGCCGGAGGCGATCGGGAGGCCGTTGACCGAATGGTCGGCAACGAGGCCAGTCCGGCCGCATTCCTGATGGGCTGCTGCGTGGAAGAGCTGGCGTCATCGGGCTTTGTAACGAGGGGCGACGAGGCAAGGCACTACATCGAGGAAATGATCGCGGCCCTCAGCCCCCTGGCGCATCCGAGCAGGAGCAGCCGGGTTGCTCCCGATTTCCGGCGACTGTTGACGGAATTCGACAGCCATCCGGTCCGGCTGCGCGTGAAGACGATCCAGTACATGCTGGCGATGAACGAACTGGAGCGCGAGCGGTCCATCGTGTCCGAGGATGCAGCCTGTCAGCTGCAGATCGAGTGCAGCGTGACGGTGGATGGCATTGCGGGGTGCCTCATCGAAATGATGAAGCCGGCGGCAGCGGCCAGTTCAGATGCGTCAGAGTTAACCCCGGAGACCACGGCGCTCGGGCCCGTGATTTCAGACACGCTGCGGCGTCTGCCCTAGCTCGACGCGCATCCGGGGTCTGCTCGCTGGAACCAACGGGGGCGGCCGTTGTTCAAACGCCATGCGCTGCTTTCTCGCCCTTGCCCTCACAATCATCCCGACGGTCGCACTGGCCTGGACGCCATTTGTGGATCACCGATTCGGATACCGCTTGGAATTACCGCCAGGCTATTCCCTGTCTTTCGAGACCGATCAGCAGAACGCCCGCTTCTTTCACAATGCCGACGGACACTTCATCGCATTGTGGGCGAGCCCCGAGCCCGGTGTTTCGTTCGAAGGCGAAGTGGCCGAGAAGCTTTGGGCGGATCAGGCGGAAGGTTGGACAATCAGCTATGAGCGGTTCACGTCGCAATGGGCCAGCTATTCGGGAACGAAGGGTAGCCAGATCCGCTATGTCCGTGCCGTCAATCTATGCGGCTCCGGCGCCGCGTATTTCGTGATCGATTACGCTTCCGCGTTGAAGGCTGAATACGATCCAGTCGTGACACGCATGGTGCGCAGCCTGGAAGCGATCAATTGCTGAGCACAGCTTCCCGCGGCGTGTGACTGTAGCGGGCAGCCGATGGGCCAACGCCGTCGACCTGACCCCACGCCCGGTTCCAACACGCCGCCAAAACCCACCGGCTGCACAGACAATTTTTTTTTGGTGTGGTCTGCGGCGGGCGATTCCTCCTTCGCTGCAACCGATCGCCTGTCATGCAGGCATCCCCACGGCGCCATCGGCTCAGCGCTGGGTAATTTTATGTAAAACTTCGGAACAGACGCAGCTTCAAGAGATTGGTTGGACAGGTTGGCCCGCTGGGCATGCAACCATCAGTAAGGTGACATGGCGACAGCACAAGATAAAGCCGCCTCATACAGCAACGAATGACGAGGAGAATAGGATGAATACCAAACTACCCCTTCTGCTAGCCGCGTCTGTTCTGGCCAGCACCGTATCCACCGTCGCGCTTGCGCAGACAGATGCTGAGACTCAGGATCGTGCTCAGGCCGGCTGCGAGGCGTTGGAGACACTCGCGCGGGACAATGAAGAGCGCTTCACTGCCGAATGGATCGACGAGGCCGGAGAGGTCATCGCGCGTGGCAATGACCGCGACTGCCAGCCCTATGTCGAGCAGGCACGTGAAGCTGCCGATCAGCTGGAACGGCAGGCCCGCGGTGAGCAGGTCGATGACGAGCGCTTTTCGGCCGAGCAGCAGGCGTCCAGCAGCCAGATCATCGTGAGCCAGCCCGAGCCGCAGGTATCGGTCGAGCAGCAGGCGCCCGAGGTCGCCGTCTCGCAGCCGCAGCCGCAGGTCGACGTGAACCAGCCCCAGCCGGAGATCATCGTTCGCCAGGCGCAGCCCACGGTTACCATCGAGATGCCGAGGCCGGTGGTCACCATCGACCAGCCCGAGCCTGAGATCATCGTCCGCATGCCCGATCCGGAAGTTGCTGTGAGCACGGCTGACCCGGAAGTCGACGTTTCACAGCGCCAGCCTGAAGTCGAGGTCGATCAGGCCCAGCCGCAGGTGCGGGTCGAGATGGAAGAACCCGACGTCGCTGTCGAGGAGCGCGATCAGGCAGAGGTCGAGGTCGAGCAGGATCAGGCCGTCGTGCGCCAGGAGGCTGGAGACCAGCAGGCCGACATCAATGTGAGCCAGGCCGAGCCGCGGGTCAGCTACGAGGCCGCCGAGCCCAACGTTGAATTCGAGGGCGGTGGCGAACCCGAGGTCCGCTACAATGCCAACAACGAAGCCAACGTTCAGTACGAAGGCGACGACGGTGATCAGGCGTCTGCAGCCGATCAGGCCCAGACAGACGATACGATGACTGGAGCGATGAACCAGCGCGAGGGCATGCGCGAAGCCGACGTTGAGCGCATGAGCGCCGACGATCTCCTGGAATCCGAAATCTACGGCGCCAACGACGAACACATCGGCAACGTGAGCGATGTCATTCTTTCGCCAGAAGGCGAAATCGATGCGCTCCTGGTTGATGCCGGCGGGTTCCTCGGCATTGGCTCCAAGGAAGTTGCCATTGGTTTCGACAATGTCGAGATCATGCAGGATGCCGAGGACTCCTGGTATGTCTATACCCCCTATACCGAGGAGCAGATCGACGATCACCCGGAGTATGATGCGCTGACCTATGCCGAACAGCGTGACGAACAGCGTCTGCAGAACACCCGGTAAGAAGGTACTGCACTGACGACTTCGAGGCCCCGCGAAAGCGGGGCCCTTCGTCATGTCTGCTGCGTACCCGCTGAAGGATAATCTTCCCAACAGCGGATCCTTGCCGCAAGGCGCAGCTTCCGAACCCGGGGGAGTCAAGGACTTCCGGCCCCCCATCCCCGTAGGCTGCGGACGCACCAGAGCGTTCAGACGGCCGCAAGAGATCCAAGACAAATCTGAAGCACGCGCTTCCCCGGAGGGGCGGTGATGAGGAAGCCCTCGCGTTCTTTCTCCTGCGAAAGCACCTGCGGCATCCATATCGGCTCCAGGCTCGACACTGGGGTTCCGGAGGCCAGCCAAGATGAATCGTCGCGGAAGCACCGGGTTTCCATGGGATGTTTCGGCAAAGACAATAGAGATCGACAACAAATTGGCGGAACAATCGCGCGATCGGAATGTTGCGGATGTACCCCCCGCAAGAACGAGGAGATTCCGATGAACCGGAACGTTACGGCGATTTATCGCACTCATAGCACCGCAGATCTTGTCCGGCGTGAACTGGAGAAACTGGGTGTTTCGCGCTCAGACATCCATGTTGTTCCCGATACCGAAAGCCCCGCAACCGATCGCGAGCGCTATATGGATGATCTGCACGACCTCCATCTTCCCGACGATGATGTCCGCACCTACCAGCATTCGGTGCGCAGCGGCGACCATGTCGTTTCGGCGAATGTCGATGAAGACCAGGTCGAGCATGCCCGCAGGATCATGAGCCGGCCCGAAGCCGAGGCCTACGATCTCGGCGCGCGCGAGACCGAGTTTCGCGACGAAACCTTGATTGCTCACTCCGATGCCGCGCGTCCCGCTTCGCAGCGCGACTGGGTCGGCGAGCGCGAGGAATCCAAAGATCCCTATGTCCGCTCGTACGCGCGACGTTCGTCGGTCGATCGCAATCCCGGCGTGTAAAACACATTGTCCAAAAGGAATGAACCCATGACCGAGTACAGAAACCCCAAGGTTACGACCCCCAAGAGCAGCGGCTCGAGCATCGGCAAGTGGATCGGCATCGCCGTGGCCGTACTGGTGGCTATCCTGCTGCTGATGTGGATGCTCGGCGCGCTCGACAGCGATGACACCGTCGATCCCGTCGCAACCGAGCCCACCGTTACAGAGGAACCCGCTGCCACCAGCACGGAACCAACCACTGCACCGGAGCCCGCCGCTCCGACCACCGAGCCCCTTGACGCCGACGAGCCGTCGACTGCTCCCACAACAACACCAGCGCCCGCTCCGACGACCGAGCCGCTGCCAGAGCCTGCCGAATAGCAGCCTGCCTACGTCACGCGGCAAATCCATCTGCTGCGTGACGTAGCGCGGACGTAAAGCAGTGCGGCCCCCGAGATCGAGCATCGCGCCCCTGCGCTGCGGTGTGGACGAGACAGGTGGCCTCGACGCACATCCCCGGGGTCATGGCGGGTTGACCACACCTGTCCAGGCGAGAGGCGACCAAGCCGCTTCAAGCCCAGACCATGACCTCGGTCTTGCCGGCGTGTCCGCACACTCAACTTCATGTCGATCGGCGCGACGAGGCAGCCCGCTGTAGTGGAATACTGCCCCTCCGAAGCCGCGCGGCAAGCGGAACGAACCGCAACAGCGGTTGTTGCGAGCGAAAAGGCTGAATGATGGCTGAGATGGCCCCCGGGCAACCCTGGAAACGAACCGACATCATCCTGCTGGTGGCGCTGCTTGGCGTCGTCGTCTGGATCACGGGTGATGTCCTGCTGCTCGTTTTTGCAGGTATTTTGCTGGCGATTGGGCTCCACGGGCTGGCCGCATCGCTCGTGAGATACGCACCACTTTCCCGCGGCTGGGCGCTTTCTGTCGTCTGTGCGGTTCTGGCGGTGCTTCTTTCGGTCGTCGTCTGGTCAGTCGTGCCGCAGGTTCTCGGGCAACTGGACGATCTCTGGGAGCGGATGACGGCGTTTGTCGTGCAACTGCTCGAGACGCTCGAAAGGAGCGAGTGGGCAAGCAGCCTGGCGAGCGAGAGCCAGGACCAGGGTCAGATGGCCGATGCCGCGGGCGCTGCCGTGCGGCAAGCCGCATGGGCCGGCCTGGCGGTGATCGGGGCACTGGGCAGCGCCATCGTCCTGCTGGCAATCGCGCTTTTCGGCGCAGCCCGTCCCAGCCTGTATTGCAACGTGTTCCTTGCCTTGTTGCCCGCAGCCCAACGTCCCAAGCTGGCCGGCGCGCTTGAAGAGACCGCACGCGCGCTCCGCTGGTGGTTCCTCGGCCAGTTGGTGTCGATGCTACTGCTGGGCGTGAGCGTCTCGCTCGGCCTCATGATCATCGGCGTCGATCTGTGGCTGAGCCTTGGCGTGCTGACGGCGGTCCTCACCTTCATTCCCTATCTCGGGCCAGTCATCGCCGGTATTCCCATCCTCATCATCGCGTTTGCCGAAGGCTATCAGACCGGCCTGATCGTGCTGGTGTTCTACCTGATCATCCAGAACGTGGAAGGCAACGTCCTCGTGCCGATGATCCAGCAGAAGGCGGTCAATCTTGCTCCGGCACTTCTGATCGCCGGACAGGTGCTCATGGGTACGCTCTTCGGCTCGCTCGGGCTGATCATGGCGGCCCCCCTGGCTGTTGTCATCATGGTGCTCGTAAAGAAGCTGTATCTGGAGGGCCGGGCCGAGGAAACCTACTCCGAGGACCATTGATGCTGGACGGTCCGAGGCTGTGAGGACCGGAGATGTCCCTATTGCCGCCCCGCCGGTGGACTTCAACCGCCCGAACAGCCACGATGCGCCAGCGTCTGACGCGCTATCTGCGCGACATGCGGCGTCACGCAAAACCAGGATAACCAATGACACTTCTGATCATCTATGTCGCGCTTGCTATCTGCGTGTCTTTCATCTGCTCCATTCTGGAAGCGGTGCTGCTGAGCATAACGCCGACCTATACCGCGACCATCGAGGAATCCCATCCGGGCGTTGCCCGCAAGATCAAGGAATTGAAGGATGACGTCGATCGGCCGCTGGCCGCGATCCTCAGCCTCAACACCATTTCGCACACGGTCGGTGCCGCAGGCGCCGGTGCCCAGGCCGCTCTGGTCTTCGGCGAGGCCTCGATCGCGATCTTCTCCGCCGTCCTGACGCTGATGATCCTGGTCCTGTCCGAGATCATCCCCAAGACCATCGGCGCCATGTACTGGAAGAGCTTCGCGCCGATGGCAGCCCGGGTCCTGCCGATCCTGATCTGGTCGATGTGGCCGCTGGTCAAGATGTCTCAGCTGATCACGAAGGTGTTGTCGCGCGGCCGGCCCCAGCCGCCGATCAGCCGGGCGGAAATCGTCGCCATGGCGGATATCGGCCATCGCGAGGGAGTCATCGACCGGGGCGATTCGAAGGTGGTCAGCAACCTGCTGAAATTCGACCGCTTGACCGTGGAAGACATCATGACGCCGCGCACCGTCGTCTTCGCGCTCGATCAGACGACGAAGATCGAGGAGACGATCGCCCGCCGGCAGGATCTGCAGTTCTCGCGCATTCCCATTTTCGAAGGTTCCATCGACAATGTAACGGGGTTCGTTCTGAGGACGGATATCCTGTTCGAGGCCGTGGATGGGAACGGGCAGAAGCAGGTGCTGGAACTCAAGCGGGAACTGGGCACGGTGGTGGCAGCCATGTCGCTCGAGGAACTGTTCGATATACTTGTCCACAAGGAACGCCATATGACGCTCGTCGTGGATGCCTATGGCGGAACGGCCGGTATCGTGACGCTTGAGGATCTGATCGAAACGCTGATCGGCGAAGAGATCGTGGACGAGTTGGACAGCGTTGCCGATCTTCAGGCTTACGCGCGGAAAAGGTGGCGCGAGCGGCACGCAAAGTTTTCCGACCGCCCCGACCCGGTGCCCGCCGAAGGGCCGCCGGCCTCACGCGAGGGTCAGTAGCGACGCCCATCGTCCCGCTCTGCGGAGCGGCCTCACTTGCGCGAAAACAGGCTCATGATCCCATTCCGCCACGCGCGCGAGGGCCGTTCCGGGTCCATCAGATCGTTTTCGCCGAGCACCTCTTCCTCGACCGCGTTGAGCTCCGGCGGATCGAAGGGTACGAGCGTCCGCCCGCTGCCGCGCAGGCTCTCGATAGCGGCGATCAGTGACCCCGAATCGGCAATCGCCGACTCGACCGCCTCGTTCTCCACCCCCAGATGCTCGGCGAGCAGATCGTTGCGAAGGCCCACGATCTTCTGGCGCAACTCTTCCCTTTCGCCGGGCGGCACTTCGACGGAAAGATCGCATTCCGTGTCGTAGCCTTGCGAGCGGTTGTTGAGATTGGACGAACCGACGCGCAGCAGCCGGTCGTCCATCACCAGCGCCTTGGCATGCACGTAGATCGGTGTCCCGCCCTCCGTCACCGGTGTATAGAGGCGGAACCTGTTGTGGACATCCGCCTTGCGGATCAGCCGGAGGAGCCGCACGCGGGAGGATCCCATCACCTCCTCCTCGAGCCAGCCATCCGCCTCTTCGGGATTGACGATGACGATCTCCGGGCCGTCCGGTTCGCGCAGGCGGGCGGCCATCGCCTCGGCGAGCTTGCGCGAGGCGAAATACTGGCTCTCGATGTAGAGCGTCCGTTTGGCGCCGGCGATCGCCGCCATGTAGAGCGCCTCGATCTCATGGACCGCCGCGTCATCGCCAAAGGCGGGCTGGGTACGCGAGATCGCCACGTCGACATCCGTCATCGACGGATCGAGACCCTCCGGCCAGGCGCCGCTGACCGGCGGTGCAGGCTCGAGCACCTCGCCCGTCGCACGCTTCCACCGGTCGCGTGCGAGGTCGCCCAGCGCCCGCGCGGCATCGCCGTCGACGGCGGTGGTCATGTCGTGCCATGGACCGTAGAGCCGCTTGGTCGTGGGCCGGGTCCGGTGCGGGTCTTCGTCGCGGTGCTCGCGCGTGTCCCAGCGATCAGCCGTCATGTCGATGCCGCCGCAAAACGCCAGCGCATCGTCGATCACCACGATCTTCTGGTGATGCGTGGCACCCGGCGGATGCGCATGGTCGAGCTTGAAGCGGATGCGGCTATTGGTCATCCAGTCGAACACCAGCATCGGCGTTGCACCGCGCCCCAGCGCCTGGACCATGCCGAGATCCCATTTCAGGATGTAGATCTTCAGGTCCGGCCTGCGCTTGACCGCCCAGCTGAGGAACTTGCCGAGGCGGTTGGGAACATCGGTGGAACCATCCAGCGGATCGAGCTTGATGCGCGTGTCGAAGTCCCAACCGATAAGCATGACCGTGTGCCGCGCCTGGCGGATGGCCACCCGAATGGTCTTGAAATAGTCCGCGGCATCGACGATCACCGACAGGCGTTGCGCGTGTTCGATCCGCCAACAGGTCTTGCCGGGTTTCAATATCGGCGAGCCGCTGTCTTCGCTCGTCATGTGCCTCTGGTCCCCTGGTGTCGCTGCGTCGCATGGGTCGCGACAATCGTTTCGATCCTCTCCTGCCTGTGCCTGCCAGCGCAAGGTAGGACAAGCCGCGTCGGCCGTTTTGCGGCCGCTGGTCGGTGTGCGATGACAACTCCTGCCGCATCTGCCGGTTCCGGAGAACGAAGAATAGGGCCTGTCCCCCTTGCCGCCACAGGGCGGCGCACTATTCCTAAATCGATGTATGACAAGTAGCGGTTGCGCGGCCGCGGCACTGGCGGAACCCATTTGGACACGACCACAGGAACGGACGTTCGAGCGCTGAACCAGGTGCTGGACAGTCTTGAAGCGGCGGCGGCTCAGTGTGACAAGATCAGCGTCGAGGAACTCGTCGAGACGCTGGGTCGCCGTTCCTTCCCGGCCCTTGTCCTGGCCCCTGGCCTGATCGCAGTCTCGCCCGCCAGCGGCATTCCCGGGCTCACCGGCACGATCGGCATGATCGTGGTGCTCATCACCGTGCAGATGCTGTTCGGGCGCCGCAGTGCCTGGCTGCCGGGTTTCCTCACCCGACGGCGAATTTCGTCGGACCGCCTGCGGACCGCACTCGGTTGGCTGCGGCGCCCGGTCGGCTTCGTCGAACGCCTGACGAAACCGCGTCTGCTCCTGCTTGTCAGTCCGCCGCTCATCGCGCTGCCCATCCTGGTCATGATGTCGATCGGCCTCTTCATGCCGCTGATGGAGTTCGTGCCGACAAGCGGGTCGATCGCCGGCGCAATCATTTCGACTCTTGCCATTGGCCTGTTGATGCGCGACGGCCTGCTGGTCTTCGTGGCGCTCTGCCTGACAGTCGCCGCGCCGATCGGAATCTGGCAGATCGCGACCTGAGCCTCTTCCCCCCGGAAACGAGATACTTCGCCGACGAAGCAGTTAACCCTAACGAAAGCCTAAGGTTTTTCACTTGGCGAAACCGCGTTAGGGGTGAACCTCCAACTCGACCCGGCGATGGAGGGACCCCATGACAATCGCGATCAAACCCGCGGCAGCAGCGCGCAGTACCATTATCTTCCTGTCGGCGCTGACGGGTCTTGCCGTGGTCTACTTCCTGAAGATCGATCTCGGTTTCGGGTTCCTGGAGAAGTATCCACCCGATCTCTCGACGGTAGGATTGATGCGCCTGGCGGGTTCCGTCCTGACGGCGGCACTCTTCGTGGTCGCCGTGGCGCCGCGGCGAGAGAGCGCTCTCTCTGCTACCGCGGATGTCCCCGTCGCAGGCAAACTGTTGGTCTGGAGCTCGATCGCTCTGCTGGCCGCTTCCGGCCTGCTGGTTGCGGTGGCGCCACAGGCGGTTTTTGGCCTCGTCAATGAATATGGGCCGGCCGAGTTCATCGCAGAGGGCCTGCTGGCGATCTCGGTCTTGATCCTGCTGACGGCGATCCCCTTTGCCCGGCGCCGGGACGCCGGTCGCATCGGTCCGATTGCCGGGTCTCTCCTGATCGGCGTGATGTCCGCGATCGTCTTTCTGATCCTGATGGAGGAGATCTCATGGGGCCAGAAGTTCCTGCAGTGGGAAACGCCGGAAACCTTTGCCGCAAACCTGCAGAATGAAACGAACATCCACAATTTCCACACCCACAAATTCGAGTTCGTCTTCTACTCGGCGGCCATCTTCGCCTTCGTCATCCTGCCCTTCGTCTGGCCCGCAAAGACCCCGGGCGCGCTCGCTCCCTTGGGCTTCTACGTGCCGCCGGTCTGGTTCGTTCTCGCGGGTGCGCCGCTCTGCACCTATATGTACGAGATGTGGAACATCGTACCGTTCCAGATCTATTTCTTCATCGGGATCTTCATCCTCGCGGCCTTGGCGATGGACCCGCGCCGGCTCGGCGCGGCGGGGCGCACGGTCGCGCTCGTGATGATGGGCCTGATGCTTCTCGTCCAGTCGGTATTCATCGCCAATGGCGGCGACATGGTGCGCCACCACGACCTGACCGAGGTCCGCGAACTGCTCATTGCGATGATGGTCTTTGCCTATGCCATCTGGCTGCGTCGCCGCCTCGCACCGGCGGCTGGCAACTGACCCTTTGCCGCTAATGAACGGGCTCGGCGCCGCGCGGATTGACGCGTGGGTAAGCCCCGGTGGTAGTGTCGGGCGCAGGCAGGATGGGAGCAACAACATGCCCGAAGCGAACGACATTTCCGGCAGGCAGTTCGCCGCCGCCCGTGCCCTCTTGCGAATGAGCATCGAAAGGCTCGTTACGCTGACAGGTCTGGATGCGGCGGTCATCCGCGCCGTCGAAGCAAGCAAGGTGCAGCCGGCCGGGCCTGAAAACACGGTCAGCGCCCTGCAGACCGCGCTCGAAGTCAGCGGCATCCGCTTTCTTCCCGACAATGGCGGCGGCGAAGGGGTCCAACTGAAGTTCTCGCGCTCGGAAGCACGGCGGCTGGCCACGCTCGAGGGCGAAGGTGGCATCGTCGCTGCCGATGATGTCTGAGGCTGCCTGACGGGCCGCTTTCACGCATGCCCTCCTTGGCACCCGCGCGGCGGGCACCTACCTAGTGCCGCAGATCAATCCGGCACAAAGGGCTCGATACACAGATGGACATGAACAGGCTGCTCGAAGGTTTCTTCGGCGGAGGAAACCCCGCCGCGCAGAATGAAGGCGCCACGCCCGCCGCCGGGAACAACCCCTTGGCCGGTCTCGGCGCATCCGATCTGGCGCGCGGACTCGGGCAACATATTCCAGGCGGCCTGGGTGGCGTGGCCGCCGGCGGCGTCATCGGCCTCCTGCTCGGTAACCGCAAGGTCCGCAAGGTGGCCGGCAAGGCTGTCGTCTATGGCGGTCTGGCGACCGTCGGCGTCCTCGCTTACCGCGCCTGGCAGAATTCGCGCAACGCGCCGCCGGCAGCGGGTTCGCAGCAGGCGCCTCTCGCTCTTCCCCCGGCCGACAGCGGCTTCGATCCGACCGGACAGCACGACGGCGAGGGCACCGATTTCCGGCTCACCCTCCTGAAGGCGATGATCTCCGCGGCCAATGCCGATGGCCATATTGACGCAGCCGAACGCGCGGCACTGCAGCAGCAGATCGACAGCTCCGCGCTCGCCTCGGATGAAAAGGCGTTCCTCTTCGATCAGATGAGCCGGCCAAGCGATCCCATTGCACTGGCCAGGCTGGCCGCAAGCGAACAGCAGGCGGCCGAGATCTACCTGGCTTCGGGCATGACGATCGACCCCGACACACCCGAGGAGCAGCGTTATCTCGAGCGCCTGGGCGACGCGTTGCGCCTCGACCCGTCGCTGCGGGTCGAGCTCGACCGCCAGGCGGAAGCCGCGCGGCAGGGGTGACCCGAAAACGGAGAAGGGGCGGCTCCGTGCCGCCCCTTCCATTCTTCAGGACCCGCCTCGATCAACCGTAAGGCGACGAGCAGGCGCGGCGAGGACCGTTATAGGGCTGGAAGCTGTTGTCGTAGGGCCGATAGGACACGTAGCGGCTCTCGCACCAGGTCACATGTGCCTGGCTGAGCCGGCCGGGCCGCGCGGCCTGCGGCTGATTGGCGATCGACCCGCCGATGATGGCGCCCATCACGAAGGCTGCCGACGGGAACCAGTAACCACTGTGCTGGCGATAGCCGTCCCTGCGCTGCGAATAGCCGCGGTGGCCATTGTAGTAGCCGCGGTTGTTCTGGCGGTAGAAGCCGCGGCGCTGATGGCCGCGCTGCTGGGCGCGATGGCTGGGGCTGCCGCGATACTGGACTTCCTGAAGCTGTGCCTCGGCGGCCTGGCCGAGCGGCATGGCAAGCGATGTCGCAGCGGCGGTTGTCGCCGTCGCGCCGAGACTGGTCACGGTCACCGCCGCGGCACAGAAGATGGCTAGAGCACGTTTCATTCGGCTTTCCTTTTTCTTGCGCATTCTCGTTGTCACGCATCCCAGACTGCGGTCCGCCACATGAACCCCGGATGAATTCCGCCATTACCATTCGGTAATGACAAGCCTTTGAATCTCTTCTTATTTCATTCCCGCGTAACTGTCGGAAGAGCATCGCGATGCCTGTTCCGCTGGGTCATTAAGGCAACCGTAGAAAGCCATTTCTTGCGGCTTCCCAATTTGCGAACGCTCTTCTATGGTAAGCGCCAATCGGGGCGGCAAAAGCCAGCCACGGGGAAACCGGAACGACAAAAAGATTATGGGAGTCATCATGCGTAAATTCCTGATCACCGCTAGCGTATTGGCGCTTGCCGCCGGCGCGTTGCCGGCATCCGCCGAAGCCGAGACGCTGCGCTGGGCGCGTGTCGGCGATGCTCTGACACTCGATCCGCATTCGCAGAACGAGGGTCCCACCCACACGCTGAACCATCACATCTACGAGACGCTGGTCGGCCGTGCCGTCGACGGCTCGCTGACGCCGCGGCTTGCCACCGAGTGGGGCATCACCGAGGACGACGACACGGTATGGGAATTCAAGATCCGTGAAGGCGTGACCTTCCACGATGGCCAGGAAATGACGGCCGAAGACGTGGTCTTCTCCCTCGACCGCGCCCGCACGACGCCTTCGGGCATGGCCGCGCTGCACGCCGCCGTCGAGGAAGTTACCGCAGTCGACGATTACACCGTTCACGTGAAGCTCGCGGGCCCCGCGCCGCTCTACGTCCAGAACCTCACCAACACCTTCATCATGAGCAAGGAGTGGGCCGAGGAAAACGACACCGTCACGGCGCCGAACTTCGCCGCCGGCGAGGAGAGCTATTCGGTCCGCAACGCCAACGGTACCGGCCCCTACAGGCTCGTTTCGCGCGACCCCGAGGTGCGTACTGTTCTCGAGGCTTTCGAGGGCCACTGGGACGAAGCACCCGAGGTCACGGAGATCATCTACACGCCGATTTCGGAAGCAGCGACCCGCGTCGCCGCCTTGCTGTCGGGCGAGGTCGACATCGTTCAGGACGTTCCGGTGCAGGACATCGCACGCCTCGAAGGCACCGACGGCATCCGCGTCGTGCGTGGCCCGGAAAACCGCAACATCTTCTTCTCCTACGACATGACGTCGGAGACGCTCGATTCGGCCAATGTGGACGACAACCCCTTTGCGAAGGCGGAAGTCCGCGAGGCGATGGCGCTTGCGGTCGACCGTGACGCCATCCGCCAGGTGGTCATGCGTGGCGAGTCCGATCCGTCGGCTGCTCCGCTGCCGCCCTTCGTCAATGGCTGGACCGAAGAGATGCACGCCTACGACGCCCCGGACCTCGACCGCGCGCTCGAACTGATGTCCGAGGCCGGCTACGAGGACGGCTTCAGCGTCGACCTCCACTGCCCGAACGATCGCTACCTCAATGATGAGGCGATCTGCCAGGCGATGGTCGGCATGCTTGCACGCATCAACATGGACGTGAACCTGGTCTCGCAGACCCGGTCGCTCCACTTCCCGCTGATCGAGAACTGGGAGACCGATTTCTACCTGCTGGGCTGGGGCGTACCGACCTTCGACAGCCAGTATGTGTTCGACTTCCTGGTGCACACCCGCGAAGGGAGCTACGGCGCCTTCAACGGAACGCGCTACTCGAATGAGGAACTGGACGCGAAGATCGAGTCGCTTGCGACCATGACCGACCTCGAAGCCCGCGACGAGATCATCGCCGAGATCTGGGAAGAGGTGATGGAAGACCGCGTCTTCCTCAACATCCACAATCAGGTTCTAGCCTACGCGATGCGCGACGGTATCAATCTCGAAGTGCATCCCGAAAACCAGCCGCGGATGACCACGGTTACCTTCGACTGAGGCCATTCGGACCTTGCGTCGCCCGCCGTGCATCTTGCCCGGCGGGCGCATGTCCGTTTAAGGGTCCGCGGAAAAACGGTAGACAGGCTCGGGCGCAATGCGCCGGGGTCTTTCATTGTATCCCATCCCGTCGCGGCTCGCGTGTCACAGCGCACTCTCACGGGGAGAGCACGCTGAACGCGCCGTAGAGGTGATTTCTCATGCTTGCCTATTCCATAAGGCGGCTCCTGCAATCGATCATCGTCATGCTCGTCGTGGCGCTGGTGTCCTTCTCGCTGTTCCGTTTTGTCGGCGACCCGATCGCATCCATGGTCGGACAGGAAACCACGCTCGCCGAACGCGAGGCGATGCGCGAGGCACTGGGGCTCAACGATTCCTTCCCCGTCCAGTTCTTCAGCTATATGGGCAGGGTGCTTCAGGGCGATTTCGGCATTTCCTACCGTCTGCAGCAGCCGGTCACGGAACTGATCCTCTCGCGCCTGCCGGCCACGCTTGAGCTGGCTCTGATTTCTGGCTTCTTTGCCTTCGTCATCGGCGTCTCCTTCGGCGTCTACACGGCGCTGAATCGCCGTGGCTGGCTGGCCAATGCCATCATGACGACGTCGCTGATCGGCGTTTCGCTGCCGACCTTCCTGATCGGTGTGCTGCTGATCTGGGTCTTCGCCGTCGAGTTCCAGATATTGCCGTCGTTCGGGCGCGGTGACACCGTGGCTGTCGGCTGGTGGTCCACCGGCCTGCTCACGCCATCGGGGCGAGCCTCGTTGATCTTGCCGGCGATCACGCTGGGGCTTTACCAGCTCACGCTCATCATGCGCCTGGTGCGCGCCGAGATGCTGGAAGTGCTGCGCACCGACTACATCAAGTTCGCGCGCGCCCGCGGTCTCAGCAACAGGGCCGTCCATTTCGGCCATGCCCTGAAGAACACGCTGGTGCCAGTGATCACCATTACCGGACTCCAGTTCGGCTCGATCATCGCCTTCTCGATCATCACCGAAACCGTGTTCCAGTGGCCAGGCGTTGGCGCGCTGTTCATCAATTCGGTCCGATTCGTCGACGTGCCGGTGATGGCCGCTTACCTGATGCTGATCGCGCTCGTCTTCGTGATCATCAATCTCATCGTCGATCTGCTCTACTACGCCGTCGATCCGCGCCTGCGCGTGGAAAGCGGCGGAGCCAAACATTAAAGAGGCGCCGACATGTCAGACAATGCCGCGCGTGATCCCTCTCCGCCCCAGGATCCGGTAGCCGTGCCGCCGACAAGCGCATGGTACCAGGCCTGGGACAGCGACATCGCCTATTCCTTCCGAACGTCTCCGATGGCCCTCATTTCGGGCGTGGTAGCGCTCATCATCATCATGGCTGCCGTTCTGGCGCCGTGGATCGCACCCTACAATCCGTTCGATCCCGGATCGCTGAATCTCATGGACGGCTTCACCCCGCCCATGGAGCCGAACGCCTTTACCGGAAACGTCTACTGGCTCGGGACGGACAATCAGGGGCGCGACATCTTCTCGACAATCCTCTACGGCGCGCGCATCTCGCTGTTCGTCGGGTTTGCGGCGGTCATTTTCGCCATGGTGCTTGGCATCACACTGGGCCTCATCGCCGGCTATCGCGGCGGCTGGGTCGACAGCCTGCTGATGCGCGTCGCCGACGTGCAGCTGACCTTTCCGTCGATCCTGCTGGCACTGCTGATCTTCGGCATCGCACGCGGCTTCATCCCACCCGCCTATCGCGAGACGATGGCGATCTGGGTGCTGATCGTGGCCATCGGCCTGTCGGATTGGGTCCAGTACGCCCGCGTGGTCCGCGGCGCGACCATGGTCGAGAAGGGCAAGGAATATGTACAGGCAGCGCGCGTCATCGGCCGCCACCCGGCCAGCATCCTGATCCGCCATATCCTGCCCAACGTGATGGGACCGGTGCTGGTCATCGCCACCATCGGGCTGGCGCTGGCGATCATCGCCGAGGCCACGCTGTCGTTTCTGGGTGTCGGCGTTCCGCCCACCCAGCCGAGCCTCGGGACCCTGATCCGCATCGGGCAAGGCTTCCTGTTCTCGGGCGAGTGGTGGATCCTCGCCTTCCCGTCGGCAGCGCTTCTGGCGCTGGCCCTGTCGGTCAACCTCTTGGGTGACTGGCTGCGCGACGCATTGAACCCGAGATTGAGGTAGGCATGAGCGCACCGCTTCTTTCCGTTCGCGGGCTGACCGTCGAGTTCCCGACAAGGCACGGCACCCTGACCGCCCTGGACAACATCTCCTTCGACATCGCGCCTGGCGAAGTGCTGGGCATGGTGGGCGAGTCGGGCGCGGGCAAGTCCATCACCGGCTCGGCCATCATCGGGCTCATCGAGCCGCCCGGCCGTATCGCCAAGGGCGAGATCCTGCTGAAGGGCGAGCGCATCGACAATCTGTCGCCCGCGGCGATGCGCAAGGTGCGCGGGCGCCATGTCGGCATGATATTCCAGGATCCGCTGACATCGCTCAATCCGCTGTACCGTATCTCCGACCAGCTCATCGAGACGATCCGCGCGCATCTGCCGCTATCGGAAGCGGAGGCGCGCAAGCGGGCAATTTCGCTGCTCGACGATGTCGGCATCCCGGCCGCCAGCCGGCGCATCGACGACTATCCGCACCAGTTCTCCGGCGGCATGCGCCAGCGTGTCGTCATCGCCCTGGCGCTGGCGGCGGGCCCCGACCTGGTGATCGCCGACGAGCCGACTACCGCGCTCGATGTCTCGGTCCAGGCGCAGATCATTGACGTGATGAAGAAGCTCTGCGCGGAGAACAACGCCGCCATCATGCTGATCACCCACGACATGGGCGTGATCGCGGAGACGGCCGACCGGGTGGTGGTCTTGTATGCCGGTCGCATCGCCGAGATCGGCCCGGTCAAGGATGTCATCCGCGACGCCAAGCACCCCTATACCCAGGGGCTGATGGGATCGATCCCGTCACTGACGACGGAACTCGAACGGCTGGTGCAGATCCCGGGCTCCATGCCCCGCCTTTCGGCGATCCCGCCGGGCTGCCCCTTCAACCCGCGTTGTCCCAAAGTGTTCGACCGATGCCTCGTGGAACGCCCTTCCCCGTTGCGAAGCGGCACACGGGACGTGGCCTGCTGGCTCTATGACGAGAAGGAGGTGGCCGCATGACCGGCCCGCTTCTCGAGGTCAAGAACCTCTCGCGCACCTTCGACGTCTCCAAGCCGTGGCTCAACCGAGTACTCGAGCGCAGCGACAAGGTCTACCTGAAGGCAGTGGACGACGTCTCCTTCACCATCAACAAGGGTGAGACCTTCGCGCTGGTCGGCGAGTCCGGATCCGGCAAGTCAACTATCGCAAAGCTGATCGTCGGCCTAATAGATCCGAGCGAGGGCGAGATACTGTTCGACGGCACATCGCTGACGACGGGGCTGAAGGGCGCGGAGGCGCGGCGCCTGCGCAGTCGCTTCCAGATGATCTTCCAGGACCCGTTCGCGAGCCTCAATGCGCGCTGGCGTGTCAACGACATCATCGCCGAACCGCTGGTCGTCTTCGAAAAGGAGATGGACCCCGCGGCGAGGCGCAAGCGTGTCGGCGAGTTGCTGACGTTGGTCGGTCTGGCGCCGCAGGACGGCACCAAGTTCCCGCACCAGTTTTCCGGCGGCCAGCGCCAGCGCATCGCGATCGCCCGTGCCCTTGCGTCCAATCCCGACTTCATCGTCTGCGACGAACCCACCTCGGCACTCGACGTTTCGGTGCAGGCGCAGATCCTCAATCTGATGAAGGATCTGCAGAAGGAATTCGGCCTCACCTATCTGTTCATCAGCCACGATCTTTCGGTCGTGCGCCACATGGCGAACCGGATCGGCGTGCTGTATCTCGGGCGCCTGGCGGAAGTATCTGAATCCAAGACGCTCTTCCGCGAACCGCGTCATCCCTATACGCGCATGCTGCTCGACGCTGTGCCGGACCTGGAAATGACGGGGCGCCAGCGCAAGCAGGTCGAGGGTGAAATTCCCAACCCGATCGATCCGCCAGCGGGCTGCACGTTCCATCCGCGCTGTCCTTTCGTGTTCGAGCGCTGCCGCGTCGAAGTGCCGCCGCTCTTGCCGAACGGCATCAGCGAAACCACTTGCCACGCCGTGGAGGAAGGCCGAATCTGACGGCCGGGAGCGCTGCGTGCCAGCGGCGCCGAGACAATTGATGGAGGGGAGATGCCGCAGGATAACTGGGTCAACGACGTTCTGGCGTTCTGGTTCGAGGAGTTGGGGCCGGACGATTGGTATGCGGGCGGCGAGGAGGTCGACGACAAGATCAAGAAGCGCTTCACCGAGTTGCACAAACGGCTGAAGTCCGAGCTGCCGTCGGCGGCGACGGACGATGCCCGCACGGCGCTCGCGGCCATCATCGTGTTCGACCAGCTTCCGCGCAACATCTACCGGGGATCGGCGGAAGCCTTCTCGACCGATGACATCGCCGTGCAGATCGCGCGCCGGGCGCTCGATCTGGAACTCGACAGCGCGATGAGCGATGACGAGAAGTCGTTCCTGTACATGCCCTTCATGCATTCGGAAATCCTGGCCGACCAGGAGCGCTGCGTGGATCTCTTCCGCGCGCTCTCGAATGAGGAGAGCCTGAAATACGCCATCGACCACCGGGACATCGTGGCCAGATATGGCCGCTTCCCGCATCGCAACGGCCCGCTCGGGCGCGAAAGCACCCCGGCGGAACGCGAGTTCCTGGAGAGCCATCCCGGCTACGGTCAGTGAGTGCAGTCCCCCCCTCGGGGCGGCACGCCTTGCGCAGCGTGTGCTCCACACTCTAGATATGATGGAAACCATGCCGGTGGGCGGGGCGGAACGCATCCTCCCGACATCGGTTAGCCTCGCGCGCCCGTAAGGGCGCCGACATTCGAAATTTCCGGAGGAGCATCGACGTGGCCAAGACAACCACCAAGACGACGACCAAGAGAACAACACCCAGCAAGACCGCCAAGACGACCGAGGCCCAGACCACGGACAAGGCCACGGAGATGAGTGACCCCACCCCGTCGAGCAAGGCGACCGCCCAGGCGCCGGCCAAGACCGGCGCGACGGCCAAAGGCAAGTCGACGACAGCCGCGAAGCCGAAGGCGGCCGCGTCCAAGGCGCCCGCGAAAGGCGCCAAGGCAGCGTCTTCTTCTTCGGCGAAGGCGCCCCGCAAGTCGGGAACGGGCGCTGCTTCGACCAGCAAGGCCTCGGCTGCGGCATCCACGGCGAAACCGACCGAGAACCCGGACACGGCACCCGCCACAACGAAGTCCGCCCTCGCCAAATCGCCCGCCAAGGCCGGTGCGACGTCGGGCTCGAAGATGTCGGCACGCTCCGCATCCGCCGCAAGTTCTTCGGCCAGTGCGGCAAGCAGTGCCGCTGCCTCGACTTCGACCTCGAAGCCCAAATCGGCTTCAACTGCCAAGACCAAGGCACCGGCTGCCGCCAGGGGCGCGGCGAAGAAGCCGGCCGCCGCCAAGGCCGCACCCACCTCCAAGGCAGCACCCGCTGCCAAGGCAACAGCTGCCGCCAAGAGCGGCGCCAAGCCCTGGCTCGCCAGCTATCCCGAGGGCATTGCCGCCGAGATCGGGCCGCTGGAGCACCAGTCCATCGCCGACCTCCTGGTCAATTCGTGCCAGCAATATTCCTCGCGCCCGGCCTTTACCTGCATGGGCAGGGAAATGACCTATGGCGAGTTGGAGAAGCTCTCGTCACAGTTCGGCGCCTATCTGCAGTCGACCGGCCTGGCCAAGGGATCGCGCGTCGCGATCATGATGCCGAACATCCTGCAGTACCCGGTCGCGATGATGGGTGCGCTCAGGGCCGGCTACACGATCGTCAACATCAATCCGCTCTACACGCCGCGCGAGCTGGAACACCAGCTCAAGGATTCGGGCGCCGAAGCGATCGTCATCCTCGAAAACTTCGCCCACACGCTGCAGCCGGTGGTCTCCAAGACCAAGGTCAAGCATGTCGTCGTCGCCGCCATGGGCGATTTGATGGGCAGCGTGAAGGGTTTCGTCGTCAATCTGGTGGTGCGCCGGGTCCGCAAGATGGTGCCGTCCTGGAACCTGCCGGGCCACATGAAGTTCAACGCCGCGCTCGCCAAGGGCAAGGCGGGCATTCTCCAGAAAGTCGCGTTGACGCCTGACGACTACGCCTTCCTGCAATATACGGGCGGAACGACCGGTGTTTCGAAGGGTGCCGCGCTGACGCATGGCAACGTGCTGTCCAACGTCGCCCAGAATGAAATGTGGGTGCAGGCGCTGTTCAACAGCAAGAAGCGGCCCGACCAGCTGGTCTACATCTGCGCGCTGCCGCTCTACCACATTTTCGCGCTCACGGTGAACGCGATGATGGGCATGCAGCAGGGCGCGCACAACATCCTCATCCCCAATCCGCGCGAGATCCCCGGCTTCGTGAAAGAGCTTCAGAGCCACAAGTTCCACATCTTCCCAGGCCTCAACACGCTGTTCAACGCGCTGCTCAACAATGACGACTTCAAGAAGATCGACTTCAAGCCGCTGATGCTGACGATCGGTGGCGGCATGGCCGTGCAGGGTCCGGTGGCGGAGCGCTGGCAGAAGCTGACCGGCAGCACGATCTGCGAAGGCTACGGCCTTTCGGAGACCTCGCCGGTGGCGACCGCCAACCGCTTCGACGGCACCACCTTCACGGGCACGATCGGCCTGCCGTTGCCCTCGACCGACATCGCCATCCGCGGCGAGGACGGCAAGGACGTGGCGCTGGGCGAGATCGGCGAGATCTGCATTCGCGGCCCGCAGGTCATGAAGGGCTACTGGAACCGCGACGACGAAACCGCCAAGGCGATGACCAAGGACGGCTTCTTCCGCTCCGGCGACATGGGCTTCATGAACGAGGCCGGCTACGTCAAGATCGTCGACCGCAAGAAGGACATGATCCTCGTCTCCGGCTTCAACGTCTATCCCAACGAGATCGAGGAAGTCGTGGTCGAGCATCCTGGCGTGCTCGAGGTCGCGGCCGTCGGCGTGCCGGACGAGAAGTCGGGCGAGGTCCCCAAGATCTTCGTGGTCAAGAAGGACGACAAGGTGACCGCCGAGGAGATCATCGAGTTCACCAAGGACAAGCTGACCGCCTACAAGCGGCCCAAGCATGTCGAGTTCCGCAAGGAGCTGCCCAAGACCAATGTCGGCAAGATCCTGCGCCGCGAACTCAGGTAGCGCCCGCCTTCACCTGCCCGGTTTTCAGATAGCCGGGCAGGTCGGCCACCGAAGCCAGCACAACATCGGCAAGCTGTTCGAGCGACCGACGATCGCCGGTCCCCGACAGCACGCCGACGACCAGCCCGGCGCCGCCTGCGCGTCCGGCCTCGAGATCGTGGCGGTTGTCGCCCACCATCGCCACCTGGCTGGACTTCAGCCCGGCCATGTCGGCGAATGCGACGATCACGTCGCCTGCCGGCTTGGGATTGGCGACGGCATCGTAGCCATAGGCCGCATCGAACATGTGCGCGATGCCGAGCGAAACCAGCGTGAGCTCCGCGCCTTCCGTGGAATCGTTGGTCGCAAGCCCGATCCGCAGGCCCGACTGCCGCATGAAGCCTATCGCCTCGATGACGCCGGCCAGCGCCACCGCCTGGCGGGCGCCCTCGCTCGCCGTCACCTTGTCGAAATGGGTAATGCGCTCGCGCCGTGCCTCGCGGTCGAGCTGCGGATGCCACATGTCCACGATGTCGGCATTGGTGCCCGCGGCAAAGACCGAATCCGCGCGAAATCGGCCGGCCGACACATCGAAACCGGCGCGCTCCAGGAGCAGTCCGGCCGACTCGGAGTGGCCGTCCGCCGCCTCAAGTGCCATGCGCCGCGCGACCGCTTGCCACGTCTTGTCGAAATCGATGAGCGTGCCGTCCTTGTCCAGGAGGATACCCTTGATGGTGTTTCCGACAGCGCTCACGCATCACCTCTTAGCTTGTGGAGATGGGCGAGCAGCCCGGCCGTGGACCCGTCCCTGGCGCCCACCCCTTCACTGCCCTGCACCACCGGCAGCAGCCCCGTCGCCAGTTCCTTGCCGAGTTCCACGCCCCACTGATCGAAGGCGTTGATGCCGAAGAGGGCAGCTTCCACGAAGACGCGGTGTTCGTAGAGCGCCAGCAGCCGGCCCAGCGTGAAGGGGTCGAGCGTCCGGTAGAGGATGGTCAGCGAGGGGCGGTTGCCCGCAAATACGCGATGCGGCGCGATCCGGTCGGCCTCCGCGTCGCCGGCGCCCTTGGCCTTGAGCTGGGCACGAGCCTCCTCCAGCGTGCGCCCCTTGAGAAGCGCTTCCGACTGGGCCAGGCAATTGGCGAGCAGCAGGTCGTGGTGATTTCCGAGTTCGGCCTCGTGGCCTTCGGCCGCCACGAGAAACTCGACCGGGATGGTGTCCGTGCCCTGGTGGAGCAGCTGGAAGAAGGCGTGCTGCCCGTTGGTTCCAGGTTCGCCCCAGACGAGCGGTCCGGTCGGGGTCGTCGCGCGCGTGCCGTCGCGGCGCACGCTCTTGCCGTTCGACTCCATGTCGAGCTGCTGCAGAAATGCCGGCAGGCGGGCCAGCCGCTGGTCGTAGGGGATCACCGCGCGGGCCGGCCATCCGCAGACCACACGGTGCCAGTAGCCGACCAGCCCGAGCAGCACCGGCAGGTTGGAGGCCAGCGCCGCCTCCTCGAAATGCCGGTCCATCGAATGCGCGCCCGCCAGCAGGCTGCGGAAGCCCGAGGGGCCGATCGCCACCATGATCGGCAGGCCTATGGCCGACCACAACGAGTAGCGCCCGCCGACCCAGTCCCAGAAGCCGAAGACCCGATCCTGCGGAATGCCGAAAGCGGCCACCTTGTCGAGCGCCGTCGACACGGCGGCAAAATGCGAACCCACCGCTTCCTGGCCGAGTGCATTGCCGATCCAGTGCCGCGCCGTATCGGCATTGGTCATCGTCTCGATGGTGGTGAAGGTCTTGGACGCGATGATGAAGAAGGTCGACGCCGGATCGAGCCGCCGGAGCGTATCGGCGATATGCGCCCCGTCGACATTCGAGACGAAATGGGTGCGGGGCCCGTCATGGAACGGCGCCAGCGCAAGCGTGGCCATAGCGGGGCCGAGATCGGAGCCGCCGATGCCAATATTGACCACGTCGGTGATCGGCTTGCCGGTCGCGCCGCGGATCGTTCCACCGCGCAAATCGTCGGCGAAAGCCTCCATCGCCGCCAGCACGCCGCGCACAACGTCCATGACGTCGACGCCGTCGAGATGGATCGGCCGGTCGGACAGGTTGCGCAGCGCCACATGCAGCACGGCGCGATCCTCAGTGGAATTGATGTGCTCGCCGGCGAACATCGCCGCGCGCTGCTGTTCCAGTCCCGCCTTGCCGGCAAGGCTGACGAGGTCCGCGAGATCGTCCGCGCCAAGCGCGCATTTGGAGAAGTCGATGAGCAGATCGTCGAGCTGCGCCGAAAGGCTGTCGAAGCGGCCGCTGTCCGCGTCGAAGGCTGCACGGATGTCGACGGGCCCCCTCTTCTCGTATCGGTGTGTCAGGGCTGAAAGGGCGGTGTCGAAGTCTTCCATAAAGCGTGCCGTCCTTTGGCCGTTGCCGGGGGCCTCACTTAGGACGGCTTGGCGTTTGGGTTCAACACGAAATCCCTCCTGCCACGAAGACCATGGTTTCCATGGCCCAACGCCCCATTCATCACTGGCACAAAAGTTTAGCATCAAAAAATATCATTGGAGTATTCCATTGGGCCAGACTTGAGACACGCTCTATCCGCGCATAGGCTGCGCTTTGCGCGGAGGAAGCGATATGGCTGCACGAAACGATCCTGCCATCTGGTCCGGCCTGTTCCGGCTGTCGCCCGATTCGGGCCAGACGCTGCAGGCGCAGATCCGACAGGCCATCGTGGCGGCCATTCTGGATCGCCAGATCGCCGCCTCCATGCCCCTGCCCTCCTGCCGCGTGCTCGCCGACCGGCTTGGCGTGGCGCGCGGCACGGTGGTGCTGGCCTTCCAGCAGCTCGTCGACCAGGGTTTCCTGGTCGCCCGGGAGCGCCGCGGCCATTTCGTCAATCCCGAAGTGCTGGCCTCCCCGCCGGCAGCCGCTCCCTTCGGCGAGCGCTCCCACTCGACCATCGACTGGAAGGCCCGCCGGCGCATCGCGGCGACCGATCTGCCCGAGCCTACCAAGCAGGACAACTGGATAAAGGCCCCCTACCCCTTCGTCTACGGGCAGTTCGACCCGGCTCTCTTCCCGACGGCCGAATGGCGGGAGTGCAACCGCATGGCGCTGGCCGTCCTCGAGATCCGCGACTGGGCGGGCGACCGCATCGACCAGGACGATCCGCTCCTGATCGAGCAGATCCAGGCCCGGCTCCTGCCCCGGCGCGGCATCTTCGCCAATCCGGACGAGATCATCGTCACGCTGGGCGCCCAGAACGCCATCTACATGCTCTCGCGCCTGCTGATGGGCCCGGGTACGCGTGTTGCCATGGAGGAGCCCGGCTACCCCGAAGCCCGCGACGTGTTCCGCCTGTCGGGCGCCGAAGTCGTTGCCTCGCCCGTCGACAGTGACGGCCTCGATGTCAGCGCCATCCCGAAAGGCGCGGACTGCGTCTTCGTGACGCCCAACCATCACTGCCCGACCATGGTGGCGATGAGCGAGGAACGCCGCCGGGCGCTGCTCGCCGACGCCGAGGCCAACGACCGCATCATCATCGAGGATGGTTACGACAGCCAGCTGGTCGACGAGGCGCCGCAGCAGGCGCTGAAGAGCGTCGACCGCACGGGCCGCGTCATCTATGTCGGGTCGATGTCCAAAACCCTGGCGCCCGGTTTGCGGCTCGGCTTCATCGTCGCGCCCGCGCCGCTGGTGGCCGAACTGCGTGCGCTGCGCCGCTTCATGCTGCGCCATCCGCCCGCCAACAACCAGCGCGCGGTGGCGCTGTTCCTGTCGCTGGGCCACCACGAGGCGCTGGTCAGGCGGCTGTCCTCATCCTTCCAGGAGCGGCGCGACCGGCTGATCTCAGAACTGCGCGTCCAGATGCCCGAATGGAAGATCACCCGCACCTCGGGCGGCACCTCCGTCTGGCTGGAAGGCCCGCGCGGCGCCGACGCACGGGCGATCGCGGAGGCCGCAGCGTTGCGGGGTGTCGTCGCGCAGGCAGGCGATCGCTATTTCGACCGGCCCGGCGCCGGTGCGCGGTTCCTGCGTCTCGGCATCTCGTCGATCCCGCTCAACCATATCGAACCGGGAATCCGCGAGCTGGCGGCGGCCAGCGGCCGCCGCTCCGTGGCTGCCTAGTCGCAGCTAAGTTCCGAGAGCCACCAGCCATTGGCCGGTGCGCCGATGTCGGCGATCTTCCAGCCATCCTGGTTCACCAGGCGCCAAATGACGGTCTGATCTGCACCGAAATTCGAGAAGCGGGCCGTCACTTCGGCCCGTTCGTCGTCGCCTTCCTGGCTGAGCTCCAGGCTTCGCGCGACTTCGGCGTCGTCATAGTCCTGGGCATCGACGGACAAAAGGAAGCCGAGGCACAGATCCCCGTCCTCGGCCATCCGTCGATCCGCCTCGATCACCGAGCGGGCCGGGTCGACGAAGAGTTCCAGCGACGCCTCATCATATTCCATGCCGATGTTTTCGTAGAAGGGCCGCACGGCATCGGCCGGCTCGTCGGCGAAGGCCGGCAGCGCTGATCCTGCCAGCATCAGGAGAGCAACAATCTGTCTCATCGCGGCATCCGGAGGTTCGTGTTCCCGTGGCGGTAACCGCGCCACATTCCGACAGGACCGCATCCGCGTCAACCACCGGTAGAACTGAGCCAAAACGAGTTTTCACCGCTTGCCGCTTCACCTTGCAGCCAAAACCCGTCTAGACTGCTCCCACCGACATCGGCGGGGAAAAAGCTTGGAACAACCGACATCGCGCTCCGACATCGAAGCCCGGCAGCTCACCAAGATCTTCGGCTCGGGCGAGGATGCCGTCACCGCGCTTGACGCGATCGACATCCACATCCCGGAAAACGAATTCTTCACGCTGCTCGGCCCCTCCGGCTGCGGCAAGACCACGCTCCTGCGCATGATCGCCGGCTTCGAAGAACCGACCTCGGGCGCCATCCTGCTCGGCGGATCCGACATTGCCGGGCTGCCGCCCAACCGGCGGCCGGTCAACACGGTCTTCCAGAGCTACGCGCTGTTCCCGCACATGACGGTCGCCGAAAACATCGGCTTCGGCCTGCGCATGCTGGGCAAGTCCAGATCGGAATCCGCGGAGACCGTGGCCGCGATGCTGAAGCTGGTGCGCATGGAGGAACTGGCCGGCCGCAAACCCTCGCAAATCTCCGGCGGCCAGCAGCAGCGCGTCGCGCTGGCCCGGGCCCTGGCGCCGCAGCCGCGCGTGCTCCTGCTCGACGAGCCACTGTCGGCACTCGACCTGAAACTGCGCAAGGAGATGCAGGTCGAATTGAAGCGCCTGCAGGCAGAGACGGGCATCACCTTCGTCTTCGTCACCCACGATCAGGAAGAGGCATTGACCATGTCGGACCGCATCGCGGTCATGAACAAGGGGCGCGTGCTTCAGGTCGGCGCACCGCGCGACATCTACAGCCATCCCACCGAGCGCTTCGTCGCCAATTTCATCGGCGACACCAATTTCGTGTCCGCACGGGTCGAGACGATCGCAGATGGCAAGGTTGAGGTCCGCTTTGCCTCCGGCGCGACCATCGCCGCCAGCTTGCCCGATGCCATGAGCGTCTCGCCCGGCAAGGACGTCACCGTCGTCATCCGGCCCGAACATGCCGACATGGCCCCGCAGGGGCAGCTCAAGGGCACGATCGAAAACATCATCTATTTCGGCACCGACACCAATTTCCACCTTCGCCTCGAAAACGGCGATCCCTTCGTGCTGCGTCGCCAGAATGCCGCCTGGCGCGAGGATTTGCCTGAAATCGGCGCGGCGGTTTCTATCGCGATCGCCGAGGGTGCCGTCCAGGTGGTACGCGAATGAGCGCCACGGAGTTCACGCCTGACATGGCTCCACCGCCGGGCGAGACGACCCGGCACCGTCGGCAGATCATGTGGCGCTGGCTCCTCTGTTCGCCGGCGCTTCTCATCCTGATCCTGGCGGCCTCCGGCCCACTGCTGATCGTCTTTGCCTATTCCTTCCTGACACCCGGCCGGTTCGGCGGGATCATCTGGGAGTTCTCAACCGAAGGCTGGTTCCGCGTCTTCTTCTCGCGCGACATCTTCGACGGCACGATCAGCCTTGCCGGCGCCCATCTCGACATCTTCTGGCGCAGCATCAGCCTAGCGCTCTACACGACGGTGCTGGCGGCCGTGCTCGGCTTCCCAACGGCCTGGTTCATCGCCACGCGGCCGCCCCGCTGGCGCCCCATCTGGCTGTTCGTGATCACCATTCCGTTCTGGACCAACCTGGTCATCCGCACCTTCGCGATCCAGGAGGTGATCCGCAATGAGGGGCTGATCAACAATCTGCTGCGCTGGGCGGGCATCATCGATAGCCCGATCCAGATGCTCTACACCGATTTCGCGATCCTGCTCGGCATGACCTACGTCTTCCTGCCGCTGATGGTGCTGCCGCTGTTCGCCTCCATGGAAAAGCTCGATTTTCGTCTGCTAGAGGCCGGCTACGACCTCTACGCCGGCCGGCTGCAGGTCCTGCGGCACATCGCGCTGCCGCTGGTGATGCCGGGCTTCGTCGCCGGCTCCATCCTGGTGTTCATCCCGGCCATCGGCGCCTATGTGACGCCGCGCCTGCTGGGCGGCGGGCGCAGCCTGATGCTGGCCAATCTCATCGAGCTGCAATTCGGCCAGGGGCGCAACTGGCCCCTCGGTTCCGCCCTGGCGCTCACGCTCTTGGTCATCGTGCTGGTCGCGCTGCTGTTTTACGTGCGTACCGTGATGCGCGACACGGGGCAGCGCCATGAATAGACGCGCCTTTTCCGTCGGCCGCATGCCGGGCTTCGCTTTTATCGCGATGCTGACCTTCGTGTTCCTCTATGTGCCGATCCTCACCCTGATCGTCTATTCCTTCAACGAGGCGCCCTCGATGGCGACCTGGCAGGGCTTTTCCCTGCGTTGGTACGAAGCAGCCTTGTCCAATCGGACGGTCCAGGATGTGTCGATCCGGTCGCTGATCATCGCGGTGTCGGCGGCGAGTGCCGCCAGCATCGTGTCCACCATGGCCGCGCTGGCGACGACGCGCAGCCGCAATTTCCCCGGCCAGACGATGATCTACGCGCTCATCAACCAGCCGCTGATGGTGCCCGAGATCGTCACCGGCGTTTCGCTGTTGATCTTCTTTGCCATGATCAAGGTGCAGACCGGCTATCAGGGCCTCGGCTACCTGATCGCCGCGCACACGGCCTTCTGCATTCCCTTCGCCTATCTGCCCATCCGGGCCCGGCTCGAGACCATGGATTTGTCACTGGAACGCGCGGCGGCCGACCTCTACGCAGCCCCGCTGCAGGTCTTTCGCCACGTCACCCTGCCGCTGCTTCTGCCGGGCATTCTGGCGGGTTTCATGCTGTCCTTCGTCGTCTCGCTCGACGCTGTCGTCATCACCGAGTTTGTCAAATCGGCAGGGCAGGATACACTCTCCACCTACATGCTGGGCCAGATCAGGCGGGTGACGACACCGGAGATGAACGCCATCGCCACGCTGTTCATCCTGCTTTCGCTGGTGGCCGTGACGATCTTTTTCCTGCTGTCGCGCAAACGCGGCTGAGAAGACAACAACGAAATCACAACCAGAATGGGAGTCTTCAAATGACACGAACAACCGGATTATGCGTCGGGCTTGCGGCCCTGATGGCATCGGCTTCGATCGCCGCCGCCGACACGCTCAACCTCTACAACTGGGGCAACTACACCCCGCCGGAAATGCTCGAAAAGTTCGAGGAGGAGACCGGCATATCGGTCACCGTCACCGATTTCGATTCCAACGACACAGCACTCACGCGCGTCAAGGCCGGCGGGCACGGCTATGACGTCGTGGTGCCGTCGAACAATTTTGTACAGATCTGGGCCGAGGAAGGCCTGGTCGCCGAATTGCCCCGCGACCAGATCCCGAACCTCGCCAACATCGCCCCCCAATGGGTGGATGTCGATTTCGATCCCGGCCGCCGCTATTCTGTGCCGTGGGCATGGGGGACGACCGGCATCATCGTCAATTCGTCGGTCTATGACGGCAACCCGAACACCGCCGAGATATTCCTCGATCCGCCGGAAGAACTGCGCGGACGCGTCAACGTCATCCCCGAGATGACCGACATCATGAACATCACGGTCAATTATTTTGGCGGCGAGGCCTGCACCGACGATCGCGACATCCTCATGCAGGTGCGCGACAAGCTGACGGAGGCCAAGCAGCACTGGATCGCCATGGATTACGGCACGGTCGACGCCTATGCCGCCGGCGACATCGCCGCGGGCGTCTACTGGAACGGCGCCTCCATGCGCGCCAGGCTGCAGAACGAGGATCTGGTCTATGGCTATCCGGAGACGGGATATCCGGTGTGGATGGACAATGCCATGATCCTCGCCGACGCGCAGAACCCGGAAAACGCCGCAAAATTCATCAACTTCATCCTGGAGCCCGAGAACGCCGCAATGATCTCCAACTTCACGCGCTATTCCAACGGCGTGACGGGCTCCGAGGAGTTCATGGACGAGGACATGCGCGCCGCGCCCGAGATCGTGGTGCCGGAAGAACACGTGGCCGCCGGACGCTTCAGCGTCGCCTGCCCGCAGGAGGTGCAGGAACTCTACACCCAGATCTGGACGGAACTGCTGCGCTAGGCCTGCAATCGTTTGTGCCTGACAGAGACCCCGGTCATCGGCCGGGGTCTTTTCGTTTGTATCGGTGCTTCGTCGGGAACTTGCCAATCTCCGCTGGGCTGACTACTGGCTGGGCAGGTTGTCGTCAGAGCGCGTTGCACCTTCGAATTGCGATGCCGCTACATTTGGAGCGAAGTGACAATTGGGGACCCTACCGGAAGACGGGCGGCACCGCCCATTTGCTGCGACCGGCGCCACGCTTGCGAGCGATGTTCGGTCGCCAGCCGCACCAGACCCCCTCGCCCGCCCGCTGGCGCATTTCTTTGCCCACCGATATGGCGGCGCCCTCTCCGAGGCTGCCGTCCTCTCCGTCCTGTGTTTCTTTGCAGGCGTGGCGCTGCTCGGATCGTCCCATGCCGCCGGCTATTTCTACGCCGCCTCGATGTTCATCGGGGCGCCAGTGCTCGCGGCACTGCGACCCTGGCAGACACCCGTTTCCCTGCCGGTTCGCCTCTATGCGGCTGCCTATCTCGGGTTCTTCACGCTCTGCGCCGTCGAGGTCCTGTTTCGCGGGGCCACTCCGGCTGTCCTCGACAGTTCGGGGCGCCTGCTGCTCGGGTTCTTCAACGGCTGGTTCTTCTACCTGCTCCTGGAGCGCCGGCGCCATGCCCTCTTCAGCGTCATCGTCCTCCTGGCGGCCGCCCATGCCTGCGTCGCCATATTGACGACGCTGGGCAAGGGTATCGATCCCTATGCCCTGACGCTAAGCGCCGAGCGGCTCGGCGGCCATGCGGAGCGGGCCATCCCCTTTGCACTGATGCACATCTCGTCGCTCGGCATCGTCGTTCTCGCCGTGGTCGACCAGCTCCGCCCGGACCACAAGCTCTGGCCGCTCGTCCTCGCCACGCTGCTTATCGTTGCCAGCCTGCTGGCCAGCGTGATCGGCGGCAGCCGCGGCCCGCTGCTGGCAATGCCCTGGTTGTTCGTCCTGGTCGCAGCGATCGTCTGGCTGCGTCTAGGGCCGCGCTGGGGCATCGGCATTCTTGCCGCGGGCGCGGCCGGCTTCCTCATCGCGGCGGGCCTGGTCTTCCAGCGCGACCCTCAGAGCCTGGTTCTGGTCCAGGACTTCCTGTTCGGGAGCTGGAGCGAGGACTGGACGGACTCCAATGCCGGAATTCGCCTCGAATTATGGCGCCTGTCGCTGCGGCTCATCCCCGAGGCGCCGCTCTTCGGGCACGGGCTCGCAGCCTGGCCCGAAGTCCTGCGCCACCCGGTGCTCGATCTCGCGCCCGACGCCTTCATCCTCGGCTTCGGTCACCCGCACAACGAGTATCTGAACCTGCTGGTCAAGGTCGGGGTGATCGGGACCGCCCTGTTCTTCGCCCCGAAGTTCATCGCGCTCGCCGGCATCCGACGTATGACAACCACACCCTCGAGCCGCATCCATGCCATGGTGATCGCCTGGTTCGTCGGCGCGCATCTGATCTACGGCGTCACCGACCTCTACAGCGAATGGACGACAAACACCCTTTTCCTGGGCGTCTTCCTTGGCATGATGATCTGGCTGGTGCCAGGCAAGGACGAAGGCGGGGCGCGGGACGGGCGGTGACGGGCGGAAGAGGACCCGTGGCCGATCAGGTCGACCCCCGCCTGGCCGAGACGTTCTCGACGCTCAGGTTCGCGCCCCTGTCCGGGCTCGACCCAGGTCGCATCTGGCGCTGGGCGCAGGGCGGCAGTGGCCAGCTCGTCGAGTTCCTCACCCCCGCGTTCGGTAGGGAAACGATCCGCGACCTGCCCGCACTCGGCGTCCACGCGCAGGCACTGAACTACCTCAATTTCCTGATCGCCGAAGCGATCCACGCAGCGGCCATCTATAGATACGGCGTCCTGGTACAGGTGCCTCGCCCCGAGAGGTATGCGATCCATAAGCTGATCATCGCCGATCGCCGGCGCGACGGTGCGGGCAGCCTGAAAGCGTCGAAGGACCGGGAGCAGGCAGCGTTTCCAATTGAGGCAATGGCCGAAGACCGGCCCGACGATCTCCGCCGCGCCTATATCACCGCAAAGGACGTCGGCACTGGCTGGCGCGAACACATGGCGAATTCGCTGAAGCGGATGCCTGACACGGCAAACACCCTGAACAGTATCTAGTCGCGACCGCTGTGGCGCGGTCCGGCCGGCTCCGTTCAAGGTGTTATGCGATCATCATGCCGACGGTCGTTTGGTGGAGCCAGGCGGAATCGAACCGCCGACCTCTTGAATGCCATTCAAGCGCTCTCCCAACTGAGCTATGGCCCCATCCGACCCTAGCGGGTCTTGTCGGTCCCGGCTTGCGGGAGGCACGGGCTGGTCCGTGCCCCGACAGGAAGCGGCTTCTAACCGGGAGCCGCCTCGTTGGCAAGCCCGAAAAGAGGCCTGCCCTTCAGGCGAAGATCAATTGTCGTCGTCGTCGTCCACGCCGATGATGTCTGCGACGTCGTCATCGTCGTCCTCGTCGTCGGCCATGAAGGTATCGTCGTCGTCATCGTCGATCTCGACGTCTTCCTCGTCCTCGATGCCGGGGATCGCGTCAGCGTCGCTGTCATCTTCCTCGGCTTCCTCAAGCGCAACGATCTCGGGACCGGAATCGTCCTCGGTCTCGACCTCCTTGACGACCTCGACCTCTTCTTCTTCCTCCACTTCCGCCACCCGGGTGCTGCCGCCCTCGAAATAGGAAAGCGGGTAGCTCACGCCCGTGTAGGGGGAGACGATCGGGTTTTTGTTCAGATCGTAGAACTTGCGGCCCGTTTCAGGGCAAACGCGTTTGGTGCCGATATCGGGTTTTGCCACGTGAAGCCTCTTCGTTCTGATGGTGTCCGGCAAACCGGTCGACCGCCTCGTGCTGCGCCGGACATCCTGCGCGCCCGCGCGGCGCGTCGTCCGTTGCCATTGCGCGATGGTGAATTTCGCGTCCCCATAAACACTTGGCCGGCACCTGTCAAAGCCTATGTCACGGGCGGCGAAGCGGGCTGTGCGACGGGCATCGGGCAGGGGTGACCGTCTGGCCGCCACATGCTAGGAGGATGCCGCTTTCCAGCCCTGCGCGATGCGCTGTGGCACAGGGGTGACCGTCTGGCCGCCACATGCTAGGAGGATGCCGCTTTCCAGCCCTGCGCGATGCGCTGTGGCACGCCTTTTTCAGACAGGACGCAATGACCAAGCACGCCCTTGCCCAGCCCGCCACCGCCAGGCGTGCGACCGCCCTTTCCGGCACCGCGCGGGTGCCCGGCGACAAGTCGATCTCGCACCGCTCGCTGATGTTCGGCGCGCTCGCCTCCGGCCAGACCCGGATCACCGGCCTGCTCGAAGGCGAGGATGTGCTGCGCACCGGCGCGGCAATGAAGGCGATGGGCGCCAGGATCACCCGCCAGGACGGCCAGTGGAGCGTCGATGGTGTCGGCAATGGCTGCCTGCTGGAGGCCACGGAGCCGCTCGATTTCGGCAATGCCGGCACGGGCGCCAGGCTCACCATGGGACTGGTCGGCACTTATGACATGAAGACCAGTTTCATGGGTGATGCCTCGCTCTCCGTGCGGCCGATGGGCCGCATTCTGGTGCCGCTGCGCCAGATGGGCACGCAGGTGCTGCAATCGGCACCCGGCGACCGCCTGCCGCTGACGCTCGCCGGCCCGAAACACGCAGCCCCCATCGCCTATCGCGTGCCGATGGCTTCCGCGCAGGTGAAATCGGCCGTGCTGATTGCCGGCCTCAACACGCCGGGCGTGACCACCGTCATCGAGCCGGTGCCGACCCGCGACCACACCGAAAAGATGCTGGCGGGCTTTGGCGCTTCGATCGAGATCGAGACGGATGAAGCGGGCGCACGCCACATCCGCATCCAGGGGCAGACGCGGCTCAAGGGCCGCGACATCGCGGTGCCCGGCGACCCCTCATCGGCCGCCTTCCCGCTGGTGGCCGCACTCATCGTGCCCGGCTCGGACGTCACCATCGAGAATGCGCTGATGAACCCGACCCGCACCGGGCTGATCGGCACGCTTCTCGAAATGGGCGCCGACATCGAGATCCTGAACCGCCGGGATGCCGGCGGCGAAGACGTTGCGGATCTGCGCGTGCGCTCCTCCGACCTCAGGGGCGTGACCGTTCCGCCCGAACGTGCGCCCTTCATGATTGACGAATACCCGGTGCTGGCCATTGCGGCCGCCTTCGCGGAAGGCACGACGGTGATGGACGGACTGGACGAATTGCGCGTCAAGGAAAGCGACCGGCTGGCCGCCGTCGCGCGTGGACTTGAGGCCAACGGGGTCGAATGCCGCGAGGGCGAGTCGTCGCTGACGGTGACCGGCCGGCCCGGAGGCAAGGGTCTCGGCGGCGGCACGGTCGCCACCCATCTCGACCACCGGATCGCCATGAGCTTCCTGGTGCTGGGGCTGGCATCCGAGAAGCCGGTGACCGTCGACGACGCTTCCATGATCGCCACCAGCTTCCCCGAGTTCATGGGCCTCATGCGGGGGCTGGGCGCGGAAATCGAACACGCCGACCAGACATGATCCGCGATCGCGATTTGGCGAAACCGGCGGATGGCGCTAAAAGGTTCCACGAGTGCCGGTGCCACCTTGGCGCAGGAGGCTCGTTCCGTTCGCCGTTTCACATCGCAGGTTCATGAAGTCTTACCCCCACTGCTTCGTCATCGCCATCGACGGTCCCGCCGCTTCCGGCAAGGGCACCCTCGCCCGCCGGATCGCCGGGCATTATGGCTTTCCCCATCTCGACACCGGGCTGACCTACCGCGCCGTGGCACGCACGCTGATCATCGAGGATCTGCCACTCGACAATGAAGACCTCGCGGCCCAGGCGGCGGGCAATATCGACCTCGCCCATCTCGACCGCGAGCTTCTGTCGGCCTACCGCATCGCGGAGGCTGCCTCCCAGGTGGCGGTGATGCCGACCGTGAGAACGGCGCTGGTGGAAAAGCAGCGCGCCTTCGCCGAAACGCCGCCCGGCGCGGTCCTCGACGGTCGCGATATCGGAACGGTGGTCTGTCCGGGCGCCGACGTGAAGCTCTATGTCACCGCCAGCCCGCAGGTGCGTGCCGAGCGCCGCCATGCCGAACTCGCCGAAGCCGGTGGCACGGAGACGCTTTCCGAGGTGCTCGAGGACATCCGCCGACGCGACGAGCGCGACATGAGCCGCGCGCAATCGCCGCTCAAGCCGGCCGACGACGCGCACTTGCTTGATACCTCCAAAATGGATATAGAAGCCGCGTTCCGCGCGGCGCTTGACGTCATCGACGCAAGACGCGCAGCCGGACAGCAGATCTGAGACGACACGCGGCGTTCGACCGCCCTCCGCAAAGAGGGATCGACGTCGCTTTCGGCTTGGCACGACAGGAAACCGGGTGGTGGCATCAACGAGCGCCGGATGCCGACCGCCCTTTCGAAACACCAACCCAATGGCGCCGCTCGATCCGCCAAGCATGGCCGACGGGCATCCCAGGAGCACCAATGTCAGAACTCAACCCCAGCCGTGACGATTTTTCCAGCCTTCTCGACGAGTCCTTCCTGGACCGGGATCTGGCCGAAGGTACAGTCGTCAAGGGAATTGTGACGGCCATCGAAAAAGACATGGCCATCATCGATGTGGGCCTCAAGGTCGAGGGCCGCGTCCCGCTGAAGGAATTCGGCGCAAAGGCCAAGGACGGCACGCTGAAGCCCGGCGATGAAGTCGAAATTTATGTCGAGCGCATCGAAAACGCGCTTGGCGAGGCTGTCCTGTCGCGCGAGAAGGCTCGCCGCGAGGAGAGCTGGGTGAAGCTCGAAGTGAAGTTCGCCAATGGCGAGCGCGTCGAGGGCGTCATCTTCAACCAGGTCAAGGGCGGCTTCACGGTCGATCTCGACGGTGCCGTGGCGTTCCTGCCGCGCTCCCAGGTCGACATTCGCCCGATCCGCGACGTCACCCCCCTGATGCACAACCCGCAGCCCTTCGAAATCCTCAAGATGGACAAGCGCCGCGGCAACATCGTCGTGTCGCGCCGTACGGTTCTCGAAGAGAGCCGCGCCGAACAGCGCTCCGAGATCGTCCAGAACCTCGAAGAGGGCCAGGTGGTCGAAGGCATCGTCAAGAACATCACCGATTACGGTGCGTTCGTTGACCTCGGCGGCATTGACGGCCTGCTGCACGTCACCGACATGGCCTGGCGCCGCGTCAACCATCCGACCGAAATCCTCAACATCGGTCAGACGGTCAAGATCCAGATCATCCGCATCAACCAGGAGACGCACCGCATCTCGCTGGGCATGAAGCAGCTGGAAGCCGACCCCTGGGAAGGCATTGGCGGCAAGTACCCGCTTGGCAAGAAGATCACCGGCATCGTCACGAACATCACCGATTACGGTGCGTTCGTGGAACTGGAGCCGGGCATCGAAGGCCTGATCCACGTCTCCGAGATGAGCTGGACCAAGAAGAACGTCCATCCCGGCAAGATCCTCTCGACCACGCAAGAGGTCGAAGTCGTCGTGCTCGAGGTGGATCCGGTCAAGCGCCGCATCTCGCTCGGTCTCAAGCAGACGCTCGAGAATCCTTGGGAAGCCTTCGCACGCGACCATCCGGTCGGCAGCCAGGTCGAGGGCGAGGTCAAGAACAAGACCGAGTTCGGCCTGTTCATCGGCCTGGAAGGCGATGTCGACGGCATGGTTCACCTGTCGGATCTCGACTGGAACCGTCCCGGCGAGCAGGTGATCGAGGAGTACAACCGTGGCGACATGGTTCAGGCGCAGGTGCTCGACGTCGATGTCGAGAAGGAGCGCATCTCGCTCGGCGTCAAGCAGCTCGGACAGGACGCGATCGGCGAAGCGGCTTCTTCGGGTGAACTGCGCAAGAACGCAGTCGTCACCTGCGAAGTCAGCGGCATCAAGGATGGCGGTATCGACGTGAAGCTGGTCGATCACGAGATGGACGCCTTCATCAAGCGTTCGGACCTGTCGCGCGACCGCGACGAGCAGCGCCCCGAGCGCTTCTCGGTCGGGCAGAAGGTCGATGCCCGCGTCATCCAGTTCGACAAGAAGACGCGTCGGATCACCGTCTCCATCAAGGCGCTCGAAATCGCCGAAGAGAAGGAAGCCGTGGCTCAGTTCGGTTCGACCGACTCCGGCGCATCGCTCGGCGACATCCTGGGCGCCGCACTCAAGAAGCAGGGCAAGGACGACTAAGTCCTTCTGTTCAAGACACCATTGCGAAAGGCCCGCCGGCACCCCGGCGGGCCTTTTTCTTTGTCGGCCGGGCTGGGAACGAAGACAACCCCTGCCCCGTTTAGTTCGGGAAGGCCCGCTTTGATCAGGGCCGCTAACCCGAAGGGAGTCCAAGATGAATTGGGACCGTATCGAAGGCAATTGGGAGCAGTTCAAGGGCAAGGCCCAGCAGAATTGGGGCAAGCTCACCAACGACGATATCGACGTCGTGAACGGCAAGCGCACCGAGCTGGTTGGCAAGATCCAGGAGCGCTACGGCAAGGCCCAGGATGAGGCCGAACGTGAAGTCGACGACTGGATGGCGCGCCACTAACCCGGGCTGCCTGAACAGGAAAAAAGGGCGCGGGCCGTCAGGGCCCGCGCCCTTATTCTTGATCTGGACTGCTCCCATCACCGGAGTTGCCAAGGGGGACCCACGGGCGCCAGTGGGTCGGATTGACGTCAAGCCGCTCGCCGGTTCCCGACTGGATCCACCCGCTCTCCACCCGCCTGCACGGAAACACCAACGCATGCGTGCCGTCCCGGTCGATGACGGCCAGCTCAATATCGCGAAAGAAGGGGGCGGTAGACGCAGCGTTCCACATGCGGAAGCATTGTCGCCGCCAGCTCTATCCCGCATTGATTTCGATCAGATTCCGATCAGCCGATGCCGTGCTCGCACGCATGATCGGCGATGATTTCCGAAAGCGCTTTCGTGGCCCAGCCTGCATCGGCACCATCCCGGCGGCCTGCCATCACGATCAGTGTTTTCCAGAGCGCCCAGCCACGGCCGCGTGCCCAACATGAAGGGTCCAGCCCAATGGAACGGCGGAAAGCCGCCCGACTGCCGGCATTGAGGAACGTCCACGCGATATAGAGATCGCATGCTGGGTCCCCGATGGCCGAACTGCCGAAGTCTATGAAAGCTGCCAGCTTGCCCTCTCTGACCAAAACATTGCCGGCGCTCACATCGCCATGCACCCAGACGGGCGCGCGGTCCCAGCGCGATGAGAGGGCCGCGCTCCATATCTCGCGGCACGCCGTCTGGTCGACTGCCGAGCCCATGGCAGCCAGCGCTGTCTCCGTCTCCTCCTTATAGACCCTGAGATCGCCGCCCCGATGGAAATTGTGGCGCCCGGCTGGAGGCGCGTCGGTCGTCCCGGCCTGCCTCAAGGCCACCAGGAAGTTGGCGAGGTCGCCCGCAAATTGCGCCATATCCGCAATCCTCGCTCGATCAGCCGATTCGCCCTCGATCCAGCGATAGATCGACCAGGGCCAGGGGTAACCCGGGGCGGGTCTGCCCAGGGCAACGGGCTCCGGGATCGGCAAGGGAAGAAGCGGCGCGAGTTGAGGCAGCCAGCGCTGCTCCTTCTCGACCTGGGCCGCATAGCTTTCGGCGCTCGGCAGACGCACGATCATCCCACCCCCGAGGCGGAAGGTGCGATTGTCCCAGCCGCCGGGTGAGATCGGTTCGATGGGCAAATCCGCCCATTGCGGAAACTGTGCAGCGATCAGCCGGCGCACCAGATCCACGCTTATTGGCTGCCTGCCCGCTTCGCTCTTCACCGGTGCCATCCTCGCTTGGTTGGCAAGACCATAGTGGGCGGAATGCCCTCGGCGGGTGGCCGCGCCGCATCACAATGGCGGAAAAGCAGACGGCCGGTCGCCCAGGCCCGGCCGGCCCTTTCATTCAGCCTTCCTGGATCACCCCTCGCCGCCCAGGCAATCCGTCAGCGAAGTCGTCATGTTGCGGATGAGGTCGAAATAGAGTTCCGGCCCGTCCTCGAGATCGGAACCCAGCGGGTCGAGCACGCCGACCCGCGCCTCGGTGCCTTCGGTCACCACCTGGATCAGCCGCGGCTCGAATTGCGGCTCGGTAAAAACACAGGTCACGTCCAGATCCCGCACCTGCGTGCGAATCTCGTCGATTCGGGCCGCGCCCGGCATCACTTCCGGGCTGACGGTAATCGAACCCGTGGCGGTCACGCCAAAGCGGCTCTCGTAATATTGATAGGCGTCGTGGAAGACGACGAAGCGGCGGTCGGAAATGCCCGCGACGGCCTCGCTTGTTTCAGCGAGGAGCCCATCGAGTCTGTCCCGCAGCGCATCCGCATTTTGCGCGTAGGTCTCCGCGTTGTCTCGATCGGCTTCGACCAGCGCTGCCTCGATCGCGCCGACGAAGGTCTTGGCGTTTTCCGGATCGAGCCAGAAATGCATGTCGTAAGCGCCATGGGCATGCTCGTGGCCATGATCGTCGTGGCCCTGCGTTTCCTCGTGGCCATGGCCATCGTCGTCACGATCGTGGCCATGAACGTCTTGGCCGTGCGCCTCCTCGTCATCGTGGCCGTCATGGTCGTGGCCGTGGTCGTCGTGGGCGTCATCGTCGTCGTCATCGTGCGCATGCGCGTCGAATGATCCGCCTTCGCGATACGCCAGGCGGACGAGCCCGTCGGCCTCGCCCAGTTCGACGATTGTCGCGCCTGCGGCCAGCGTGTCGAGGGCATCTGCGAGAAACATCTCCATGTTCGGGCCAACCCAGAAAACCACGTCGGCGCCTTCGAGCATCGACGCTTCCGAGGGACGCATGGAATAGGTATGCGGCGATCCCGCGCCGCGCACGAGCAGATCAGGCTCTCCAACGCCTTCCATGACGCCGGCAACGAGCGAATGCACCGGCTTCACCGAGGCCACCACGTCGAGCGCATGCACGGCACCCGTCGCAGTCAAGGTCATGGCGGTGGACGCCAGTACGAGTTGCCGAAACCTTTTCATCGATCTACCCCTTCAATCCGCACGCCCGTTGCGGGGCGTATGTTATGACATTACGTGTGATTGCGAAACGCTATAACGTGTGCCATATGCTGGGCGCAACCCCCGACGGAACCGAGATGCTCAAAAGGACGGAAAGTCTTGCCCCCGACACGCTGGTCTCGCTGGCGGGCGCTGGCGTGCGTCGCGGCGGGCGCTGGCTGGTACGCGGGATCGACCTCGACGTGCGGCGCGGCGAGATCGTCACGCTGATCGGTCCCAACGGATCGGGCAAGAGCACGACGGCCAGGACCGCCATCGGCGTGCTGAAGGCCGACGAGGGAACGGTCCGCCGCCAGGCCGGCCTGCGCGTTGGCTATGTACCGCAAAAGCTGTCCATCGACTGGACGCTGCCGCTCACCGTCGAGCGTCTGATGACCCTGACGGGTCCCCTCCCCAAGGCCGAGATCGCCGAGGCGCTCGAGGCCGTCGGCATCGCGCATCTCGCCAGTGCCGAGGTTCAGCATCTGTCGGGCGGTGAATTCCAGCGCGCGCTGCTGGCCAGGGTCATGGCGCGCAAGCCCGACCTGCTGGTGCTCGACGAGCCCGTGCAGGGCGTCGACTTTTCCGGCGAGGTGGCGCTCTACCAGCTCATCCGCGACATTCGCGACAGGACCGGCTGCGGCATCCTGCTGATCTCACACGATCTGCACGTGGTGATGGCCGAAACCGACACGGTCTTGTGCCTCAACGGCCATGTGTGCTGCCGTGGCACCCCGGAGGCCGTCGTTGCCGATCCGGAATATCTGCGCCTCTTCGGCGCGCGGGCGGCCGAGACGCTCGCCATCTACCGCCACCGCCACGACCACACCCATCTGGCCGATGGCCGGGTGCTGCATGCCGACGGCACGCTGACCGATCATTGCCATCCCGAAGACGGCCACCACGACCACGACCATGATCACCACGATCATGCGGGGGGCGGCCATGCTCGATGACTTCTTCTCGCGGGCGATGATCGCCGGCATCGGGCTGGCGCTGACCGTCGGTCCGCTGGGCTGCTTCATCGTCTGGCGGCGCATGGCCTATTTCGGCGACACCATGGCGCACTCCGCCCTGCTCGGCGTCGCCATCTCCTTCCTGTTTTCCATCGACATGACGATCGGCGTCTTCGTCGTGGCATCCCTCGTCTCGCTAGCCCTGCTGCTGCTTCAAAAGAGGGGCGCGCTGTCGACGGACGCCCTGCTCGGCATCCTGTCGCATTCGACGCTGGCGCTCGGCCTCGTGATGGTCGCCTTCATGACATGGGTCCGTGTCGACCTGATGGGCTTCCTCTTCGGCGACATCCTGGCCGTTTCGCGCATGGACATCGCCACCATCTATGCCGGCGGCGCGGTCATCCTGGGACTGGTCGCGTGGCTGTGGCGGCCGCTGCTGGCCTCCACGGTCAGCGAGGAGATGGCGGAAGCCGAAGGCCTTTCGCCGGAACGCTCGCGGCTCATCTTCATGCTGATGATGGCGCTGGTCATCGCGATCGCCATGAAGATCGTGGGCATCCTCCTGATCACCGCCCTGCTCATCATTCCAGCCGCCACCGCGCGCCGTTTTGCCGCCACGCCCGAGCAGATGGCGGTGCTGGCGTCGTTCATCGGCGCGGTTGCGGTCTCGGGCGGCCTGTTCGGCTCGCTGCACTACGACACGCCATCCGGCCCCTCCATCGTCGTGGCCGCACTGGCGCTGTTCCTCATCAGCCTCGTGCCGGCGGGCCTGCTGGTGCGGCGCCAAACGGCAGAAGGCCATCGCAGATGACGACACAGCCAAAACTCACCCGCAACCAGTCGCTGGTCTTCGAGACCCTCGAAAAGGCGGGCCAGCCGCTGTCGGCCTACACCATCCTCGACCAGCTGCGCGGAGCGGGCCTGCGCGCGCCGCTGCAGGTCTACCGCGCGTTGGAGAAGCTGCTCGAGGCGGGCCTCGTTCACCGGCTGGAGAGCATCAATTCCTTCGTGGCCTGCGCGCACCCGCATCCCCATGCCCACGGCAGCGCCTTCGCCATCTGCGAACGCTGCGGACGGGTCGACGAATTCTCCGACAAGATGGTCGAGGCGCGCCTGCGTGAATGGTCGTCGGAGCACGGCTTCCGGCCGTCCCACACCACGATCGAAATCCGCGGCGAATGCGCGACCTGCGCCAGCAGCTAGCCCGGCTCGACGTCGCTTTCCTGCACCTGGTCGAGCGGTGCGCGCAGCGTCCAGCTGACCCCGCCCTCGGTGCAATGGTAAATGGCACCACCGGAAAGCGATTGCGGCGTGGCCCGCTTCAGAACCACGCTGCCGAAGCCCTTCCGCTCGCCGACACCTGCAAGCAGGATCGGCTTGGACGCAGCCTCCGTCCAGACAAGCTGGAACATGGCGGCGTCGCCACTCCCCTCGACAAACCAAGTGACATCGATCACGCCATCTTGCGCCAGCACGCCATATTTGGCGGAATTTGTCGCCAGCTCATGAAAGGCCATGCCCAGGGACTGCACGGCATTTGGCTTCAGAAGCAGCGGCGGGCCGGAGAGCCCGATGCTGGCCCGCCCGCCAAACGGCGCCATATGCTGCAAGATAAGATCCTCGAGAGATGCGCCGCGCCAGTCGCGATTGACCAGCAGATCCTGCGATCGGGACAGTGCCATGATCCGCTCGCGCAGTTTTGCCTCAAATTCTGCAGCAGAGCCCGTGTGCTTCAGGGTCTCGCGCATCATCGAGATGATCACCGCATACTGGTTCTTGACCCGGTGGTTGACCTCGCGCAGGAGCAACTGGATGCGGCGCTGCGACTCCCTGCGCGCCGAGATGTCGCGCGCAATCTTCGAGGCGCCGATGATCCTGCCGTCATGGGCGCGGATCGGCGAGATCGTCAGCGAAACCGGGACCAGCGCGCCATCCTTGCGCAGGCGGATCGTCTCGAAGGTCTCGACCGATTCGCCAAGCCTGATCCGGGCGATGATCCTGGCCTCCTCGCCGTGATGGCTTTCGGGGACAACAATCAGGATGGGTTTTCCGATCGCCTCCTCTGCGGCGAAACCGAACAGACGTTCGGCCGCCGGATTCCAGCTGGTGATGATCCCGTCCAGATCCTTGCTGACAATGGCGTCGAACGACGATTCCACGATCGCCGCGAGCCGCGCATCGGCATACGCGTCGCCGGTTCCATCGGAAAGATCGAATGGGTGAACGTTCTCCTGCGTCATTTCCACCGATAATTGCGGCTTTGGTTCACAACGGCAACAACCAAATCCGGCCGGCGATGTTCCAGTCGCGCGTGAGGCGGCGTTCGGCGGCTCCCTCGAGCCGTCAGCAGATAGCAATGGATCACGTACAGGCCGGGAAAACCGCACCATCGCCCTCTGCTCAAAGACTCATGCCGGTCAGCCACATCGACTGGAACAAACCAGCGCTGTCGCGGTTTCTCACATCGAGAAGATCGGGTCGTGTCAACCGGACATGGCGACATGGGGCACAGGACTGGTTTTTCCGGTTTCCCGCCTGGCTCTGGGAACGGCTCCCACCCCTGCCTCGCCCGGCCTGGTCTTCTCGATCCCCGTCGAATCCTGCCCTGCCGGGGCTCAAACCGATCTGGTCCAACCTTCCCTCGTTGCGCCATGATGCCGGCAAAGCTAATCTCGGGCCTGTAAACGATAGACGTGGGGGAGAAAAACTGGATGCCCGGATTGACGCGCCGCCGGCTCCTGGCACTCGCCGCAGCCGCCGCGACGCTCCCGGTCGCAGCGAGAGCGCAAGGGGAGTTTGCCTATGACGGCATCCTGCCCTTCGTCTGGGACGCACACATCGTCCGCGACCTGGTGCTGCTGCCTGACATGGGCGAGGAGCAGACTATCCACTATGTCGGCCGCGACTTTCATTCCCGCACGGGGCTCGTCGCCGCCGCGGGCCTGATGGGCGCCATCGACACGCGCGCCCAGGCTGGCCGATATCTCGAGGGATTGTCACTGGTCGATGAGGCGCGGTTCTCCGAAGAGGCGCTGGCCTCGCAGATGAGTGTGATCGAAGAACTGCTCGGCGTGAACCTGCCGCTCATTCCGGCGAGCGGATCCGTGCAGCCGGTTCGGCTGGCGCTGGTGGAGCCGCCCCCCTTCATCCCGCCCGTCGACCGCGCCATCCTCGCCCGCATCGTCGCCGATACGCTCGAAATCCATCCCGAGGACCTGCCCGACGGGGAGACGCTGGTCGAAGCGGCGGAAATGGCGGACATGCTGGACGTCATGCTCGACGCGACCCGCGATGAAGATTGGCAGTCGCTGGCATCGGCGAGCGAAAGGCTGCTTGTCGCGGCCGCAGCTCCCGCCCGTCTCGATCTGCTCCGTGGCACGGCGCGCCCCCGTGTGCTCTACAATCTTGCGGTCGGCTGTGTCCCCCTGATCGGCTGGACCTACATGACCGCCCGTCTCGTGGCAGGTGTCCGGCGCAACCGCCACCGCTTTTCCTTCGTCTGACCTCATCTCGCGCCAGGGCAATACCCGGCAGAGTTCCGTCCCGTCCGAAAGCCAGCTGATGCAGCCGCCGTCGCAGCCGTTGCCTCCCTCAATTGGCGGCTGGACCGCGCACTTTCTCAATTTCCCGGGCATCGACACCGCTGCCCGCGGTGAAGGCTTTTGCGAGCTTTTTCAGCGCCTTCGGCTCGAACCTGTGGCCCGCCTGCTCGTGCGCGTCCTTCTGGAAATCCCGCTGTGCCCGACGCGGCCTGCCGGCCAGCACCGTGGCCAGGGTCAGGACGTCGAGAACGATGGTTTTCTCGCGGTCGCCCAGCTTGTCCAGGCGGTCCCGGTCGTTTGCCCAATCGGTTTCGATCTTCTTGCGATCGGGATCGACCTCGTCAACCAGGCGCTCCACGAGCAGAATGTAGTTGGGATGGGCGTCATAACCGCGCATCACCGTCTCGGCCACGCCGTGCAGAAGAATGTCGATGGCCTGGACGCTCAGCCCGCCCTCGTTCGTCTTGAGGATATCGACGACGGTGTCGATCGCACCCGGTCCGAGCGCGCGAAGCCTGACCTCGTCGATGATCTGCCACGTGATCCAGGCATTCCAGACCGCATAAAGCGGGATGGCCAGGAGCGGGATGAAGCCGCGCAGGGCGGCACGTGCGAAGAGGCGGCGCATGACGATGCGGAGGATGAAACTGGAGGCGCCCACCTTCAGCTTGTACAGCAGGTTCCGCGCAATCAGCCGCCAGCGTGGCATGAGCGCGTAGGGATCCACGCCATGAACCACATGATGCGGGTTGGGTGATTCGAGCGCGGCCCGCGCGAGGCCGACCGACAGGAGTTCCGACCTCTCCTGCTCGTCCAGCGGCGCCCCGAGCAGTGCGTTGATGCGCGCTGTCGCGTCCAGCGCATTCCAGTAGAGGAAGGCCATCTCGACGATCGTGACCAGGCCCACGAAGGCATAGAAGGCCGCCCAGTAGGGCACCTGATCCCAGAAAGGCAGGCTTTCGATCCCACCCTGATAGGCGAGCCTGAGCCAGGCCTCGCTGCCGCCGATGATGGCGCCGGACAGGAGGCCCGAAACGACCGCCCGGATGACCGCGTTGCGGCGCACCCGCGCCAGCCTGTCCTGATCGAAGCCGCGTACGGAATCCTTGTGTTCCAGACCGTTGCTCTTGTGGCGAAGGTACAGGGTCGCCCTCTGCTCGAGTGCATTGGGCGCGGGCAGATCCTGCGCCTGGCTTGCGGCGCCACTCATGTCTTGCTGGGTATCGAAATTGGGACTGCCCTCCGGCGGATCGATTCAACCTTGCGCAAGATCAATGTCGCAAAACGGGATGGGTTGCAGTTTTGAACCGTTCCAACCACGTGTCGTGGTCAGAGCGGTCATTGGCCGCACCAAAATGAGATTATGGGGTATTGCGCCGGCGGGCTCGGCTTGCACATAAGGCGCAGCAGCTTATAATTGTTCTAATGAGAGCCGGAATATGAATTTCGACGCGTTTTTTTCCGAGAAGCTTGCTGCCTTGCATGACGAGGGGCGCTACC